>Ga0326728_10004917_pt1 | contig 38719 bp, 34 predicted proteins | sample MB3enrmetagenome_FD_207602 | JGI IMG/M metagenome (GOLD analysis project Ga0326728, IMG submission 207602) | Lab enriched peat soil microbial communities from McLean, Ithaca, NY, United States - MB31MN | ecosystem: Environmental > Terrestrial > Soil > Wetlands > Peat | place: USA: New York... | reverse complement strand
ATCCATTAAACCCAATCGTGATAGAACTTTCTACTCCCCTTTCTTACTATGCTTACATCAAATTTTACTGTATCCTTAATATGGCCGTGTATCCTTTCACATAAAACTTTTTTTACATAAGTATTTAAACTAAATATTTCGAACTTTTTGTTTCTCAGATACATTCCAATCTGCACCATAATGGAAGAATGATGCAGATTGGAATTTCCTTTTTATAGGATTGGTCACCTAATTTCCAGGGCAATAATGACATTCCTTAAGGTAATCGATATTGTCCGATTTCTTTTTGAGTCTTTAACAGCACTTATTATTTTGTCCTTTGTTGAAATTAATGAGAAGTCAATTATTATAAGATATTGTAAATTGTCATAAGTTCGCTTACATACGATATTCGAATTCCATAGGCATGAAACTTTATCAACGTTTGTGAAATAGCATCTATCTTAATCTTAATAATCTCCATGGGTTTCTCAGTGAGTTCTTCAGATTAATTGTTCATTATAAAATAATGGCCGCCTACCTGAAAAGGTAAAATACAGATAAGTGAATCGCAATAATATCTATATTTAAAAAATTCATGAGTAGTTTATATATATCTTCCTTTTGTTAAATATATTAAAAGTTATTTCCCTTTCAAAGTATTGGTGTTTATCCACCTTATGCGGTGTTTCGCTAAATTCTGATATTTCGATCAAAAATGAATCAATGTTAAGAAACTCACACATTTTGCGATTATAACTGCACAATTTGCTAATTTTATAATATGAGTTGTTTGTGTTTCAAAACTTAGAATCAGATTGATGAATATTCCCCATAAGATGGAATGACTAAGTTTACAGGCACATGAGAAAAATCTGGTTCATCGCTTTTTTATGTAGATTAAAAATAATGACCATACAAAGAGATTAAAATCGAATAGGAACTTGATTTTTCACAATAAATTTTTTGAAAGATTATGCATATTGCATATCCATTTAGGAAATGAGAGTATAATTCCTAACCTAAAATAGCGAAGAATTTATTAAATTAACCCATCTTGCTTTTTTAGAAAAATGTAATGTTAAATTCTGAAGAGTTCGACAAACAAAAAAATAGCAATATAAAAATATTTTCCGGTGTTAAAATATGTTATTGGAAAATAAATTTTATTCAGAAACTATCTTTTGTATAATTAAATAAAAATAACATTTAGAATATTGTAATTTGGAGAGAATTTCGAGAAACTTCGAATTTCACAAATTGCTTATATGCGCCTATAATCAACCAGCTAAAAATTGAAGTTTATCGAAATCTTCTAAATATACGATACTAAAAAATATACTAGTGATATAACCCAAAAAAATGGGGGTGAAATGATATGGAAAAGTGTGGAATTTGTGGTGGAGACTTACCTAAACAGCCATCTATTACTAAAGACGGTAAATGTGATGCATGCCATAAGAAATTAGTTCCTGCAGAAGAAAAAAAATAGGATTAATAAATAATGGGGAAATCACTATGAGAAAGGGAATTATATAAATGTTTAACCTTTCAACTAGGGTGAGAATTTCCTTCTCTTTTTTGGAATTTTTATTATTTTCGAAAATCTCTATAAATCATTCTCCCAAAACACTTATTAAATACACCAATAAAGCTTATTAAATATATTTTGACAATATGCGATACAATATAAAATAATTTAAAATTTAAAACCTGGAAATATTTAGTAAATTAGACCTCTCGATAAATAAATAAAAAATCACGGAGGGATTTGAATTATTTTTAGATTAGGCAATCTAATTTGTACTTTGAATATTACTAAGCTTAGTGATCTGTATCGCTTCTGCAAAGGACGATGGAATGCAAACTATAGTAAGCATAGCAACAGAAAACGGGGATTTCAAAACACTTCTTTCAGCGCTTAATGCTACAAACCTGATAGATACATTAAATTGGGGAAGAACATTTACGGTCTTTGCTCTGATAGACGAAACCTTTGCAGCTCTACTAAATGGGACAATTGAAGCTCTCTTGAAAGACCCAAGTGCACCGAAGAAAGTTCTTCTTTATCATGTTGCAGATAAGAGGTTGATGGCAAAAGATGTTGTCAACATAGCAATATAACTACTCTTGAAGGGCAGAAACTGCCTGTAAAGATCACAGAGCAGGGAGTCTTAGTAGGAAATGCAAAGATTATAAAGACGGATGTTAATGCAAGTAATGGAGTTATCGATGTAATAAATGCAGTGTTAATTCCACCAGAGGATCCTATGAAAATCGATAAAAATATTATAGGCCGACCTTTCCCTGAGGTTACCTCAAAATCCCTTGCAGGCAGAGTTGTATCTCTCCCGGGAACTGCGGTAGGAAAGGTTACACTCATATGTATTGCTTTTAAGCGCAGTTCACAGAGCATGATTGACTCATGGGTTCAACCATTTGAGAGGGAATTCGAAAATGATAGCAGGTTTACTGTCTATGAAATCCCAACGATAAACTCATCATGGAAAGTTCTCTCCTGGATGATAGACTCAGGGATGAAAAGAGGAATATCCATAGAAAAACACGATAATATGGTCACATTTTATGGGGATTACTCCAACTACAAGGAAGACCTTGGGATAGGAACATAAACTTCGCTTATGTTTTTTTGCTGGACAAAAAGGGAATTGTGCGATGGTGTGGGCATGGATATGCAAATCCTGATATCGAGAAAGAATTTATAGATGTTGCGAAGGCTCTCATATGATAATCAAATTAATTAGGGCTATACATACTTAGAGTATAAAATAAATTATAACAAACACTGTAGTTAAATAAAGATTTTAGACAATTGAAGGTTTATTCTATTGATTCTCAGCTCAACCGCACAAGTCCTACAGAAAGAACCTATAAAGATGAATGAAAGCTCTGAGAGGATTATCGATAAATCCCAATTTTTGATTGTTTGTTTATAGTGTCTTCATAAGTAATTTGTGGAAATTTGAGGCTTATCGAAATTCTTTTAAATTTGTGAAAATTTCCAAAAATAATAAAAATATAATAGTATAAAATTATGTTTTGGATTAAAACATTTTACAGGAGAGTAAATTTTATTTAGAAACTATTTTTTGGATCATTAATTAAAAATAATATAGTAGGTAATAAACATCTGGTTGCAACAAATTCTATTTATAAGCTTTATAAACAATTTGTTGAAACCGGAGATCAATACATACCAAAATATTTGATCAGTTCTTGAAGTGTAAATTCAGAGAATATTATCGATGAAGGGAGATATTAAAATATGTGCGAAGAACATTCCATGGTAGGAAAGGGTTTAATAATGCAGACTGTGATAACTCAGACGTGGGAACTTTTGACTGAAGAACAGAAAAAGAAAGTTGCAGTAATGAGAATGGATATGATAATAAAATGGATGGAAGTAAAAATCCATGATATGGAAAAGATGATCGAGATGAAAAAAGAAGCAATAACTAATGTTCGAAAAGTTCAGGAAATGATCAAAGAAGGTAAATGTTAGATAGAAGAACAATATCAGAATTTAGGCATTGTAGAAATTATCTGAAATAGCAGATTTTCGTAAATATTTAAGTAATCTTTCAAATGATATAATTTTTCTTTTTCGGGAAAATATAGCATATTAATTAAATTCATCTATTAAGGCTAACGAATTTTATGCACAACTTTGTTCCCCAAAAAATTAAAATTAAGGAGTTAATAGCTCTATGGCAAAACAAATTCAAGATGTACTCGCTATTTTGTTGTTAGTGGTTATAGCAACATTAACAGCTTCTGCAGCAGTGACTGCAGCAGCAGCTAGCAAGATGAAAGAATACTATATTAGCTATAAGAATAAAGACAAGAATAAAAGGGTGTAGATTTTCCATACTTTTAATTTTGAAGCTTAAGCATTGAAATCAAAAGTTGAGTGCAATAGACATTTATATTTTAAGTTATTGTTATACAATTTAAGGTTTTATATATTTTCAGTTATAAAGATCCAGGTTCTTATTTGATCGCATGATTCCTATTCAATATATAATTGCCAAATGCATCGTTTTTGTAATAAACCCATAGGTTTTCTTATTTTCAGCCAAGATTTGAGAATATTTTTGCCTAAAAACTGTAAAAAATGCATCTTTTTTACTAGAATCTATTTAATAATTGAAGATCAAAATGTTGCTTTTTAATCTTCTGAAAAGGAAGGAACCTATCAAAATTAAATATAAAATCTAAAAAATTGAAATATTTGATGTCAAAAATTGCTGTCAAGAAAAATTAAAATTCAAAAATTATCAATAAACTAACACTAGTATAGTCTATTGCAAATCTATTGGCGGTAAAAATATGGCAGGAGCAGTAAGAAAAGGTTCTTTATTCTTGGAAAAGAAGGAATAACAAGGATAGCAGCTTTTGGCTTTTGACCTTAACACATTTTTAATAAAAACTATGTATTTCCTGCACAAACAGGTAAAAATATCCTATAATTTCGGCTAAAAAATGAGAAAACACATAGGTTTTAATACAAAAAAAACCTGTGCATAAAAAGGATTATTCACATCCAATGTTTAATCCAGGAGAATAGTAGGTTAAGTACCAAGCTGTTGTGGCCAGCCTGCTGTGCATATATAAACGCAAGTAAAAGCCATGTTTGAGACAATGCCATGAAAATATCAATCATGTATTAGTGGACGACCAAGAGATATTTATGTACTTTAATAACCTTTCATAACTGAATAAGTATTATTAATATGCCATTTCGGCTAAAAAGGAGATTATCTTGATGATTAAGAATATCATGGATCTAGGGGAGGAGATACTGGACAAAATTTGTTCAGAAAACGGTTTCAAAAACAAAAATGTTATTAACTGGAAAAACTGGCTGAAAGAATACAAATTTCTTCCCGGCCACCTAGACGAGCCTTATGCCTGGCTTGCTGTCGTTCTGGCCTTAAAATCCGTGGACTCCGAAAACTACGGTGTAGGAAGCCTTCTTGTTGACACAGTTGGAAAAGTGATTTCAATGGGGCATAACCTTATGTATTCTCCCACTTTTCGGAGTGACCTGCATGCAGAAATGGTTACCTTAAACCTGTTTGAAAACGAACATCCGGAAATTATTACCCTTGAAGGGTATAAGCTTTACACCTCGCTTGAGTCCTGTCCCATGTGCCTGGTCAGGCTGATTTCTTCAGGAATAAATGCGAGTCTTCACGTTTCCCCCGACCAGAGAGCTGGAATGGTTGAAATGATATCTTTTTTGCCTCCCCTCTGGAGAGAGCTTTCAACATGTCAGACCTTTGCAAGGGCTGTGTGCTCCGAACAGCTTTCAAAAGCTGCACTGGAAATTATGATGATTAATGCAGATAAATTGCTGGAAGTCCTGAGAAAACGCAGTGCCTGATAAGCTCGGAAGCTGAGAATCTGGAAAAGGGTAGGTTAAACTTGACTTTCAAATCATGAGTTTAATCAAATTAACTTAAGCTAAAAATAGTATTGATTTCAATTATGAATTAGTGTATACTGTCAAGCTTAGGATTTATTGTGGTCGTTGACTGGGTAAATAATGAGGAATCTTTGGATCCCATAAAATATTAAAAAATCTAATTTTTCAAAACTTTAGACATATACAGGTTATCAAGAACATATCCGAATTTCCGATAATATTCTCTGGCTCCTATTCCACTGACAACAACAAGTTTTCGGTAACCAGCTTCATGCACTATTTTTTCTGCATGTTCCAGAAGTTCCTTTCCATATCCTCTGTGCTGCCAATCCGTTTGCTTTGCTTCCCTACCTATAGGTACCATGGAGCCATATACATGCAACTCTCTTATCAAAGCGGCTTCCTGCAACTCTGGACGGTGAGGATTTGACGGGAAACGAAGGCGAACAAACCCTATCAGAATATCTGTAGCAAGATCTTCAAATGCTATGAAATATTCTGTGCCTTCACATGCTTTGTAGGTTTCCACAGTCAGTTCGATATCTTTCTCGTTTACTTTTTTCCCTTTCAGGCTGCTATGCCCTACTTCTCTGCAGCGGATGCAGCGGCATTTTCTTCCTTTTTCTGTAAGCATTTCTTTTGCAAGCTGTCTGAGATTGCTCTTCCGGACTCCTGCAAAGATCTGGTGAGAGGGAATATCCCGCTGTACCCGCTGGAGTCTGACCCATTTAGGCAGGATTGCCTTTATGTCAGCAACAAGTTCTACCGCCTCTTCATCCGAAAGAGCTTTATATTCTCCTGCTTCCCAGAGCCTGTATAGAGGAGTACCTTCAGTCACAAGGGTAGGATAAATCTTTAGATAATCAGGCCTGAAGCGAGAATCTTCAAATAGTTGTTTGAAACATCTGAGGTCTAAGTTAGAATCAGAACCAGGTAGATGAAGCATCATATGGAATCCAACCTTTAATGCGCTGTCTCTTAACACTCGGTTGGCCCTTACAATTTCAGCAACGTTATGACCTCTCTGCATACGTGTGAGCACAAAATCATAAATACTCTGAACTCCAAGCTCTACCTTTGTTCCTCCAAGCCTAAGAAATTCATCCACATGTTTTGCTGCTGTCCAGTCCGGACGAGTTTCAAATGTAATTCCTATGTTACGGATCCCAGCTATTTCGTTGGCTTTTTGTACCTCTTCGAGCGGGATATAGAGCAAAGATTTTCCGATTTTCCAAACGTTTTCCCTCCACTCCTCAGAAGTGAAATCGTTCATAGCCTCGAGGCACTTTTTGGTAAACCATTCCTGATAATCAAGACTGCGGGAGGAAAAAGTGCCACCCATAACTATCAATTCTACTTTTTCTATATCGTGACCTATCTCCTTGAGCTGGGAGAGCCTGGATCTAACCTGAGAGTAGGGATCGAACTCATTCTGGATTGCTCTCATAGCTGCAGGTTCCCTGCCCATATAACTTTGAGGAGATTTAAAAACTGAGTTCGGTCCTCCAGGGCAAGGCAGACAAACCCCATGTGGACATGGAGCAGGAGATGTCATTACGGCAATTACTGCCACTCCGGAAATTGTTCTCACCGGTTTCCGTTTAAGGAATTCCTTAATTGTAGTCTGCTCTTCTGGGGAACCCTGCACTATGATGTCCCCGTTCCTAGGCAGGATGGCCAGATGATAATTCTTACTGACTTCTTTTTTTGTTCTGTTCAACTGATTTTCATCTTCTATTTCGCCTGCGAGTACTTTTTCAAAAATTTCCCTGCAAGCCCTTATGTAATTATCTTCTCTCATCTCAAGTTCCATCATTTCAGCTTCTGAGTTTCCGTTTTTTTTCTTTTCGGCATTTCCTTAAATGAAACTCAATTTAAAAAATGCTTAAAATATTACTTCTTGCCTTTTTTAAAAAGCAGTCTGCTTCAGTTCTTATTGTAGTCAAATACGCAACTAGTTACACTTTTTATTTGCTATAAACTATTTTCATACAATTCCTTGCAAGTGGTTCTAAGTTAGCTAAATCTGTATATTTACCTCAAATCAGTTCTTTAAGTCGTGTAACCGATTCTATGAATTATTTTAAACTTCTTTCTTTAAACTTTTTCAGATAAATTCAAATTAATTTAAATCAGGTTAATAGGTGACACGGAAAAAAATACCATAGAGGATTCCGATTTATCTTTGTTTTTTTCTTTGCGGGGATCCTGGCTAAATCTTTCCGCTAATTTCTGTATATCCTATTTTTCTTTTCTGGTTCATTATTCTTTGATTTTAAAGATAGCTTCCTCTTTATCCTTAAAATATTCCTTTTATTTTCCAATGTCATCAAAACTAGAGATTAAAACACAAAGATGTACCCAACATCTTTAGATTCACTCTTTGAAGTAGTGACAAGAACTTTTCTATTTTAATATTTTTATAATCACTACATAAACTTATTTCTCTTAAATTCTTTTTGAGCGAATCCTCTGTTTCTTAATATATCATCCATTTCCAGAGGATGTTCTGTTACTGCTTTTTTAATTGTTGCATAATGACCTTTTAATTTTGTTTCAAAGTATCCTCTGTCCCTGCAAACTACTTCATTTTTTTTCTGATTAATCTATCCGAGAATCATAGAGTTATAGAGTTGTTGCCTTGAAACTTCTTATCAGCTTATAATCTCTGTCTATTGTGCTATGAAATTTATATTTAAAGTGTGGCTTATCAACCTTTTCTATCCAAATCTATCGATGCTTCTCCTTTTTTTGTTTCATTTTCTCGAGGTTTATCTGCTTTTGGAAATCCAAATCTGAATGGATAACAGTAGAATTCTAAATCGTTCCATGTTTCATTTTCAAACAAGTCAATCAAGTTAGCTTTGCAAATGTACACATATTTCTTCTATTTCTTCTTCTTTGCAGTTATCATTAATTCTTGTTCCAAACGACAAGACTGTGGTATTGTCTGGTATATGATCAGAAAAAACAAGAAATTTTCTGAAAGAAATTCAATCAATATTTTTTTCAAGTTCGAAGTCGTAAATACCATGCAATTGCTGTAAAACAAGCATTTTAAACATAATGATGACATCAGCTTCAGATCTATATAAAGAGGACTTTTTTGTTAAAATATATGAACTCAAAAATGATACGAAAAGATTTTCCAATCAATTCAGAAATTAATTTCACAAATTTGTCTCCAGCTTACTGACGAAGTTTGCATTCTTCTTTAAGAGCAAAATCAGTAAAAGTTTTCATGAGTAAAAATTATTGTTAAGAAATTTAAACTCTCTAACGCTCAAAATACAGAGATATCTATCGAAATTCTCTATAGTTTTAGTGACTTTTGTTCGAACAGATTTTTGAAGATCTGTTGAATACCAAGGAGAATTGGCGAAAAAAAATCTTGATGATTGATTGTTACCGTATTTACAACAATAGATTGTTATTTTCTTCTTATTTTCCTTGCACGGGAAGCGAATCAAGCAATTAAGATAATCGATAATGCTGGAACAGCAGAACGAGTTTTTTAAAAAATAAAATTCAAAATGAACTTCAGGAAAGTATTTTTCTACCGAAAAATTATTTGACTCAATAAAATTTCCTATTAAATCTTCTATTATCATTTAACTGAAATATGCCTATAAATATAAAATTATATTTCCGAGTAGATATAGAGGAAATGTGACAAAGTTAAGCTCAAAACTTCATCTTTCATTTCCATAATTGAAGAAAGAGTGCTTTAAATCATATAGAGTTGCATATGTTTGAAAATACTACCTTCTGAAGGCTTTTCCGATTTTTGGTATTTTTGATCTGTGCTCGTTGATTTCAGATTCAGGTAAATTGGTAAGAGATTACAATATGAAATAAACATTAAGAACTTCTTGAGATCTATAGTTTGCTTCATCAAGTAAAGTAATTATATTAACGATACCGTATAATTCAAAAGATTCAGACAGTAAACTGGTAGTAACTATAATAAAATTATAATAAAATTGTTCTATTTTTCTTTTACATAACTAACGACTTAATCACATTATATATTTTTTTTGATGTTTTTTAGGTTTTATACAAATGGTTTCGAGGCTGAAGATATTCGAAACTACTTTACTCTTAAAAAAGATAATATATATGGAATTCATATTGATTATAACAATGTTATATTACCAGGATACAACCGTCGAATTAATATGATATAATAAATGGAGATAACAACAAACTTTAAGCTTTCTAATAAATAAAGATCGGATAATCTACTTACGGATATGAAACTTCAATGACCTGTAGGAAAATGATAAAAAAATAGTGGGTTGATAAATATTAAAGGCGGCGGACTTTTGAGCACTCTAACATTTTCTGAAAAAAGAAAAGATATTTTATTTCTGCTTGAGGAGAGTCCAAAAACTCTTTCAGAAATCAAAGATTATTTCGACGTAAGGTCACCTGAGATTCTACCTCGACTGAAGGAGATGGAATCAGCAAATATGATTACCAGACAGGATGGAATGTATCGTTTAACCCCTCTAGGGAAAGTTTCAGCTGTATATTACAAGCCTTTTCTGGATACTCTCACAGCTATAGAATCGAATGAAGATTTCTGGAGAAACCATGACCTAACTGCAATTCCTGATACACTATTAAACAGGATCCAGGATCTTAAAGAGTGTAGGATCGTAAAAAATGAACATGAATACATCTACGATTCCCATAAGTCATTTATGGACAACGTCATGACTTCTACTTATTTTATGGGTTTTGCATCTATATTTCTCCCAAGCTTTCCTAAAATGTTTTTGGAGATCGCTCGTAAAAAGATCCCAGTTTATATCATTGTTACCCCAAATGTTTTCTTCAAAGTAAAAAATGAGCATAGTTATGAAATTGAAGAATTTATTGGATATAAACACACAAGTTTACATGTGTATGACAATGCGAAAGTCTCCTTCGCAGTAACGGATCTCTTCTTATCCCTGTCTCTTTTTTTCAAAAATGGAACCTTTGATCCCCGAAGTGACCTAGTAGGTTTTGATTCTCCTTCAATAAAATGGGGAGAAGATCTTTTTAAGCATTATAAAGAGAACTCAATTGAAATAAAGAGCATTTAATTTTGGTATTTTTCACAATTTAGATTTTTTTTAATTTGTTGCAGCTAATAGATTGTGGAATTAATGTTAAATTTTGGTGATTCCACAATAAATTAAATCGTCTCATAACTTCTGCAGAAGATCTTCTAAGAGAAGCTTAAAAGCAGGCTGGCAAAACATGGACTAAGATTTTTGTTATTTTTGGTTCAACAATTTTACGGTGAATTGAATTACTTTTTCTAAAATATTCTGCCGAATGTAATATTTCTCAATCTCTATACCATAGCTTGTTCCGTAGACAACCTTATACCAGCATAGCACCTGTGATTATCCTCAGGCCAAGAATTGAAGCTGATTCGCCATACACCAGAAAAAATTTTTCTAGTCTCCGAGAAGGAAGTTCCTCTCCAGATTTTGTATGTTTTTGGATACAGATCAGCCCACATATGAAACTATAGAGAATAATCAGAGGTTCGAAGGCAATGACTCTGTGGATCAGCGCGATACCAAGTATCAAATGTAAGAGCAGGTACATTCCAATAAGAAGCTTACGGGTATTCTGTTCTCCAATACTGACCGGAAGAGTTTTGATACCTGCAAAAGTGTCTCCTTTTATGTCCTTGAAATCAAAGATTGTAGAATTGACAAAGAGTTTGACCGCAAAGAAAGTTAAAACTAGTAAGGTAGGAAAAATGTTCCCACAGTTTCTGCCTGCAAGTCCTGCAATGAAAACACCCCAGGTAAAACCTACAACAAGGTTTTTAACCCCAAATCCACCTTTGAGTTTAAAAGTAAATTTCCCGATTTTGACGCCTTTACTATACAGATAACAGGTTATGAAAGGTATGAATGCGAATATAAGCATTCCCTCTTTCGCCAGTATATAGCTACCTATTAAAAAAGTAACCAAACTGGCAGCAATCCCGATTTCCTTTCTTGAATCCTTTAATTCCTCACGGTTTATAGCATCTTCCTTAGATCCAACAGTCCTATCAAGTGTATATACTGTGTAGACCACAAGCCCTCCTGCAATGCAGGTTAGCAAACTTGACTGAATTTGAAGAAGTAGAAAAGCTAGATGGATCCTGAGTGACCCTGTAAATGCAACTAACACTGAACTTTTTAATAGTTTAAAAGTAGCGTTTTTTTCCGTATATTCAAGGGATTTAATGTTTAGATGCCGGGATAAATTTTTACAACTTCCAATAAATGTATTTGAGTCCATAAAAATAGTATTAGAAAACTCCCTAATATTATTGATTCTGTATAATATTTTAAGATGTGTGTTTTATTAGATCATTACCAAAATATTATATGAGTAAACTACATAAAGAGAAATAATTACATCGTATATTTATGTAATTATTGTGCTTAGTAGTGGAGTAAATTCCTTAAAGCGGCAAACAGATTGATGGGTATAAAATCTCACAAAAAAGGACTTTGTGCTTTTTTTTCAAATTAACTCTAATATCTCTAGGACGTGATTTTATTTTTATATTTTACAATAAAAGATTTATGTACATTAATTAAATTTCAAGATTTCTAAGTACGAAATTGTTTAGTTCCAAAATTTTTTTTAGTGATCGAAATTCCAAATTAATAAAAATATTTAGTACAGTTCGAAGAACACTACAGTAATAACTATTGTTCGAAGTTTATAAGAACTAGATGACGACAAGCTTAACTCATTTTGGAGGAATAATTCTTTTCTGCCTGTTAATCTTTATATCCTCTCAGCAACTGTTATTCTCATTTTCGATAGAGAGCAAAAGCCTGTTAAGAAACAAATTTTAGAACATGTATGAGAGCTATAGAACACGGTTGAATATGAGCTGATTGTCTATTTTCAGGAGAAAAAGCACAAACGCAAAAAAAGCTCATGAAATCAGGATTTTTGTAATTTTTTCTGATTTTTCGCCAGTTTTGAAAGAACAAGGTAATTTCATCCAAATTCATTAAATCACGGTAAAAATTTTAGATAATACAAGATTCTTATACGTCTTGAGTTCTGAAGGTCATGAATCAAACATCCTTTAATTCGGGAATGAAGTAAATTATCATCTATTTTTATTTTAGTTTAACCACTTTAATCGTCGTTTTTTGTAAGTGAGTTTATTTTTGGCTCCATCGTCAAAGTAGTGCCCCAAACTCTGATATGGATTCGATCTGCATTGGAATTGAACAGCTTTATCCATAGGTATGGTCAGATCATCTATTACATAACGTTGGTGACTAGGTATCGATAAGATCTAGAGGATTTCGATAAATCTCTGACTTTCATGAGTCATTTATGTACTATTTATGAGCATATGACGAAATTAGAGGTTTACCGAAATCCCATAGAATTTCTAGTGACTTAAGCATAATAATTACGTTTGAAACCATAATTATTTTTTAAAAGTTAAATCAATTAGTAACCATTTCGCTCGGTCAAAACAATATCATTAACCATATTTACTGAGATTTATTGGGCAAATTTTGATGTGCTGATTTTATTTAACTGGCGGCTATATATCATGCTTTAATATTTATATAAATTAGTAATCAGAAATATTTATTCCACTTAAATAGATATCAGTCAACTAATCCTAAATAGATTGAGTAGTTATATTAATTCATTAGTTAACCATATTTACGCTTAAGTAACTAGAAATTATATAACCATAAAAATAAATACAAAACGAGGAGAAACTATTCCCCCTGAGTTCCTTTCTTCCATTTTTGTGCTTCCCGTGGTTTCAACTTTGAATTTAGGTTTAGTAGAGAAACGAACTTAATTGACTATATAGTTATTTTTTAAAGTTTTAGAAGTGTTAATTTATACTGTGAAGACTATAAAGGATTTCGATGAATCTCTAAATTTTGTCATATGCTTATAATATTATATAAGAGATTAATAAAAAATTAGAGGTTTTTCGAAACCATCTATACTCAAAAATACCGTATATCAACGTGATTTTCCACACATAATACTCGAAATATTTCGATAGTTAGATCTTTATAACAGTAGTATACAGTAAAAAAGTTGAAAATTGAAGAAAGTTCAATTCCAGCATTTTCAAGTACATTATACATATTTACTAGCCATACAAAGTATAAAAAAATAAATTATTTAGGGATATGATAGGAGATAATTGTATGCTTTTCTTAAAAAAATGTCCTGAGTGCCACTCAGAGCTTGAAAACAATCTCTTCAAGGAATTTCAGTACTGCCCTATATGCGGGTACTGGACGAGAAAGGAAACTGCAAGACTTGAGCCACTAATTATCTTGGAGTAAAAAAATTGATAAATTTTTTAGTTTCACGAGTCATTTATATATCATTTATAGGCATATGACAAAATTTAGATATTTATTTAAATCTTTTAAAATATAAATATTTGAATCCTCTGCTGAATGCATTCGATACTGTATATTACCCTAAGAAAAGGTAATCGAAAGAGAATATGATACAACTCAGGACCTAAGTATGGAAAAAATTGGTTCTATGAAAGCACAAATCTTGGACTTAATAATATTTCTCTTCCGAAAAAACGCAATATGTTAAATTTGATTTTAAATTAATTAAACTTAAATATAGCAAACTTTTATATTCACAAAAATTAGTATTACCCTGAATAATTTCGCTTTGAAATTCTTTTTAATTTTCCATATCCTCAAAACCTAAATAACTTAACCCGTATTCTAAATTTTCTTCCACGGGCAATATGTTCCTGAAAGCATTTTCTGATGATTCCGTTTCTTCAGGTTTTAAGGCTCTTTGAGAATTTTTATTGTACCATTGAATGAATTCCTCAAAGGTTTCAAACTCGCTTCTGAATCTCTGGTATGTATGAAACCATTTCTCAATTTTCACCATTTGTCTGAGGATATCTTACACTTGCAAGTATTGGCTTAATCCCAATCTTTCAATGTTCCTCGTGAACTCGTCACCTCATGAACTATCCTTATTTATGTGGACTAATTCACTTCTATGATCGTTATTATTACAGTTGAATATCCCGCAGCTTGCTGCTCCACATCCTGGATATTGCGGACATCACCAATTGCACTTATACTATCGTTATCTTCAGTAATAATATTAATGATCTGGGATATTTCATTCCGGAGCATCAACTTTTTCTGTGTCATGTGATCTAGTACCGTTATTCCCTTATAGATGATTGAGTAGACCTTCCTAAGTTTCATATTTTTTCTGGATTAAGCCTTTTGGCTCTAGGCTCTCCAGGATTGGGGAGATAGAGCACATACTTTTGGTCCAGTGGACTTTCGAGCGGAGCTCGGTCTTCTTGATTATATAACAGCAGTGTGTAGACTTAACCTTATAATCTTCAGCACGATATAGTTGAAAAAAACTAGCCTGATATGTGTACATACTTTTATCTATAGTTCGAGTCTCAACATTTTGAAAGCTATATAGCAAACTACAACATGTCTGAAGATGATATATTTGTTATTTTCTAGTCATTGATACATCTATGACCTTGAATGCCTGCAGAATATGAAAAACAGCGGGAAATACTAACATATATAAAATTTCGTATTAATGGACTTAACTTATATATATTCTTTCATATTTGTTGCATGAAGAAATTTGCAAATAAAAAAAACAGATAAGATAGATTAAGAATTTATTGCACAAATTGAACTGAATAAAATGATTTACCTATCAAGAATTTTCCCAAAAGATCATAGAGAATTTTGGTCTTATGTTAAGCTTCGCCACAAACTTTTATAAAAAAGGATATATCTAAAAAATGAAGCTCATGCTATTTTTTTATCTGAAATGTATCAATATAAGTGATTAGTTGACAGATATTTTTAGCAAAAACGATATATCGATTCTATCAATATTTTCTTAGGTAAAATGATCAATAGATAATAGAAAGCCTTTCTCCAAATGTCCGTGAAAAAATTGTTTAGATAAGAGAATTCAGGACATAGAAATATCTCAGCTTTGTAGCTCAGCTTCAGATATGTATGAATTTTAAAAAATACCTTGATGATGAAATCGAAACTTTAGAGTGATAAATTTTCAATTATGCTTATGGAAAGTATAAACGTGAGATGAAAATTTAATGTATGTTTCAGGTATTGGAGAATTGATGCTGCTACTCTAATTGCTGAAATAGGCAATTTCGAGTATTTTTATCTAGTAGATAAGCTTGCTTCATGGCTTTGGATTATTTCGAATGTATACCAATTTGCAGATAAAGTTTGCACCTGGAAAATCACAAAGAGAGTATCAACGTAGCAAAGTGAACTCTAACGCAGATTATTCAGTGAATAGCAAGAAAAAAAATAGCAAATTAAAAAAATATTTTAACCGGAAAAAAAATCAATTGGACATGCAAGGTTGATTATTGCTCGAGCAAGGAAAATTGCTACAATTATATGGCATCTGATTGCAAATGAAAAGATATAAGAATATGGAACAGGGAATAAATTGGAAGAAATTCAAAAGAGTGAGATTATTGAGACTGAAACCTATCGGGGAGCATACACATAAAAATAATTAATTGAATAATTGTAATTATGGAAAAAGAGAACTTGAGTATACGTGAAAAAGACAACCTATGTACTTCATGCAAAATTTGTTATAAAAAATTTTATAATTATAGTTATAGAGAAGCATTAATAAAGGCTATTATAAAAAAATCTTATAATAAGTATTTATAGAAAAAAAGATAAATAAGTTTTAGAAAGTAAATGAAGGAAAAAAGAGTACTAAAAGATGAATAAGAAGTAAAAGAGCCCTAATATAAGCAAAGATATTTATAGAATCTGATTACAAAATCAGGGTTAGAAGGAATTCATATTAATGAGGATTTCGATAAAAGTCATATTTTCACGAGTCATTTATAAACTATTTATATACATATGATGAAATTTAGGGGTTTATCGAAATTCTCTAATATAAAATGTATAGTGGAGGATAATATGGCAAAAGTGATACCATTCGCACCAATAGAGCGCTTAATAAGAACTGCAGGTGCTCCTAGAGTAAGTGAAGGTGCAGGAATTGCTCTTACTGAAATTCTGGAAGATTATGGACTTAGAATTTCAAAAGAAGCGATAAAACTTGCAGAGCATGCAGGCAGAAAAACCATAAAGGCTGAAGATATCAAATTAGCAAAAGAAATGCTGTAATTGAAATCAGATCCCTCTAGCAGGCTTTAGATAGCTAATCAGCTTGAAGGAACAAGATAAAAATGGAATGCTGAAAGACAGCATTTTACTATTTTTGTCAAATATTTACTTATGTAGTTGCGGATTACAGCTCCACTAGGTAAGGGATTACACATTGCCGATTTTTGTGCAAGCTTTACATAGGACGCAGATCTCATCATTAATAATCGCCATCTTGTCAACTATCCAAATTGCAAGATCAACAGTATCAGGATTAAAATCGTTAATTTTCATTAGCTTTGCATTACAGAGCAAATGGAATAACAGATCCCGCATTCTACAAATTTTTTGAACTAAATTTTTTTATTTTTTTTATTTTTCTTTCCCATTAAAAATTGCCTCAAAAACGAACATGAAATTTTCCGAATAACATACTCAAATAAATAAAAATATCATTTACTTTTGAACAGTGAAACCATCGTTATTTTGGCCAGGAAGTTTGTTCTAATTTTGGTTTTCAAACCCACCTGAAACCTAATAAGTGAATTGACATCTAAGACTCACAGTGACTTTTATCACGGACATTAAATTTGCCTTTGAAGCAATTATACTACTTAATGAATTGATGGTTTAATTGGCAGAAACAGTAAACAAGTTTTGTAGTTTAGATATCCTCAAATATTTTTTTAGGTACTGTTTATTTTAAGAGGATTTCGATAAATCCCAAATTTTCGTCATATGCTATAGATGGATATAAATGACTCGTGAAAATCATAGATTTATCGAAATTTTCTAAAGAGTACTTTTTTGTGGAACCAGACAACAAATGCTTCTTGGAAATTAAATTATGACATTGTGTTGTATAATAACACTATTTATAAAGACAGAAATTTGTTCATTTACATATATTAGAAGTTTCTTATCACAAAATGCTTTGTGGAAAAGCTATTAGATTTTTGATGATACTTTACTACGAATAGACTTACTGATGTTCAAATGATGTAAGTACAAGTCACCTCCTTCAAACCTAGATAAAAGTGAATCTTAGGAAGGAGTAGCTCACATATTAATGCACTTGTTTTTTAAAAAAGACAATTGAGGCACTCTGGAAATTAAGTTTCTTAGCTATACAAAAAATTTATTGCAAGAACACTTGATAGCAGCAACTCCGTGGGTCTTTGTTTCGAAGAGGAAGAAAAAACAGATTAACTCCATAGTCGCATTTCATCGGCAACAAAAGTATCAGATGTTTTCCAAAACTTGTCTAAGTATCAAGGTCATCCAACCAATCTCAAGAATTCTGAGAGAACATAACTTGTTGACCATCCGCAAATAACTATGGGACAAATATTTTTGCGATAACCTTGGCAGAACATCAGCTTACTGGTCTGAATAATGAGAAATACCGCGAAAATATCACAAGGATTTCCATCATTCGTTCTTTCAAACTTTCTTTCCACCAGACAACTGCTCTATTTTTCAAAATCAGAGTAAATATCAGGAATACAGCAGCTATACCTCATCTGTAGTAAACTTATTAATTAATTTAACTTTTGAGATCGAATTATTGTTCAAAGTAAATATTTACGCATTAAGCTACTAGAGGTTCTACAATCACTGAGAGCAAGGTAGGATACGGATAACCTCACTTTAAACTTTATAAGCATGAAAAAAAATGTAATTTCGGAAATTAATCCTTTCAATTAGTCCTCTAGAGCATAGCGAGAAGGACAGCGTATTCCAGAAGCGTAATTATGGAGCATTATTAGAACAACATTTAAAACTCGAGTTCTGTTACTTTTTCTCCTTTTGCACTGGTAACAGTTAAAGATATATCGTTAAACCTCGGAATCCCTTTGCCATAAGTTTCGTCTGAGACAAGCATATTGGACCAGGGACTATTAGGCATATATGCGATACCTCTATGAGGTGGTTCGTACCCTGATTCTTCAGCCCTGACTACAACCCTCCCAAAAGAGTTTTTCAGGATGACAGTATCGCCTTTTTTTACATTTAATTGTTTGAGATCTGCAGGATCCAGTTTTATTATTGCTGAAATATTTTTATACTCATCTCCGAAAAGGTTTTCTATCATCGCTTTATCCTGAAAAATATCCCTGTAGGTTACAACTTTGACCTTTATTTCAGGAGCTGCAAGAAAAGAGCCAAAATCCATCAGATAGCCTCCAGTATTTTCTTAAGAATATATTCTTCCGAAGGGTTTTTTGTCTCAACAATGGGTTTAAAGCTTACCAGGGTCCCATCCATGCGAATTGCACTCCCTCCAGATTCCACCCCACTAATTGCAGTGTTGATATGGACCTTTGCTTTCTTTGTGGTCAGGGTCTCACACGAACCCAATGAGATAATAGGAATTCCAAGAAGATATTTTGCAATAGATCTTGGAAGGCTTGAAAACGGGTCAGAACCGATAATTAGGGCTGCATCTACAGTTTTTGCTTTAAGGGATTCAACGATTGAATATTCTGGCCCGTGCTTTACAATTCCATTTTCGAACTTTACGCTATTAACATACCCTGTTTCTGCAAAGAGATTTTCGTTAAAGCCCCGCATATTACAATTCCCTACCATAGGCACCAGATGGAAATTTGATTTTTCGTTCAGAGCCTTCATAAGTCTAAAAAGAGGTTCGAGGTTTTCAAGAGAGTATATAAGACCAAGTCCTACAAAAATGATCCCAAACTTTGCACCTTTAAGGATATTTGCCAATTCAAGGATTCTCTTTGGGGGGTAATTGTAGGATGTCTTCGGAAGTTTTCCGGAAAGACCTGAAATCAGGGCATCGATAAGCTCTACATCTCCACCTTGCGGAATCTGAATGAAATAGTTCCCGCAGATCTTAGCAGTATGGGACTTCCTGATATCTACTGCAATTGCCGTTCTATCCTCTTCCCAGCCCCTCTGCTTTTCGCTTCCCCTGGGAAAGTAGGAGTGCTTTGAAAGGTGGCGGGGATGAGAGTCAGCAGGGTTTGACCCCCAAAAAATGATAACATCTCCCTTATTCCTTACATCTTCAAGGGTGCAAGTTTTTATCTTATTAGTAACAAGAGCCTCAACCACACTACCAAAACAAAATGAAGAGCTATCGTCAATTGTTGCATTGATTTTTTTCCCAAGCTCTATTGCTTGTTTCTGGGCTTCATTGGTGGAAGTTCCAAGCCCAAATATCAGAGGGTTTTTTGCACTCTTCAGTATCTTCACAGTCTCACTTAATGCTTGCTCCTCATCTGCTGGCTTGTTGTCCACGAGGAAAGTTACAGTTTCCTTGCTTTCTTTCATGTGGGCTACTCCCACTCTGCAGGCGGTATAAACTTTATTTATGGTATCCTTTCCATACTCGACCTCAATATCGTCACAAAGGAGGCTACACCCTGTGCATACATGATAGTTTTTCTCCATATCCGCTTACCTCACACGAACTCTATTGCCTCTACAGGGCAGGTTACTATACAGCCATTACAGAGAATTTTGTTCTTTCCAAAACGGCGGCATTCATCTACATTCCGGGCTTTAACGATACCCTCTTCGATGGCCAGGATCAATTTACTAGTGTTCTTGGGAGCATTTCCAGAGCCTACCCCATAGGGATCGTTTGCAACATTGACTGGACAGGCAACCACGCAGTTCCCACATCCAAAACACAAGTCTTCGTGCACTATTAGGCCTGTCTCGGTTGCGCCTTCAGACGGCTTGAAGAGACCACTTATCTTTTCATAGCTGTCTTTGTATTTCGGCTCTTCTACTAAGGGCAGGCAGGCATCGGGCGTGAGCTCGGTCATGAGAGCTACTGCAAAAGCCATACATGATGTTTTCCCACGTTTTTTGCAGTTAGTTTTTGGCAGCATCTGATAAATTTCCATTGCATTTGTCATTCTAGAATCACCCTTGAGTCAAATTTCATGTTCGCTTCAGACTTCATTGAAGAGTCAATAAGTTCTAGAAGATTTCGATAAACCTCTGATTTTCACGAGTTATATATGAAGCTTTTAAAATTATATGGCTAAGTTCGGAGCTTATCGAAATGTTCTATATTTAGTAATATGATCAAAAAGTGAAATCGAGATATTTTGAAGAATCCAATTAAATAGCCTTTGATTAAAGAAGATTTCTATGAACCCTTAAATTTCGTCATATGATTTTAAAAGCTTCATATATAACTCGTGAAAATCAGAAGTTTATCTAAATCCCTCTAAAATAATATTTCTTAAATCCCTTAAATTTTCGCTTTTTAACTTCCAATGTGATTTTCAGTTTGTGGAGTAAACATCCTGCAGATGCTATTTGAATTAATTCAAATCCCAATTCAAATATGAAACGTAGACTTTTAATTCCCATTCTATTGAGATAATGATAATCAATTTGTTGAGTTCCCCTCCCAAATCCAGATACTTTTTAATGCATCCTTGAATCACAAAAATTCATAATTATTTACCGAATTCTGCGATTGTAATGACTCAAAAATTCAGAAAATAATAAAAAGTTCCAAACCCAAGTAAATAAATTTTAAGGTATCTTTAAGGGCAAACTAAAAATAAGTAATCTCAATTTAATTCGCTTTAAAGAAAAGTTCGCAGTGGCAATTTCCATACCTTTCGACTTCTTCCTTATGGTAGACACAGGGACACACTATTTTTTGATCCTCTTTTTCAATTCCAGTGACTATTCTGCATGGACAGTAACGCCTTCCGAACTTTTCAATCTTGATTGCAAGTCCATCAAGTACATAATCAAGAGCTTCTTTATCCGGGTTAAGCTTGTAGCCTGCTTTATTAGCGTATTTCTCAGTCCATTCATACATTTTTTGTTTTAATTCTTTATGCTCAGCCATGAAAAAGCCCCTTCTGCTCCCAAAATTGAAACAATCCTGATCATCTATGAGAAGACTATATCCGAGTCATTTATAAAATGTGATAGATTAAATAATTCAAATCATGATACTAATACCCTTAATCATAGTCCAAATTCCAATATTAGCTAAATTATTGCAAAAATATAACCTTTTGAAAGGTTTGTCTAGTCCATATTCAATAAACAATTTTTCACCATATTTTGTTCAAATCTCATTCTAAAAATACCATATCGATTACGAATTAAGTTCTCAAACTATAAATTAATTGGTAAAACACATAATATATAGCTATTTCTAAAACATTAAATTTAATCCACAATTGAGCACTTATCTGTTAAAAAGCAATCAAAATAGACATTCCATATATATACATAGATGTATAATTTGTTTGCCTACTATATTATTGAAAGTTAGATTAATTTTTAAGCACTTTAATATTAAAAAATAGATAGCATTCTTATATATATCTATAGAAAATGGAATTCAATATTAAAAACCTATATAAAAGGAGATATTTGAAATGGGAGTTGACATAAGTGGATAAAAGTTCATCTCAAGCTGACAGCTACTCTACAAAGGATTTCGATAAACCTTTAATTTTCATAAGTCATATGGATACAGTTTATAAGCATATGACAAAATTTAGGTGTTTATCGAAATCCTCTACAATAGAAGTACTTAGTTAAGAATGTTTAAATTTCATGTTTAAATGACGTTAACATTAAGTGTGAATATTTTCCCCACACTTGTTTCTTTCATCCAGGGTCTCCTGTATATCCCGATTACCTGCTGATTTCTACCGGCTACTGCCTTAATTATCCATTCTTGAATTTGGTATCCACCAAACATGTGTGAAAATCCGGTTTGATAAATTTTCGTATTGATCAAAATTAGTCCGTTGCTTAAACGGATTTTCCATAAATAACCTGCCATCATATTTTCCTTCAGTTGCAGATTAAAAGAATCTCCTTTTTTGATAAATATTGTCTCTCCGTTATCCTTATCACTTAGAACTTTATTCTCAGATGGTGACGCACTAATAACTGAAGGAATTGCAGCCATGATTAAAAAGATGATTATGAACGTTGTTCTAAACAGGTTTTTAGACATTAATACCACTCATTTATTTATAATAATCGATTCTCATACATACTAATTTCTATGAGCTAATTACAAAAACAAAGGACAGAGAACTAATTTTGTTATATAATCCTTATATGTTTTTCGGGCATTGCATAGGAAAAATAATATAAAATTGGGTAGCTAAACTGAAAACGTTACTAAAAAGCCTAAGAGCCAGAATAAGTAACGAATCTGTCGTAAAAGAAAGCAAACAGCTTTTAAAAAGGCGCTTTACATAATTTTTAGATATCTCTGTCAAACTTCAGACATTTACAGCCTTGCTAAATACGTCAATAAACTCGTTACATTGAACAATAATGGTCGAAGAAGCATCTTTTAAGACCTCAATAGGATCTGTACCATCTGTTTTGATGTAGAGAATCGGGTCACTGATACTCACATGTTTCATATCGTAAAAAGCGGCCTCAACCCTTGCATCTCTAATCAGGAAGTCCTTAAGCAAATTCAGAAGAGTGTGAGTTTCACCCTTAAGCTCAACTTCCAGCTCATAATCAGCTTTTGACAGGATGTTCAGTTCCATTGGAAATCCCCTTTAAATAATAAATAATGCAAATGATTCTGTAAAAATTTGTACTTGCTCATGGCAGCAAAAAAATATTACTATATCCCTTTTCCGTATTCTGTTGAGATTTTTCGGATTTCAGTCATATTGCAGTCAGGACATTTAAGCTTTTTCCCTTCGAGCACAATTTCCCCTCTACAATTGGAGCAGTATGCTTTCACAACTCCAAGGGAATCCTCAGATGTGGTCAGACGCATTCTATCAGTATCTAGAACTTTAGCCCTGATTATATCTGATGGTCTGAACTCGTCTGAAAGTCTCTTGACGTAAGAGTCTCTCACATTTGACACATGAATATCGCCAAGCCTTGAATTAACAATTTCCCGATCTTCTTTACCTTCAATTCCTGCAATTTCCACAGCTGCCCCGGATTCTCGGACGTCAATTATCTTTCCATACACAATATCTCCCACTTTAAGGATATTTGGAATGAGAGTATTTGGCTTTACAGAGACTATCCTTGCTTTGCGATCAATGATTACATTACCAGTAGCAGTGGAGTAAACATTTCCAGCAGATATTACTGTTCCATTTCCTGGTTTAAACTCCTCTGTGCTCCCAACAAGTTCTCCTGGGAGAACAAAACATCCTTTTTCAAGATTTTTTTCCGGTGTCTCTTCTACACGGGGAACTCTAAAGTCAAGCATATTCGTTACCTCCCAAGGAACCTTTTTTGAATAAGGTAATCTCCTTTTTTTGTCCTGGTCTCCCTTGAACTTATCCTTAGATTGGTCCCTTGACTGGCTTTTAAACTGATATCTGGGCTGGTCCCTTGACTGACCCTTTGGCTGATTTCTAGTATGACTTCTAAACTGATCCCTTGGTTGATCCTTAAAATGATCCTTATTTTCTGAAACCATTTGAACCCCTATTTCAATAACTGGCTTTCCCTCACTTGGACCTGTCAATTTTTTCCTCGTAGTTTTATTCTTTCTAATTCTAATCATAATCCCTCATTCTAATTGTCATAATTGATGAATGATATCTTAATCATAATAATTTTGTCAATTAAACAGATATATCCCCTACTGTTGAATCTACCGAAAATAAACCTCAAGATAAAGGAAAGATCATCATCTTCGTATTTTCTTAATATTTCTTCTCTGAAGTCATAGAATTCAGCTCTATGTATACAGAGTTACATTATTTATAGAGCATGCATTTAAATTCGCATTTTGGGAACAGAATCTTGAGACATTGAACTACAGACTCGATACCTTGAATTGTACCGAATTCTAAATATATCCAGGAACAGTGATCCTGTAAATCTCTACATCAATAACCTTTCTTTCCTTTTTGTGAAAATTGAAAATTCGTTTTATAGGAAATTTCGCAACGTAAGAATGTGTAATGATCGCAGGCTTAATGAACTTTTGGATAAAAGCAAAGCTTCCTCGGTTGTGGATTGAATATATCACGTCACTTGTTCTTAATGCTGACGAAATAAAAGATCTATCCTTACCCTTTATCCTTGCCCCGAACGGGGGGTTCATAAGTGTAGTTTTTACATGTCCCTTGATGCCTGCAATGTCCGAGAATATAAAATTTGCCTCTACTCCAAGCTTTTTGGCATTAATTTTTGCAATCTCAAGTGCTCTTGGATCCGCATCATATCCCACAACATTTCTGACTCCAAGGAGCTTGGCACCTATTGCAAGGATTCCCGTACCGCAGCCAAGATCCTGGACTGAATCATCAAGATCTCCCTGCATGAAAGCAAAGTGCAGAATTTCCGCAGCTAAAGGAGAAGGAGTTTGGTATTGCTCCAGCTCAATCTCAGGATCGGAAAAACCTTCGATTGCTTCAAGCAGCATTTCAAGTTTTCTTTGGTTCATTTCATCGACTTTAGTTTTTTAAAAATATCTGGTTCAGAATTTTTATGGGATTGCCTTTATATAACTTATTTGTACTCTGATGTCTTTATTTTTGCTAAACCTGAAAATAAAAAAATCACATCGGCTCTGTGGTAATTTCATCCAGCACAAGTCTTTCCCATTCTCTTTCTCCAAGTACGATCTCAAACTCTTGAGGCGTCAGCATGGGAGATTGAAAACGTCCAATTTCATCAATAGCAAGCCTCGGACAAGCTGTATTTACAAAAGCGTCCACCTTGAACGAAAGCAGCTGTTCTGGAGTTACAAGATCCATAATAATCAGATATGCATCTTTTCCATGTCTTTTTGCACACTCCTTCAAAAAAAAAGCAAGCTCAAGCCTTATCTGCCCGCTTTTGCTTGAGACAATTATACCAAAAACCTCAGCATCCAGCGATTTTGCAATTACAGCACTACGCTGACGGAGAATTTTTGAGGGATTTATCTCACGAACTTCTCCTGAAAAAGGATCAGCTACAAGAACACGTTTTTTTGTGGAAAGGGCAACACCTAAGGGATGGAAATCTCCACTTCCGATATAGAGGTACTCATCACATTTTTCAGCCCTAGCTGCCGAAAAATTACATCCGAGTACTTGCCCTGGATAAGCTATTCTGGAATCACCGCGCCCGATTACGCAAGTCTTTCCTCTAGTCTCAAAAATTGCACAGACTTCCTTAAGTTTATGGACATGCTGAACAGTAGTAATTAGCCCTATTATCTGCCCTTTAAGTTCAGGCACAGCTTTTTCAACAACTTGCCCAATATCAACTAAAGAGCGTGCTTCTATGAAATAAACCTTATCTGAAAGCTTCATATCCCCAAGTCCCGCATGCCCAAAATGGAAGAGAATATCCACATGTTCTATCAAAGTCCTATTCAAGTCGCACGCTCCAAAGCAAGGATCTCCGTAGATGAAAACCTCAGCTCCCGTAGCTTCTTCAACTTTTTTTGCTAGTTTAACTCCCTTCTTTTTGAGTCCCTCAGGAAGCTGGAAACCTACAATTTTTGCTCCTGATTTGTGTATTATATGAATAATATAATTAGGCTTTAAATCAAATGCTTCACTGATCCCCAAATACATTTTTGATCTCCAATCCTTTCTCGCTCACATCAATTGTAACAAAAAATTTGGGCCCACCCCAATATTTTTTTAATTTGATTCTATTATTGATCACTCATCGTGGGTTTAATTGTTTTTGATATTCAACTGAATAAAATGATTAATTAAATAAAAACTCAAGAATGATAAAATGTATACATGGTTCAAAAATCAGAATCAATATTAGAGGATGTGATACTGAAAACAAATAGTTTTATAGGTATAATATAGGAATTAGATGGAATATAGATTCTTCCCTAAAACAATTACTTGATTTTGAGAGAAGATACATGCGCAAAAACATTTATTCTATCGGATAGAGCTACATTATATAAATCTAAAAAAGCAGTAAAATTTTACCAGAACAATAAGCAAGGATTGAAAAGATTATAATTTTATCCAGCTACTCCAAATAGGAACCCAACTAGATATTGTTGGGAAAAGCACGAGAGAAAAGTTGAAATGTATAAAATAATTAAAAATAATATATAAAGAGAATTACTGGATGATTATCTAAAAAAACTCACCTTTGCACATAATTGTAGAATTATTTAAAATTGTTACTACATTCATATAACAAACATAGCTGTATGAATAAATCAAAAAGCAGAGAAATTTTCAAAACAATAATAATTGGTTGTAAATAGTGTATTTTTTTCAGCCACTCTATATAAGAACCAACATAAAATTATTAAGAAGTGCTAAAAATATTAATCTGATAGATAAATTTAAAAAAATATAAGTGTTATAGAATGTCTATTTAAATTCAGAGAAATTACAGTTTTTAAATAAAAAGTAATATCATTCAAATAATTAATAAGATTGGCGATTTCTTACAAAGACGATTACAAGAGAAAAGAATATAAGAGTACAAGGAATAAGATCCACCTCATTCTTTCATGTCAAAGAAAGGAAACAAAAACATCAGGAAAAAGTTTCCGGTCAAATCAGAAAAAAGAAAACAGAAAGAAATAAATACCTTAAACTTTTTCTGAAAAGTCTGCTCTGAAAAAGAGAATTCTTGATTTACTTTATAGCCTTGCCGACAAGGCGCCTAATTTTCTGTAAAAACCATAAATCTCAATAAGTTATTGAGTAGAATATTCTACATCAGAAAAATTAAATTACAAGTACAAAAAATTTGACTTTAATTTACAGCAAATTAGCGACACTACCGCATTGCTTATTTTTTTGATTCATTCAAAGTTTTTAGATAGGAGCTTTCAGAAAACTAAATGGAAAAGGAATGCTCTTCGTTCTGTCACAAAATAAACAAGTCGAGGACCCAATATGTCAAAGAACGATAAAAAAAAACCATACCCTTTAATCAACATCCTTGAGTGCAAGGCCTGCGGACGCTGCCTTCTTGCCTGCCCCGAAGGAGTACTTTTAATGAGTGAAAACCTGAATGCTCGAGGCTATAATTATATAGAATATATAAGAGAAAGGTGCACAGGCTGCGCGAGCTGCTATTATACTTGCCCTGAGCCTCTTGCAATCGAGATCCATATTCCCCTGAAACACAACGGAGCAAGATAAGGCAGAAAGGAGGAGAATGATGGCAAAAAAACTCGTAAAAGGTAACTCTGCAGTAATCGTCGGTGCACTTTATGCCGGAAGTGATTGTTTCTTCGGATATCCAATAACTCCGGCAAGTGAGATTCTACATGATGCATCTAAGTACTTTCCGCTTATAGGAAGAAAATTCATCCAGGCCGAATCCGAAGAAGCAGCAATTAATATGGTCTACGGAGGAGCAGCCGCAGGGCACAGGGTTATGACATCGTCTTCAGGACCTGGAATGAGCCTTATGCAGGAAGGCCTCTCTTACCTTGCTGGAGCAGAACTTCCCTGCGTGATTGTAAACATAATGAGAGCAGGCCCTGGCCTTGGGAATATAGGACCGGACCAGGCAGATTATAACCAGATAGTAAAAGGTGGAGGGCATGGTAACTACAAAAATATCGTGCTTGCTCCTAATTCGGTACAGGAAATGTGTGACTTTACCCTGAAGGCCTTTGAGCTTGCCTTCAAGTACAGAAACCCTGCTGTGGTTCTCGCAGACGGTGTCCTCGGACAGATGATCGAGTCTCTAGAGTTCCCGAATAAAGCTACTATCCCTCAGATAGATAATACCTGGGCAGTAAACGGTACATCCGAAACAAGGCTTAATCTGATAACGTCAATCTATCTGGACTTCGATGAACTCGAGATGTTTAATGAAAAGCTGCAGACAAAGTACGACCTGATCAAGCAGAATGAGGTGGATTATGATGAATACCTAACAGATGATGCCTCAATTGTCCTAGTTTCCTATGGCATTAGCAGCAGAATCTGTAGGTCAGCCATATACCTTGCCAGGCAGAAAGGCTTCAAAGTAGGTCTTTTCAGGCTGAAAACTCTTTTTCCATTCCCTGAAAACCAGCTGAAAACCCTGGCAGATAAAGGGTGTTCTTTCATCTCAGTGGAAATGAGTAATGGACAGATGAAAGATGATATAAGGCTTGCAATTGGTTGTTCACAGCCTGTAGAACTGGTAAACCGGATGGGAGGAAACCTGATCACCCATGACCAGATAATGGATAAAATCAGGAAAATGGCGGGGGAGGTATGAAAATGACAGCAAAAATCATTAACGGAGAAAAGGTAATCAGAAAGTCAGAAGTCCTGTACGCAGAATACCCCCGTAAAGGAGGGGCAGCCCTCACAGCTACTCACTACTGCCCTGGTTGTGGACATGGAATCCTGCACAAGCTTATTGCTGAGGCAATTGAAAACCTGAGAATTCAGGACAGAACGATCATGATCAGCCCAGTGGGCTGTGCTGTTTTTGCCTATTATTACTTTGATACAGGTAATATCCAGGTTGCTCACGGCCGCGCCCCTGCTGTAGGGACAGGTGTTTCAAGGGCTGAAGAAAATGCTGTGGTGATCTGTTATCAAGGCGATGGGGATCTTGCATCCATCGGCCTGAACGAGACTATTCAGGCAGCAAACAGAGGTGAGAAGCTTGCGGTCTTTTTCGTAAACAATACAGTTTATGGTATGACCGGCGGCCAGATGGCTCCGACAACACTTATTGGTGAAAAGACTGTTACATCTCCAGAAGGTCGTGATCCAAATTTTGCAGGTTATCCTCTCCATATGTGCGAAATTTTGGACAACTTGAAGTCTCCAGTCTTTATCGAAAGAGTTTCCGTTTCTGATATATCTCATATCCGAAATGCCAGAAAGGCCGTTCAGAAAGCTCTTGAGATCCAGAGTCAAGGCAAAGGATACGCTTTTGTTGAAGTCCTTGCAGCCTGCCCAACTAATCTCAAAATGAATGCAAAGCAGGCTATTAGCTTCATTAATGAGGAAATGGAAAAGGAATTCCCTCTCAAGAACTTCAGGGATAATTCTGAAGAAGCAAAAATTCTTCATCGTGGAGTCAGTGACTTTACAACTGAAGCCCTAGAGAACCTTTACGGCATTGAAAAGGATACTAAAGAAAAATCCACCAAAAAAAAGTTTACCCCTATTCAAACCAAGATTGCAGGATTCGGAGGGCAGGGAGTTCTCAGCATGGGAATTATTCTGGCTCTGGCCGGGATGAAGGAAAATCTTAATGCCTCGTGGTTCCCTTCCTATGGTCCGGAACAGCGCGGGGGAACATCCAATTGTTCAGTTGTGATCTCTGGCCAGTCCATAGATTGCCCTATTGTCTATAATCCAGATATCCTGGTGGCCATGAACCGTCCCGCACTTGAAAAATTCGAAGGATCAGTCAGAAATGGAGGCTATGTCCTCTATGACTCGTCCATTGGAGAAGCAGAGGTGTCTGCAGGTGTCAAAGCTATTGCAGTTCCTGCAGCTGAAAAAGCCAAGGATGAGGGCTCTGATAAAGCCGCTAACTCCTTCATGCTCGGGGTTCTTATGGGCCTTAACGCTGCAGGCCTAGCAGAAGAATCCTTCAAGGAAGCTTTTGCCGAAAATTTTGCGGGCAAATCCAAAGTCATAGAATTCAATCAGCGGGTTTTTGAAGCAGGCGTAAAATGGGCAAAAGAAAACGTTAAGATCTGAGAAAGGAACTGGAATTCAAAGAAAAAGACCGAATCTTTGTAATGAACAGGCGGAGGGAATATTATTTCCACCTGTCCTAGTTCAGTACTTCACCAAATGGATCAGATACTAAGTAAAATTTCACCCATTTTCACGAGTTTTACAGAAAAATAATGTTGAATCCTAACTTTGAATGTTGAGTAGAAACAAATCCTTTTTTTGTGTTACTCTGTCCAATAAATACAGCACAAAACAGAGAAAATTTCCTACAGTTCCTAACAAGAGAGAATTTCAATAAATCTCTGATTCTCACTAGTCATTTATATACAATTTATATGCATATGAAAAAACTTAGGAGCTTATCGAAATTCTCAAGAATATATGCATTAATATAGGATCTATTCTTGCTGTTCAATCCTTCTATGAAAAACTTTATTTTTGTGAGATTTTTAACGAGCATGAAAGGAAGATATTGGATATCAAGTACTCATTGAGGCTTACTAAGATATAAGTTCACCGATAATTTTAGTAGCAAGGAGGCTGGCAAATGGTCAAATCAGCAAAAAAATTCTCGCCATCTAAATCTTTGAAAGATTTTATGAAAGATTCATTTGCAGGGCTCTTGAAATTTTAGGGAGTAACAAAGAGGGGATCCTCCCGGATATTCTGAGCACTTTGTTTTCTGTTTATTATTAGTTTGGAAGTACAAATTACATTTGGAAGGAAACGTAATCTTTTCATCAAAAATCATTTGACAGCTTTCAAAAATTTCATCAAAAGGATCTCGGATTTTTCAATTCCCAACCATACAACCTAAAAAAATGAGAGATTTTTGAATGTTTTGTTCCATTTTAGCATTTTTGCTATTTTTTTTTCACAGTATTACATCTCTTTTTCGTAATCTACATGCTCTATCGAAGTGAACTCCCCCTTCGAGAATTCCTTCATCTGTTATCAAATTTGAGATCCATCTGGAATTCTGTATTGTTGACGATTATCAACGAATTGTTGATAGCCCGTACACAAGGCATTTTGTGATAGGAAGGTAACATAATTTGATAGATCTACTGACATTTAGATCTTTGAAAAAAATCAATCATGTAATAGAGGATGCTTCAGTCTTTTGATATGTCGATAAAATATGAAAAACATTCAACTTTTATTTTGTTCTTTCCTGCAGGGATAACAGCTACAGTAAACCTTTTATTTTTGTCATGATTTACAGAAGATGTATGGGTAAAAAGAGTTTGTTCACTTTTTAGTGTGTTCACATATTATTTATTTTTCATAAAATTAATCTCTTTTTCAGCAACGAGAATCATTGTGTGACCAACAGAGAATTCATAGCTCTACTTACGTTCAGGGTTATTATTGGTCTTAGAATATGAATATTTTAATTTTATAGGACAAGCTATTCCATACTTTTTTAAAATTATAGTTTATGGATCTTTCGCACGCAACATTCTGATATTGTTTTTAGATAGAATGAACAAAAATCTTGTTGGCTACCATACTCACTACGGTATGAAAAATGTCTTCATGCATAAGTGAACCATTGATCTGAATATTTACATAATTTTTTAGAAGTTACAATACAGCAACAATGCATTCTTTTGGCTTTAGTTCTATTTTAAGACTGTATTCAGACTTATATGAAAAGAGAAAACATATGGAGGCTTTTTCATTGCTTATAAATGTATATGAAAGAATCGTTTATGGAAAAGTGAAAATTAGTGAAGTACTGAATATGAGATTCTTGAAGCTTGCTTTTGTAAAGAGACTTTGGCCAAGTGCTTTATCAAAAACAAACATTTTGGAACCATAATTTACATAGTAATTTTAAAATATTCTGAAACTTCAAAAGTAACTGTAAGTAACTAGCAAGGAAAAAGAGACGAAAAAAGCACTTAATCCTCTAATTTTTGAAGAAAGTATTATAGAGGATTTAATAAACCTCTGATTTCCACGAGTCATATATCATTTTAAGCATAGGAAGAAATTTATGGGTTTATCGAAATCCTATTCAGTATCCTGTCGCTTCTGCCAGTTGCCTGATTATAGAGCAGTCGACAATGCTTCCGGAAACCACTAATACATAGTTCTCGTTGTTCCAGATATAGGTGTACCTGGGTACAGATTTTCCTGCATCTGTGACATAATCTGTGATTCTCACAGCGGAATGCCCATTAAAGGGATCTTCCACAAAACGGGAACCTTCCTTTAATGGGGTGAAGGAAGACTTATACATGAAGATGAAATCTTTTGCAGCCTCAGTGTTTTCAAACTGGATTACATCTAAATAAAAATCAGAGTTATTAGAACCTTTGTAGAGTACTTCCGATCCTCCAAGGATTCCTGAAACATTTTCGGCTTTGTAATTACTTTTGAGATTACCTGTAGAAAGCGAAAGATTGCCAACGTATTCAAAGCCTGTAGGCAGATTTTTAATTTTATTCATCCCAACTACATCTTCACCAGAAATCACGTTTGCTTTCGGATTATCCGAATTTGTCCCGTTAGCGGCTGGGGTATTGCTACCCATACAACCTGATAATGCGATCATCAAAATCGTAAATACAGATATTAAAGCTATACTTTTCTTCATAAAATACCACCTGATCTTGAAATCCTAAAGCAACCAGACAGCTTAATGAATCAGGATTTTAAAATTAAAAGAGTCTACAAATCTTAAGAAATCAGTAAATAAAAAGTTATATGCAATAGTAAATAAAAAAGATTAAAAAAGAGAAGGATTAAGAAAATCCTTCACTCAAAAAACTTACCTGTTCCTCCTGACAAAGTAGACTACTGCAAGAAGTCCAGTAATCCCTAAGATAACTCCGAAACCAGGAGTCTTTTTCTCCTCCTTTTTTGTAGTGTTGTTTTCAAGTGTGGTTTCATTTGCAACAGGGACGTTCTCTGTAGTTACGGTAGTCACGTTGGTTTGGTTAACTGAAGCATTGACGCCGGTGACGTTAGTGGTAACTGTAGTAGTAACAGTAGTTTTGTTACCTATGTTACCTAGGGTCTGCTGAACGAATGGGTAATATACGAGCCTATCGGAATCGAAGACCTGGAAGGACATTCCTTGGCCGATTTCCTTCGTAGAGCCTTTCGCCAGAGTGAAGATATCCTTGTTTTGAATATTAAGGGTAGGACCATTGATGGAAACTGCATTGAGATTGCCGAATTCATCGTTAGTCGAGATCTTCACGGCCCCTGCATAGTCAATGAACCATAAACCATCCATCTGGACAATAGTGTCAGCTGTCCCCTGGAAGACCTGGTTGATATGGACTTTCAGGACAGGAATATCATCTAGTCCTAAGACTGGAAGTTTGAGAGTCCACGTGGCATCGCCTGCTAGTGGTACTATCTGATCCGCTACATGTTGCCCATCTTTATCTAATTCGAGCCAGACTTTCGTACCCTCAACATTTACCTGCTTTGCTTGGAGACTGTAATTCTGCCCGAGATCTTTATTTTCGCCGATCTTAACAGTGAACTTATCATTGCTGTCCGCAACGAGCTTAGCAAGCTTGCCAGCGTCGTTAGGACTCAGTGCGGCATATTTTTCTCCAAATAAGCCGACAACAGGATATGCCCCCCAGTTAGTGTGCTTATAGGGAACATTCTTGATAGTAGTGCTGTATTTGAGACCGTTTACAGGAATCACTCTCCCGCTAATGCCAGAAACGCTAAGGGATTCTGTTGTGATATCCTCATTTAGGTCGTAATAGAAGAAGCCTGCAAAGTTGGCTGCATTCCATGAGAAATCCTGAGAGTTGGAAACAACCTGTCCTCTAATCTGATAGGTTCCAGGATCTGTAACCTGCTTAAAAGCATAGAATCTGATCATATTGGATGGTGTGTCAGCAATCCTGAAATACAATCCATGACCAATTGCCTGCTTGGAATCCCTGGGCATAACAAAAGAATCCTTGTTGGAGATGATAAGGTTTGGACCGTTAGTGGAAAGATCATTGAGTTTGCCAAATTCCTCGACATTGATCGTCATGGCATTTGCATAGTCAATGAGCCATAAACCATCAATCTGGACAATAGTGTCAGTTGTCCCCTGGAAGACCTGGTTGATATGGACTTTCAGGACAGGAACATCATCTAGTCCTAAGACTGGAAGTTTAAGAGTCCACGTCTGATCGATGCCATCGAGTGTTATTATCTGATCCGCTACATGTTGCCCATCTTTATCTAATTCGAGCCAGACTTTCTTACCGTCAATATTTACCTGCTTTGCTTGGAGACTGTAATTCTGCCCGAGGTCTTTACTTTCGCCGATCTTAATAGGGAACTTCTCTTTGCTATCCACAACGAGCTTGGTAAGTTTGCTAGCATCTGAAGATTTCAGCGGGACGAACCGATCTTCGAATAACCTAAGGACATTGTAATTGCCCCAGGCAGCATACTTAAATGCAACCGGCTGGATAGTTGTCTGATAAACTAAACCGTGCTCTCCGATGACGTTGCCAGAATTGCCTGCAACATTTTTAATGGAAAGAGATTCAGTTGTCACGTTGTCAGTAGGGTCATAGTAAAATGCTGCAAAATTACTAGCATCCATTGTAATGGCACCGGCATCACCTTGCGTGGAGATAATGTCGTTGATACTAGAACCGTTATACACTGGACCGCGAATCTCAATGCCATCGCTTGCTGCTGGTACTGCACTTGCGGCGGATGCAAATACAGTCAGGAGCATTAGAACAGCCAGTGTTAATGCTGCAAATCTCTTCATTTTATTGTTTCCTCCATGTTTGCTAAGATAGTTTGTATGCAAGAAAAAGTGTCGGGATCAACACTTTAGGGGTTTCACCATTCTTCATCAAATAAGACTTATAAATTTCGTCTATTGTCGAAAAGAATTTCATTCCCTCTTTTATCCTTCTGAATTGGATTACAAGTGTAATAAAATAATTGCCTTATTAAATCTTTTGTGGTCAATTTCAGGGAATTTGAACAGGAAAAGCGCAAAACAACGATACAAATAACGGTAAATGTCGAAAGAGATCAAGAAGAATATTCTTCAGAAGTTAGCATAGAGATAAAAGTCTAAATACACATCGAATACTATGGAATAAAGAAGCTATATTTAAAAGATTTTGAACTAAATAATTTCAGACACTACTTATTTAAAAAATATATTATGTATGAATACTAATTAATGCATTTCAAAAATTTATTAAGCCCAATACTACCACATTTTGCACAAAATTCCAGTTGATTTCTATAGATGATTTCAATAAACTTCTAAATTCCGTCATGTGCTTATAAATTGTATACAAATTACTCTTGAAAATTAGATGTTTATCGAAATCATCTATAGATTATTTTGTTAACTTTCATTCGAATCATATCTGATAGTAACACTGACAAGTGTGTGTTTTGGGTATTAACTAGAGAAACTATATTCCTGGGATACTTTGGCAGTATCACAAATTTGATGTAAATATAAGTCAAGTTTTTATTACATGTGTGTAATTTTGTTCTCCATATTTGAATTTTCCACCCAATAACTTCTTGAGAGTTGTGACTTTACAGAAAAATAAGCATTCTTTACCAGTGCCATAAATAGATGGTTTTTCAATGAACATTTACTCTTATCATTAACAATTAAGTGGTTAATATTTTCCAAACTTAAGTTTCCATTGTAATGATTGTTTACGTTTTCATGCATTTAAGCATATCTGCTCTAGCTAAACTTGCTTGAGTATGAAGCAAAAAGATCGAAAAACGGCACTAATTACATTTTGAAAAATAACATCAAGAGGTTACTACACGAAGCTTAAGGAGCAAAAATGGTCTTTTCTTGAGTTGTTAAAAATAATAATCATAAGCTCTTTCTATATTTTTCCAAAATTGGAGTATACTCGTTTTTTAGATTAAATCACTGATGAGTCCTAATTTTTAAAAAACCGGGAAAAATTACGTTGTATTCGCAAATAATTTTGAAATTTATCGGGAGTACTTTCATTATTTTTATAATTAATAAGTCCAAAATGAAGTGTGCACTTTTAGATCTATTCGATATTAGAAATTGACGATATTCACCATTAAGATCGGATATACTGCTTGCAGGACCAAAACGTTATTTCAATTAGAATGCTTTCAAATTGCTGAAAGTATAATATAATGGCGACTGTCAAGTAAACAAAGATAACTGAGATGCATCACTTTTATTACAATAAAATGAGTTAACTTGTGCTACACAAGTTTGGGTAGCACTTCATCAATCACTTTTCCACTTTCAGGTTCAAATAAATGCCAGAAACTATTCTGTGATGATCACGGAACGTGTTGTAACAAGCATAAGAAAATCTGAATCAAGGTTCCATGTTTTAGATATTTACATATTCATAAAAAATGAACAAATTTATTAGGTATCTGTGGAAGATCAGATACATAACATGTGAGAATTAAACGAATATGATAAAAGTTCACAGTTAGAGCATTTCGATAAACAACTAATTTTCAAGAATAATTTATGTACCTTTCATAAGCTTATGACAAAGTTTATGGATTTTCGAAATGCTCCTTATTTTTATAGACGCACTTGTTTTGTATGAAATAGTTCAATTTTGATAGTATGAGGTAGATAAAAATATAAATTAGTTAGTTAACAATGGTTTTAGGGGAAGTTTACATCCTACAGATGCTGCTGGGTATTTGACTGGATAAAATCAGCCAATCAAAATTTAATCATTAAATCTTATTAAATATAGTTATCGAGATTGATATTTGTATTATTTTGTCCAGGCTGAATGGTTTCATATTTTTCAGTTTTTTTCACCTTTTTCTTTCAGGTAATACACCCAGTCACCATGCTCTATTATTTCTGTTTCAGGTTTTTCATCACAAACATATATGACGCCTCTTATCCTTTTATCCCCTATTTCAAGATCTACGTATTCCCTGTGGTACCCTCCAAAAAGTTCCATATAATCGATTGATTTTGCTACTTCAAGCTGCTTTTTTCCAGAAAACTTGCGCACCTCAGCGACCACAGAAGATCCTTCTGAAGGGTATATTCCTGGGTATGGACCCAGAGAGTAAAGGGCATATCCTCTTACTTTTGTCGTCCCCATAAATTCAGACATGTTTTGCAAGTAGAAACGCCGGTTATTGTAGAGACCGTCTCTGAGGCTACCATAGAGTACCATGATTATATCCCCACCTTCCAGTCTCTGGTAAGATCGCTTCCAGCAGATATTCCTGTGAAAAACACTTCCATAAAGAATTCTGTCCTTTATTTCGCTGTTTCGTGCTTCATACGTGCTTTGGATATTCTCGAAATTTTTTTTCATGGATATTCTCTTGAAATAATTTACCTCTTGAAAGCCATTTTTCTTAAAAATAATCTCGTTTCTGATGTTTCTTCAAAATTGTAATCCTTTTAGCTAAATGCAAGTTGAACTATTTATAAAAAAACGTTAATACCCACAGTAAAAATTAGCACTTCGAAAAACCATGAGCTGCTAAGCGTTGAGTAAGATCAAGGTTTGCTATCAGGAAGAGATCCTCTTTACTATACGCTACTTTTTTATTGCCTGAGAGCTCAAGTACACTTGTAATGCCTGGTTTTACTTCTCGTACCTCTTGTCCGTCAACCAGTATTTTTTTTACGCGTACAGGTTCGGATTGAAGGCCAACAAAGAGATGAAGAACACTTGAAACTTCAATTTTTCGGGTAAATTTTGAGAGGGCGCATTCAAGGATGTAATCAGTACTTACAATTTCTTTGTCTGAAATAATAAATCCTCTTTCGATATCTTTGGCTTGCACGTTCTTAAGGCGCATCCCAACCCTGGTACCTGCCGGAGCACTCTCAATATCGACATCGTGGCTCTGAATAGAGCGGATTTCAATGTCTCTGTTCAGAGGGAAAATCTTAGTTTTGTCTTTATCTCTTGAAATTCCCTGTTTGACAATTCCGAGAACAACACAGCCTTTTCCTGTGACATTGAAGGCATGATCTATAAATATCCTTGTGGGTAGTTTGTTCAACTTAGACTGTTCAGCTTCTATTTTTTCTGCCATCAAGTTGATTCTGGATCTGAGATCTTCCATACCTTCGAAAGGTTTTTTTGCGCTTTTGTTAGTATTTATGGAAATGCATTTCCAATCCTGGAGAATAGTTTCTGCAGTCATTACTTTTATTTTTTTATTCAGCTCATCGATTGCATGTATATGTGTGATGTCAGACTTTGTTAGGGCAATTATCCCATACTTAAAGCCAAGCAGATCCAAGGCAACAATACATTCTCCAGTGTGAACACTTGCAGGATTATCTCTTTCCAGGCCATTAGGAGGGATGCAGAGAATCGGTATTTCGGAAATATTCAGTGCAGCAACCAGTGATTTCAAGGATTTAGGATAGCCTTGAGGTTCCACAAAAACCATTTTCCGGCTCTCTTCATCATTATTGTACATCGTTATATCTGAAGATGTCCCTTTTTTCCCGAGGTTTGCAGCAAGGGATG
>Ga0326728_10004916_pt1 | contig 38720 bp, 35 predicted proteins | sample MB3enrmetagenome_FD_207602 | JGI IMG/M metagenome (GOLD analysis project Ga0326728, IMG submission 207602) | Lab enriched peat soil microbial communities from McLean, Ithaca, NY, United States - MB31MN | ecosystem: Environmental > Terrestrial > Soil > Wetlands > Peat | place: USA: New York... | reverse complement strand
CTCCAGGTGCGCTTTGACTTCGCGCAGCGCGATGCCGGCGGCTTCCTCCAACGGGTAGCCGTAGACACCGGTGCTAATGGCCGGAAAACTGACGGCGCGGACGCCGCGTTCTTCCGCCATCTCGAGGCACTTGCGATAGCAGGACGCCAGCATCTCCGGCTCACCGTGCCGGCCATCGCGATACACCGGGCCTACGGCGTGGAACACGTACTGTGCCGGCAGCCTGCCCGCGGCGGTGGCCACCGCGCTGCCCGCCGGGCAGCCGCCGATCCGCCGCCGGATTCCGTCCAGCTCACGCATGATCTCCGGGCCGCCGGCGCGATGGATGGCGCCATCCACGCCGCCGCCTCCCGCCAGCGCCGAGTTGGCCGCGTTCACAATGGCATCCGCCGCTACGCGCGTGATGTCGCCTTCTGCAAGGACAATCCTCCGCCCCGTACCGCTTATCCACTCCATACCTATTTATCCCGCATTTCCGTCTCGGGCTGGCGTTGCGCACCTGACGGCTGCGTGTATCATAATCGCAAACATGATGCGATTCTCTTCGATGATTCTGGCGGTACTCGGCGCCCTGCCTTGCGCCATGGCGGAAGTCCATTACCAGCCCGCGGTTCCGCAGGCACTCCTGCCCGACGGGACGCCGTTTCTGACCTGGAGCGACCTGACACGTTACACCCGGACGTACCACGTCAGCCAGAACAACCCGCGGGCGTCGGACGAAAACGACGGGACGGAAGAGCACCCCTTCCGGACCATCAACCACGCGGCGCAGGTTGTGAAGCCGGGCGAGCGCGTCTGGATCCATGCGGGTATCTACCGGGAGTTGGTGCGGCCGCGCCTGTCTGGCGAGGATCAGGACCGGATGATCGCATACGAGGCGGCGCCCGGCGAACAGGTGATCATTCGCGGCTCGCGGGTGGTCACGACAAAGTGGGAATTGTCGGTCGATCCGCATCGTCCGCCGAGGGCCGCTGGCGAAACGGACCAAAACGTAATGCTGGGCTTTCCGGCGTACATCTTTTCCAAGCAGCTTTGGATGACGACGCTGCCGGATAGCATGTTCGAAGACGGCTACTTTCCATTCCGAACGCCCAATGTCACTGACGCGGAGTTCAACATCATGACCTGGGCATTGAAGTGGAAGGGGCGCTTTCCCTATTCGCTGCCGCGCGGTTTGCTGTTCCAGGATGGGCGGCGCATGGCGCAATTGGCCGCATACGAAGACCTGGTCCGCTTGCCCGGCTCTTACTGGGTCGCACCCGACGGCAAGACCGTCCACATTCATCCCTTTGAAAACGCCAACCCGAATGGCCGGCTCTTCGAAGCCGCCGTGCAGCCGCACATCATCCAGCCCCAGACTCTGGGCCTGGCCTTCATTCGGATCAGCGGGTTGACCCTGGAGCACTGCGCCAATGGCTTCATGCGTTCGGGAGTCGCCGCCCTCTTCACCATGGGCGGGCATCACTGGATCATCGAAGGGAATACGGTGCGGCATGTCAATTCGGTGGGAATCGACGGGGGTGGCCGGGCCTATGAAGGGCCGGACGCTCCCCGGCAAACCACTCCCAACCTGGGTCACAACATCGTGTGGCGGAATCACATCTCCGATTGCGGCACCGCTGGGATGCGCGGTCAAGGCGCGCAAGAGCTGGTCGAGGACAACGATATCGTCGATTGCGGGTGGCAGGACGCCGAGTTTCACTGGGAAGTGGCCGGGATCAAACTGTTGGGTTGCCGCGGAACCCTGGTGCGGAACAATCGCGTGGCGCGCATCCAGGGCGGCGATGCCATCTGGCTGGATTTCGGCAACCAGAACTCGCGTGTCACGGGAAATGTGATGCACGATATCACCACCGTGCAGGGCGCCCTGTTCATCGAGGCCTCGCAGACCACGAACCTGGTGGATCACAATTTCCTCTGGAACATCGATGGGGAGGGCGTGCGTCTGGCCGATACGGACAACGCCATCGTCGCGCATAACTTCTTCGGACGCGTTTCCGAGGAACTGGTGGTGGCCAAGGTGGCCACCGATCGTTCATTGAACGGGCGCAAACTTACTTCCACGGGAAATCGAATTGTCAACAACGTGGTCGTGGACCAAGGGAAACCTATCTTTTTCGAGGATCCCGGCAACGTGGCGGACTACAATGTCTACGTGTCCACCCAGGCTGGCCGAACAGCGATGAAAGACGCCGGCGGGCACTCAGTGGCGATTCAAGGGGATGTCGTGTTCGACGAAGGCCGCTTGCTGCTCTCCTGGAAAACCGCCTCGCCGCTGCCCACGGCGCCGTTAGTGAAGGACTGCGAATTGGATTTCTTCGGACTCGAGCGGACGGCGGATCGAAATGTCCCTGGGCCATTCCTGGGGTTGGCGAACCCGGTGACACTGCAATTGCGTACAATCGTTCCATGACCAGGCGTGAGTTGCTGGCCGCGGGAGCGGCGTGCGCGTCCAGCGTGTGGGCTGGAAGCCGCATCGACAAATCGCGCATCAGCGCCATTACCGACGAGATCGGCTTGTCCACGGACGAAGCCATCGCCTTCGCGCATCAATACGGGCTCCAGTTTGTGGAGATCCGGAACCCGCCGGGAAGCCGCAAGGAATATTTCTCGCTGAGCGAGCCGGAAATCAAGGTGGATGCCGTGAGGTTCAGGAACGAGGGCCTCAAAGTCTCGTTCGTCAACACCAGCCTGCTGAAGTTCGGCTGGCCGGGGAGCGAACCGGTGCGCCGAAGATCGGAAGAGCCGGCCGCGCGCGAAAAGCGCCTGGCGTCCGAAAAGGCGCTGTGGGACCGCCGCATGGAGGACCTGCGAAAGGCGCTCCGCTGCGCCCAGATCATGGGCGCGGATAAAGTGCGGGTCTTCACCGGTTCGCGCGTCGCAGACCCAGGCGCCATGTTCCCGCGGATCGCGGAAGCGCTGGGCGAAATGGCGCTGGTGGCCGAAAAGGCGAAGATCCACCTTCTCATCGAAAACGAAGGCACGCAAAACGTGGCCACTTCCGCGGAACTCGCCGGCATCATGAAGGTCATTGGCTCCAGGTGGGTGGGGATGAACTGGGACCCGCACAACGCCTACGGCCGCGAAACGTCGTTCCCCGACGGCTATGCGCTGCTGCCCAAGAAGCGCCTCCTCAACGTCCAGGTGAAAGCCAAGGGGGTGATGCCCGGCAGCCCCGAAAAGGAAGACTGGAAGGCCATCATGCTGGCGCTGGCGAAGGACGGCTACCAGGGCAAAATCGCACTGGAAACGCACATTTTCGACGGCACGCTGATCGCCGCCGCGCACAAGTCCATGGACGAGATCATGCACATCGTGGGTGAAATCTGAATATGAGCAAAAACTTTTTGATCGCGTTTGGCATCGGAATCGTTTGCATCGCGATTGGAGCCTGGATGGTGGTCTACGTGAACCGCGGCGCGTACGTCGACTTGCCGGGGAAGGTCCTCAAAGTCCGCACGGCGCCGCTCGACGAAGCCAGCGCCGTGGCGGTGGTCGATTTCCGGGTATCCAATCCCTCGAACTACCCGTTCGTGGTTCGCAAGGTCACAATGGAGATGGAAGACACCGCCGGCAACGTGTCCGAGGGCGCGCCCGTTTCCGAAGTGGATGCCAGGCAGCTATTTCAGGCGATTCCGCTGCTGGGCCAGAAGTTCAACGACACTTTGCTGATGCGGGACTCGGTCCCGCCGCGCACTTCCTGGGACCGCATGGTGGCGGCGCGGTTCGAAGTCCCGGAATCGAAGCTCGAGGCTCGAAAACGCCTGGTGGTGCGCATCGAAGAAATCGATGGCAAGGTCTTCGATCTGCCGGACAAGTAGGGGCCGGGCATGCCCGGCCCGGTCCGGGCATGCCCGGCCCCTACCGGCGCAGCGCGGCGTAGTGCGGGTCGAGCGTCACCTTTAACGGCGGCTGCTTCAATGCCACGGTGAAGGTGACCGGGTCGGTGGCGGACCTTACCCACTGCGTGATGGTGCGCCCGCGCGCCACCTGAATTTCCACCGGCACGATCACGCTCGAATCCTCACCCGCGTCGGATTGCGTCAGCGTCCCGGCCAGGCGGAGCGAGGGCGCCTTGCCCTTGATCGACCAGGCCAGTTTCAAGCTGGGAATGCCGGTGCCGTAAACCCACTGCTCAAAAAACGCTTCCAACTTGGGGTCGTCCGACTTGGGCGGCAGAAACTGCGCCGCCAATTCCCGGAAACCCTCGGTCGAAATCTCTTTGCCTCCGTAGCGCGTCATCAGCTCGCCCAGCATGGAAAAGAAACGCTCGTCGCCCATGCGCCGCCGCAACATCTGAATGATCCAGGAGCCCTTGCCGTAAATGATGCTTCGCCACGCGCGCGGCTCCTGCGAGTTCTCCAGGCGCACACCCAGCACGATGGGACCGGTGGAATCGACGATCTGGCCGCTGTCGCTTTTGGCCAGCAGCTCGGCGCGGTAGGCATCCAGCATCAGCTCCATGGAATGCCCGCCCTTGCGCTTCTCCAGGTAGAGCAGCGCCGAGTAGTTGGCCAGCGCCTCCATGAGCCAGACGTCGCGGTACGTAGCCGACGTGACGCGGTTTCCCCACCACTGGTGCGCCACCTCGTGGGCCTGCAAGACGTCTTCGAAGAACAGTTCCGTCTGCAAGGTGGCGGAGCTGCGGGAGGAGTCTGGCAGCTTCTTGAGGTACGACAGCGTGGAAAGATAAATCAGGCCCGGGAAACCCTGGCCAAACGTGCCGGGAATGGGCGAAACCGTGAGCTGGGGCAGCGCCGGCGGGCCGAACTTGCTGGCCATATACTCTAGCGCCGAAGCCACTTCCGACGCCAGAACCTGAAGTCTCGTTTGAGGGGTGGGTTCCATGGGCGCGGCCGTCTCGAGGGGATCCGGCTGGCGGCGCCGTTGTATACCCGGGGGCAGCGCGGTGACCAGGGGCTGCGGCCGCGGCTGGAGCGCGCGCTCCAGCGTGCGGTTGGCGCAGACATCCACCGTGTACCCGGCGCGCTCCAGCCGCACATGCTCGTAGTTGCCGAGGTTGAACGCGGCCATGCGAATGGGGGAGGCGGTGCGGCGGCGGGTCGTGCGCCAGTCGCCTTCGGTGCGGTCTTCGACCACCTCTCCGGGGGTGACCAGATCCAGGTCGCGCGGATAGCGGAAGAGCAGGTCGTAAGTGGCGAACTGCTGCTCGAACATGGGATACCAGAAGCCGCGCGCGCTGACATAGAAGACGCGATCGCCCGCGTCGTGAATGACCTTGCCGGAATGGTGAAACTCGAACTCGTTTTCCACTCCCTCGCGCAGCGGCTCGGGAGGGACCACCAAAAAAAGACTGTTGCCGCCGCGCATCAAATTGACCCGCAGCGCATCGCTCTGGAACACTTCGGCGGCGCGGCCGTCGACGGTGGCCTCGGTGACCGTCATTTCGGGAGCGATTTCGAACGGCAGCACAGGCAGGCCGCCGGCCGCCGGCGTCACCTTCACGCGCGTCACGGCACTCACCGACAGATCCTCGTTGACGGTAGCCTGGATGCGATAGTCGCGTAGCGACAATTCCGGCTGGCGCGGAGCTGGGTGCAGGCGGGAGGATCTAGCCGCAAAACTGGTCCAGGTGTCGAAGTAGAGTTGGCTGTCGCGGGTGGTGAGTTGGCCGGCCAGGATTTGCTCCGGGTTGTAGGGATCGAAAACCAGATCGAAATTGCCGAGCTTGATCCCCTGAATGAAGGCGGCGAGCAGGCCGGGCCGGCTGGCCGGCCAGCCCAGCAGATCGAGCGTGAGGCGCGTCTGGTAGCTGGCGCCGAGATTGCGCAGCGCCGAGGTCCATCGCTCATCCAGCAAGGCGCCCAGTTCGGGGATCTTCTTGTTGGCGGGGTTGTCTGGCAACTGCTTTTTCAGCGCGTCGTAGACATCGCCGGTGAACAGGAATACCGCGCCACGGAAGTGCTCATCCAGATTGGGAGAGTCGATGTAGGTGGCCAGCGACCGGCGCTCGGCGCGATCGGGCGGCAGCAGCATCACTTCGCCGTCCCCGCCGTCGGCATCCGCCACGAAGAGCGCGGCGATCGGGCGGCCCGCCACCGGCTTGCTGAAAATCAGATATCCGTCGGTGAGGTAGATGCGTATATCTTCTTTGATCAGGTTGAGATCGCGAACGCGATAGCACTCGTCGCGGTCGAAGCTGTTTTCGCGGATGGCGCGCGCCAAGTCGGCCGCGGTGCCGGCCACCAGCGGCAGTCGGGCGAGCAAGCCGAGAGCGAGAAGCCATCGCATGATTTCAGTGTAAAGGAAAATGCGTCTGTCCCCTTTTCCCCTCCTGTGGTAGCATGGGTGCCTCTGGAGGAGATCCCACATGCGGTTCGTCACATTAGAGAGAGACGGCTACGCCGAGCCCGGAGTGCTTTTGGGCGGCGAGCTGATTGCGATTAGCGGCGCCGGGTTCGACACTGTGCTTTCGGTGATCGCCGGCGGCGCGGACGCCATGGACCGCGTGCGGCGCTGGTTGAAGAACCCGCCGCCCGGCGAAACTTTCGACCCCGCCAGCACCAGGCTGGCGGCGCCGGTTCCCAGGCCGCCCAAGATCGTTTGCATAGGCCTGAACTACCGCGACCACGCTGCGGAATCGAACCTGCCGATTCCGGAAACGCCCACGGTCTTCGCGAAATTCCAGACCGCGGTGACCGGACACCGGCATCCCATCGTGCTTCCGAAAAACTCCATCAAGCCGGATTACGAAGCGGAATTCGCGGTCGTCATCGGCCAGGGCGGCCGGCACATTCCGGAGGAGCGCTGGCGCGAGCACGTGTTCGGATACACCATCGCCAACGACGTAAGCGCGCGCGATTTCCAGATGGCCACCACGCAGTGGATGATCGGCAAGACATTCGACACGTTCGCGCCCATCGGCCCGGCCATCGTGACCGCCGACGAAATCGAGGACCCGCACAACCTGGACATCTCACTGACGCTGTCGGGCGAGGTGATGCAGAGTTCGAACACGCGCCACCTGATTTTCGGGGTGCCCAAGCTGATTGCGTTTTTGTCGAGCGTCTTCACGCTGGAGCCCGGCGATATTATTTCGACCGGCACGCCCGGTGGCGTAGGGTTTGCGCGGAAGCCGCCGCGCTGGCTGAAGCCCGGCGACGAAGTGGTGGTGCGGGTGGAAGGGCTTGGCGAGCTGGTGAACCCGGTGGTCGCGGAAGAGTAGGGGCTGCCGAAACCGGCCCGCTACGCGCCGATCGGCGCGAAATACGGAGACGTTTTATTGATAACAATAGGGTTATTGTTTGAACTCCGCGCAGATCTGCGCGAGTTTCCGGCGGCGCTCCGTTGCACGATGGTAAACTGACTCTGACCACCAGCGCGCGCCCGTAGCTCAGGTGGATAGAGCGGCTGGCTTCGAACCAGTGCCTGACAAATTCGGCCAGTTGACTGATTCTACACCCTTTACCAGCACTCTTACAACAGAACAATTCAGCAGGCAGTACCTCTGCGGGCTTCCCTTCAGCCCTGCTACGCTCGCTCACAGGAATTTTCGTTTGCGGTATACTGGATTCGAAAGCGAGGTGATACGCCATGGAGAAACTGATAAAGTTTCTTATGACGCCGCCCCGTTCCCAATTGAGCAGATGACGACACGGGGACCGCGCCGGGATACGGTCAAGCGCGTAATCTGCCGGTGAGTCTCGCGAGGCACCGCACTTGCTAGGGGCGACCTGAAACAAACCAATTGGAAACCTGGCCCTCGGAACGGAAGAACAGCGAAAACATAGGGGTCGCGCCCCGCAACCGTCCGCTGGTCAAGGGGTGGCTCGGTGGCGAAATGTGGACAGTTTGCGAAAGCAACATCGTTCACCTATACACGTGCCGGGTCACCCTGAAATCAAATCTCCAGACACCAATCACTCTTCCATGCAACCGAAACCCACATCACACCCATACGAAACCAGCAACACCACCCCGCGCTAGTAGCGCGGGCCGGCGTTTTCGTTTTTGCACAATTCTCAGCACGAGCTTTCAGGTGAACCTCGTTAAACTTAACCTAGAATCGGCCGCAGGTCACAGTCCCGGCTCCAGTTGGCGACTCTGTCCGGGGACCTCCACTTGAGGCGGATTGACCTTCTTTTCCCTTGCTGAGATCCACACTTCCGCTTTTCCTTGCTCCCCCATCTGGAGGGAACAAAGTCGCTGCTACGGTCTACTTCAGCGCCTTGATGACCATGAAGATAGTTTCTGCCAATTTAGGCGCGATGAAGATGATGACCAGAAGAACCAAGAGAGCCTGTGTCAGCGTGGGCAGCTTTGCAAACCAGTTGAACGGTCGTGCAATGTTTGTGTGTACGGCCATCCGAAATTTGTCCCGCTGTTTCTTTTTAGCGACCGCCTTTCTGCTGTTATAAAATAAACAGGTAGGCGGGCAGCGTTTATCATAAGTCTGGTTTGCCGTATCAACAAAACTATTTTCGGTGCAATACACGTGGTAAGGGTGAAAGTGAATACCGGCGCTATCTACACCACCTACAACTGTGAGGTTAGTGCAGCCTTCAAAGATTTTCTTGATTATTCCTTCTTCCAAGTACAAATGGGCATCGTTCTTTGAATTGAATTCGTTCATGGCGTGAACCAGTATAATCCTATTTGAGGCTGTGGACAACTCCGCCCCGAAATCAGAACACCCCAACAAAACCGCCCGCTTCCCAAGATTAAATCCGTTTGCCAAAGTTAAGGTAGCTGGTGTGCGAGAACTTTCGGCAATACCTGCAAGGATTGGACGGCAAACGGGTACAGGTAACGGTTGAAAGGCTGAAGCATAGCCGGACGAGCAATCAAAATCGGTATTACTGGAACGTAGTTGTTCACGAGATTGCCAAGCACACCGGCCACGACCCGGAAAGCAGATCCACGAGCTGCTCAAGCAGATGTTCAGCCCGAAGTGGCACTATTCGGCTGGGCTGATTGGCGCCGCTGGCATTCCAACATCAACTACGCGTCTTGATACCTTGGCCTTCACCGACTATATCGAGAAGTGCCGGCTGTGGGCCAACGAGTTTTTGGGGCTACAGATTCCGTTGCCGGGAGAGGTTACGGTTTAGGGCGTTTGAACACTATTAACGGCATCTCTGCGCCACCCGCTTTTCCTGGCAGTGTATCGATGAACTCCCAACCTTCATCGCCTTGCTTATTCAGAAACTCACGGGCTTCTTTTGCGCCCAGATTTGGCCCCAGCGGCGTTACGAAGTATTCCCATTTTTGCATAGCGTTTCCATTCTACAACAATTAAGCGCCCATAGGGGCGCGAAAGGGAAGTTTATGAACGGAGTCTCAACTCCTCAGTCGGCCGGCCTCGGCCAAATCGGAACGGCTCTAAACCAGCCGCAACGGTTGAACATTGCCAAAGTGTCTAATGGTTTTGTTGTTGGCAATCTTTATGAGATGAACGGGCAGCAAGTGGCCTTGCACGAAGCGAGTATGCTTGACTCCAGCGCGCCATTTTGGATTATCTGAGGTGGCGCGGCATCCCCTGCTACAAGCACCAGAACGCCAGTATTTATCGCGACGGGCGTTATATCTTCAGTTACACCCGCGGCGTATCGGACATCATTGGTTGTATTCCGAAGACGGGGCGCTACTCGGCAATCGAGGTGAAGCGGCCAGGCGGCAAGCCCACGCCCGAGCAGCGGCAGTTCATTGACACCATCAACGAGGCGGGAGGGCGGAGTTTGTGGCGCGGAGTGTGGAAGAGGTTATCAGCCATCTTGAACTTCATCATGCCGGGTGATATGATACGCACGCGATGAGACTGATTGCGGTATTTGTTTTTGCAGGAGTTGTTTTGTTTGGGGACGACTTGACCCGTGCTATCGTTAGCGTCCCACCTGAAAATGCTAGATTTCAGATAGTTCAGTCCGAGATTGCAGCTAAAGCTACGTTTAAGCTAGACCGCTTTACTGGACGAGTGTGGCAACTATTATCTACACCCGATGGAAACATCTGGTCTCAAATGTCCGTAGAGAATCTTTCACCGAATGGAGCTCCTTCGAGTGCTCCCAGATTCCAGATTTTCACTTCCGGGGTAGCTCTTAAATTTACCTACTTGCTTGATACGATGAGCGGTAGGACTTGGGAGTTTGCCTCAAGTGAAAAGTTCAATGATATTTGGCAACTGGTTCCAGACAGACAGCTGGTTCCAGACAAATAGAATCATTTTTACAGGAGTGAAAGCCCATCGTGCACCCCTTGTAAATCCTCAATTCCGAGGCTCCCTGCATACGCACCCAGTACCTCAACAGGCGGCCTGAAACCTGCTAAGCTCTTTGTTTGCGCGCCCGTAGCTCAGGTGGATAGAGCGGCTGACTTCGAACCAGTAGGTCGGGAGTTCGAGTCTCTCCGGGCGCGCCAAGAATCAAAACACGTCCGCAGCTTTCGAGCGCAGTGCGGCACTGCAATTCTATGAGCATCATGGCCACCACGAGCGGAAAGAGGAACGGCATCGCGACTCCTGGTACTCGTCCGGCCCGGCGGTCTCAATCCGTGCCGCCCATCGCCAAAATCCCGCAACGGCTGGGAAACATGATTCCCAAGAGCGAGCTGAAGGCCATACCGAAAGATCTCTCCAGCCAGATTGATCACTACGTGTACGTAACGCCGAAGAAGTGAAGCAGGTCTTTGCGGACACGCTTTATTAGATCGCGATCTTCCTCCCCGGTGATCGGTCGGCTAGCACCGCCATGGCCGTGGACCTGTCCGGAGCGTCTCTCATCACCACGGAGGAGGTTCTGAGCGAGTTCCTCACAGCGGTTTCGGCGCAGGCCGAACGGACCAGGCGCTTGGCTTGCCGGCTGATCGCATTTTGTCGAGCGTCTTCACGCTGGAGCCGGGCGACATGATCTCGACCGGCACGCCGGCGGGTGTAGGTTTTGCGCGCAAGCCCCCGTGCTGGCTAAAGCCCGGCGACGAGATGGTGGTGCGGGTGAAAGGGCTTAGGGAGCTGGTAAATCCGGTAAGTGGCGGAAGGGCAGAAGGCCGCCGAAACCGGCCTTTTCCGCTTCCCAGTTGCAGTCTCGCGATCGCAAGGTAGGCGAAGTGGAAGACGCTGGGGATGGCCGACACTGCTTTGGGGCTTGCTCGATGCCTTACAATGATAAGGAAGCCTATGGTGTTGCGGTTTAACGAACGAAGAGCGACCGAGGCGGCAGCTCGCTTCCTGAAGCTCCGCGGCAAACGCATGAGCTATCTCAAGCTCATCAAACTGCTGTACTTTCTCGATAGGGAGGCGCTGCTGCGGTGGGGCAGGCCGATAACCACCGACAGGTACGTTTCCATGGACAATGGGCCCGTCGTCAGCCGCGTATACGATCTGATCCGAGACGAGCCGGCCCCGGGCACCGATTCAATTTGGCACCACTACATCTCCACTCCCGAAGGTTGGGAGGTCGTTCTTATCTCGGAGCCGGAACCCGCCGAACTGTCCCGCGCCGAGGAAGCGCTGATCGATGAGATCTACGAGAATTATGGAAAGATGAACCGGTGGGATTTGGTTCGCCTTTCCCACGATCTTCCGGAATGGCAGGACCCCAACGGTAGCGCGATCCCAATTCAGTACGGCGACATCCTACGGGCCGGGAAGAAGACCGAGACCGAGATCGCGGCGGTGGAGGCTGAATTGGAGTCGCTGGCCGCCGCGGAAGCAATGCTCCAACCGGTATAGATGCAGTGCGGCGACACATTCCTCATGCCCGCTCCCGGCGGGCCAGTCACGCCGCACCTTTGGATCGTCGTCACGCAGCCCGACGCGCAGACAAACCTATGCGCCATCGTCAGCGTCACCACCTTACGGAACAGCAAGGATCAGACGATCATCCTCAGGGTTGGCGATCATCCGTTCATACGGCACGATTCGGCGATTTTCTATGGCGACGCAATGATCGTCGATGCTCGACGGCTGGACGCCGAGATCGCAGCAGGGTTGGCGCTGGGGCGAGAGACCTGCTCGCAGGCGACTCTGAAGCTGGTGCAGGACGGTGTCCTCGCCTCGCCCTTCACCCGGATGAAAGTCGTGCGCTTCTGCCGGGATCAGTGGTCGCGATAGCAGTTAGGGGAGTTCGAGCCTCCTCAGGCGCCCCAGGCCTCCTGCGCGGACGAAATCGCCGAAACCGGCCCGTTTCGGTCAGATCTGAGCGAGAAACGGAGACGTTTTATTGATAACAATGGGGTTAGCCTTCGAACTCTGCTCAGATCTGAGCGAGTTTCCGGCGGCGCCCCGGTGTGCGATAGTAAACTGATTCTGATCGCGCGCGCGCCCGTAGCTCAGGTGGATAGAGCGGCTGGCTTCGAACCAGTAGGTCGGGAGTTCGAGTCTCTCCGGGCGCGCCAGATTCTAAAGCACTTATCTGTTGTATAATCGAGTCAGTTCGCTGTCTGACAGCCAATTTGACAGCCAGCCGGATTGCACAACAGCAATGAAAGACTCGAGATCCGCATGATGGGCGTTTGCAAACTCTGTCTGAAAGCGAAAGATCTTCAGAACAGCCACTTTATTCCTGCGGCAATGTACAAGTACGCGCGCACGCCATCCCACAAGAACCGGAATCCCGTGTTGGTGACACGCAAGAGAACCACCACGACCTCGAAGCAGGTTACGGACTATGTCTTGTGCGCCGCCTGCGAGGACTTGTTCAACAAGAACGGCGAGAATTGGATGTTGAAGCAGGTGTGGAATGGGAAGCGCTTCCCGCTGGGGGACCTGCTGAACGTGGCGCACCCTCACTATACGTTTCAGGACTGTCTCGCGTTTTCTGGCCGGGCGGTCGGCATCGATACGGAAAAACTCGGATATTTCGCGCTTAGCGTCATCTGGCGCGCCGCGGTCCATCAATGGAACACACCTTTCGGTGGGAAGACGACGGTATTGAACCTCGGCGCTACCGAAGATACGATTCGCAATTACCTGCTTGGCGCCGCTCCCTTCCCGAAGGAAGCGGTGGTGTTGGCGACGGTTTGCAGCGATCCCTACTCCCGTGGAGTTTTCTACCTGCCGTCGCAGACCTCGGGAATCCCAGGCACATCGTTCGTTATGCTCACGCTTGGCGTGCACCTCATGATTTTCGTTGGAAGCGACATTCCACCCATCATGCGCGAGATGTGCTGTGTACAATCCGCCCCGAAATTGATTTTCCAGCGGGACGCCCGCGAAAAGACTCTGGAGGCATTCGCGCAACTTCTGGAAAATCGCCTCGTTGGTCCCGTCTAAGTTCCGGGGGCATCCTCAATTGGCTAGCGTCGGATCATTTCTTCCTGGCTGCATAAGCGGGCCGGTGGATTCCCTCGGCGGGCTAAATAGAGCATCTGTTTGACGCGCCGTTTCCCGTTTCATCTCGTCCAGGATGTGCCCGTAGGTGTTCATCGTGAGGCTGATTGACGAGTGGCCCAGCAGCTCCATGATGTACCGCGGATGGACGCCTTGAGCCAGCAGCAGTGTTGCGGCGCTGTGGCGCAGGTCATGGAACCGCAGCCGGGGTAGCAGCTTGCGTTTCTTCATCGGGTCCGGCTCGGGGTCGTTCGGGTCCGGGGTGCTCATGATGGCGTAGAATGCCCGCAGCATGTTCCGCTGGTCCAACATGGTTCCGATGCTCGTGGTAAAAACCATGCCCGTCTCGCGCCAACGCGAACCGCACACCTGCCGCTCCTGTTCCTGGCGGGCGCGGTGAACGTGCAGCGCTGAAACCGCTACCTGCGGAAGCCTGATGATTCGGCGGCTGCGGTCCGTTTTCGGGGCGATCAACTCCAGCCTACTCTTTTCCTTGCCTGGCCTCTTGATTCTTTGCAGGGCGTAAGAAACCTGAAGCGTGCCGGCTTCGAGGTCAACATCCTGCCAACGCAGCCCCAGAATCTCGCCCTCCCGCAACCCGAGCGACAGCGCAACCGTGAACACGGCTTCGAGACGATTGCCTTTCACGAGGCTGAGAAAGCACAGGGCTTCTTCCCTATCGAAGACGTGCAGCAGGGGCTTCTCGATGCGCGGAGGCTTCACGAGCGCGGCGACGTTTCTGGCGACGAAGCCGTCTTTCATCGCGACGTTGAGCGCGGCGCGGAGCGTGGCCCGAAAATGGCGAATGGACTTGGGCGCCAATCCGGCCTCGGCCTTGCTCCGCATGAACTCGCGAATCTCTTGGGGCTGGAGTTTTACCAGCGGCCTTTTACCGAATGCCGGGATTAGGTGCATTCGCGTCTGATACTCGTATGCCGCGTAGGTCTTGGGCTTCGTGGCGGGGGGCTCTTGCTCTGCGAGCCAGCGCGTGAGCAAATCGCCGACCGTCAGGAGGCCGGACTCTGGCGGCAAGCCAAGCTCTTGGGCGCGTAGCGCGCGCGTTAGCTCCTTCTGGACTTCCTTGCGCGTCTCTCCATAAATTGATTTGCGGTACCGTTTCCCATCCCGGTATCCAAGGTCGATGAGGGAAACCCATCGTCCGTCTCTACGCTGAAAGATCGAACCTTCCCCGTTTCCGCGTCTGCTCATGCCACACTCCCGCTCGTCTTCCGATCTCTGGTCACCTTTCGCCGAGAACTCTTGTAGTGGCGGAGGTCCAACTTGATCGTTTCGACCACCAAGAGAACCTTCGCGCGCGGCATTCGGTCCATGAACTTGAGCCAAAGGCTCATCCAACCCTGCTGCTCCTTGATCTGCTCGTCTGTGATGCCTCGGTTTTTTACGAACGCTGAGGCGGAGTAGTCCCAGTCCGATGGGGTCTTGGAGTAGTATTCGACCGCGCACGTGATGAAATCCTGCACGGAAAGGTCTCTTTTGAGGGCTTCGGTTTCTATGAGCTTACGGGTGGTTTCCGTAGCCCGGAATCCAATCTGAATTTTCTTGGTCGCCATGGCCTCCCCTTGACAATGTGTTAACAAACGGAATATGCTAGCATCGTTAGGTTAAATGATAGCATTTGGATAATTCTAGCACAAGGTGGTACGTGATGGAAAAACTACTGCTCAGGGCGTCCGAAGTCAGCGAGGCCACCGGCATGGGGAAGTCAAAAACATACCAACTGATTGCGGCGGGCGTGATTCCGTCCGTGCGGGTCGGCAAGTCCGTTAGGGTCCCGGCGGATCGCCTCCGCCGGTGGATTGAAGGATTGCAGCGGAACGAAGCGGCTCCGCAATGACTGACGCCGGTGACCAACTACCGAAGCCGGACACCGAACCCCGGCCCGCTGGCGCGGGCGGGCGGCCCCGGCGGGATGACATAACCCCGGCGCGGGTCCGGGAGTTGCGCGCGCTTGGCCTCAGCTTTCGGCAAATCGCGAACCGAGTTAGCGCGGGATATGGGGCCGTAAGGAAAGCCTACCGGCAGTCAGACGACGCGCCACAGGCGAGCGAAAGCCCAAAAGCGGAGGTTTTATGAGGCATCGAGAACCTAACAGCGACAATCCCGGCGAGGCGCTTTACCGGGATGCTCTTGAGGCCATACGCGGCCTCAAGCGGAACCACCGACAATACTACGACATCGATACGAAGGCTTTCCGGGAGACACTTCGAAAAGTCTGCGCTCGGGCGTGCCGCATGAAACCCGGCCCCAAACCACAACGCGACCCACGCATTGCGAAGGCTGCACGCAAACGCGGCGCAGGCACCGACTGGCGGGATTTGTACCCGGTCTTTATCGACGGCTATGCCCGGATGACGCCCTACACCCAGAGCCTCATCGAGGATGGCTTTCGGCGCAAGGTCACGGACTATCTGCGAGACCACCCCCTCCTGAAGGCGCGCGAAAAAACTAGAGCGGAAATACCTGTTGCGAACTCCGACGCGAATTCAGCGGGTTGAATCGTCAGCAGAGTCCGCCGGTTAGAACTACTCTTGGACCGCGTAACCGGGTTGCCCCTACTCTTGATCCTAGCCGCGCAGTCAAACCGCGCGGCGAAAAGGAGAAGAGAAAAAATGACACGTGAAACCGGACCTACGAAAGCCGACCTCTCGGATACCCTGGAGCAGATCGCGGACCTCGCAGAAGAGGCCCTCGACCCGGAACTCAGCCGGGAGGAAGTGGTCGGGAAGGTGAAGGAACTCGCCGACCTCGCATCTGGCGAAGCCGAAGAAGGGGACGAAAGCACGGGGGACGACGACTAAGCGCGGCGCAAGGAAATCAATGGCCCGCGCAATCGAGTTACGCGGGCCGAAGACTTCGGTTCCATGGGCATCGCCGGTAGGGAACCAACACCAACTCAATCCTACCAGCTTCGCCCCGTAGAACCAAAGCGACCTTTCCGTCATGGGCACAGAGCCAGCGGGGCGCCGTCCGAATTCCAAGTCCGGGGCAACGGTTGCCAACTCCGTTCCGGGGGTGGGAGTAGGGCGTACAACCCCACCGACATTCCGCCGAAAGCGGAAGGCTGGCTCTGGCCCGCCAGTTCTCAAAGCCACTTCGATGCCCTCGCCGCCCACAGCGAACGAAACCCGAAGTCGCAACTGCGCGGCGGGCTTGCGGGGCAGCAGCCCCGCCCATTCCCACCCTAAAAGTTGGCGGGGTCCAGGGGCGGCGCCCCTGGAAGGCTTCGGTTCCACCGCCCACGCGGGCCAACGGACGGAAGCCGACGTTTACTTGATAACTGCGAATAAGTCCGCAAAGCCCGCCGTATCATTGGCTCGCAGGAGAAGGAAGAAAGCGCGGCCGAGTGGGGCGGGGCAATTGCAGCGCCACCGGCGCCGCGAGAAAATGCGCGACCAGTTGGCAGCCACGTTTCACGAGTTGTGGCAATCCATGAACCAGGAATACGCGGGGGCGCAAAAGCAGTACCATGCCGCGCGCAACTGCGGGGATGAGGCGGCAGCGCGCCTCGCAAGAAGGCGCATAGATGAACTCGGGCGGGACCTCCAAAAAAGTTGGAAATTTGCCGACTTGTCACGCCGTGTTTACGGTTGCCACCGAGCGTTTAGGGGGTATCGTTGCGAGGCCCGAGGTCACGTGTGGGCGGAGCCGATTAATTCTTGCCATGTTCGCTTGTGCCCTTTCGACATGCGCGAGCGGGCCGCGCGCGCGCTCCATCGTTTCCGCTCTGTGATCGATGGCTTAACGACTGGGAAATATGCAGTCTTTGCCGAACGCAATTGTGCGCTGGGAACCCTCGCCGATGGCATCAAATCGCTATTTGAAGCTTGGAATCGACTCCGCCGGCATTCGGTTTGGGCATACGTCAAAGGCTCACTGGTGGTGATGGAGTTGACCTTCAACCGGGAGGAGCGAACATGGCACCCGCATTTGAACGTAATCTTCGACGGGCCTTTCCTTGCGTTTGAGCAATTGCGGGATGCCTGGATTGAGGCCACCCAAGGGAATGGGCGCACAGCGTACATCAAGCGTGCGGATCGCGGCACTGCGCGGGAATTGATCAAGTACATCACGAAGCTCGCCGATTTTGTCGATATTCCCGAGGCCGTGCGAGACTTCACGCTCTCAACGAAGCGCCGTCGCTTCATCCGAACGTACGGCACTCTCTACAATATCGGGCTCGAAAAAGAAGAGGAAGGCACGCGCGCGTGTCCCGATTGTGGCGATACCGATCTCGCAGTGTGGGCGCTGTGTCTCCACGGTGACGAGGTAGCGTGTGACGGCCGCGGCGTCCTCCGAGTGCCAAACGCCGTGTGGTTGATGCGTGATTGCACCTGCCGGCCGCTGATGCAATCGGGTCCATAGGCGGTCGAACAGCTTTCTTGAAATCTCTCGGGGAAGTGTGGCGGTCTACTCTATATTAGAGTAATGCCGGTGCACCGAACGCGCCCGGACTCCCCCGGACGCATTTCTTGTCAGATTGGAGAGATCATCAAATGCGCACTCCGAAGCGCCACATTCAGCCGCTGCTATACAGCGTCACGGAGGTTGCGAGACTGATCGGTTTTGGCCGGACGGCAACCTATGAAATGATTCGGTTGGGCACGATCCCGAGCATTGTTGTTGCGGGAAGGACCAGGGTTCGCCGCGAAGTACTCGCTGCTTGGATCGAGTCCGAGGCCAAACAGAACGCGCGATAGCGCCGCCGCGCGGCGCCTCTTCACATCGCCCCACCAGGAGAAGCGAACTCTGATACCCTAATCGGGACCGGGCATTCTGTCGATCACCGGTCCTAGGCACCATGAACAAGCTTTACTACGGCGACAACCTCACGGTTCTGCGGGGTTGTATCGATACTGAAAGTGTTGACCTCATCTACCTCGACCCGCCGTTCAACAGCCAGGCGACGTACAACGTGCTTTTCAAGAGCACGGGTGGCGAAAAATCACATGCCCAGATCGAGGCATTCGAGGACACGTGGCATTGGGGCGACGAAGCGGAACTAGCCTTTGATGGCGTCATGACGAGCCAGAACGCAGACGCGGCGGAGATGCTTCGGTCGCTGCGGGCGTTTCTGAAAGAGAACGACATGATGGCATACCTCTCCATGATGGCCGTTCGCCTTTTGGAACTTCATCGGATCTTGAAATCCACGGGAAGCATCTATTTGCACTGCGACCCGAGCGCAAGCCATTACCTCAGAATCTTGATGGACGCGATTTTTGGGGCGGAGCATTTCAAAACGGAAATCGTTTGGAAGCGGAGCAGTGCTCATAGCGACGCCAAACAGGGAAGGAAGCAACACGGCCGGATCCACGACGTTCTTTTCTTTTACACGAAAAGCGAAGAGCATACATGGAACCAGCTTTATACGCCGTACGACCAGGAATACGTCGATCAGTTCTACCGCCACGTTGAGGAAGGGACGGGACGCCGTTATAGGCTTGGCGACCTTACGGGGCCGGGCGGAGCCGCGAAAGGAAATCCACTGTACGAGGTCATGGGGGTCACGCGGTACTGGCGGTATACGAAAGAAAAAATGGAGAAGCTTATCGCGCGGGGACGGGTGATCCAAACGAGTGAGGGTTCGGTCCCGCAATACAAGCGATACCTGGACGAGATGCCGGGCGTTCCGATTCAAGATATCTGGACAGACATCAGGCCGATTGGCGCGCTAGCCCAAGAGCGTCTCGGCTATCCGACCCAAAAGCCGCGAACTCTTTTGGAAAGGATCATCAGTTCAAGCTCGGATGAGGGTAACATTGTCCTTGACCCGTTCTGTGGATGTGGAACAAGCATCCACGCCGCGCAAAAGCTCAAGCGCGAATGGATCGGCATCGACATAACGCATCTTGCAATCTCTCTGATAGAGAAGCGACTCAAAGACGCCTTCCCCGGCATCAAGTACGAGGTTCACGGAACGCCGAACGACCTGGACGGCGCGCGGGATCTGGCGGCGCGGGACAAGTATCAATTCCAGTGGTGGGCCGTTTCGCTCGTGAATGCCGTTCCGTTCGCTGGCAAAAAAAAGGGAGCCGATACCGGCATTGACGGCTTGATCTACTTCAAGCCCGAAGGGAAGACCACGGAGAAAGCCATCGTCTCGGTCAAGAGCGGGGAGAACGTCAACGTGGCTATGGTGCGCGATCTGGCACACGTCGTAGACCGCGAGAACGCAAAGATCGGCGTGTTCATCACGCTGGCCGATTCCACTGGGCCGATGCGGACAGAGGCCGTAAAGACAGGCTTCTACGAGACGCTGTACGGCAAGTATCCCAAGATCCAAATTCTCACGATCAAAGAACTGTTCGATGGGAAGCAGCCGAACATTCCGCTAGTTGATCAGTCAGCGTTCAGGAAGGCGGCCAAGGAGAAAGTGGGGGACCAGGACGCCTTGCCATTTTGACAGCCATTTTGACAGCCACGCCGCCGGAAATCCCCGGAAACTGCGGACAATTCAAGACGCAAGGAAGCCGTAACGCGAACAAAGTACTACACAGTGGAAATCAGCGGAAGCCCCACAGCATAACTTCGAACCAGTAGGTCGGGAGTTCGAGTCTCTCCGGGCGCGCCACTCCTGGGTCTACCTCGCTGCGGCCGTCAAAATCGTCAGCTTCTCGACGGCTCTGTAGTCGCTGGAATTGTGCGTGACCAGTGGCACGTTCAACTGCAAGGCGGCGGCTGCAATCCAGGCATCCGCGAAGGTGATAGGCCGGCCTCTCTTCTCACAGCCGCTCTTGATCCGCGCCCACGCCCGGGCCGTTTCCGCGTCCGGCAGCAGAAGCGTGAAGCGTGTGAGAAAACGGCGCATCAGATCGCGACGCGCGGCGCCCCAGTTCTTCGCTTCCATGCCATACTCGATTTCCGCGAGCGTAATCAGCGAAACCGCCAGTGGTCTACCTGCAAGGATGGCTTGATAGGCCGGAGCAAGAGAATGATTCTTAAAGAGGAAAGAAACGACATCGGTATCCACAACTGCGGGCGTTGTGGAGTCCATTAGAGAGACACGGGACGGGAGCCGTTTTTACGAAGCGCCTGGATCAGGGCAACGAACTCTTCCGCCCCTTCCGGGTCAAATTCGGTATCGGTCTTCAGGTCCTCCGCGCTGACCGGCGGCTTGAGGACAACACCGGCCGGGAGCCGTACCTGGTCCTCTCCGGTTTCCGCGCCTTCCGTTCCTTGTGGCATGTCAATTCTCAGTTTAGCTCAACCGCCCTTCGCGTTTGGTTGGGGATCGGGTCTGAAAGCAAGTTGGCGGCCATGGGGGTTTCGGTACCAGGCTGTGCAAGTCCCGGTTCCGCCGCGCCTGCCCAAGGCGCCCACCAGGTTCTTCCGCCAGTCTACCGCCGCAAGCGCGGGTCGATGGCGTAGGAGTGGACGCGGACGATCCGCGCCTGCGCGCTCTCCGGGTGCTGCGGGTTCATCAGAACGTTCCAGGTCGCCGGCACGATCACCGATGGGACCCGGAACAAGGCGGTTCGGCCGGAGCGGAGCCATTCGTCGCCAGCGCGGCGGGTCGCCTCCAGATCCGTCCGCCACGCCCGGCCCAATGCGCCGAGGTCCACGTCCTCGATGGCCAGCGAGTCGGGAGTCTGGATTTCCAGATACCGGTAGCCGACGGGCACATTTTCGATATCCACCTTTGCGTGGACCAGCACCTCAAGAAGCGCTGTCGCCGGATTCGGCGCGCAATATACGATCCGCCGTCCGGCCGTATGCCATCGGCCGGCCGCGCTCAAACCGCCGCTTCCATCCAGCGTGGAATGGTTGCTGACGCGCCACAGAATCACGCAAAGATCCCTTGATCGATCTGGATGAGCATCTGTTCCACCAGGCGGGCGCCGGCTTCGGTGGCCAGCATGTCGATGGGGGCCTTGCCGTCGAAACGCTGCTGCGGTTTCCGCAACCAGCGCCAGGCGCGTTCCGGTTCGCCGAATACCTGCTCGGCCATGGCCGTGATCCGGGCCACGCGCACGGCCTTGTCCGATTCCCCTCTCGAGAGCGGCTGATGCCTGGCGATGCGGTGCGCCAGCGTCCTGCGCGGCACGATCAACCGATACACTTCAGCGTCGGACAGGCCGCCACGGACCAGCGACCTGATAGTCGTGACGGGAAGCCTCTTCTCCACCATGGAAGCCAGTTCATCGCCGGTCCGAATGCGGGAAACCCCAAGCTTTCCTCGCAGGCGTGCATAGAAGCCCCACGGCGCCGGCGCGGCGGCCTCCTTCAGCTCGGCCATTTACGAAACCTCCTTGGCAAGCTGCCTCCATTATACGGGCAATTTGCACGCACGGCAAATCGGGCTGGCATCATTTTCGAAATCGGCGAAACGAATGGCGCTGTCCGGCTGAACTTTCCGTCGATGCGCTAACCAGCGCTGCATGCGATTGCCGGCCATGGGGCCGGTTTGAGGCCGAAGACCTCGCTAGAAGAACGTATAAATGAAAGGAGCGACAGCGGAACTCTGCGCCAAAATCATCAGGAGTGCGAACAGGCCAAGCGTGATGAGGATGGGCGTCATCCACCAGCGCTTGTTGCTCCAGAAAAAGGCGAACAACTCCCGCGCAATCCCGAAACGTTCACTGGCCGTCCTGAAAAAGCCCATGAGGTTTCTCCGCTACCCGGTATCGGAATAGCCACTATCCCCCGAGAGGTCTTCGAGAGTAGTTTCCCACAACCCCGCGAGATTGTCAGTACCCGTTCCGTCCAGCGGGCCCAGGCGCCTGCTCCGATTGTTCCGCTTTCGAACGGCCGGCCGTCGCTTGCGATTCCCGCCGGATCACCGGCACGGCGGAAAGACTCCTGCTTACCGCCTCGGTGACCAGCGCATTCCCGGCCGCGTTGTAGTGAATGTCCCCGAAGATAAAGTTTTTCAAATACCAGCAGCCGGGTTGCGACCGGGGGCACTGCTCCTTGGCGGCAAAAAACGCCGGGAACACCGTTATGAAGCGCTGGCACTTCCCCGCACACCACTCGCGCCAGATGCGCACCTGGCGGGAATCCACCGTGTCGTGAACGATCTGCGCCGGATAGGGATAGACGACGACGCTGAGAGAAATGCCCCGCTGTGCCATCTCTTGCCAAAGGAGAGTCATCTTGGCCTTCTCCTTGGCAATGCCACCCTCCAGCCCAACCGGACCGTAGCCGGCCTCGAAGGGCAGGGTGTTGGAAACCGGCCGGTAAGTCCATGCCGACTTCTCGAAGTCGAACTCGTTGCCGTTGTTGCCCCGGTCGAGATGATAGCAGCCAAACCCGACCAGCGCTTTTTCAAAGAGCTCGTAGACATAGTTAGTCAGCAGAAAATGCCCGCTGATGGCCATGCGCAGATTCGAGTACCAATTCCGGTTGAAGTAATGCAGATGAGGTATCGCAACCGCGCCCGACGCGTTGGCGTCCCGGTAGAAGGAAGCTTCGTCCTGCGCATCGGAGATGTCGATAAACACGATGGCCTCGTCGAAACTCACGCCTTCGCTCAATGCCTTGCGTGCCGTGTTGAGATAGTTCGAAGGGGAGTAACCTCCCACGCCGCCATTCAGAAAGTCGTACTGCGGAAAATTGGCCGCAATTTGTCCCACGAAGCTGTCGTTCCAAGCCACCATTCCTTCGGTGAAAGAATCGCCGAGCATGAGGACCCTGGGCTTGGCGCCGATCAGGGGGATTTCCCTGATCCACTGGTCACGGAAGCCGAGGCTGTTAGTCGTCAACTGGTAGCGCTCGCCGCCCCACGCGCGAATGCAGGAACAGTCGGGCCTCAGCGCGAAGACGCGCGTCGGGTCGTAGATGGTAAAACACCCTAAGCCTCGGCCCGTTACCCGGAGGGCAGCCTGCTGAACTCGGATGGTATAAAACCCGTCGAGGGCCAGAAACAGCGCGGCACTGAAGAGAAGAGCCAGCAGAAGCAACAAGAGCTTTTTCCCGAGCTGGCGCGCTGGGGAGTTCGCGGCGGAACCCGCCTCTCTGGCTTGCGTCGGATTCGTATTCACCGGCTTCCCTTTTCTCCTCTAACCAATGTAAGGTCATCCCAATAAATCGTCCCCGAACCCGCACGGCGCACCAGATGAATGCGAATGGCGCCTTCCCGGCCGGCAATCGCGGAGACGGAAACCGATTGCCATTCGGGCCGGCAATTCACGACGGGACTGGAAACCGCGGTGTTGTCGCTGGGATTGAATACTGCGAGTTGAGCCGTGGCGGTAGCGTCCGGCGATCCCGCTATCCAAGCGGAAATCCGATACGTGACACCCGGCTGCAAGCCGTTGATGTCCTGATACACAGTGCCGGCGCCGTCACTTTCGGCGAGGCTGTAAGAGCCGCTATGGGCCGCATCCCGAGTCACATTCGCCTGGAGTTCCCAAATGGGCGTCCACGGAGCGGAATCGCCATCCTCGAACCCGGGATTGGCAATGGCGTGATCGAGCCGCTGATCGCCGGTCATCAGCACGGGGCTCAGCCCAAAATCGGTCTTTGTGGAGCACACAATGAAGCCGTCCAGGTCATGACATTTCCCTGGCCCGGTTGGACCCTGAGCGATGGCGGCGGCCACTTCCGGAGATACCACGTAAACCGAGTCAAGCGCGAGTGGCCGTCGGCTGAGGTCCTGGATCGACTGGCTGCAATAGAAGTCTCGCGTCACCTGCGTATATCGAGCGGATTGATAGCTATTGATTCTCATCTTCTGGCTCACCGCCAGGAATCCGAAGGTCCGATACCCTTCCGGGCCGCCGGGCGAGGCGTTCGCGGCGCATTGCCACGCCGGCAGAACGATCAGGTTCTCATGCATGGCGCCGAGGTTCAACCAGACAGGCGACCGCAGCGGCGATGGATGCTGCGCGTTGACCGTCATGTGCACCCAATGACGCAGGGAATTGGTGTCGGCGATCTGCACCACAAGAAGGGCCGCGAGCAGCAGGTCTGCCCAGAGGCGCCGGAAGAACAGAAGCGACGCTGCCAGCACGGCCGTCAGCGTGACGTAATCGGGAAGCCAGAACAGACGCCCGGTGGCGCGCAACGGCGCCAGATATTGCGAAAACCGCTGCGACGGATCCAGATCGAGCAGGGTCTCGGAGCCGAGCGTGACCCTGGTGGAGAGTGCCATCAGGGTGAGCAACGCGCAGCACCCCGCCAGCGGAAGCACCCATCGCCAGTCCAACGCCGGCAGCGTGCGCCGCCGTATCGGAAAAGCAACCACCAAGATCAAGCCCAGTGCCAGCACACCCGCGCCGAGATAGTTGTAGCCCTCATACTGGCCGGGCGACGCCGAGGACAAGCGGGGCATCACCAGCGATGTCCAGCCGCGCGGATCGATCGGCGCGAGCAGGTTCATCGACAGGTCGCGATACCCGCCGCTGGCATAGCCTCGCCCCCCGGAAATCAGCAGTCCCATCGCCCCAGCCATGCCCACGCAGGCGGCCAACAGCAATGCCACGATTCCCGCCGCACCAGGGAATTTCAAAGTGCGCCGCCAAACCAGACTGGCCACCGCCGCCGCCAGCACCAGCACCACCTGAAACGCCAGGTACGGGTTGATGCCGGCCGAAATCGCGGCCAGCGCCGCCGCGGCAATCACAAAGCGTCTCAGGCGGGTGGCTGGCGCAAGTTGCTCACGCAAGAAGAGGTAGAGCGCCGCCAGCAGCAGCCAGTGGTTGCTCAGCGAGTAGTGCTCCGCAAATCTGTAGTTGAGCGGTGGCGAAAGCAGGAAGAATACGCTCGCCAGTGCGATTCCGGGCAGATTCTCCCCGGCGATGAGCCGAAGAATCCTGACGGCAAAAAAGAACTGCAACGCGCAAGCCAGCACCGCCTCCAGGCCGAAGTACTGCATCGGCTCCGGCAGCAGCGGTGAGAGGGGCTTCAGAGCGACCGCCAGCAGAGGGTTCAGATCTGTCAGCGCCACCGATTCGCCCGCGGGATAGCCGAGCCTGTCCGTATAGGTGAGAGGCCAATGCGTCTTCGGATCCTGACGAAACAGCTCCCAACCAATGTAGTGATAGGCGGGATCGACCGAAATCCAGCTAGTGTCGCGCGGATTCAGCGGGCGCGGCCCCAGCAGGATCAGGGCATATAGCAGACCGGCTACCAGCGCCAGTGCCAGATCGAATCCCACCGAGCCAGCCCATCCGGGTCTACCCATTCGACAATCCTCTCTCCCTCGCGTAAGATACCATGGCGGGCAGCGGGCGCTCGGCCGGCGCCGTCCCCTCTACGGGACGTCAAGAGAAAATCGATCGCCGCCGTGGAATCCCGCCGCGGCGAAACATGCCTCGGCGCGCGCCGTGTCTCCGAGGTCGCGATAGGCACGGCCCATGCGACTCCAGGCGGCCGATCTCAAGCTGGCGTCGCGGGAGGAGCCCAGGGCTATCTTGAATCGCTCGATGGCTTCCCTCGGGTTTCCACGCTGCTGTTCATAGATACCGAGATTCATGTTGCTGACGGGGTCGGCGGGGTAAATCTCCGTCGCCTTGATGAAGTGCGACACGCCTTCTTCCACCCGCCCCTGGCTCATGAGTACCTTGCCCAGATTGTTCTCCGCCAGCCAATTGCGATTGGTAACCTGCAAGGTTCGCGACCAGAGGCTCGCGCTGTCCCGCCAGTACCCTATCTGGACATGCGACATCACCGCCAGAATCGACAATGCCGCGAACCCGGAACCGGCGAGCCACGCGTAGGAAATGCGCCTTCGGTCCGCCCAGTCCGATATACCCCAGCAAACCATGACGAATAAACCGATGAACGGCAGATACGCGTAGCGGTCCGCCATGCCTTGCATGCCTTGATAACCCACTCCCCCGAGCCCCATCATGGGCACCATTGTCCCCAGGAACCACAGCCATCCCGTCGCCAGATAACGTGGCCGCCGCCGATCGACCACCAGCGCCGTAATGGCCGCCACCAACAGAATCGAAGCGCCCACCGCCCAGGCTCCCAAGGAATTTCCAGGATGCGGATAAAACACCGCGAGGCGCGTGGGCCAAACGGCATTCCACAGGTATTGCGCGTAGGAGACGATGGCGTTCTCAAGCCGGATGGAGAGCGGATACCAAACCTTGTCGCCACCCGCACGCTGCGCCTTCATGGTGATGAAGGCGCTGGCCGCCGAGAGAGCAAACAGCGGCAGTTTCTCCACCACCAGCCAGGAGAGTTTCCTGGGAGGGATGACGTGCCGCGTTGCCGTGCCGGAATCGCACTCTGGCGCGGAGGCCAACATCCGCCCCAAGGGCCAGTAGTCCCACAACAGCAGAACGAACGGAAAGGTAATCACCTGGGGCTTGGCCAGCAGCCCCAGTGTGTACAGGAGCGCAACCGCCAGGTAGCGCCCGATTCGAGGCCCGCGTGCGTACCACCGGTACGCTCCCAAGGCGAGCAGAAAAAACAACATGCTCAGCGGGTTCTTGCGTTCCGCAATCCAGGCTACCGATTCGACGTTGATCGGATGCAGCGCAACGAGCGCGGCCACCATGAAACTGCGTCCCGGATAACCAGTGGCGCGCAGCAATACCCAGAAGAGCAGAACCACGTCGATCGCGTGCAGCAACAGGTTGACGTCGTGATGCCCGGCGGGATTCAGTTGGAAAAGCTCGCAATCCAAAGCGTGCGAAAGCCAGGTTAGCGGATGCCAGGTACCCACATCGAAAGTGGTGAACGCCCACCTGACCGTATCCCAACCGACCGGGGTCTGGACCTGGTCATTGTTCGTGACGTAGAGGCTGTCATCGTAGTTGACGAATGGGTGCCAGTGAACGGGGCAATAAAGAGCCAGGGTGGCAACCACCAGCAGAATCGCCAGCGGAAATGGCCGGATGAACCAGCTTCGGCCAAGCCTGGATCGCAGTTCTTCTCCGCGTGCTGGAGCAATGGGCGTCACCTATCCATTATCGCCGAGGAGTATAGCCGATACGTCCATCTGTGCTTAGGCGCCGGAGCAGTCCCGTGACGGCGCAGAATGTTTCCAGGGGTTTGATCCGGCAAGTCGTGGCCCAGGGTCGAGTTTTCGAGCTTCTGAGAGGATCTTGGCGAGGAAAAATGAGTGAGGCGGTCACCGGGTGACCGCCTCGAAGCACTAGCAGGTAACGAGCAGCACTAGGGTTCCCCGGGCGCGCTGGGCCGCGACGAGTCGAAGACGCGGCCAAACCACCCGGCGCGATGCGCGTTATCGATTCAAGAGTTTGCGGCGAAGGGCGCCACCCAGCAACAGGAGTCCCGAACCACCCAAGAAAGCCAGGGTGCCCGGCTCGGGCGTGCCAGTCCCACCGTCGATCGCGAACGCTTCCGAAGGAATGCTGCCAATCGCACTCTCGGCAGCCAGGGAGGGGCCGGAGTTTTCATCCCAATAAACCGGATCGCCAGTCGGAACCACGGCGTTTTGCAGGTTAAGCCAATACGTGCCACCCCCGAGAGTAATGCCACTCGGCCCAAAGCTGAACTCTTGGGACGCGAGCCAATAGCCGTACGGGTTGGAGGTGGTGTCCAAGCAACTGCCACCACCGCATTCATCCGCAGGCCCGAGGGTAACCGAGGTGCCCGTGCCCGAACCGAATACGGTACCCCCGTTTGCGGCGCTCGTTACAGACCAGTCAACCGTCTGCATGACGTCATTAGCGTACAGCCAAACGCCAAAGTCTGCGCCCGTAATGGTCCCGGCGCCGACCGTGAACGAGTCCGACACGACATAACCGAAGTTGATCGTCCACGCGTCAACACCGCCATTGATGCCGGTGCCGTTGCAATAGACATTGTCGGCGCCCGAGCACATGGTGCCCACAATACCCGCCGAGGCCGGCGAAACTAGCAGGATGCCCATCAGGGCAAAAACACTCAAAAACAAAAGGCTCGTTTTCATCAGTCTTTCCTCCAGAATCTTAAAAGCGATCCGGTCTGACCGCTCTGCCGCGGAGGCGCCATTATCCAGCTTCCTCCGAATTCGCGACCCGAGCTGACAGGTTACCGTTCAGATCATATCAGCCAGTACCAAAACGTGTCAAGACTAAACTGCTCTAAGTATCGTTTCGGAGCAGGTTCTGGTACCGGTTCTGGTACTAGAAGGCCCATAACCGCCGCATGCCTAGACCGGCATGAGGGGCGTGATCGGGGGACGGTCTCTCTTCCAGCGCTGGAACCCGCAACCCAGCTTGCCCGCCGCGGCAAAACACCACGCTGCCCTGGCGCAGCCGAGGGCCGGCGCGAACCTTCTGGTCCTCCGGTACTTACCGGAGTCCGGATCCAGGACCAGGGATTGTACTACTATCCATCACATTCTCCGCGACGAATTGTGGGGCAGGTTTTTAGGGGTACCCCCTGGGTCCGGCGGATTGTCAATCCGCCTGCCGCCCTTGGACGCGCCCTCCGCCGCTGTGGAGAATCGCCAACACCGTTTGCGGCTTGCCGCTATGCGCGGCAGGGTGGTATCCTGCGCGCGACCCAGGGGGTACCCCGGGCAACCGGCGCCGGCGGTCTGTGTACGGGCGGCTCCGGGCGGGTTACAAACCCGCTGCAGGTTAAAAACCTGCCCCACAACTTACCCAGAATTCCCGTTCCCGCGAAAACCAGGTGCTAATCACCAGGGATCCCGCTCCGTAATCGACCTGCGCTTCCGCGCCAGGCGCGGTTTTGACCGCCACCATCGCCACAGGAGCCGGGAGCGGCGTAAAGGGTCCCGGCGGAGATGGACCAGTTCTTTTGGTCACGCTCAACCTTCCAGCTATGATCGGGTAGTGCCCGAGCCCCGCTATCGATGCAGATACGCGACCGCCAGCGGCTGTGAGAACCGGGCCTCGACTACCAAGCCAGCCGCTCGCACGTCATTCAAGGCGTCGCGCGTTGGCTCAATCAATGCCACTTCCGCGGCGTGATTTTTCAGGTCGTCGATTTTCCAGAATTGCAGTGGATCGTATTTCGACAAGCCCACCTCGAGCGCGAAAGATCCCAGGCTGGCCAGCTTTTGGTCGGAATCGGGGGAGGTGCTCCTGGGGTCCACATCCGGGGTGAAATTGGAAGGAAACAGCAGGATGCACTCCTCGGGATGATCGGAATAGTACTGCGCCTCGATGAAGAGAAGAGGGTTCGAGAACACCACGTAGCGCTTTCCGTCGAGCCGCACGGGAGTTTCCAACTCCAGAACTTGCCGCAGGCCGGTAGCCTCAACCGACTCCGGGCGCCGCACCACGCTGATCTGTGTCGCCATTCCCCACCCCGCAAGGATCAGGAAGATCCCCGCTGACACCACGGGCGCATGGCGGAGGTGCCGCCATACCCAACAGGCAAATGCGACGGCCACGCCCGGAAGCACGCCAATGAAATAGCGGTTATAGAATGCGTTGGTCTTCCATTCCGCCACCAGGAAGCCGGCTAACGGAATGCATAGAAATAGCCAGCCAATGGCCTCGCCCGGCTGCATGCGCTGCAAGACTATGTTGTTCTTGCCGGAGTCGGCCAGGACAATCCAGAGCACCATGAGCGCCAGCAGAGAGAGCCCATTGGGAAAGAGCTGCGGAAGAATTGCCCGGAGCGCGCCGAGCGAAGGCCGGTTCCAGAAGCCCGTGGCATAGTTGTGGGAAAACGACAGGATCAGTGGCAACAGCAGCGCGGCGGGAACGGCGGCGCCCACAAATCCGGCAATCAGCTTCCCGGAAGCGATCTGGCCGCGTTTTCCGTACAGCAACTCCCAAATCGCATAGGGCACCAGGCACATCACGAAGTAATAGTGCATGGTGACGCCGAGACACATCACAATCCCGAAGAAAATGGCCGATGACTTCTTGCCGTCGCGGGTGCAAAGCCAAACCCACAGGGCCAGCGCCGCCAGCATAAAGTAGAGACCGTACGAGCGGGCCTCGTAACCGTAGTACGGTAAGAACGAGCAGGTAACCACCGAGAGTGCAATCAATCCATGCCACCCATCGGTCAGGCGCCGGGCACAATCGAAGATCAAGAGCAGACCAGCCGTCAGCGCCAGGGCGGATGGCAGCCTGGCGGCGACTTCACTGTTTCCAAAAAGCTCGCCAAATAACCTGACCAGCATGTAGTAGAAGGGCGGCAGGGAATCGACACCATGACTGAGAGCCGTCCAGATCGTTTCGATGCCGGGCAGCCGTGCGATGTGGATGGTGAAGAGCTCATCGAACCAGAAGACGCGTTGTGACCCGATGTAGACACTGGTGGCGAAGTAGAAGGCGGCCAGGATCCCCGCCGAAGTGAACACCACGGCACGGGTCCGGCTTGCCGAGTTGGCGGTTTGTGCCGTTTCATCGCTGGATGTCTGCATGTCCCTCTTGAGCCGGCGGGCAGAAATGCCACCAATGCCTGTCAGACTCGAAACTCGGAGCGATGCTCAGTGTATCACGCGCTGGCCGGCCGGCCCTAACCCATCCGTAAGCGCGAGCGAACCCGGCCCCGAGCCTCAGCCCGGCGGGTGTTTGCGAAATGGGGGGCCTGGGGCGGCGAATCGGGGTTTCAGCAAAGGGGCGCGGTATGCTGGATTGAATGAGTGAGAAGCTCGGCCCGGTGGTAAGCGGAGCACGCTCGCCGGCGTTTCGGATCGTGGCGAAACGGTTCCTGGGGCGCCTGGGTCGATATTGGGATTTTCTGGCGGTGTTGCTGCTCGTGCTGGCGTCCATGCCGGCTGCATGGCTATCGCCCAGTGCCGTGACCGTCGTCCGGTTTCCGGGCTTGATCGACGACAACTGGATCCTCGACGCCGTCTTCAAAGCTTCGCGCGGAATCTGGATCGGCCGCGACGTCGCGTTCACTCACGGGCCTCTGTTCCAGTGGCTCTCCAGCGTGCCGGGGTGGTTCATGGGGGTGTCCATGGGAGGCACTTATTCCACCTGGGACACTGTGCCGCTGTGGTGCGCCGTGCTTTTCGGGTTCCTGACGCTCCGCCTCCTGCTCCCCGAGCAAAGCCCCTCGAAACGATTCCTGCTTCTGCTCTTGCTGTGCATCTTCTGGGGGCCGACGTTGCGTACAATGGTCTCGGTGCTCGCTTTCGCGGTCTTCCTGCGCGGGTGGTATGCGGCCGCCGGCGGACGCGCGCAGGCATACGCCTTCGGGTGCGCGGCGGCTTCGATCTGCGCCATGGCATTCCTGATGGCTGGCGACCAGGGGATCTACACGATGGCGGCGTTGGTGCTTACGTTCGCGGCGGCCGCCATCGATAGGCGCCGCGCACCACATGGCGTCAGAAACTTCTTGCCGGCGTGTTTGTCGATTGCGGCGTGTTCGGCAGTGCTGGTAGTGGCGATCGATTCCGTGTTCGCCAAACCCTTCGATTTTCGGTTATGGAGAGATTCTTTCGCGCAGGCGTCCGTGTATCGCTGGGCTACGCCGTTCCGCATGTCGGCCGAAGGAGCCGTTCATCTATTCGGGACGCTCCTGGCCGGATCCGTAATCTTCGCCCTTCGCGCCGTCACCCGGCAGGCTGGGAATCCCGCCATCGTGCAACGAACCGGCTTTCTGCTGGGCGGTTTCGCCTTCGCCCTGGTGGTGATGCAGAGCGGTCTGGTGCGCGCCGACAGTGGGCATATCGGTTTGGCCTGCTTCGCCATGCTGTTCTTCGCGGGCGTTATTCTCTTCTCGTTCGAATCGCCCAACGTTTCCATGACTGCCGGATTGGCCGCGGTCTTGTGTTCGGTCTTCCTCGGAGAGGCGGCCTTCCAGCCCTCGAGCCTCACCCGGTTTTACGCGGAGCTGGCCCACCCTGTAACCGATTGTCCCGCCGGCTTCACGGAATTCGACCGTACCTGCTATGCGCCTGAATTCACCGGAATGCTGCAATCGGCGGCCGGCTATCTGCGACAGCACAGTGGAACGAGCGACTCCATCGTGGTCTTCCCCTACCAGACGATGTTCGGGATCGCTTCACGCCGTAACGTGGCGGGAGGACTGATGCAGCCCTACACCGCGAGCGGCACGGATCTGGCCCAACTGGAGATCGCCGGACTGGAGCGCGTGCCGGCCCCCGCGGGACTGTACCTGCCCGACCCCGACCTGGAACATTTGTCGAATAGCGAGATTACCTACCGGCGCAATCTCGATCTGAGTCTGCCCGTGGATGGCGTCGCCAACTTTACGCGAACTCCGGAGGTCTGGTTCTGGCTGCTGCGCCACTATCGCTCGGAGCGGCAGTTGAGCGCTGGCGTTCTCGGCTTGCGGAGAGACGACTCGCGCGCGTCTCGAATCTCGATGCAGTCGCAGCCGCTCGGACTTGCGGCGCAGACCTACCCGATCGCCGAACGGAATTCGACGACCGATCTCGGAGCGCCCGCCTGGCCCTCCCACGCCGACTTTCTGCGGCTGCGTCTCACGGTCCGCTACGGCCCCTTGTGGAAGCTGCGCAAGCCGGAGCGGATGCAGCTCGAGATCGCGCGCGCGGACGGTAGCCGGAACGTGCAATGGTTCGTGTTGCCGCCCAATATCTCGACCGAAGTCTGGTTTTATCCTTGGAGCGCATCGGATCTCGTCCATTATTTTGACGCGGAGGAAAGCCGTTGGCGCCCCGGTGCACGCCCGGCGATCGCACGGCTGCGCTTGATCGCAACGCCGATGGACTGGGTTTCACAAACGCCGGACGCAATCGCGCTCGAGTCGGCGGACGCCGTCCGGATCGCCATGCCTCCGCCATAATTGAGCAGCTACGATGAACGACAAAACTGCAACCTCTCGGAGGCCGGAAGCGGCCTCGCCGGTTTCCACGCACAACGCTGCGGTTGTGATCCCCACGTTCAACGAACGGGATAGTGTCCCCAAACTCATTGAAACGTTGTTCGGCCTCTATCCCGACATTCACATCCTGGTTGTGGACGATCACTCCCCGGACGGCACCTCGGAAGTTGTCCGCGCCCTCCAGCCTCAATACCCCAATCTGATGTTGCTCGATAGGTTGCACAACCCGGGCTTCGGCGCCTCTTACCGCGATGGATTCCGCCGGGTCCTCGCCGAGCCCTGGTGCCACTCGATAATCGCCATGGACGCCGATTTTTCCCACGACCCCTCGGTCATTCGCCATTTGCTAGGCAAATTGGCCGGCAACGACGTAGTCGTCGGCTCGCGCTACGTGGCGGGCGGTAGCGTGCGGAACTGGAATTTGCGCCGCCGCATGCTCAGCCGAGCCGCCAATTTTTACGTGCGCGCCACGCTCGGCGTGCCCGTCCGCGACGCCACCTCCGGCTTTCTCTGCATGCGCCGGGAAGCGCTGGAGTGCGTTCCCGTACAGAGCACGGATTCCGAGGGTTATGCTTTTCTGGTCGAGTTGAAGTATCTGCTAACGCGCTCCGGGAGCCGGATCGCCGAGTGTCCCATCTCGTTTGACGAACGGCGGGAAGGTCAGTCCAAAATGTCCGCCGGCAAAGTGTGGGAATCATTCTGGATGCCGTGGCGCATTCGTTTGCGCTCCTGATTGGCGAGTGACAAGACCGTGGTAGGGCATGCTTTAGCTTGCCCATTGCCCGCATGCGGGCAGTTTTTTCACGCTTCTCGGTGTTTAAAGGCCCGTGGTAGAGTGGTGCAGGAATGTCCAGCGATGTGCCACCGGTTGCGCGCGCATCCAGGCCGCAACCAGCGGCCCAGGCCCACGACGAGCCTCCCGAAACCCGGTCCCCAGAAGAGACAGAACGGCTCGCGGGGGCGGCCCGGCGGCACAAGCTTCTCGATCTGGCGGTCTGTCTCGGGCTGATTCTATCGACCCTCGCAGTTTACGCTCAAGTGGGCGGCTTCGATTTCGTAAACTACGACGACAACCTGTATGTGTACGAGAATGCCCACGTCCGTGCCGGGCTGACACCCGGCAGCGTCAAATGGGCCTTGACGGCTGCGGTGGCCGGCAACTGGACGCCTGTCACGATGCTCTCGCACCTTCTGGATGTGCAGTTGTTCGGCATGAGCAGCGGAATGCATCATCTGGTGAATGTTGTGTTCCACACACTGTCGGCCGTGCTGCTGTTCCTGTTGTTGCGGCGTGCCACGGGTGGGCCGGCGCTGAGCGCATTTGTTGCCTTCGTGTTTGCGCTGCACCCTTTGCACGTCGAATCGGTGGCCTGGGTCTCGGAGCGCAAGGACGTTCTCAGCGGATTCTTCTGGTTCCTGGCGCTCTATGGCTACGTGCGTTACACGGAACGGCCGAACTCCGGCCGGTTCCTGCTGGTGGGAGCGCCATTCTGTCTCGGCCTCATGTCCAAGCCGATGATTGTGACCTTTCCCTTCACGCTTTTACTGCTCGACATATGGCCTCTGCGCCGGGCCCAATGGCCGAAAACGGTTAGTGAGAAGCTTCCGCTGATCGCGCTTTCCGCCGGTGCTTCGGCCATGACCTATTTCGTTCAGAAATCGGCCGGAGCCGTCACCGCGATCCCGCTCGCAACACGGACGGCAAACGTTTTCATCTCATATGTGACTTACATCGGGCAAATGCTTTGGCCCACCCGGCTGGCTATTTACTATCCGTACCCGCAGTCGATTCAGGCCTGGCGCGCCGCGGCAGCCTGCGCCGTGATTCTGGCCGTGTCCGCCCTGGCGGCATGGGCGTGGCGGAGGCGTCCCTATCTGGCGGTGGGCTGGCTCTGGTTTCTCGGAACGCTGGTTCCCGCGATCGGACTGGTGCAGGTTGGGACGCAGGCCCACGCCGACCGCTACATGTACATCCCGATGGTTGGTTTGTTGTCGATGCTGGCGTGGGGCGCGGCGGACCTCGTCAAGAAATGGCCGCGAACAAAGCCGGCGATCGCCGCGGCAGCCGTGGTCTCGTGTGCGGCGTGTATGGCGCTCGCGTGGAAACAGGCCGCATACTGGCAGAACAGCGAGACGCTTTTCCAACACGCGATCGAGGTGACCCAGGACAATTGGCTGGCCGAATTCGATCTGGGCACTTACCTGAATACGATGGGGCGCGGCGCCGACGCAATCCCTCACTTCAAGACTGCCCTGCGCATCAAGCCGGACGACGCCCGTGTGCCGGACAGCCTGGGTGCGTCCCTGGCCAGCCTCGGAGATTGCGCGGCCGCAGTCCCTTACTTTGAAGCAGCCATCCGCGCCCGGCCCGATCTGGCCAAGGCAAGTTATAACCTTGGCTATTGTCTGGCGACCAGCGGGGACGACGCGGCCGCGATCCCTCATTTTGAGGCAGCCATCCGCGCCCAGCCGGGTTTTGCCGACGCTCACTTTAGACTCGGAATGTCTCTTTCCAGGATTCCGGGCCGCGCTCCCAACGCCATCCGGGAGTACCAGGCTGTGCTTCGCCTGACGCCTGACGATGCCAAGGCGCATGCCAAACTGGGAGAGTTGCTCGCAAGCGTGGGCCGCATAGAGGAAGCCATCGCTCATCTGGAAGCCGCGCAACGCATCCACTTTGACCCTGCGATATCGAAGATCCTTGCCGGTCTGCGGGAAGGACAAAGGTGATGGGACTCGTGGGGGATGTTTCCAGTAAGCGGCCCGCGCGCCGGCTACGCCGCATGTTTGGATTTCTGCTGTATAACATCGCTACCGTGCTGGTGCTGTTTCTGATGTTTGAAGGCGCGGCGAGCACATATTATGCCTTTCGCAATACCTTCGCCGAACCCCCGATAGCCGAGAGTCTTTACACCGAGTACGATCGTGAGCTCGGATGGGTGAGTCTCCCGAACGTCTATCTTCCCAACATGTATGGCCCAGGGAAGTTTTTGCGAACCAACTCGCAACGATTCCGCAACACTGTGGATTTCACCAGGGCTGTGACGTCGGGCCGAGCACGGATCATCTGCTCTGGCGACTCGTTTACATTCGGATTCGGCGTCGACAACGAACACGCGTGGCCGCAACTCCTTGCGTCCCAGGCGCCGAATATCGAAACCGTCAATATGGGGCAGGGAGGATACGGCGCCGATCAGGCTTATCTTTGGTACAAACGCGACGGAGTGGCGATGGATCACGACATCCAGATCCTCGCGCTCATCTATCCCGATCTATACCGAATGCAGCACTCGGCATTCAACGGATACGGGAAACCACTCCTTGGTGTAGAGAATGATCGCGTCGTAGTAACCAACGTTCCCGTGCCACGTTCGATGGAGGTCTGGGCGCCGCGGTTAGCACGGATTGAAAACGCTTTGTCTCATCTGACTGTCATTCACCTCATCCGCAGCGCGCTGAAGCTCAATGCCGCGGGTCTTCCGGCCGAATCGGACGAGCGCAATGAGCAGACGGCCGGCGTTCTCTCCCATATGCTTGACGATTTGCTGGCGATGAACCAGGCCAGGGGTAGCGTGTTCGTTCTGGTGTATCTGCCGGTACGGGCGGAACTCGGCTCGCAATCGGGAACCTGGCGCCATGTCCTGGGGGAGTACGCACGCCAGCGCCGGGTCCTTTACATCGACCTCACCGATAACTTTCGCCGCCTGCCCGCCGCGGAGTCGGACAAACTATTCATTACCAACGTCGCGCTGGGCACCGCCGGTCACTACAATGAGGCGGGGAACGCGTTCGTGGCGGATCTTATCTTTCGACAACTGCTTGCCAACCCCGAAACGGCGGCCAAGTTACACGCCAGGTAATCCAATCGAGGCGACAGAAGCGGCTCGCGTCCGCACACACATCGGCTGGTCCCGGAGCCGGCCAAAACCAACCCGGCGTCGTATACTACGAAAGGGACATGGGCGCGCGCCCGTAGCTCAGGTGGATAGAGCGGCTGGCTTCGAACCAGTAGGTCGGGAGTTCGAGTCTCTCCGGGCGCGCCACCTGACCAAATGCCAGGAAAGAGACTGCCGCCGGATGTGGTGAAATTTTTCGACGGCAGGCAGTAAGGGTGGTGGAAAAACCGCTGCTTCCATGACATCGGAAGAACGAGTGACTCGTGCGCGAAAGGCCGGCGCATCCCTGAGCGCCGAAGGGCAACACCAGCGCGCCCTCAAGGCGCTGGCAGAGGTGGAAACAAATGGGTCGTGGAACTTCCGGACGGCGGGATTTCGCTTGACACCTGACGACGCCAAGGCGCATGCCAAACTGGGAGAGTTGCTCGCAAGCGTGGGCCGCATAGAGGAAGCCATCGCTCATCTGGAAGCCGCGCAACGCATCCACTTTGACCCTGCGATATCGAAGATCCTTGCCGGTCTGCGGGAAGGACAAAGGTGATGGGACTCATCGACGATGTTTCCAGGAAGCTGCCCGCGCGCCGGCTACGCCGCATGTTTGGATTTCTGCTGTATAACATCGCTACCGTGCTGGTGCTGTCTCTGATGTTTGAAGGCGCGGCGAGCACATATTATGCGTTCCGCAGTGCCTTCGCGGAGCCTTCGGGTGGCCGGGAATCTCTGCGGATTTTCAAGGCATCGGGACATTCTTACACCGAGTACGATCGCGACCTCGGATGGGTGAGTCTCCCGAACGTCTATATTCCCGACATGTATGGCCCCGGGAAATTCTTGCGGACCAACTCGCAACGATTCCGCAACACCGTGGACTTCACGAGGACTGTGCCGCCGGGCCAAACACGCATCATCTGCTCTGGCGACTCGTTTACATTCGGATTCGGCGTCGGCAACGATCACACATGGCCGCAACTCCTCGCGTCACAGGCGCCGAATATCGAAACCGTCAATATGGGGCAGGGAGGATACGGCGCCGATCAGGCTTATCTTTGGTACAAACGGGACGGCGCGGCGATGGATCACGACATCCAGATCCTCGCGCTCATCTACGCCGATGTCTACCGAATGCAGTACTCGTCGTTCAGCGGGTATGGGAAACCACTCCTTAAGGCAGAGAATGATCGCGTCGTGGTAACCAACGTGCCCGTGCCACGTTCGATGGAGGTCTGGGCGCCGCGGTTACTACGGGTGGAAAACGCTTTGTCCCATCTGAGTGTCATCCATCTCATCCGCAGCGCGCTGAAGCTCAATGCCACCGGTCCTCTGGTTGAATCGGACGAGCGCAATGAGCAGACGGCCGGCGTTCTCTCCCATATGCTGGACGATTTGCGAGCGATGAACCAGGCCAGGGGCAGCGTGTTCGTTCTGGTCTATCTGCCGACCCGGGAGGAGCTCGGCTCGAAATCGGGATATTGGCGCCACATCCTGGCGCAGTACGCGCGCCAGCGCCGGGTCGTTTACATCGACCTCACCGATGACTTTCGCCGCCTGCCCGCCGCGGAGTCGGACAAACTTTTCATTAACAATGTCGCGCTGGGCACCGCCGGTCACTATAATGAGGCGGGGAACGCGTTCGTGGCGGATCTTGTTTTTCGACAACTGCTTGCCAACCCCGAAACGGCGGCCAAGTTACACGCCAGGTAATCCAATCGAGGCGACAGAAGCGGCTCCTGCCCGCACACACATCGGCTGGTCTCGGAGCCGGCCAAGACCAGCCCGGCGTCGTATACTACGAAAGGGACATGGGCGCGCGCCCGTAGCTCAGGTGGATAGAGCGGCTGGCTTCGAACCAGTAGGTCGGGAGTTCGAGTCTC
>Ga0326728_10004915_pt1 | contig 38723 bp, 34 predicted proteins | sample MB3enrmetagenome_FD_207602 | JGI IMG/M metagenome (GOLD analysis project Ga0326728, IMG submission 207602) | Lab enriched peat soil microbial communities from McLean, Ithaca, NY, United States - MB31MN | ecosystem: Environmental > Terrestrial > Soil > Wetlands > Peat | place: USA: New York... | reverse complement strand
AGTGCGTGAGTGAACTCACTGAGCGGCGTAAGTTCCTGATGGCTGGAGGCGGTACCGGGGGACACGTGATCCCGCTCTTGGCGGTGGCGCGCGAGCTCCGCCAGCGCGGGCACGAAGTGTTTTTTGTCGGAACGGAGCGCGGCATGGAAGCCCGGCTGGTTCCGGCGGAAGGGTTCGAGTTGCGGAAGATCGCGATCGGGGGGTTGAACCGGGTGGGGCCGCGGCAGAAGGCCTCCACGCTCGTCCGGCTCCCTCTGGCGACGGCGCGCTCGACGGCGCTGGCGCGAGGCATCGCGGCCGTTTTCAGCATGGGCGGGTATGCCGCCGGTCCGCCGGTCATGGCCGCGCTGCTGCGCCGCATCCCGGTGGTGGTCATGGAGCCGAATGCCTTTCCGGGCTTTACCAACCGCGCGGTCGGCCGGCTGGTTTCGCGCGCGCTGATCGCGTTCGCCGAGACCGCCCGTTACTTCCCCGAGGGCCGCACCGAGCTCACCGGTCTTCCGGTTCGCGAAGAGTTTTTCCACCTACCGCCCAAGACCCGCGGCGCCGCGCTCGACCTGCTGATTACGGGAGGCAGCCAGGGATCGCGGACCCTCAACCAGGCGGCGCGGCAAAGCTGGCCTTTATTCCGCAAAGCCGGATTCGCGGTGCGCATCGTCCACCAGACCGGCGACGCGCAGCACGCGGAATTGCGCGAGGAGTTCGCGCGCACCGGCCTGGAGGGCCGCGTGGTGCCGTTCATCGGCGCCATGCCGGATGCGTTCGCCAAGGCCGACCTGGTGGTGTGTCGCTCGGGAGCTGGCGCCGTCGCCGAATTGGCCGCGGCGGGCAAGCCGTCGGTGCTCGTGCCGCTTCCTTTCGCCGCCGACGATCACCAGGCGCGCAACGCCGAAGCGCTGGAGCGCGCCGGCGCGGCTCGGATGGTGCGCGACGCGGAGATGAGCGGCGAAAAATTGTTCGCCACGGTCGCCGAGCTGGCGGGATCTTCAGGCACACTGGAACGCATGGGAGACGCGGCTCGCAGCCTGGCGCATCCGGGCGCGGCCCGGCGCGCGGCGGAAATCCTGGAGGAGGTGGCGTCGGCATAAATCGCGTCCGCGTTGACAGGGGTAGCCGGAAGCCGAAACAATACGGTAAGCAAATGTTTTTTCGTCCACAGCACGTCCACTTTACGGGTATCGGGGGGATTGGCATGAGCGGCATCGCCGAAGTGCTGCTCAATCTTGGGTACCAGATCAGCGGCAGCGACCTGCGGCTCTCGCCCATCACCGAGCGGCTCGCTTCCATGGGAGCGCGGGTCTATGAGGGCCATGCCGCGTCCAATATAGCCGGGGCGCGCGCGCTGGTGGTCAGCTCCGCGGTGGATGATCGCAATCCCGAGGTGCAGGAGGCGCGCCGCCTGCAGATCCCGGTGATCCCGCGCGGCGAGCTGCTGGCGGAATTGATGCGCCTGAAGTACGGCGTCGCGGTGGCCGGCAGCCACGGCAAGACCACCACCACCTCGCTCGCGGCCACCATCCTGAACCACGCCGGGCTGGACCCCACGGTGGTGGTGGGCGGACGCGTGGGCACCATGGGCGGCTCCAATGCGCGCCTGGGCCATGGCGAGATCCTGCTGGTGGAATCGGACGAGAGCGACGGGTCGTTTCTGAAGCTGGCGCCGATCCTCGCGGTAGTCACCAACATCGATCGCGAGCACCTGGATCACTATCCGTCGCTGGAATCGATTCAGTCGGCGTTCACCGAATTCGTCAACAAGGTTCCATTCTACGGCGCCGCCATCGTGTGCCTGGACGATCCCAATGTGCAGACCATCCTGCCGGCTATCCAGCGGCGGACGGTGACCTACGGGGCGGCGGCGCAGGCCGACGTGGAAGCCTCCGAGATCGGCTGCGGGCCTTTCTCCAGCGAGTTCCGGGTGCGCTACCGCGCGAGCGATCTGGGACGGTTCCGCCTCCGCATTCCCGGGCGTCACAACGTGCTGAACGCCACCGCGGCGCTGGCCGTGGCCATGGAACTGGAAGTGAAGCCCGGCGTAATCCGCGAAGCGCTGGAAGCCTTCAGCGGCGTGGACCGGCGCTTTCAGGTGCGCGGCCGGGAGCGGGGAATCACGGTGGTGGACGATTACGGCCACCATCCCACCGAGATTCGCGCCACCCTCGACGCGGCCCGTCTGTGCGGTTTCCGGCGCATCCACGTGCTCTTTCAGCCGCATCGTTTCACGCGGACGTTTTACCTGATGGACGAATTCGCGCGCGCGTTCCACCAGGCCGACAGCGTCTTCGTCATGGATATCTACGCGGCTTCGGAGAAGCCCATCGAAGGCGTGTCGGCCGAAGCGCTGGTGGAGCGTATCCGCCAGTTCGGCCATCGGGGCGTGGAGTACGTGGGGACGCTCGATCGCGGCGTGGAGGCGCTGGCCGCCGTGGCGCGCGATGGCGACGCGGTGCTCACGCTGGGCGCGGGAAGCGTCTGGCAGGGCGGAGAGAAGCTGCTGGAAAGGTTGCGTACGGGAGCGGCGAACTGACATGCCACGGGAAACCAGGAAGACGGCCGGACGTTCGCGGTGGCGCTTTTGGCTGATCGTGGCCGCCGTCCTGGGTGTTTGCGCGTCCACCGCCGTGGCGGCCTTCAAGGTGCGCGACTACGCCATCGCGTCCCCGTCCTTCACGCTTTCGCGGGAACGGCCCGAAGCTTTGAGCGTCGAAGGATTGCATTACGCGCCCCGCTCCACGGTGATGCAGGTTTTCGCCGGCGACCTCGGCCACAGTATCTTCTCGGTGCCGCTGGACGAGCGCCGGCGCCGCCTGCTGGCCATCGATTGGGTGGAGGACGCCTCGGTCTCGCGCTCCTGGCCGGACCGCTTGATCGTGCGCATCCGCGAGCGGCATCCGGTGGCATTCGTGGCTTTCCGCTCGGGGGTGCTGCTGATCGACGCCCGCGGCGTTTTGCTCGATCCGCCGGCGCAATCGCATTTCGCGTTCCCCGTGTTGAGCGGCGTCCGGGAGGACCAGGACGAAGGCCAGCGCGCCGAGTGCGTCCGGACGCTGCTGCGCCTCCAGCGGGAATTGGGCGGCCACTCCGCGGACCTCTCCGAGGTGAACACCGCCGACCCCGACGATGTCCAGGTGGTGGTGCGCGTGGATAACCAGACCGTGGAACTGCTGATGGGCGATACCGATTTCGGCGCCCGCTACCGGACATTCCTCAGTCACTTCGCGGAGATTCGCAAGAAGTCGCCGGCGGGAAAAGTATTCGATTTGCGGCTGTACGACCGAATCACGGTGAAGGAATAAACGGGAAATGGCAGCCACAACCATTTACGCGGTAGGACTCGACGCGGGCAGCCTCCGGACGCGTCTGGTGATCTGCGCCTTGGAACGCGGCCGCCTGCGCCTGCTCGGATGCTCATCCGTCGAGTCCCAGGGATGGATGAAAGGCCGCATTATCGATCAGAGGGCCGTGGCCGATTCCGTGCTGGCCGCGCTGCGCGAAGGCGAGCGCAGCGCGGGGATCTCGGTGGACTCGGCCGTGGTCGGCATGGGCGGTCCCACGGTGCGCGGCGCCAACTCCCGCGGCACGGTGGAACTGGGCTTCAGGCGGCAGATCGAGCAGCGCGACGTCAATCGGGCGGTGGACCGCGCCCGGAAGGTGCAGTTGCCGGACGATCGCATGATCCTTCAGTTGTTTCCGCAGGATTGCGTGGTGGACGGCCACCCCGGTCACCGCGACCCTTGCAGCATGACGGCGTCGAAATTGGAAATCAACGTGCACCTGCTGGTCGCCGCCGTACAGGAGCACCATTCGCTGGTCGGCGCGGTAAACCAGGCCCACCTTACGGTGGAAGAGACCGTGTTCGAGGCATTCGCCTCATGGTACGCTTCCGTTTCCGAGGAAGACCGGCGCGAAGGACTGGCGGTGGTGGACATCGGGGCGCACTCCACGGAATTGGTGGCCTATTGCGGCGACTCGATGCAACTGGCTTCCACGGTGCCGGTTTGCGGCGATCATTTCACGCGGGACCTGGCCCAGGGACTCTGCCTGAGCTTCGACGACGCCGAACTGGTGAAGCTGGAATACGGATGCGCCGTGTCGCGGAATTCGCCGGAAAACGTCCTGGTGGAACTGCCCACGCCGGAAAATCGCGAGATCCGGTATGTCCAGCGCGGGTTCATCAACGAGATTCTGGAAGCGCGCGCCGAAGAGCTGTTCCGGTTTGTGCGCGCCGAACTGGTTCGAGTGAGCATGGAGAACGCCCTGGTGGGCGGAGTGTTTCTGACCGGCGGCGGCGCGCGCCTGCCGGATCTGTGGGATGTTGCGGAACGGGAGCTGCAATGCCAGGCGCATTACGGCCTGGTCAACGGGATCGTGGACTGGCCGGATTCCCTGAAGGATCCGGAATGGACGACGGCGGCGGGCCTCGCGATGTATTCGGCCAAGCTGAAAGCCCACGCCGAGCGGACGCGCGAGGAAGCCGGATGGCTGGGGAAGATACTTCGCTGATCCGGCGGGAGGCGACGAATGGGGCTCATGGATTCGGACATCGACCATCTGAAATATGAGATCGCGGAAGACTCGCGCGTCGGCGCGCGGATCAAGGTGCTCGGTATCGGCGGCGGCGGTTGCAATGCCGTGGCCCGCATGGTGCGCGAGGGGCTCGAGGGCGTGGAATTCTATGCCATGAATACCGACCTGCAGGCGCTCTCCGCCTGCGAGGTGCCCAACAAACTGCAGATCGGCGCCAAGATGACCCATGGGCTCGGCGCCGGGTCCAACCCCGAGATCGGCCGCCAGGCCGCGCTCGAAAACACCGACCACATTGTCGAGATGCTGCAAGGCGCGGACATGGTGTTCGTCACCGCCGGGCTGGGCGGTGGCACCGGAACCGGCGCCGCTCCGGTGATCGCCAACCTCTCCAAGGAACTGGGGGCGCTCACCGTCGCCGTGGTCACCAAGCCGTTTGGATTCGAGGGACCCCGCCGCATGCGCCTGGCCGAAGAGGGACTCGCCAAGCTGGCTTCGATGGTGGACACCGTTATCGCCATTCCCAACGATCGCCTGTTGTCGCTGGTCCCGCGCGGCACCAGTTTCTTCGAAGCCTTCAAGGTGGCCGACGACCTGCTGCGCCAGGCGGTCGAAGGCATCAGCGACATCATCATCACTCCGGGCCTGATCAATCGGGACTTCTCCGACATCAAGGCCACCATGGTGGGCATGGGCTACGCCATGATGGGGACGGCGGTGGCGCGCGGCGAGAACGCGGCGGTGGAAGCCGCGCGCCAGGCGATCAGTTGCCCGCTGCTCGAGGACTCGCGCATCGCGGGTTCGCGCGGCATCCTGATCAACATTACCGGGTCCAGCCAACTGGGGCTGTTCGAAGTCAACGAAGCGTGCTCCATCATACGCGAAGCCGCCGAATGCGACGACGTGCAGATCAGCTTTGGCGTGATCTTGAACGAATCGATGGCGGATGCGGTGAAGGTCACGGTGATCGCCACGGGCTTCCAGCCCGAACGGGAACCGGTGCCCGAGCGGCGTCCCGCGAATGATGCGATCCCGGTAATCCGCGCGCGGGAGCCCGAACCGGAGCGCGCTGCTCCGCCGGCCGCACCCGCGCCCGCTGCCGCCGCTCCGGCCGAGCCCGACCCCGAGCCAGTGGTTCCCGAAACCATCGCCGCGGAGCCATCCGCGCCGGCGGCATTTGTGGAAACGGAACCGGAGGCCGAGCAGATGACTCTGTCCGAGAGCGAACCCGAGCAAGAACCGCTGCTCGACCTCGACGACCTGGATACTCCCGCCTATCTGCGACAGGGCCGGCGTTGAATTAGGGCGGGCGGCGCCACGCTATAATCGGAGTTCCCCATGAAAGCTCGCGTCTTTGTCTCTTTCAAAACCACGGTCCTGGACCCGCAGGGACAGACCGTGTGCTCCGCGCTTCACGGACTCGGCTATCCCGGAATCGGCGATGTGCGGCAAGGCAAGTTCTTCGAGATCTCGTTCGCCCCGGGCGTCACTCGCGACCAGGCGCGGAAGGACATCGAGGCGATTGCCCAGGATGTGCTGTCCAACCCGGTGATCGAAGAGTATCGCGTCGAGATCCTGGACTGAGCGAACGAGAGGCCTGATTCGCGGCAAAGTCACCCTATAATGAACTTATGTGCGGCATAGTCGGTTACATAGGTTCGCATCGGGCTGTTCCCATTATTCTCGAAGGATTGAAGCGCCTCGAGTACCGGGGCTACGATTCGGCGGGATTGGCCGTCTATTGCGACGACCACCAACTCGCCGTCCGGCGCGCCAAGGGCAAGCTCCGAAACCTGGAAGAAGCCGTGCGCCTGAACCCGGTGGACGGATCGTTCGGCATCGGTCATACCCGCTGGGCGACCCACGGGCGGCCCACCGAGGAAAATGCGCATCCGCACCGCGACTGCAAGGGCGACGTGGTGGTAGTGCACAACGGCATCGTGGAAAACTATATCGCTCTCAAGCAGGAGCTCTCCGCGGAGGGCCACGTTTTCAAAACCGAGACCGACACCGAAGTGATCGCCCACCTGGTGGAGAAGCACTTTGAAGGAAACCTGGAAAACGCCGTGCGCGCCGCAGTCAAGGAAATCGCCGGCGTATTTGCGATGGCCGTGATCTCCAGCTCCGATCCGTACAAGATCGTGGCCGCGCGGTTGGGACCGCCGGTGGTGATCGGCATCGGCGACAACGAGTATTTCGTGGCGTCCGACGTGCCGGCCATCCTCAGCCACACGCGCGACATGTTTTTCCTGGCCGACGGGGACATGGCGGTGCTGACCCCGGACGGCGTCAACCTCGGCGATTTCGATGGCCGCCCAGTGAACCGCCAGGTGACGCACGTCTTGTGGGACCCGATCCTGGCCGAAAAGGGCGGGTTCAAGCATTTCATGCTCAAGGAGATTTACGAGCAGCCGCGCGCCGTCCGCGACACCACCCTGGGCCGCGTGGGTCTGGATACCGGCCGGATCTTCCTGGATGAAATGGACATCACGCCGGCCGAATTTGCGCGATTCCGCCAGTTGCGCATCATCGCCTGCGGCACCAGTTGGCACGCCGCTTTGGCCGGCAAAGTGATGATCGAGAAGCTGGCCGGCATCCCGGTGGAAGTGGATTACGGCAGCGAGTTCCGCTATCGCGACCCGATTGTAATGCCGGATTCGCTGACCGTGGTGATCTCGCAATCGGGCGAAACCGCCGATACGCTCGCGGCCCAGCGCGAGGCCAAGCAGAAGGGGTCGAAGACTCTGGCCATCTGCAACGTGGTGGGCTCCATGGTCACGCGCGAGGCCGCCGGCGCCATCTACACCCACGCCGGGCCGGAGATCGGCGTGGCTTCCACCAAGGCCTTCACCGGACAGTTGACGGCGCTGTTCATCCTGGCGATGTACCTGGGCCAGGCGCGGAAGTTCCTCGACGAAAAGGTATCGCGCGACCTGATGCAGGAATTGCTGCGCATCCCCGCCAAGCTGGAAACGGTGTTGTCGAACGGCGCCATCTACGAAACCCTGGCCCGCGACTTCTACCACGCCTCCGACGCGCTCTATCTCGGCCGCGGCGTGCACTTCCCCATGGCGCTCGAAGGCGCGCTCAAGCTGAAGGAGATTTCCTACATCCATGCCGAGGGATATCCGGCGGGCGAGATGAAGCACGGCCCCAACGCGTTGATCGACGATAAGCTCCCTGTGGTGGTGCTGGCGGCGCACGACCCGTCGAGCGCGGAGAGCCGCGTGCTCTATGAGAAAACGCTCTCGAATATCCAGGAGGTGAAGGCGCGCGAGGGAATCGTCATCGCCGTGGTGACGGAAGGCGACGAACTGGTGAAGAAGACGGCGGACCACGTGATCGAGATCCCGCGGTCGCACGACCTGCTGACGCCGATTCTCGAGGTGGTCCCGCTGCAACTGCTGGCCTATCATATCGCGGTGCGCCGCGGGTGCGACGTGGACCAACCGCGCAACCTGGCCAAGAGCGTCACCGTCGAGTAGGGGATGCGGCAGTTCTCTCACCGGCTTTCCGTTTCCACGCGCGGCAAGGGACTGTACGAAATCACGCGCGAAGTGGCCCATTGGCTGGGCCGGCAACCCGTGAGCCAGGGGCTGCTGACGCTCTTCGTGCAGCACACTTCGGCATCGCTCACCATCCAGGAGAACGCCGATCCCGACGTGCTCCGCGACCTGAACGCCTTTTTCGACCGCCTGGCGCCCGAGGACAACCGTCTTTACCGGCATACCGTGGAAGGCGGCGACGATATGCCGGCGCACATTCGCGCCTCGCTCACCCTGACGCAGCTTTCCATACCCGTGGAAAACGGCCGGATGGTGTTGGGAACGTGGCAGGGGATTTATGTTTTCGAGCACCGTTCGGCGCCGCATAGCCGGAGCGTGGTGCTTCATCTTCTGGGCGAAAACGCGGGTACGGACGGCTCTGTCCACGCGGCGTAGCGTTGGTCTCCAGGGGGCTTCCGGGATGTTGCGCGCGCCACGAAAGCCGGCAGCCCTTCGCAAGGGGTACGGCCCGGCGCGCGACGTGACATAATATTGCATTGGAGGTCGTCATGACACCGAAAGCTATCGTGCGCCACGCCGGGGACGTCGCCGTCGTCGATCTGTCGGGGAAGATCACCCTGGGAGACGGCAGCGGGCTGGTGCGCGGCACCATTAAGGACCTGCTCGCCGCCGGTCACCGCAGCATCCTGCTGAACCTTAAGGACGTCTCGTATATCGACAGCGCCGGCCTGGGTGAGATCGTGGGGGCCTACGCCACCGTTGCGAGCCAGGGCGGCGCCATCAAGCTCCTGAATGTCCAAGGGAAAGTGAAAGACTTGCTGCAGGTAACCAAACTCTACACCGTGTTTGCCACTTTCAGCGAGGAAGACGCCGCCCTCCGCAGCTTCACGGCCGCCGCATCCGCCTGATGGGTGAGGCATTGTACAATTAGGGTCTCTCCTACGCGAGGTCGTACCCCGGCGGTAGCGCCGCGCCTGGCGTCTGGACTGTGTGACGCCGGCTGAACTCCCGGCCGAGGAACCTGTTTGAAACTGCATCCGCTGAAGCGAAATCTGCCGTTGACTTGCGCGCTTGCGCTGGCCGGGGGTTTGCTGTGCCGCGCGCAGGATGCGGGATCGGCGGCGGCAGCGGCGCCGGCGGTATCCGAACCGAAGCCGGCCGGTGAAACCGCTGGGCCCAAACCCGCCGCCGATATGGCCAATGCCCAAAAGCCGTTCTTCAAACGCTGGTTCAGCCTGGAGGCGTTGGGTGCTACCGTTCCCGGAGCCTTGCTGCAGCAGGTGCACGACTGGCCCGACGAGTGGGGCAAAAAGCGCTTGGGATTCGAAAAACGCGTGGGTTCGCTATACGGGCAATTCGCCGTCGGCGTCCTGATCGAAGACGGCGTCAAAGCCATCCATGCGGAAGACACCCGCTATCGCAGGCTGGGCAAGGGCAATTTCTTCAAGCGGACCGGGTACGTGGTCGCCGGAACGGTCACCGCGCGCCGGCCCGACGGCGCCCGCACGATGGCCTCGTCGCTACCGGCCAACGCTTACGGAAGCTGGGCCATCGCCACGCTGTGGAGTCCGCGCGAATACCGCACGGCCAGCTCCATTCTCGAATGGGGCACGGCGGGGGTGGGAGTTACGGCCGGAACCAACCTGGTCAAAGAGTTCTGGCCCGACCTAAAGAGCATCTTTCACAAGAAGCGGTAGGACCGCGGCGCGCGCTCGCCCCAAGGCGCCCTCACCCCTCGTAAGGGAAGCGGTTGATGGCGCGGATGCATTCCGACAGCGCGTCCAGCATGGTCTGGCCCCATCCCACCGGTTTGAAGGGCGCGGTCTTTTGATTGGTTTCCTTGTCCGCCTGAGCGAAGAAGTGCATGGTGGGATCCTTGGGAGTGACGTACTCCCTGACCGTGATCAGGAACTCGATCTCACCCGTGGACTGCGGCTTCTTCACGGAAAAATAGTGTATCTGCGCCAGCTCTTGCGATGGATGGGTCTGGGCGAAGCTCCACTCTGTCATGACCTACATCATATCGTGGCGGCGGGCCACGCGCGACACGGCGTTGACCAGCTTGCGGTAGGGGATGTCCTGGTAGCTCTCGAAGTCCAGCCACTCGCCGTCGCGCCAGCTCGAGTACAGCCAGCGCGAGAGAATCGCCAGGTACTCCTGCCGCCTGCGGACGGTGAGCCGGCGCGGCTCGGCGGCGGCGAAAATCTCGCGCAGTGCGCGGTCCAGCGGGACCGGTTTTCCCTCGTGGACTTCGAAGCTCAGGCGGTGCGGTCCCAGCCAGTTTCCTTCGCGCACCAGCCATAATTCCACCGCTTCGGGGGACATCGACCGGGTAACCGCCGCGCCGTTGAGCCGGTCCACATCGCGGGCCAGTTCGTCGCGCAGTTTCAGTACATCCTGGACTTTTTCGAGGCGCTTGTGCTGGCGGGCGGCCTCTTCGAACATCATCTCTTCGCTGAGGCGGTCGCGCGAGCGCCCGATCGAGTCCAGCAACGACCGGCCGCCGGTACGTAGAAATTCCGTCGCCCGCTCCGCCTCGTTGCGGTATTCGGCGGGACCCACCACCTCCTGGCAAGGCCGCAGGCACATCCCCATTTCTCCGTAGATGCAGCCGGGGTGGCCGGGCGAAGGGACCAGGTCCTCCTGGCAGCGCCGCACCTGGAACAGATCCAGGAATTGCGCCTCGAAACGTTCCGCCGAGGCGCGCGAACGAAACGGCCCGAAATGCAGTCCGGCCGAGCGCGTCAAGTTCGTGGTGATGTGGCTGCGCGGAAACTCGTTGGACAGCACCATGCGGACATACGGCGGCATGCGCAGCCGGATGACCTCCGGATACGTCTCCGGAAACAGCCGGCGCGCCTCCTCGTAGTGCACCACGCCCGATTCGAATGCCGACCCGGTCAACTGGTACTCGACGCGCCGCACGGTATGACGCAGGTTCAGAATCCGCGACGGCTTTTCGCGCTCCCGCAAGAGGCGCAGCAGCCGCCGGCGCAGAAAGACCGTCTTCGAGAGGTACGGGTCGCCTTGCTTGGGCCACAGGGCGAAAACCGCGGGCTGATTCGGCACGGCCTCAATGGCCGCATCAAGCTGGGCGAGGTCTTCGGAAACGTCTATGACCGTCATCTTCCCGGCCGCTCACACCAGCGCGGGTACCGGCGGCGCCCGAGCGGCGCTACCTTGGCGGCGCCGGTCCCCGGATGCCGTCCGCCGCCGCGCGCGGTGCCGTCTGGGGGCGCGTGCATGCTACTCCGCGACGGCTTTGGAATCGATCAGCGCGCGGATTCCGGCGAGGAACTCGTCCAGCGTCTTGACGCCCTGATCGCCGTGTTTGCGGTTGCGCACGGCCAGCTTTCCGTTCTGCTGCTCGCGGTCGCCCACCACCAGCATGTAGGGGATCTTCTGCAACTGCGCCTCGCGGATCTTCAGGTTCACCTTCTCGCTGCGCTCGTCTATGGTCACGCGGATGCCGGCCGCTTCCAGCCGGTCGCGGATTCCTCGGGCGTACTCGGTTTGCCGGTCGGTGATCGGCAGGACCGTGGCCTGCACCGGCGCCAGCCACACCGGAAAGGCGCCGGCGTACAGTTCGATGAGGTAGGCAACCATGCGTTCCATGGTGCTCACGATGCCGCGATGGATCATCACCGGCCGGTGCTCCTTGCCGTCGGCGCCCACATAGGTCAGCTCGAACTGGTTCGGCAGGTGAAAATCCACCTGGATGGTCGAGTAGGTTTCCTCATGTCCCATCACGTCGGCGAGCTGGACGTCGACCTTCGGCCCGTAGAAAGCCGCCTCGCCACGGGCTTCCTTGTACGGCAGGCCGAGCGAATCCATGGCTTCCCGCAGCACGCGCTCGCCGAGGGCCCACATTTCGTCGTTGTCGACGTACTTCTCCTTGTTCGCCTTATCGCCGAGAGACAAGCGGTAGCTGTACTTGGTGATGCCCAAATCGCGGTAGGACGTTTCCACCAGGCCCATTACCTTGATGAACTCTTCCTTGATCTGGTCCGGAGTGCAGAAGATGTGCGCGTCGTTGAGCGTCATGCACCGCACGCGGCTCAGACCGCTCAGCGCGCCCGACCGCTCATACCGGTACATCTTGCCCAACTCGGCGATCTTCACTGGCAGGTCGCGGTAGCTGTGCTGCTTGGATTCGTAGACCAGGATGTGGTGCGGGCAGTTCATCGGCCGCAGGACCATCTGCTCGTTTTCCAGATCCATGGGCGGGAACATGTCTTCGTGGTAATGTTCCCAGTGGCCCGACCGCTTGTAGAGGTCCACCTTGGCGAGGTCGGGCGTGTAGACGTGCTGGTATCCCAACGCGCGTTCGCGCTCCAGGATGTACTCTTCCAGCAGGCGGCGAATGGTGGCTCCTTTCGGAAGCCACAACGGCAGGCCCGCGCCCACGGTTTCGTTTACGGTGAACAGTTCGAGCTCTTTGCCCAGGCGGCGATGGTCGCGGCGCTTGGCTTCCTCGAGCCGGTTGAGGTAGTCTTCCAGCTCCTGTTTGGAAAAGAACGCGGTGCCGTAGATGCGCTGCAACTGCTTATTGCGCTCGCTGCCTTTCCAATAGGCGCCGGCGATGGAGAGCAGCTTGAAGGCCTTGATTTTGGAGGTGCTGGGCACGTGCGGGCCGCGGCAGAAATCGATGAAATACGGGCCCAGCGTGTATTCCGAGAATACGTCCCCGGCGCGTTCCGAGATCAGCTCGCACTTCATCCAGGCGTCGGAGTATTTCTTGAGGCCGTCGTCCTTGGCGGTGTAGATGCGTTCATAGGGCAGGTTGCGCGCCTGAATCTCCCACATTTTCTTTTCGATCTTTTCCAGATCTTCGGGCGTGAACGGCGTGGCGCGGTCGAAATCGTAATAGAACCCTGTCTCGATGGGCGGTCCGATGCCGAGCTTGGTTTCGGGATAGAGCTCCAGCACCGCCGCAGCCAGGAGGTGCGCGGTGGAATGCCGGTACACTTCGAGCGCCTCGGGGTTCTTGCTGGTGAGGATTTCGACCTTCGCGTCGGCAGCGAGAGGACGCGTGAGGTCGTAGAGTTCGCCGTTCACCCGGGCGACGATGGCGGCATCGGCCAGCCGCGCGCTGATGGAACGGGCCACATCCAACGGGCTGGAGCCGGCCGGAACGGGCTTCTGGCTGCCGTCGGGCAGTGTGATCTGGATTTCACTCATAGGGAAACTTCAGCGTAACATTTCTCGATTTGGCATGGCTTACGGACGGATTGCGGGCTGGAGCCGGCGGCGCGGGCAAACACCCCTGCGCGATTGTTATCATAGGATCACGTTCTCATGCCCGTATCCAGCCAGGCCGGGATTGACGACGCCATTCTGGTGGCCCAGGCGCGCGAGGGAGATGCGCCCTCGTTCAGCGAACTGGTCAAGCGCTACGAGGGCAAGGTTTTCCGCCTGGCGCAACACGTCACCCAGAACCGCGAGGACGCCGAGGACGTGCTGCAGGAGACGTTTCTCAAGGCTTACGAGCATCTGGACCAGTTCCGCGGCGATTCGAAATTCTACACCTGGATTGTGCGTATCGCGGTCAACCAGGCGCTCATGAAACTTCGCCGCCGGAAGAGCGATAAAGCGGTTTCGCTGGATGAGACGATTGATACCGGCGAAGATACTATCGTGCGCGAGATTGCCGCCTGGGACGAGGATCCGGAGCAGCGGTTTTCCAGGGAAGAGCTCGGCGGGATCCTGGATTCGGCGGTCCAGAGCCTGGAGCCGCTCTACCGTTCGGTTTTTGTGTTGCGGGATATCGAAGACCTTTCCACCGAAGAGACGGCGGAGGCGTTGGACCTCTCGGTGCCGGCCGTGAAGAGCCGGTTATTGCGGGCGCGCCTGCAGTTGCGCGAGAAGTTGACCCGCTATTTCAAGCGTAAGGGAGACGACCTCTTTGCTTACCTGTAAGGACTTTCTGCGCGAGCTGAGCGACTTCCTCGACGAAAGTATCGATGCGGAAATCCGGGCGAAGCTGGAACAGCATATGACCGAGTGCCCCAACTGCTGGGTGATTGCCGACACCACGCGCAAAACCATCAAAATCTACAAGGGCATGGATCCGTACCCGATTCCGCGCGATGTGGAAGAGCGCCTCATGCAGGCGCTAGAGCGGAAAATAGCCTCCAAGCGGAAGTAAGGGTTCGTGCTGAAATAACCGTGCCGGCCGCTCCCTCGGGTGCTGGGAAAAAAACCGGCGCGACGGCGAATCGCCCGCGCCACAAAGTGTAACTCGCGTGCCTTCTTTGTGGGACAGGCGATTCGCCTGCCGCGCCCGCTTGCGGGCCTGTTTCTTTCACAGCTTCTGACGGCCGAGGCTTCGTTATGCTTTCAGAGCCGCGACCGTGAGGGAGCGGTTGCCGGCGGGGTCCGTCCCGCATTCCACCCGCCACTCCCGATCACTGCACCGCTATTGTCACACTCGGCTGGCTGCGCCGCGAAGTGGTGGCGGCGCCCACCGAAACCGTGAGCGAGACGGCCGTGCCAACTGCCACGGTTGGCGGAATGATGGCATTGATCTGGACCAGCCCTGCCACGGCGCCCGGCGCCGCGCCGGCGTAACTGACCACCGCCGGCTGGCCGGCAATATCCACGCGGACGGTATCGTCCGCCAACGTGCCGGCCTCCGTGGCGACCACACCGTCGGCGACCGATGTTGCCAGATCCCCCATTCCGGTCGCATAGATCAGAATGGTGGACCCACGTGACGCGCCGTTTTTGGTGGAGTTGATGGAGTATGTACTGGACGTGCTGTTGTAGTTGAGCACGGCCGCTTGTCCTTGCCCCAGGCCGCCGAAGGTGAAGGCGCCCGGATCTTCCAGGATCACCATGAGATTGAATGCCGCGGTGAAAGCGGCTGGGGTGACGTTCGAGTTGATTACCTGGACGGAAACCGTGGGGTTGGTGGTAGCCAGGACCGTAGCCACCGCCACCGGTACAACCGCGTTGATCTGGTTGCCCGAGGTCATGAGGATGGGAGCGTAAACGGTATTGATGCCGATGGTGAACGCCACCTGGATTCCGTTCAGGACATTCGGGAAAGCCTGCGGAGTGCCCGATGGGGTGGCCGTGCTGACCGTGCTGGGGCCGAGGTTCTGGCCGAAAATCGAGACGATCTCCCGCGGAGAAACCGTTGTAGTCCCACTGGCCACGGGGTTCAAACCGCTCGATCCGGTCCATACGGAGGTGGAGAGATAGCTGGCGGCGTTGACGACGGACGAAATCAAAGGAACGGTTGGATCGGTTACGGTGAACAAAGTGGTCACCGGGGCTTGCGACGGATTATCCGGCGGGGCGGGGTTGGTTACCGCCAGGGTCCACACTCCCGCGGAGGTCAGGTATCCGCTAGCCACCGTGGCTTGAAGCACTTGCCGGCTGAGCAGTGTCGACGTCAGCGTGACCGGCGGATTGCTGCCAAACTGCAACGTCACCACCGACGTACTGAAGAAGTTGTCGCCGTAGATCGTGATCACGGGGTTGACCACTGGTCCGGCGACCACGCTGGCTGGAAATATGGAATTCAGCAACGGAGGTCCCGCCGATACCACCAGGTTGACCGCAATCGTGGTGCTGCCGTTGGCCGCGTTCGTGGCGGCCACCGTGACGGTGCCGCCGTAACTGCCCGGCACGAGCGATTGCAGAGTCGGCAGATCCAGCGTTACGATGATCGGCACATAGGATCCCGATAGCGCCACGCCGCTGGTTTCGAGCGCCGCCAACTGGTTGGAGCTGCTCACGCGCAGCCAGACCGACGATTTCGTGGACACATTGGCCGCGGTCACGTTGAACGGGATGATCCCGCCATTGGAGGATACGTCCAGCTCCGACGACGAAGGTGACGCCGCGGTCGTGCCGGTCGTATAGGTGAAGGTCAAGCTCGGAGAGGTCGATCCCGACGAGGCCGTAGCGTAATTGGAGGACGGCGACGCCACCAAAAGGGTGGACGGCGGATTGGAAATCAACAGATTGGCCGAGACCACAGCCGGGTTGCTGCTGCCCGGCACGGTGTCGATCGTGATCGTTCCCACATAGCTTCCGGGCGCCATTCCGGTGGGATTCACCACCACCGATAGTGCCAATGGCGTGTAGCCGGTACTCGGCGTCACGGTCAGCCACCCAACCGGCGTCGAAGTGTAGGTCACCGTCAGCGGTAGCGTATTCATGGACGCGGGCAGCGTCGCCGTAACTTTAACCGCCGAGGGCAATGTGGTGCTGTTGACCTGGTAGCTGAAACTCAGCGAGCTAGGCGTTGCCGAAGGGCCGCTCCCATATACGCACCAGGCCGACAACATCAGCGATACCAAGAATTTGGCGCTATTCATAGCACACTCTCCCAGGTATCTAATCGGCTGAATGCCGGAAAACTGTAGCGCGGAGCAAAAGGAACGGGAGGCGGTCCCAGGCCGCCTGGGGCCGCCATCCGTCGTCTACCTTAACACAGGGCCGCCATCAAGGCGCCGCGCGCGGTGGAGTTGAGGGGGTCGGGGGCGAGACGCACTTCCGATAGCCGGACGGGGAATTCGTTGGCTCGCAGAACCTCGTTGAATTGTGCGGTGAACCCATCGGGCATGGCAGTGCCGCCGCTCAGGACCAGCGGAATCGAGTGCTCCAGCTTGGGCAAGCGCTGAGAATTGGAAATGTGAGTCCGCAGACTCTCGGTGAGGTGTTGGATCACCTCCTGGTAGTAAACGTTGAGGGCATTCTGCACGCGGTCGCCGGTCAGCCCGTTCAGATGGAAGGACTGTTCCTTTAGGATCCGCAGGCGCGTGGCCAGTTCACCGGTCACCAGCGAGGCTTGCGCGTCGATGAAGTCGCCGGCCTTGGGCACGCTGAAGCTGATTACCGGCACCGAGAGCACCGCCAGACAGATGTTGTTCAGGCCGCTGCCGCAGGAGATTCCGATGCCCGTATAGTTGGAAGCGCCCAATTCGCCGAACACCACGGCCAAGCCTTCCTCGATGGGGGTTGCCTGGTAGCCCAGATCGGCCAGAATCTTGCGGATGGAGGCCTGGTGGTAGTGAATGCCGCCTTCGCCGCTGGGGCCCGGAGCCGGCACGCTGAAGAAGACCTTCTGGTTCTCCCGTGCCGCCTTTCCCACCAGCTTGCCGATGATCATCTTCAGCACCAGAAGGCTTTGGGGTTCCCGCGGGTTGAGCACGCCATTCAGCATCGGGTGCCGCAACTCCACGTGAAAGACTTCCGCAAATTTCTGCGCGTCGTTGCCCGCCACCACGATTTCGGTGTCCCGAACCTCATGGAAAACGTTCTCCCGCTGCAGCAGACTCTCGGTCAGCTTGGAATACGGCAACGTCAGAAACGCATTGAGCTGGGACTCGCAGTCCGGTTTTTTGTCGCCGGTTCGCGCCAGCACGATCCGGCTCGTCCCTACATCCAGCCCGACCGGCTGCGCATATTCTTGTTCCACGTTATTCATGAATCTATCTCCTAAACTACTCGTGGGGGAAGACGTCTTCCCGGCGAACCCGATCCGAGAGGAGCCTCACCCGGTTAATGTCCTTTCGGTCCAAAGGCCGCAGTTTACTGGTTCGCAAGTAAACCGAAACCGTTACGAACAGCACCACCAGGGAAGTACTGGCAAAGAGCACCGCGAACCTCCTACCTGCGGATAACCGATGCGCGTTCCAGGACTGTCGCCAGGTTGCCGTTGGTTGCCGCACTGCCTTGGGGAACGCAGTAGGTGGCCGCTTCGGTGATGCGCTGGGCTTCCTGCTGCTTCTGTTTCTGCCAGTTGCGGAGATCGTCCTGGGCGCGCGCAACCTCGTCCAGGTTGCTTTGAATGCGGCTCAAATACTGGGTGGTCAGGCGGTCCAATTCCGCCTGGATGCGCCGGTTCTCTTCCAATTTGGCCGTTTCGAAGCCGCTCAGCCAGGTCTGCTGCGCCTCTTCGTAATCGTTCAGCGCCCGCTGCCGCACCACCGCGTCCTGTAGCAGGTCTTCCACTTCCACGCCGGCTGCTTCCAGCGCCATCAGCAGCGAGGCGCGCTTGGATTCGGCGGACATCCCCGACAAGTGCTGACTGGTCAGCATCTCGGAAATTTTGAGGATGCCGTACTCGGCGCGCATCGGCTTGGCGGCGGCAGTGTCGTAGATCTGCTCAAACGACACAGTCTTGCAGGCGGCGATCGAGCTGCCGGCTCCGGAATACTGGTCGGAAAACCCCGCCACCGTTACCGCGAGCTGGGTCGCGCCGCTATGATTGGTTTCGCTTTTTGCCCTGCTGTCCACCACTTCTTCGGAGGATTGGAAAAGTCGTCTGAACATCACAAACTCCTCGTGCCGAACTACTCATCGGCGGGGTGCGGGAAAAAGGTTAGGCCCCGCCCTGTTCCATGCCATCACAGACGCCAAATCGTCACGCATTCGAGGCCAGCCAGCGCGTCGCCTGTAACCTTATGTCCGCAACCTGCCAGATATCACTCTGGTAGTAGGCTGTGGTCGGAAATTCTCTCAACACATTCCTTGTGGGGTATACGAGGCGCTTACCCGCGCCACCGTCACACCCGGTTGCGCGGGAGTTTCCAAAGTCCGGGCGCGCTACGTGGTATCCTGATTCCGGATGTTTAGTCGTCAGCGTAAAGCCCGTGTTTTCTTTGGGCTATGGGATCTCATCCTGGTCGCCCTAGCCTTCGAGGCGGCCTACCGGACGCGCACCATCCTCAACCTCGAGTTCGAGTTCTACCTGACGGTCGAACGCAAAGCCCTTTTGCTGGTGGTATCTCTGCTGGTGTGGGTCTTGATCGGCATTTGGCTCGAAATCTACGACAAGCTGGATTCCGCCCACCCCGGCGTCGTCTTGCGCGACAGCGCCCGGCAGTGTGCCTACGGCGCGCTCTGCCTAGTGGTATTCGAATTCGCCCGGCGCCTGGAATTGAGCCGTCTCTTCGTGGCCCTTTTCGCGTCCTACGCCTGGATTCTGCTGCTGGTTTTCCGCTTGACCGCGGGCCGCGTGGTGGGCGTCCTCCGGCGCGAATTCGCGGCGCCGCACTACGTGATGGTAGTCGGCACCGGAGAACGCGCCCTGCGCATGGCGGAGGCCCTGGAGCGGTCGGCGGCTTACGGCGTGCGTCTGCGCGGCTTCTTGAGCGAGCGGCCGGACGCGCCCGCCCAGATCGCGCTCCAGGCCCAGTATCAGGTCCATCCCGTATCCGAGTTGCAGGCCATTCTGCGGAAGCAGGTGGTGGACGAGATCATTTTCGCGGTGGGCAGCGAAAGCCTCGCCGAGCTGGAGGAAGTCTTCCTGCTCTGCGATCAGGAGGGCGTCCGCTCGCGCGTGGTGGTGGATTTCTTCCCCCACGGCAACAGCACGGTTTCGCTCGACCGCTTCGGCGCCACCCCGCTGCTCACCTTTTCGGCGGCTCCCGACGACGAGATTCGCCTGCTGGTCAAGCGCCTCACCGACATTCTGATCGCGGCGGCCGGCCTGGCGGTGCTGTCGCCCTTCATGGCCCTGGTGGCCGCGCTGGTGCGGCTCACCTCGCCCGGGCCGGCGATTTTCCGCCAGACCCGCTGCGGACTCAACGGCCGCCGGTTCGTGTTCTACAAATTCCGCTCCATGTGCGAGAACGCCGAAGAGTTGAAGGCCTCGCTGGCGCACCTCAATACCCGCGACACGGCTTTCAAGATCCCCGGCGACCCGCGCCTCACGCCGCTGGGACGCTATCTGCGCAAGTTCTCCATCGACGAGTGGCCGCAGTTGTGGAACGTGCTGCGCGGCGACATGTCGCTGGTGGGTCCGCGCCCGGCCGTGCCCAACGAGGTGGACCAATACCAGCTCTGGCAGCGCCGCCGCCTGCGCATGCGTCCCGGGCTGACGTGCCTGTGGGCCGTCTCCGGCCGCGACAAAGTGGATTTCGAGACCTGGATGAAGCTGGATATGCAGTACATCGATAACTGGTCGCTGGCTCTCGATTGGAAGATCATCCTGCGCACCATCCCCCGCGTGCTCATCGGCCACGGAGCGAACTAAAGCAGCCATCAGCCATCAGCCGTCAGCCATCAGCTTCTCGTGCGTGCTTGAGGTTCCCGACCGCGCTTCGCGGCGAAGCACCGGCCTGGCCGCGCGACGCACCCAATGAGCTGAAGGCTGCAGGCTGATGGCTGATGGCTATAGCCTGCTCCGTGGTATCCTGATTCCGGATGTTCCGGATGGCGGCATAAAGCCCGCATTATGTTCGGACTGCGTAATGCCGGCGGCCAGGATTACTGGCGGAAAGACACACTATGCACCTGATTCCCACGCAAGACGAAGTGGTCAACGTGCTGCGCGAAACCGGGGCGCTGCGCGACGGTCATTTCGAACACCCCACGGGCCTGCACTCCAACGAGTATCTACAGGTGCCGTTGGCCCTGCGATATTCCGCGCAGCAGCGCATGTTGTCCGTGGGCTTGAGCCGCAAACTGCGCGCCAACCCCGAAATCCGCGCCATCGCCAGCGAGCTATCGCTGGTTGTGCCCATGACCGGCGGTTTGCCCGTGGCCTACGGCGTGTGTGAGGCCATGCGCGCCAAACAAGTCTACTGGTCGGAGCGCGAACACGATAGCGAATCCTGGCACTTCCGCCAGTTCCTGGAACCGGTACGCGGAGAGCCCGTCGTGCTGGTGGACGATATCCTGCGCACCGGGACCAAGATCGCCGAACTCAAGAAGCTGCTGGAGTCCTACGGCGCCATCGTCTTGGGACTGGCTGTCATCGTCTACCAGCCCACCCCGCAAACCTACGATTTCGGCGCCCTGCCGCTCTACTATCTGGCCAAACTGGAGGCCAACTACGCGGTGGATTCGGCGCATTGCGAGTGGTGCCGCCGCGGCATACCCCTTGAAAAGGTCTGGATCTAATGCGAAATCTAATGCAAACGCCGCCGCGAAAGCCGTCCCAATCGATCTTAATTTCTTATATAACAATGACTTCCGCGCCGCACACGGCGCCTTGCTGTATCCAGGTGCAGAATGTGACAAAGGTGTGAAACGTACATGCTTTTTGAGGGTATCGGGGGGGATTTCCACAGGCTTTTCCACAATAAGGTGGAAAACCGGTTGCGATTGAGGTGATCGTATGAAGATTCTTTTCGTGGTGGCGGCGCTGGGCTGCCGCGCCCTGGCGGCCCAAACCCCGGCCGACGCCAAGCTCGCGCCGTATTACCCGACACCGGAAACCATCGTGGAGAAGATGTTACAACTCGGCGGACTCAAGGCCGGCGAAAAAGTGTACGACCTGGGCTCGGGCGATGGCCGTATCGTCATCATGGCGGCGCAGAAGTTCCATGCCGACGCCGTGGGCATCGAACTCGACCGGGACTTGTGCCGGCAGAGCGCGGACAAGATCCTGAAGCTGCACCTGGAGAAGACCGCTCACATCGTCAACGGCGACCTGCTGCTGCAAAACTACGGCTCGGCCGACCTGGTTACGGTCTACCTGCTGCCCGACTCCATCAACAACAAGGTCCAGCCCCTGCTGGACAGACAATTGCGCAAAGGCGCGCGTGTGGTGGCGCACGATTTCGAATTCCAGAACTGGACGCCCGAGCAGGTCCAGAATATCCCCGACGATGGCGAGGGGCGCAGCCACACGTTGTTCCTTTATCGGAAATAACCACGTGCCGTTCCGGCCAAAACTCGAACCCGCGCGCTTGCTCGCCTGGACGCGCGCCCTGCTGGCGGCCGCCGCGCTCTCTCTCGGTCTCTGGCATCTGCCGCGCACCGGACCGGTTCCCTGGGCGATGGGAACGTATTTCCTCTACGCCGCGGTCGTCGCGGTGCGCGCCACCCCCTGGGCGGGCCTGCTCGGCCTGTTGGCGCTGTTTGGCGATACAGTCTACTTCCTGGCGCTGGCCGGCAGCGCCGCGGGACCCCTTCCGTGGCTGCCCACGGTGTTCCTGCTCTTCCTGTTGACCGAGGCGCTGGCTTTCCACGACCCGGTGGAGGTGGCCATCGTGGCCGGCACGGCCGCCGTCTTCTGCGCGGTGGTCCCGCAGCCTTCGGAGCTGCGCAATCTGGAACGGACGGTGATCGTGGGCGGAGCCCTGGCTTGCGCCATGGCGGTCCATCGCCGCCGCCGGTCGGTCGAGCTTTCCCGGTTGCGGACCGAGCTGGATGCGGCGCGCGCGTCCGCCGAGAAAGCCACCGATCTGGAGCGGCAGCGCATCGGCTCCGATTTTCACGACGGACCGCTGCAAAGTTTCATCAGCCTGCAGATGCGCCTGGAAATCCTGCGCAAACTCCTGGATCGCGATTTCGATGCCGGCATGCAGGACCTCAAGCAGTTGCAGGCGCTGGCGCAATCCCAGGTGCGCGATCTGCGGGCCTTTGTCCACAGCATGCGCCCCGCCGATGTGGACGGCGGCAACTTGATCGTCGCGGTTCGGCGGATCGCGGAAATGTTCCAGAAGGAGAGCGGGATTCCGGTCACGTTCATCGGCCCGACCAAGCCGGTGGGCCTGGCGCAGGAGACCACTCAGGAGGTCCTGGCGATGGTCCGCGAGGCCCTCCACAACGTGCAGAAACACGCCGCCGCAACCCGCGTGGCGTTAACCATGGAAAGGACCGATCGCGGACTGGAGATCGCGGTGGACGACAACGGCCACGGCTTCAACTTCGCCGGCAGCTATTCGCTGGAAGAACTGGAGTTGCTTCGCCTGGGTCCGGCGAGTTTGAAGCGCCGCGCCCGCTCTCTGAACGCCGATATGCAGTTGGAATCGCGGCCCGGGCGGGGCTCCGGGCTGAAAGTCAAGATCCCCCTGTGAGCGGACGAGCGGCGCGCTGGCTGATATGCGCCGCGTTGGTGTGCCTTTGCGGATGCGGCCGCTACGCTGATTTCACCCTGCCGCCGGTCTCGGGCGGCGATCCCAAGCTGTCGTGGGTTTTCGAACCGCGTCCCGATCCGGTGCTGACACGTGGCGCGTTTCACGACGTGCTGAATCCCTCGGTCCTCCGCGCCGCGGACGGTTACCTGAACTTCTATTCGGGATTCGACGGCCGCACCTGGCATACTGTACTCGCCCGTTCGCCGGACGGATCGGTCTGGCGGGATCGCGGCATCGTCCTCTCGCCCGATCCCCGGACGTGGGAGGGAAGCTACATCGCCGCCAACGGTTCGGCTCTTCTGTACGGCGGCCGGTTCTGGTATTGGTATCAGGCCGGGCCCAGGGACGCGCCGCGCATCGGCCTGGCGCGAAGCGCCGATGCGCAGAAATGGCGGAAAGAGCCCGCCCCTGTGCTCCAGCCCGGTCCTTATAGAAGCTGGGACGAGTGCGGCGTGGCCGACCCATACGCCATCCGCGCCGGCTCGCACTTCTATCTCTATTATCTGGGGCAGGATCGCGCGCGCCCCACGCGGCAGCGCATCGGCGTGGCGCGGTCCTCAGACGGCCTGCATTGGGAAAAGCTGCGCACCAATCCCGTTCTGGAGTTGGACGGCGAGGCGGGCTTGGGCGAACCGGCGGTGTGGATGTCGCACGGTTTCTGGTGGATGCTCTACACTGTCCGCGACTTCGCGGAAATCCGGCGCCTCGGCATGGCGCGCTCCACCGACGGCGTCCACTGGCGGAAGCTGCCGCGGGTGATCGCCGGATCCGCCCAGTGGAACTCCAAAGTGCTCTGCGACCCCACGGTTCTGGTGGAGGGGAACGAAATCCGCGTCTGGTTCGGCGGAGGAAACGTCGCGTCCCCCGACGAGAATCTGAACGGCCAGATCGGCATGGGGCAACTGATACCAACTGTCGGTCATTAGCCGTCAGCCATCGGCTCTGTTGTGCGGCGCGCTGGACGAGCTGAAGGCTGAGAACGCGAGAGAAACCCAGGCTGCATCAGTTGCCCAATTCTATCTCGCGTTCTGACGGCGGACGGCAGACCGCAGATGGCTATTCGGGCCGCGAAGGCGCGACCCGAATAAAGAAGCGCTTCCCGCAGAATCGGCAGTGGCGGGGCACACGGCCCAACCACCGCATCACCACGTCGCGCACTCCCCGCGGCCGCGAAGGAGCCAGGTCAAGGCCATAACAGCGCGGACACCGGACCTCTCCGGGCTTAATGTCGGGGATGTCTCTGATCTCCAAAACGGCAGTCTACCAAAACCGGGGCCGATTCGGAAAGGCACAAACCCCCGCGGCCTTCACGGTGATAGCCTGGAAATCGTGCGCAGTTTTTTCCTGTTCCTCTCGCGCCAGAGACGCCTCAGAAAATGGATGGAAACCTCGTCTCTGGCCCGGCGCCTCTCCACCAGGTTCGTGGCGGGCGACACGCTCGACCAAGCCCTCAACGTCGGGCGGGATCTCAATTCCGAAGGGATTTCCCTCACCCTCGATCACCTGGGAGAAAGCGTCACCTCCCTCGAGGAAGCCGCCCAGGCGCGGGATGTCTATCTGCGGGCGCTGGCCGCGATTCAACAGACCGGCGTCCGCGCCAACGTGTCGCTGAAGCTGACCCAGTTCGGCCTGGACCTGTCGGCCGCCGACTGCCGCGCCAACGTGGAACAACTCGTCCAACAGGCCGCCGCGGCGAACTCCTTCGTGCGCGTCGACATGGAATCCAGCGACTATACCGATCGAACCCTCGACTTGGTGCACGACCTGCATGCCCGGCACAAAGCCGTCGGCGTGGTGATCCAGGCCTACCTGTACCGCAGCCGCAAGGACGTCGAAGAGTTGTGCCGGCGCGCGATCCGCGTGCGGCTCTGCAAGGGCGCGTATCTGGAACCGCCCGGGGTGGCCTTCCCGCGCAAACGGGATGTCGACCGCAATTTCGTGGAGCTGATGAAACTCCTGCTCGACCGAGGCGACTACCCCGCCATCGCCACCCACCACGAAGCCCTGATTGAAGAGACCAAGTCCTATGCGGCCTCCAAGAAGGTGGCCCGCGATGCCTTCGAATTCCAGATGCTATACGGCATCCGCCGCGACCTGCAACGCAAGCTGATCCGCGAAGGCTACCGCCTGCGCCTCTACGTCCCGTTCGGCCAAGCCTGGTACCCGTACTACATGCGCCGCCTGGCGGAGCGTCCGGCGAACGTGTTGTTCATCCTGAGGAACCTGCTTCGGAAGTAAGGGCTCGTTCCGAAACGACCGTGCCAACCGCTTCCTCGGAAGCTGTGAAAAAAACCTAGGTCCATAACCACGAGATTCAGTGCGGCCGCGAAACCTTCCGACAGAGCGGCTGCCGGCGATTGGACCTGCTATTTCCCGACGATCCCTTAGCGAACGCGACGGGATCTCCCTCCGGGAGCTCGATTGTCAGAACTGGTCAAGGCTCGCGGTCCCGCCCGCCGGCACCGAAGGATACGCGTAATGCACCCAATCCACATCCGCGAAGCCGCCGTTGGGGCCATACGAGAAGAGCCCGAATCGCGCGCCTTTCCACGAGGCGAAACGGAGCGCGATCGATTGCCCGGTGTCGGACCATGCCTGCCCGTCCAGGCTGTAAAGTAAGCGGGCTTGGCCCTGCCGATAGACGCCGCGCAACCATAAGCCGCCGCCGGGCTTGAGATCGGCGCCCGAACCTCCCGGCCAAGCCGCGCGAGCGACGCCGCCCGCTTTCTCCGCGCCGACCCAACTGAAGGCGGCGCCGCTGAGGAAGGCCAATCCGGCGCGCTGGCCGTCCGCCATTCCGGCGAGGTCGAGTTTGGTCTCGATGACGCCGGACTCGTCCCATAGCTTCTGTGTGAGCGTGTTGTGGGCCTGGCCGACCTCCGCGGCCGGCAGCGCGTGGAGCCGCAGGAATCCACGGCGCTCGGTCAGCGACCACGCCGCGTCCACGGGGTTGTGGTTCCATTGCCAGATCGGGCTCAAGGCTTTGCCGGCGAACTCGTCGCTGGTCCGCGGACGGGCGGCGGGGTACGCGCGCCCCACGTTGGGCTTCTTCCAGGCCGCCACCGGCTGGCCCTTGTCGCCGAAGACGGGCCAGTCGTCATCGCCCCACACCACCGGTTCCAAGTAACAGACGCGCCCCAGCCAGCCGGTGGATTGGAAGCCGATGAACCACGCCTCGCCATTCTTCAGCTCCACCATGCCGCCCTGATGAGGACCACCCCGCAGCACGATCTTGCGTTCGTAGGGCCCGTAAATGTTGGCGGCGCGCTCGACCGTCTGCCATCCCGTGGAAACGCCGCCTTCGGGATGGGAAATGTAGTAGCGTCCCTTGCGCTTGAAGAGCTTGGGACCTTCGGCGACCGGACCCGTATAGACCGTGGTTCCCTCGTCGAGCAGGCGGGCGCCGTCGGCGCTCATTTTGTGGAGAATCAGCGGACCGGCGCCGGTCTTACCGTGGATCAGGTAGGCCTGGCCGTCGTCGTCCCAGAAAGGACAGGGATCTTCCCATCCCGCGACCGCCCGGACGGTCACCACATCCGACCATTGGCCGGCCGGGTTCCTGGTGTGCCACATGAATAGCCCGTCCTTGGGCGTGCATACAAAAAGGTAGAACTCGCCGTTGTGATAGCGCAAGGAGGGCGCCCACGTGCCTTCGGCGTACGCTTTCATCTCGTCGTACTTGGGACTCATGGGCAGGCGGTGGAAGACTTGGCCGACGATCTTCCAATTCACCAGATCCTTGGACTGGAGCACTTGAATCCCGACGAAGTGGAAGTCCGAAGCCACCATATAGAAGTCGTCACCCACGCGAATGACATCGGGGTCGGAATAGTCGGCCTTCAGGATGGGGTTACGGTAGGTGCCGTCGCCCTGGTCGCCCCAGGCGACGCGGTTGGCCTCATCCCCGCGGGAGAGGAGCGCGGCGGCAAGCATCAAGACGACGGGGAACCGAAGGTGGGGAACGGTCATTTTCTCGAAGGAACCATCGCTATGGTACATCATGGCGCAGGACCGACGGAAGCCGGCGCGACCGCCTTGGCGAAAGGCATCGACCGGCCCATTCGGGGACTGGGGACGAAATGCCGCCACGGAATCTCGTTGTCCCCGAATTGCCCCTGTGGACGATGCCCGCGCGCACCGCTCAACGGTGTTTTCGTTCTCATTCGCGCGAGGCAGCCGCGCCGGAGGTGCTTATCCGCCTATCTCACACTGGACAAGCGGCAGTACCCGGACGGGGCGAAAACACTGGGGAAAGAGTACTCCGTCCACGCGGCGGCGGGAACACGGCGGTTCCCCGAGAGATCGTACCCGCCCTGGGACGGCGTCGTCAGTCCCCGCGTTTTCGCGCATCCTCGCAACGACGCGGCAATATTGCAGATTTCACCGCGGCGATCGACCGCTCTACGTCGGCGTCGGTGGTCTGCCAGTTGCACACGCTCACCCGCATGGCGCGGCAGCCGCGCCAGGTGGTGCCGCCGAAGAAGGCTTCGCCGGACGCTTGTATCGCCGCGATCACTTCGTCGGTCCGCCGGTCGTGATCTTCGGGCGAAGCGCCCAGAAAACGCACCAGCCCCTGATTGATCACCGGCTCCCAGAGCACCTCGGCGCCATCCAGCGCGCCGATCCCCAGCACCAGGCGCCGCGCCACGTCGGAGCAGCGCTCCACCAGGCGCGCGATGCCGTTGGGTCCCAACTGGCGCAGGGCGGCGTAGACGGCGAACCCGCGCGCGCGGCGCGACCATTCGGGATTCCAGTCGATAGGGTCGCGCGCGTCGCCATGACGCGAGATGTAGGACGCGAAATAGGACATCGAAGCCCGGTGCGGCTCGGGATGGGCCACGAAAGCGAAACCGGAATCGAAGGGCGTGTTCAGCCACTTGTGGCCGTCGGTGGCCCACGAATCGGCCTCGCCGGCGCCTGCCAGCAAGTAACGATAGCGCGGGCTGGCCGCCGCCCAGAGTCCGAATGCGCCGTCCACGTGGACCCAGGCTCGATGGCGGCGGGCGATGGGGATCAGCTCCGCGAAGGGGTCGTAGGCGCCGATGTTCAAATCGCCGGCCTGCAGAATCACGATGGCCGGAGCGCCGGAATCGCTCTCCAGCGCCCGCTCCAGGACGCCGGGCTCCAGCCGCCCGCGAGCGTCCGCCGGAAGATCGCGCATCTGGTCGAGGCCCAGTCCCAGCAGCCGCACCGCGCGCTTCACGGTGCCGTGACGCTCGCTGCTGGTGAGGATGCGGATCGGCGGCGCGCCAAACAGGCCGCGCTGTTCCACGTCCCAGCCCAGGCGCGAGAGCAGCGCGTTCCGCGCCGCCGCCAGGCACACCGTGTGGGCCGCCTGGCAGCCGGTGACGAAGGCGAAGCTGGCCGCCGCCGGCAGGCCGAGGATCTCCTTGAGCCAGGCGCCCGAAATCTCTTCCACCAGGGCCGCGGCCGGCGCCGAGACGTGCAGCGCGGCATTCTGGTCCCACGCCGCGGCCAGCCAGTCCGCGCCCAGAGCCGCCGGCAGCGCGCCGCCCACCACCCACGCGAAGAACCGTCCGCCGGCCGACCCCATGATGCCGCCCGAAACGTCCTCCACCAGTTCCGCCAGCACCTGTTCCGGCGGCGTGCCGTCGCCGGTCAACGGCCGGGCCAGGCGCGCGCGCAGAGCGTCCGCATCGGCGGTAGGACCGACGGGCGCGTGTTCCAGGTTTTCGATATGAGCCAGGCTGTGCTGGAGAGCCAGGGTCAGAGATTCGCGGTAGGACATTCTCCGACTATAACCGGCTCCGGCGGGAAACGGCTATCCGTTACTTGCCGGGCAATTCCGCGATCCGCCCCGTCCGGCGCCCGTACCACACCGCCAGCCGGTAGAACAGGGAGCGCGGGATCCACCGCTCGGCGCTCACAAACCCCCGATAGATGCGGCCCGGGATCACGATCACCTTCCCCTTGGCGAGCCCCTTCAGCGAGGCGTCCACCACGTCGCCGGCCGTCCACCACAGCCACTTGGGGATGCTGCCGCGGTCCAGGCCCATGACGTCCTGGAATTCGGTGTAGGTGAAGCCGGGACACAGCGCCTGCACCCGTACCGGCGAGCCGGCGCTGATCAGGTCCAGGTGCAGCCCTTCGGTGAAACTCGTGATCCACCCCTTGGTGGCGCAATAGCTCACCGCGCCGGGATTCTGCTGGAACGACGCCACCGAGGACACGTTGATCAACGCGCCCTTGCCGCGGCGCACCATGCCGCGCAGCGCCGCGTGCGAGAGGCGCATGGTGGCCATCACGTGCAGTTGGTGCATCCGCGTCTGGCCTTCCAGCGGCGTCTCGAAAAAACGGCCGGCCAGGCCGAAGCCGGCATTATTGATAAGCAACTCCAGCTTTTCCGCGGCGTCGATTCGCGCCTCCACGCGCCGCAGATCTGCTTCCACGGTCAGGTCGGCCACCAGCGTTTCGGCGCCGCCCAACTCGCGCGCCAAGTCGTCGAGGCGGCCGGCGCGCCGCGCCACTAGAATCAAACCGTACCCTTGGTGGGCCAGCCGCCGCGCGAAGGTGGCGCCGATGCCGCTCGAAGCTCCCGTCACCAAAGCCAGCGGCGGGGAGTCACTCATAGCGCGGCTCTTCCCAGCGGCCCGTTTCGGCGGCCCGCGCCACCGCGTCGATTACGGCCATGTTGCGCACCGAATCCTCCAGCGGCACCGGCGGCGGGGCGTGCTCCAGGACGGCCCGCGAGAAACGGTCGCCCTGCAGCGTGTACTGATCGCACGGTGCGAATTCCTCCACTTTGATGGCGGCGCCGGTGATGTCGCTGCCGTCGTCGATGCGAATCCGCGACACGCGGCCCGGCAGGGCGTTGAACGGGATCTCGAAATCGATGCGCCCGGTTTCGCCGAAAATCTGCACGCTCTGGTGGGGCACGATCCGCGTGGAGCAGGTGAAGACGCACTGCCCGGAAGGATAGTCGAGTATCGCCGAGGTCAGAATGTCGGTGCCCATCGCGGCATCGCGAACCATGCTGGCCGATACGCGCCGCGGCTCCTCGCCGAAGATCATGCGCGAGGTCTTGATGGGGTAGCAGCCGATGTCCATCAACCCCCCGCCGCCGAATTGCGGAATGTTGCGGATGTTCTCCGGCTTGGCGTTGAAATAGCCGTATGCCACCACCATGGAGCGCAGTTGGCCGATGTGCCCGCCGCGGACCAGCTCGACGGCGCGCTCCCACTGCGGGTGCACCTGCACCATGAACGCCTCGCCGATGACCACGCCGGTGCGGTCGCGCGCGGCGATCAGGTCGCGCGCCTCGCCGGCGTTCATCCCGATGGGTTTTTCGCAGAGCACGTGCTTCCCCGCTACGGCCGCGCGGATGGACCAGGGAACGTGCAGGTGGTTCGGCAGCGGAATGTAGACCGCGTCGATATCCGGGTCGGCTAGCAGCTCCTCGTACGATCCATAGGCTTTGGGAATGCCCAGCCGGTCGGCGGCCTGCTCCGCCCGCTGGCTTTGGCGGGAAGCGATCGCGGCGATTTCGGTGAGCTCGCCGCGCTGCATGGCGGGAATCACTTTGACGGTGGCGATCTTGGCGACGCCCAGTACGCCCCAACGGAGTTTTCGCATGGTAACCCAAATTCTACCGCGTGGCGCGGCGAACCATTTTCATCCGTGGCCATTTTCGCTTTTGCCTTTTTCGGCCGTGTCGCCCCCCTTGATATAGTGAGATCAGATGCGCTATCTCGCGATCCTCGCGCTTTTCTCCAGTGTGTGGGCCGCGGGCCGCGACACGGTGGTGGTCGACACCGACTCGGGCGCCTTCGGAGACGACGGCGCGGCCCTGGTGATGCTGTTGCGCAGCCCCGAACAGGTGACCGTGGCGGGCATCACCGTGGTGCCGGGAAACGTGTGGACTCCGCAGGGCGCCGAGTACATGCTCCACATTCTGGATCTGCTCAAGCGCCCGCAAGTGCCGGTTTACATGGGCGCGGAAACTCCCCTCCTGCACAGCGCGGCCATGGCCCGCGAATTCAACCGGCGGTGGGGCCCGCTGGAGTACAGCGGCGCGTTTCCGCAGAATCCCTCGGAAGTGAAACCGGCGCCCGGCGCCAAGCTGACGGGGCGGCATCCCCGCCCGGAGAACGCCGTCGCATTCCTGATTTCCGAGATCGAACGGCGGCCCGGAGATCTCACCATCCTGGCCATCGGCCCCATGACCAACATCGCCCTGGCGCTGCGCATGAAGCCCTCCATCGAGACCCGGATCAAGCGCATCGTCTTCATGGGCGGCAATGTCAACGTGGCGGGCAATGCGTCGGCCGCGGCCGAGTTCAATTTCTGGTTCGATCCGGAAGCCGCGCGCATCGTCCTGCGCTCGCGCATCCCGCAAAAGATCATGTTCCCGCTGGACGTCTGCAACACCGCGCCCATTCACAAGGCGGAATTCGACCAGATCGCGGGCGCCCGCACCCCCATCGCCGACCTGTTCCGCGAGGACCTGGGAAACCGCTACCCGGGCTTCCTGAAGCATCCCGAGGCGGTGGCGTACCTGTGGGACTCGCTGGCCGCCGCATACCTGCTGGACCCGGGTTTCGTCACGAAATGGGAGACGCGGTACTTGGACGTGCTGACCGTGTGGACCAAGTTCTACGGCGCGGCCGTGCCCCTGGACCGCCGCGTGGCGCCCGACGCGACCCCCGTGACGGTCGCCGCCGCCCTGGATTTCGCGCGCGTGTTCGCGATCTACAAGGACCGCCTGACGCGCAAAGACTAATTCCCCAACAGCTCTTTCACCAGGGCCGGAGCGTTGTAAAGCTTGCGCAGGGCCTCGGTCATAGCCGAGGTATGGACGGCCACCGCGCGATTGGCGGTGGCGTCATACACAAAATCGCCCACCAGCGATTCGATATTGCCGTCGAAAATCAGGCCCACCACCTCGCCCGCGCGGTTGATCACCGGCGAACCCGAGTTGCCGCCGATAATGTCGTTGGTGGTGACGAAATCGAGCGGCGTGGAAAGGTCCAGCTTGTCGCGGCCTTCCAGGTAGCGCGTCGGCAGGAAGAACGGCCCCTCGTAATTGAAGCTGGCCGCGCGGTCGTAAAGCCCGAACATGGTGGTCTTCGGCGGCGCCTTGGTGCCGTTCATGGGATAACCTTCCACCGCGCCGTAGGACAACCGCAGGGTGAAGGTGGCGTCGGGATAGGTGTTCTTGCCATACACTGCGAAGCGCGCTTTGCCGAGCTGCTCGCCGGCGCGCTGCTCCACGCTGGAGACGTTGTCTTCAATCCACTTGACCAGCTCGCGGCGCAACGGGTCGAGCTGGCGCGCCTGCGCGATCATCGGGTCGGTGGCCGCCGCCACGGCCGCCGCGCCGCCTTCCACAAGCTGCTTGCGGAATGCCGGGTCCGCCAGCTTGGTGCCACTGACGGCCGCCGTCGCGGCGTCTTTGGGGCTGCGGCCATTCAGCGCCGCCTTCACGAACGGATCGTTGGGACCCAGTTCGGCCGCGGCCTGCTCCAGCGCTCCGGTCATGCGCGCGATTTCCATGGCGGGGTACACGGGAGCCGGCGAATACATGCCGAAGCGCAACGAATCCAACTGCGAATCGTGATAGGACGCCAGCCGTTCGCCGTCCGGCTTTTGGATCTCCGCCACGTACTCCACGATCGTCTGGGCGACATTGGCCAGGCCCGAGTACAGCGAACGATAACGCAGCTCCCTGGCGCGCGTCGCGAACTTCCGGTCGGCCTGGGCGATGGCGTCCCACGCTCCGCCGTAGGCGGCCTTCCACTCGGGATTGGCCATCACCTTGGCCCGGAACTCGTTTTCGTCCTGCTGCTTTTTGTCCATGACCTTCTTATCGAGCAGGCCCTGGTAGCGGCCCAGGTACGCCTTCTGGCTGTTCTCCAGGCCGAAGATCAGCGACGCGGCCTGCCGCGCCTGTTCCGCGCCCTGCGCGGAGTAGCTCCGCAGCACGGCAATGCGATTCTTGAGGATCTTCAGGATGACCGGCTCGATCGCATCCCGCTCGGTTTCGAGCTGCGCCACGGTGTCCATCCGCGCCGTGGACCCGGGATGGCCCACCACGAAGACCAGTTCCCGGTCGTCGGCGCCTTTCACGTTCCACTTCAGATAATCCTCGGTCCGGAGCGGCTTGCCGTTATCGTAGACCCGGAACAGCGCCATGTCGAGGTCGTACCGCGGATAGGTGAAGTTGTCGGGGTCGCCGCCGAAGAACGCAGCCTGTTGTTCCGGAGCGAAAACCAGGCGCACGTCGGTGTATTTCTTGTACCGGTAGAGCCAATATTCTCCGCCCTGATAGAGCGTCACCACGTCCGACCGCAGCCCGGTCCGCTGCTGGCTCTCGCGTTCGATCGCCGCAATGGCGGCCTTGCGCGCGGCAAACTCTTCGCTGGGCGATTTGGCCTTCCCGACGGCGTCGGTCACCCGCGCCGTGACGTTCTCCAGGCTCACTAGCACGTTGACCTCCAGGTCCGGCGACTTCATTTCCTGTTCCGGCGTGGCCGCATAGAAGCCGTCCTTGAGGTAGTCGCGATCCTTGGTGGAATTCTTCTGAAGCTGGCCGCGCGCCACGTGGTGGTTGGTCAGCAACAAACCGTTGGGACTGACGAAGGAGCCCGATCCGCCGTCGTTCAGGCGCACGCAGGATAGACGGACATGGTCCAGCCACTGCTGGGTGGGCGTGAAATGATATTTTTCCTGCAAGAGTTTGGTGGGTGGGTTGTCGAATGTCCACATGCCCTCGTCGGCGCACATGGGCATCGCCAGCAACGCGGCCAGCGGCCCCAGACACAGTACGGAACGCATAATAAGAGATAACCTCCTCGGCGAAATCGCAACTATAACCCGTGGCGCGGCGTTGCGCCAGAGGAGCCTTCGGCCTTCAGCCGTCAGCCGATGGCTAGTCCAGTCCGCTGGCGGCCGGACGCGCGGGGAAACGGAAGATCCGCGACCGGTAGACGCCCCAGCGCGCCAGCCGGAACAGCACCGAGGTCTTCAACACTCCCAGGCCGTAGATAGTGCTGCGCCGGAAATTGATGGACGACGCTTCGGCGAAGTAGCGCGTCGGGCAGGAGATCTCGCCGAACCGCGCCCCGGCCAGGACGGCCTGCGCCAGCATCTGGTTATCGAAGACAAAATCGTCGGAGTTCTCTTCGAGCGGCAGCGTTTCCAACAGTTCCCGGCTGAAGGCGCGGAACCCGGTGTGGTATTCGGAGAGTTTGGCGCCCATCATCAGGTTCTGAAAGGCCGTCAGAAACCGGTTGGAAATGTACTTGTAGAGCGGCATGCCGCCGCGTAGCGCGCCCGCGCCCAAAATGCGCGACCCCAACGCCAGGTCATAGACGCCGTAAGCGATCATGGTCGCGATCGGCGTCACCAGCAACGGGTTGTATTGGTAGTCGGGATGCAGCATCACCACCACGTCGGCGCCTTCCGCCAGGGCCTTGGCGTAACAGGTCTTCTGATTGCCGCCGTACCCCCGGTTCTGCGGGTGCACCTCCACCGTGAGACCCAGTTTGCGCGCCAGCGCGGCCGTGGCGTCGCTCGAATGGTCGTCCACCAGGATGCGCTCGTCGACGATCTCGGGGAGTTCGCGCACCGTCACTTCGAGCGTTTTCTCCGCGTTGTAGGCGGGCAGCACCACCACGATCTTTTTTCCGTTAATCAAGACTTCTGCTCCACAGGCAGTGTAACAAGGAGCTAGCGCCGCCGGGATGAAAAGGGCTTCATCTTTAGAGCGGGCGGAAAAACGCCTCGGCCTCCTCGCACCGAACCACGATCGCGAGCGAGCCGTTGGCACGGTCATTTCAGAATCGGCCCTCACAGGAAAAACTCCGCCGGCTTCTAAAAGAACTCGGCCAGCTTGACGCAGCCCCCGCTGCTCCATCGGGAAATCGATCATCTTGTGCGGCGGCAGGCTCGGCAACCGGTGGCGCCGGTCGTCGTAATCCTGCACCAGTCTGGCCAACAGTTCCGCCAGGGCAGTCTCTTCCGGCCTGGGATCCGCGCGAAATGCCAAGTCTTCAAGAGTTTTGGCCATTCGGTGGAATTCCCGGTCGTTGGCGATGACTTTGGGAACGGCCTCGGCGCGCAGTTCGCCGTACCGTTCCGGGTCCAGTGCTCTCAGGCCCATTTCTTCCACTCCTCTCGGTCGTATTCCTTGTCAGTCGGCAGCGCCTTGACGAACAGCGTCCGGATCTGGAAAGCGGACCGGACGATCAGCCGGTACCGATTGTGGCGCAGATTGAAGACGAGAACATGGCCGATCCGGTCTGCGCTCGGACAGTCCTTCCGGACATCCGCCAAACTTCTCCAATCAGCCGCACGCGCCACGCGGTACCACGCAATCGCTTCCTCCATCGCTTCCGGCTGGTCCTCTGAAAGTTCCACCAGCCCGCGCTTGCTGACGACATTCACCGCCGCCGGCAATGCCGCCACTTATGGTCTGACCTGATAATCTCACGGACCTGACGCTGCGTCGTTGCGACAATCCGCGAAAACGCGGGGACTGACGACTCCGTCCCAAGGCGCGCACAATCTCTCGCGAAAGCACGGTGTCACCCCCGCGCCGCGTGGACGGAGCGGTCTGTCCCCAGTGTTTTCGCCCCGTCCGAGCACTTCCGTCTGTCCCGCGTGAGATGCTTCATCTCAATGGGCTTTTATGGAGGCGCGCTCACCGGTTTGACCGGGACGCGTCCACGGGAAATGTTTGGGCTCCGTGTGCGTAGCCGTTCGACCCTCCATATCGAGAGCACGAATTGACCCGGAAGAAGTGGAGGAAGTCTTCGCTGGCGACCGCAAGGTCAGGCGAGAGTGATCGCAGCCCGTGACATGCACGCAGCGAAACCGCGCCTGTTTCGCCGCAAGCAGGCAGAGCCAATGAAGGAAAAACAATCTCCCATAAAATCGCGCCCCCAAGCGCATCGCGGCGGCGAAGCCGCATGGCTGCCAAACCCAACTTCACATGTGGACTGCCGACCGGCCCCAGCGCGAATCGAAGCGCGGTTAGTCCACCGAGCATCACAAAGTACGGTCTGGGGACTGCGGGTCCAGGTGGCCCCGCCATTGGAAACGTCGAGAAGGCGCTTGGTAAGGCGGATTGACCCGCTGGGCGAGGGGGCGCGTGGCGCGGGATACTGAAGTCATGGTGAAGTCTGTCGAAGGGATCTACCGCAACGGGAGGGTCGAACTAGTTGAGCCTCTGGCGGAAGCCGAGGGTTCGCGCGTGATCGTGACGTGGGTTCACTCTGCCAAGGCTGTCGACCTTCGTGAAAGAGGTATCGGCGAGGACCAGGCTGCCGATCTGCGCCGTCGCTTGACCGCGTTCGCGGAGGATTGGGATCGACCCGAAATGGCTATCTACGATGACCTGCCGTCCCGGTGAAATCGTTCTGGTGCTGTTTCCGGATTCCAACCCGCGCACATCGAAGCGCCGCCCGGCACTGATTGTGCAGGCAGACGGTCTGGGCGCAGACTTGCCCCAGACGGTGGTCGCAATGATCGCCAATAATATGTCTCGTGCCGGACACCCGAGCCGTGTGATTGTGCGGGTGGACGGCCAAGGCGCTGACGGATCGGGGCTTTTGATGGACTCCGTAATCATGACCGGCAACCTGGCAACGGTTTACCACTCGGAGATCGATCGCGTCATCGGAGCTCTCAATGAGATCGCGGAAGTCGACGCCGCACTTCGAACGACTCTGGCACTGTAATGGCCGGAGTCCATAACCCAACCGCCCTACCGAGGGCGGGAATCAATTCCGCGGGATGGCGTCCAAGTGGATCAACCTCCCCTTGCCTCAACGTATCCGTCAGAGGAACTATAGGTTGACAGCGGCGCGCTACTGCTGTTGAGCGGCCCGCGCCGCAGGGGTGAGAGTGGAAACCACTGTTGACACTGGCCAGGAAGATCCGTGATCGCCACGCCATTACAAAATCTCCGATCTCCCTTCGGTACGCTCCCGACAAATCGCCGCGCCAAGCGCATCGCGGCCGCGAAGCCGGTTGGCTGCCAAACCCAACCTCAGATGTGGATTGCCGGGCGGACCCGGCGCGAAGCGAAGCGCGTCCAGTCTATCGAACACGCAAAGTACGGTTTGGCGACTTCACGTCCAAGCGGACTTCCGGTTATGCCGACCATCCGGGAGTTGGCAGCGCAACCAGCAACCGAAGCGTCGGTCCGCGGGGGATACCTCTAGCAGCCATGCACGCAGTCGATGAACCGCTGGAAATGCGGGCAACGCTGCTTGATGCGGTCGATATTCGCCGTGGCGGCTACTGCGGCGTACACTGCCGGGTCAGCCGGGAGTGTCGCTTGAGAGAGCATCCGTCGGAACAGAGCCTTCGCATTCGTTGCTTCTTCCAGGGGGTCGGCGACGGGTTGAGCGGATCGGGTTTTGCCCCGCAGCGCCGCAACGAAGTTGACCGCACTCTCGTCCGCCAGCAGCCATGTCTCCACCATGCATTTGGTCGCGTAGAAATGAACGGGCAGCGTCAGCTTCTCCCGAAATCCCGACTGGTCAAGGATACGGCACAATTCGTCCTCCAAGGCTCGCGAGGCGCGACAGTCGGAGTCGCGAATCACGAGAGCCTTCCCGACTTGGTGCCCCGAGTGCCACTGGAAGTGCTTCAACCACCCGACGAACTTTTTGCGCACACCCGCCACACTCTGGCACGGCCGCGACAGCACAAGATCCACCTCGGGCCGAATTCGCTGGATTAGGGCCTTGTACACAACCGAGTCGCTCTCACCTTCCACAACGATTCCGAAGACCATTATTCACCGAGCGCCCCTGTGAGCATGAGGTCCCCGAGGCCGAGAGCCTTGTCTTCAACCAGCTTGCGCAGGTGAGCCTTGTCACTGGGGTGAACTACAAAAGTCTCGCCACGTCTTTTCTCGATCCAAAGGATCTCATCGAGATTCATTTGATCGACCATGTAAGGCGAGTGAGTGGTCAGGATAATCTGGGACGGCGGGACGTTGCGGTCCGACACTTCCTCCTGAACCTGCCGCAACAGTGCGACGATAGTCTCAAGAAGCCTGGGATGAAGGTGATTTTCGGGCTCTTCAACGAGGAACAAGGTCCCGCCGAGATCGTCCGGTGCGCAAACAAGCGAGAGGAAAGCGATAAAGGCCAACTCACCGTCGGACATTTGGACGAGCGGGGTGGGGCGAGCCAGGGCTTGTTCCTCGGACGCCAGGTAAACCGTGCCCTGCTGGGTAGGCCAAGTCAAGAGACGACGAATTTCCGGAAAGACGTCGCGCGCAACCTCCGCGATGCGATTGAAGGTTTCGGGTGCCCTGGTTTGGAGCCACATCAACCAGGCAGACAGGTTTTGTCCCTGGGGTTCAAGGACACCACCCATGGTGACCGGATTGAGCTGCTTCATCAGGCTGGGAACCAGATTGTAATAACGCCAGTTTTGGGCAAACCACTTTAACGGGTAGCCCTCCCAGTTCTCAGGAGCAAGTTCCATCGCGGACCTTTCCGGGTGGACACTCACCAAGTGCTGTCCGTTTGCGTTAACCAACCAACGGCCGTCGCTTTCGCGCGCGATCAGCGGGTATTGTTTTTCGCCCTCCACGAGAACGAGCCGCTCCGTTTGAATGTTGACGTACCCGGTAGCCCCCCCCACCAGCTCAATCCCATATTTGAGGCTTCTCTCTGGTCGGGCTGCACCCGTAAATTCGACACCTACCGAGAGAAGTCTATCCTGCCCTCCCTTCCACAGGACCTCGTCTATCCCTCCGCGTTTGACGAGAGCGTTCACGGGGCCGTACGTTCCCGGCTGAGGAAACCAGGACTCATAGAGGAAGCGCAAGGCATCAAGAAGATTGCTCTTGCCCCCCATATTAGGGCCAACCAGGACATTGAGC
>Ga0326728_10004914_pt1 | contig 38723 bp, 37 predicted proteins | sample MB3enrmetagenome_FD_207602 | JGI IMG/M metagenome (GOLD analysis project Ga0326728, IMG submission 207602) | Lab enriched peat soil microbial communities from McLean, Ithaca, NY, United States - MB31MN | ecosystem: Environmental > Terrestrial > Soil > Wetlands > Peat | place: USA: New York... | reverse complement strand
GAAACGACTCAGGATGGGTTCGATCCGATCGCCAGCCGCTCTGCCGCGGATGGCCGTCCGCGGCAGAGCATTCCTTTCGGAACACGATCAGGATAATTGTTTTCGCTATAACAAGGATGGGTTGAGCCCTTGCGAAACCCATCATGGGCCGTGCCGCGCGACAAGATGATGGGTTTCGCTGCCGCTCAACTCCCATGCCCTACGCGCTACTCCAGGCCGGCGAGCAGAAGTGCCTTGACGTCATCCGGCACAGTCAGGCGGCGGACCACCTTCGGCCAAAGTTCCACGGGCGGCGCAGCGACCAATTCACGCGACAAGGTGACGACGTGCAGGTGGTCGTTGAGGTGATTGCGGCCGCCGCAATGCTGCGCCCGGCAGAGGACGCGCGGGTGACATTCGCGATAGTGACAAACGCGGCCGAGATACGCCCCGCTTTCGTCGGCTAGGAAAACGTCGGCGCCGAGATTGATACGTTGACCAGCCCCTTTGAGCCCGCGACCGACGGTCGCCAGTCGATCGAAATCAACAGCATCATCATTGATCGTCACCAGCACATCGGCGTCGTGCGGGATCGGTTTGGTCGTCGTCAGCGATCCGACCAGCGCGATGCGTTTCACGCCTGGACAATCCCGCGCCGACCGCACGAACGCGCCCACCGCGAGCAACAAATGCCGGCGCGGGTCGGGGACGGAAGGCGAAGGCGGATAGGACCGTGCACGACGCATTGAAAAATTATACGGCGCCGCCGCCGCGATTTGAATATTTGTCGAAAGGGGATTAGCCGACGGCGGAATCTGCCACAGCGGCACATCCCAACGGCGGATTGCGCTATATTCATCCGCCCTACGCGCTGAATTCGCGCCGTTTCCGATTGGTTATTTCGCGTTGTACATATATATGTACGTATAGAATTGGGAGCGCCCTACCATGCCCAAGCGCGATTTGCGGCACAAGCCCGAACCGAGCCAACAACCGAACCGCGAACCGAGTCACGTGACCTATACCGACTTCCGCGAGCGGCTGGCCGCTTACATGGACCAGGTTTGCGACAGCCGCGCGCCGCTGCATGTGACGCGGCAGAGTGGCCGGACCGTCGTCGTCATGTCCGAGGAAGAATTCGAGGGCTGGATGGAGACGGTCCATCTGTTGCGCAGTCCCACCAATGCGCGGCGGCTTCTGGCGTCGATCGTCTCCGCCAATGCCGGGGAGCTCGAGGAGCATGGTCTCATCGAGCCGGAGGAATGAAGCTTCTTTGGACCGAGCAGGCCTGGGCGGATTATCTGTATTGGCGGCGCAACGATCCCGACACCGTGAAGAAGATCAACGCGCTGATCGCGGACATCGAGCGCGATCCGTTTCGCGGTCTCGGCAAGCCGGAGGCGCTCAAATTCGCGCTGGCGGGCTGGTGGTCGCGCCGCATCACGCAGGAGCATCGGTTGGTTTATCGCGTGTCGGGAAAGCCCGGCGCGCAAATCCTGGAAATCGCCCAGTGCCGTTATCATTATTGAGCCCGTGCCAGACGCGATCGCAAAGCTGCTCCGCGCGAGACAATCTCGACAGGTCAAAACTTTTCCCTTAAGGCCGCTGCACGAACAATACGCTGGGAGGAACCGATGGCGACGCTGGAGGAGCATCTCGAGGATTTGGTGATCGGCAACCGAATCCTCGCGCACGAAGGCGTGGTCGACGGCTTCGGCCATGTCAGCATGCGGCATCCCGAGCGTCCGGACCGGTTCTTCATGTCGCGCTCGCGCAGCCCGGAACTGGTGACGCGCGACGACATCATGGAGTTCGACCTCGACTGCAACCCGATCGACCAACGCGGCCGCGTCATGTACGGCGAGCGCCCGATCCATGGCGCGATCTTCCAGGCGCGGCCCGATGTCGGATCGGTGGTGCACAATCACGCCCATGAGGTCATTCCGTATTCGGTGACGAAGTCGCCGATGCGGCAGGTCATCCACACGGCGGGCGGCATGGGCGCGCACGTGCCGGTGTGGGACATCCGCGACGAGTTCGGCGATACGGATCTGCTCGTCCGCAACCTCGCGCAGGGCCGCAGTCTCGCCAAGACGCTCGGCGATAACGCCGCGGTGCTGATGCGCGGCCATGGCTGCGCGGTGGTCGGCAAGACCGTGCGCGACGCGGTGCGCATCGCCGTCTATCTCATGGTCAATGCGCGGCTGCAGACCGAATCGATGCGGCTCGGCGACGTCACCTTCCTGTCCGAGGGCGAGATGAGCGCGACCGCCGAAATGGCTGGCTCGTCGCTGTCCTCCGACCGGATCTGGGAATACTGGACCCGCCGCAGCGGGTACGTGCCGGAGAAGAAGTAGGTCGTTTGCCGTCATTCCGGGGCCGAGCGCAGCTCGGAGCCCGGAATCCATATCCCCAGTGCCGGGAGTATGGATTCCGGACTCGCTGCTGCGCGGCGATCCGGAATGACGGCGAACCTATCTCAATAGCCGCGGCGCTTCTTTTTCTTCGCGGCCTTCTTGGCCGCGTAGCGGGCGTCTTGCGCGGACTGGCGCTGCGCCGCGACCACGCTTTCGGTTTCCTCGAAGCCGTCGCCTTGCGCCGACGGACGCCCGCCGCGGGCGTCGCCGTTCTGCGAGGGCGCCCGCGCGCCGGCCTTGGCGCGGTCGAGGACGAAACGGGCGTACTCGTCCATGTCGCCTTGGAACGGCTTGATGTGGCCGTCGGCGGTGAGCCACAGCCGGTCGGCGACAAGTTCGATCAGCGAGCGGTCGTGGGTGATGAGAATCACGGCGCCCTCGTAATCGTTGAGCGCATCCTGCAGCGCGCGGCGGCTGTCGATGTCGAGGTGGTTGGTCGGCTCGTCGAGGATGAGGAGATGCGGCGCCGCCATCGCCACGAGATTGAGCAGCAACCGCGCGCGCTCGCCGCCGGACAGATTGGCGACGGTGGTGCCCTGCTTGTCGAACGACAGCCCGAACTGCGCCAGCCGCGAGCGGCGCGACGGCTCGCTGTCCTCCGGCATTTCGCGGCGGATGATGTCGAGCGGCGTATCGTCGGGATCGAGCGCCTCGATCTGATGCTGATGGAACCAGCCGACCTTGATGCGGCTTTCGCGCTTCATCTGGCCGGATTTGAGTGGCAGCGCGCCGGCCAACATCTTGGCGAAGGTCGATTTGCCGGCACCGTTGACGCCGAGAAGCCCGATGCGGTCGTCGACGTCGAGCCGCAGATTGAGGTTGCGCAGCACCGGCGGCCCGTCATAACCGACCGTGGCGTTCTCGAGCTGCAATAGCGGCGGCGCCAGCGGCCGCGTCGGCGACGGCAGCGTGAACGGCGCGACGCGCTGCTCGACTATTTCCGCGATCGGCGCCATCTTGGCGAGACGCTTGATGCGCGATTGCGCCTGCGCCGCCTTGCTCGCCTTGGCGCGGAAGCGGTCGATGAATTTCTGCAAATGCGCGCGCTCGGCCTCCTGCTTGGCCTTGGTCGCCAGTTGCAGCCGCGCCTTTTCGGCGCGGCGGCGTTCGAAATCGTCGTAGCTGCCGCTGTAGAGGTCGAGCTTGCCTTCGCTCAGATGCAAAATGGTGTCGACCGAATTGTTGAGGAGTTCGCGGTCGTGGCTGATGATCAGCGCGGTGTGCGGATACTTCTTCAGCCGCGCCTCGAGCCACAGCGCGCCTTCGAGGTCGAGATAGTTGGTCGGCTCGTCGAGCAGCAACAGATCGGGCTCGGCGAACAAGGCGGCGGCGAGCGCGACGCGCATGCGCCAGCCGCCGGAGAATTCCGCCATGGTCCGGGTCAGATCGTCGGTCGAGAAGCCGAGCCCGTTCAAGATTTCCGCCGCCCGCGCCGGCGCGCGGTCGGCGTCGATGGCGTTGAGCTGTTGATAGATTTCGGCCATCTCCTCGGGTTCGGCGGTCTCCAGTTGCGCGGTCAATTCCTCCCGCAGGGTGTCGGCGGCGAGGATGGTGTCGATCAGCGTGACCGGCGTCGCCGGATGCTCCTGATCGACCGAGCCGATCCGGGCGCGCTTGGGTAAGAGAATTTCGCCGCCGAGCGGAACCAGTTCGCCGGTGATGAGCTTGAACAGGGTCGATTTGCCGATGCCGTTGCGGCCGACCAGGCCGACCTTGCTGCCTGGCGGAATGGCGACGCTCGCCTCCTTGAAGAACCGGCGGCCCCAGGCGTCGAAAACAAGATTGTCGATCTGCAGCATGCGTGCGCGCCAAAGGGGTTTGGGACGGTCAGGGAGGAGCCGTTGTTTAATGCGGGGCGGCGCCAATGGCGAGCGAAAAATGGCAGCAGCCAGCCCGGGAATTGCGCTTCATCGCCTCGCTGCCGGCTATATGGTTACGCCGCTACGGCCAGGCAACCTTTCCGCCGGTTTCGGGCTTGATAGCGCTCCTCGGAACTGCCACATCAAACCCGCCATGCATATGCCCATTCGTACCCCCGAGGCCGCCGCGGCCGAGCCGCTCGTCGCGACCGAGGTCGGGCGGCGGCGCACGTTCGCGATCATCTCCCACCCGGACGCCGGCAAGACCACGCTGACGGAAAAACTCCTCTTGTTCGGCGGCGCCATCCAGCTCGCCGGCCAGGTCAAGGCCAAGCGCGACCGGCGCTCGACCCGGTCCGACTGGATGAGCATCGAGCGCGAGCGCGGCATCTCCGTCGTCACCTCGGTGATGACGTTCGAGTATGACGGCCGCGTCTTCAATCTGCTCGACACGCCCGGCCACGAGGACTTTTCCGAGGACACCTATCGCACCCTGACCGCGGTCGATTCGGCGGTGATGGTGATCGACGCCGCCAAGGGCATCGAGCCGCGCACCCGCAAGCTGTTCGAGGTCTGCCGGCTGCGCGACATTCCGATCATCACCTTCATCAACAAGATGGATCGCGAAAGCCGCGACCCGTTCGAGCTGATCGACGAGATCGAGAAGACCCTGGCGCTCGACGTCGCGCCGGTGACCTGGCCGGTCGGGCGCGGCCGCGACTTCGTCGGCACCATCGACGTGGCGACGGGCGGTGTGCGTTTGCTGGACGGCGACGCCGGCACCGCCGGGCAACTCCGCGAGATGACGATCGCCGAAGTCGCAGCACTCAAGGAACAGCTCGACGCGGCGACGATCGAAGGCGAGCTCGAACTCGTGCGCGAAGCCTGCAAGCCGTTCGACCGTCAGGCGTTCGCCGAGGGCCACATGACGCCGCTGTTCTTCGGCTCTGCGCTGAAGAATTTCGGCGTCGGCGATCTCCTCGACGCCATCGCCGCGCTGGCGCCGCCGCCGCGGGCGCAGGCCGCCGACAAGCGGGTGGTCAACGCGACGGAGCCGGGCCTCTCCGCGTTCGTGTTCAAGATCCAGGCGAACATGGACCCGAACCATCGCGACCGCATCGCCTTCGTGCGGCTGTGCTCAGGCAAACTCAGCCGCGGCATGAAGGTCAAGCAGGTGCGCACCGGCAAGACCATCACGCTGCACGCGCCGCAATTTTTCTTCGCCCAGGACCGGGCGCTGGCCGAAGAAGCCTATGCCGGCGACGTCGTCGGCATCCCGAACCACGGCACGCTGCGCATCGGCGACACCCTGACCGGCGGCGAGGACATCAATTTCGCCGGCGTGCCGAATTTCGCGCCCGAGATCCTGCGGCGCGTGCGGCTTCCCGACGCCATGAAGGCGAAGAAGCTGAAACAGGCGCTGCAGCAATTGGCCGAGGAAGGCGTCGCCCAGGTGTTCCGGCCGACCGACGGCTCGCCGGCTTTGATCGGCGTGGTCGGGCCGCTGCAGCTCGACGTGCTGCGGGCGCGGCTTCGCGCCGAATACGGGCTCGAGGTCGACTGGACCACGGCGGAGTTTCAGTTCGCGCGCTGGATCACGGCCGAGGACGGCAAGACGCTCACCGAGTTCACGGCGCGCTACGGTTCGTCGATCGCCGAGGACTTCGACGACGATCTGGTGTTTCTGGCGCGCAGCGCCTTCGACCTGGAATACACCGGGCGGCACAATCCCGGCATCGTGTTTGCAGATGTGAAGGATATTCACCGCAAACCCGCGGCTTAGCGTTGAAGGAGTTGTCGATCTCGGACGGACCCGCTTAAGACCCGATGCGACCCCACCGCAGCAACAGGAGGCATGTATGACATTCTACGGCCACTGCAGCGCGTCGATTATCGTGTGTGCATTCGTCTCGTTGTCCGCCTTCGTGTGCGGCCCGGCGCAGGCCGATCCGCGCGGCCTCTGGCTGGCGCAGGACGGCGCGAAAGTGCAAGTCGGCCCGTGCGGCGCCCGCCTCTGTGCGACCATCGCCGTCCCCAAGTCGCGCGTCGATCCCGCGACCGGCCAGCCCTGGACCGACAAGAACAATCCCAATCCTGCCCTGCGCAGCCGGCCGCTGGTCGGCGTCGCCGTACTGAGCGGCCTGGTGCCGGAGACGCCGGGCAAATGGTCGGGCCAGCTCTACAATGTCGACAACGGCCAGACCTACACCGGCCATCTCGTCGAGGTCGACCGTGGCACCGTCCGGGTCGAGGGCTGTGTGATCGGCATTTGCGGCGGCCAGAACATGCGCCGGCTGCGGTGACCGCTGGATCCAAATCGTCCGTTTGATCCAGGGCGCCCGCGCATGAGCGGAGGACCGATGCAAGACGGCCGCACGACGCCGAGCCGGCGCGATCTGCTCGCGCTGATCGGCACGCTGGCCGGCAGCGCGGCGATGTATCATGCGATGACGAGCCTCGGCTTCGCGGCGGATTCGACCTACCGCGGGCCGCTCGAGCTTTCCGGCGACGTCAAGGGCGCTTCGGTCTTGGTGCTCGGCGCCGGCCTCGCCGGCATGACCGCGGCGCTGGAGCTGCGGCGGGCAGGCTACCGGGTTGCGGTGCTGGAATTCAACAGCCGCGCCGGCGGTCGCAACTGGACGCTGCGCGGCGGCGACAGTTTCACCGAGCTCGGCGGCTTCACCCAGGTCTGCGCGTTCGAGCCAGGGCTTTATTTCAATCCGGGACCGTGGCGTATTCCCTACCACCATCGCGCCCTGCTTGATTACTGCAGACGCCTCAATGTCGCGCTGGAGCCGTTCGTCGAGATCAATCACAACGCGCTCCTGCACGCGACGGGCGCGTTCGGCGGCCGGCCGCAACGCATTCGCGACATCCAGGCCGATTTTCACGGCCACGTCGCCGAGCTGTTGGCCAAGGTCACCCAACAGGGCGAACTCGGTCAGGCGGTGTCGCGCGAAGACAAAGAGATTTTGCTCGAGGCGCTGCGGTCGTGGGGCGCGCTGGACAAGGACTACGCCTATCGCGCCGGTCTCGATTCGGCGGATGCGCGCGGCTTTGCCAAGCCTCCGGGCGGCGGCCTCGGCGCTGCGCCGGTGCCCGGCGAACCGATCGGCCTTTCCGAACTCCTGCAATCGCGGCTGTGGCGCTATCTGCAGATTTTCGCCTGGTACGAACTGCAGACCACGATGTTCCAGCCGGTCGGCGGCATGGACATGATCGGCAAGGCGTTCGCGCGCGAAGTCGGCGACCTCATCCGCTATGACGCCAAGGTGACGCGGATCAAACAGAGCGACCACGGCGTCGCCGTGACCTATGTGGACGCGAAAAAGCCGGACGCGGTGCAGATCGCGGAAGCCGATTGGTGCGTCTGCACCATTCCGCTCTCCATTCTCAGCCAGATCGAGATCGACGTCGGCGGCCGCATGAAGGCGGCGATCGACGCGGTGCCTTATATGTCCGCCGTCAAGATCGGCCTGCAGTTCAAGCGCCGGTTCTGGGAAGAAGACGACGCGATCTATGGCGGCATCAGCTATACCAACCTGCCGATCCGGCAGATCGCCTATCCGAATATGGGCTTCAATCGCGGCGGCCGCGGCATCCTGCTCGGCGCCTATGTGTTCGAGGGCGCCAATGCCTACGAATTCACCGCGATGCCGCCTGCGGAACGCGTGGCGCAAGCCGTCAAGTTCGGCGCGGTCCTGCATCCGCAATACGGCGCGGAATTCGAGAACGGCGTCGCCGTCGCCTGGCATCGCGTGCCGTTCACGCTCGGCTGCGCCGGCCGCTGGAGCGAGGACACGCGGGCAGCGCATTACAATGATCTCTGCCAGATCGACGGCAGGATCGTGCTCGCCGGCGAGCACGCGTCGTATATTCCCGCTTGGCAGGAGGGCGCGATCCTCTCGGCACTCGACGCGATCACCCGCCTGCACGAGCGTGTCGTCAAGACGTAAGCCGGTCATCAGGTGGGGCTCGCGATGCGACGTCAAACAAATTTGCCGGCCTTGATACTGTCGCTTGCCTGGATCGCCCTGTCGGCACTCGCCGCGCCGGCGCTGGCGCAGACCGCGACTCAAACAACTTCCGAGCAAACCCGGTCCGCGCCGATGCTGAGCGCGGGCTCCGCCTTGGCCGAACGCAACGGCGCGGAGCTTTATGCGAATATCTGCCAGGCCTGTCACATGCCCGACGGCCAAGGCGCGACCGGCGCAGGAACCTATCCGTCGCTCGCCGGCGACACCAATCTCGCCGACGGCTCCTTTCCGATCCATGTCGTGATCAACGGCAAGCGGGCGATGCCGCCATTCGGCAGGATGATGAGCGATGAACAAATCGCCGCCGTGGTCAATTATGTGCGCACCCATTTCGGCAACACCTATGCCGATGCCGTCATCGTCAAGGACGTCGCGGCCGGCCGCCGCTGAACCCGGACAGTCACGAACGAGGAGAACAGAAATGAAGATCGGATCAGTCCTCGCCATCGCCGGCCTCCTTGCCGCGCTCGACGCCGCGAACGCCGACGTGGTGCGGCATCCCATCCCGAATTCGACGTTCCCGATTGCGCAATCGGTAGAAATCTCGGGTAATACGACGACGTATTACCTCAGCGGCCAGGTGCCGCCGCTCATCAACAAAGACATCGATCCGGCCATTCCGGCGGCGTATGGTGACACCAAGATCCAGACCGTCGGCGTCCTCACCAGGATCCAGGGAATTCTTCAAGGTCTCGGCCTCGGCATGGGCGACGTAGTCAAGATACAGGTGTTTCTGGTAGCGACGCCGGCCTCGCCGATGGATTTCAAAGGTTTTATGGAAGGCTACACCCAGTTCTTTGGCGGCAATCAGCCCAATCTGCCGGCACGGTCCGTCATCGGCGTGGCGGCGCTGGCAAACTCGGGCTTTTTGGTCGAGATCGAAGTGATCGCCGTGAAACAGACGAAATAAGCCCCGCTTGTCGACCTCTTACGCGGAGAACGCGATGTCTGGACAATTGTTACGGCGCACCAAGCGATACAGCGCAATCGTTTTCGCCGCCGCCTTCATCGCCTCCGCCGCGATCGCATCGAACGCTGCGGCGACGGAAGGCCTCAATCCGCAGCAGCAGCTGCTGTTCGATATCTACAAGGAGCTGGTCGAGATCAACACCGTCACGGCGACCGGCGATACGGCGCGCGCGGCGCAAGCGATGGCGGCGCGGCTGCGGGCCGGCGGCTTGCCCGACGCCGACGTCCACGTGTTCACGCCGGCGCCGCAGAAGGGCGACCTCGTCGCGCGGCTGCGCGGCGCCGGCGCCAGGAAGCCGATCCTCCTGCTCGCCCATATCGACGTGGTGCCGGCGCGGCGCGAGGATTGGTCGGTCGATCCGTTCAAGCTGACCGAGGCCGACGGCCATTTCTACGGCCGCGGCAGCGGCGACGACAAATACATGGCGGCGGCATTCATCGCCAATCTCATCCGCTACCGGCAGGAAGGCTATCAGCCGGACCGCGACATCATCGTCGCCTTGGAAACCGACGAGGAAATCCTCGACCACGACGGCTTGGGCATCCGCTGGCTCATCAAAAACCAGCGTGAGCTGATCGATGCCGCGTTCGCGCTCAATGAAGGGGGCGGCGTCGCGCTCAAGAAAGGCAAGCCGGTCCGCAACACCGTGCAGACCAGTGAAAAAATATCACTCGGCTACCAGTTCGATGTGCACAACAAAGGCGGCCACAGCGCGATGCCGGTCAAGGACAACGCGATCTATCGGCTCGCCGAGGGTTTGACGCGGCTTTCGAAATTCGGCTTTCCCTTGAACCTCAACGAGACAACGCGGGCTTATTTCGAGCGCACCGCGCAGATGGAAGGCGGCCAGACCGCCGAGGATTTGCGCGCCGTCTTGGCGGGCCAGACCGACCTCGACGCGCCGGCCGTCGTCCGCCTCACCGCCGATCCCGCCTTCAATGCGCAACTGCGCACCACCTGCGTCGCGACGATGCTCGAGGGCGGCTCCGCGATCAACGCGCTGCCGCAGCTTGCCAGCGCCAAGGTCAATTGCCGCATCATGCCCGGCGAGGCGGTCGATCAGGTCAAGGCGACGCTCGAACGCGTTCTGGCCGACGATCAGATCACCGTCACGCAGCTCGGCGAGCCGACGCCGAGCCCGCCGTCGCCGCTCTCCGACGAGATCATGGCGCCGATCACCAAGCTGTCGGCCGAGTTCTGGCCGGGCGCGGTCGTGCTGCCGACCATGAGCGCCGGCGCGACCGACGGCAGCTATCTGCGCAACGCCGGCATTCCGACCTACGGCCATTCCGGCCTCGCCGTCGACATGGGCGACTTCCGCATTCACGGCAAGGACGAGCGCATTCCGGTCAAGTCGTTTTTTGAAGGCGACGAGTATCTGTACCGGCTGGTGAAGATGTTTTCGGGCGGAAACATTCGTTAATTCTTAGCAAGTTCCTCGCGCCGGATTTCCAGCTCCAGCCATTGCTCCTCGGCCGCGGCAATCTTCGTATGCAGATCGCCGAGCGTGGCGGTGGTTTTTTCGAAACCGGCGCGATCGCGTACGTAGAAACTCGGATCGTCGAGTTTCGCCTGCAGCGCGGCGGCTTCGCCTTGCAGCGCGGCAATGGTCTTCGGTAGGGTCTCGAGGGCATGCTTGTCCTTGAAGACGAGGCGCCGCTTCGGCGACGGCGGCGCCGCCGTGGCAGCGGTTTCCTTGGCGGCCTTCGGCGGCTGGTCCGGCCGCGGCTTCTCCCGCGTCAGATCGGCGCCGCGCTGCGTGAGCATGTCGCTGTAGCCGCCGGCATATTCGATCCAGCGGCCGTCGCCTTCCGGCACGATGACGCCGCTGACCAGGCGATCGAGAAAATCGCGGTCGTGGCTGATGAGGAGAACGGTGCCGGGATAATCCGCCAGCATCTCTTCCAGCACGTCGAGTGTTTCCATGTCCAGATCGTTGGTCGGCTCGTCGAGCACCAGGAGGTTCGACGGCTTGGCCAACGCCTGCGCCAGCATGAGGCGGCCGCGTTCGCCGCCGGAGAGCTTGCCGAGCGGCGTGCGCGCCTGCTCGCTCGCGAACAAAAAGTCCTTCATGTAGCTGACGACGTGCTTGGCTTGGCCGTTGACCATCACGGTGTCGCCGCGGCCGCCGGTCAAGGCCTCCGCGACGGTGACATTGGGATCGAGACTGTCGCGGTGCTGGTCGAGCGTGGCAATGGCGAGGTTCGATCCGAGCCGAACCGTGCCGTCGTCGGGCGGTAGCTGGCCGATCAGCATGCTGATCAAGGTGGTCTTGCCGCTGCCGTTCGGGCCGACGATGCCGATGCGGTCGCCGCGCTCGATGCGGGTCGAAAAATCGCGCACGATCGGCCGCCCGTCGTAACTCTTGCTGATGTTTTTCGCTTCGATCACCAGCGCGCCGGACGGCGCCGCCGCGCCGGCGGTCATCGCGACATTGCCAGCGGCGCCGCGGTGGGTGCGGCGGCGTTCGCGCAGCGCCTGCAATTCGCCGACCCGGCGCATGTTGCGCTTGCGCCGTCCGGTGACGCCGTAGCGCAGCCAATGCTCCTCGGCGACGATCTTGCGGTCGAGCTTGTGCTGATCGCGTTCTTCCTGCGCCAGCACCGTGTCGCGCCACTCTTCGAAATAGGCGAAGCCACGGTCGAGCCGCTTGGTCTCCCCGCGGTCGAGCCAGACCGTGACGCGCGACAGCGTCGAGAGAAAGCGGCGGTCGTGGCTGATGATCACCATGGCGCTGCGGCGCGAGTTGAGCTCCTGCTCCAGCCATTCGATCGTCGTCAGGTCGAGATGATTGGTCGGCTCGTCGAGCAGCAGAATATCCGGCGACGGCGCCAATACGCGCGCGAGCGCGGCGCGGCGCGCCTCGCCGCCGGAGAGGTTTTGCGGATTTTCCTCCCCGGTGAGCCCGAGTTGCTCCAACAGATAACGCGCGGCATGAGGATCATCGCTCGCTCGCAACCCGGCCTCGACATAGGCGAGCGTGGTCGCAAAGCCGGAAAAATCCGGCTCCTGCGGCAAGTAGCGCACCAGCGCGCCCGGCTGCACGAACACCGCGCCGCGATCCGGCTCGACGAGCCCGGCCGCGATCTTGAGCAAGGTCGATTTGCCCGACCCGTTGCGCCCCACCAGCGACACGCGCTCGCCCGACGAGACGCTGAGTTCGGCGCTCGTCAGCAGCGGCGTGCCGCCGAAGGTCAGTGCGATGTCTTTGAGTTGCAGAAGCGGAGGAGCCATGTGCCTTGTCATACCGGCATGTCGGGCCGTGAAGGCCGCGGTTCAAGCCTTTGTGCGATCGAATATTCGCGGGAGGACGGCCATGGCGCGGCGCGCCTGTCAAGCCGCCGGTGTGCTCTCGCTGCACGAGCATGGTTTCGCGTTCTCGCGACGCCAGCGCGCCCGAGTTTTCACAAACGTCGAGGTCCCGGGCGGCCACGAGGGCCGCCCGGGACTACGGAAGGACGCTTCGTAGGGGCGCCCCTTGTGGGCGCCCACCAAGCCATCAAAAAAATAACAGGAAGCGGAACGCCGACAGACGCAGTGTCTCATGAGCCGCACCAGCGGGTGCGGCGCGCGCCACGGAGCAATCGGCTTGCGCCGACCCTCCGCTGCGGGCGCGCTCGCCTGTCGGCGTTCCACCACGGCGCTTGCGGCAGCGACCGAACGCCACCGCTCAGCTTCAACACACGCGCTTCCTGGGACGAGGTCGGAGCGCACGGTCCCGATGGTTCGAAAGACCGCGCGCCTTTTTCGCGGGCGTTACCCGCGCCTTCCTGTCCCAGTCCAGCGAGTTCCAACTCGCAGACCGGTCATGGTGCCGGCCGGGCGTGTCGCGCCGAGGCCGCCCGGGAGTGGAGGGGACGAGCCCCCACCCGCGGGAACCGCTCTCGCCCCACCCGCCGGCGTCACCCGGCGGGCGTCCTGTTACGTGAGCGAGATTCGTAGAATTTGTATCCGATTGCGGGACCGTTGTCAACAACAAGTCCTTGTTATTGTGATTGGCCAAAGCAAAGCCTGCGCGGGTGAGCATTGAAGATTATAGAGAACGTGGCCGCGCCTCGCCCATTTGCCCGCCCCACGCTTGGCACTGGGATAACTTTATGATTCAACTGAGAGAAATAGCGAATCAGTTGAGTGCTGCTATGGAACCTCGCAAGGAATACCGGAATGGTGCGCTCGAAGTCCTCACAGGCCGGACCGGAGGTCAAAACTGCTTCCGTTAAGGTCCATGAGGATCGTCGAAAACAACATAGTAATATCGACCGCATTTCGCGTATCGCGGAACTTCTCAATGAGGTCGCAACTTTAATGAAGAGCGAGCCTCAGGTGGACTCAAAGTCGCTTGAGCAGCTAACGCGATTGCAACTCAGATTAAAGATACCAACCAAGAGAGTTCAATTTCGAACAAATGCATTCCCGGACACGCCTCCTGCGCGATGGTTAGTTCGCGAGAATCGCAAAGAAACGCCCATAGATTTCATTCGGCGCGTATATTATCCGTGGCTCGGAAAGGGTCTTTCACGTTCTCATATAAGGCATCTCGATAAGAGTCTCTACTTAGCGCTCTATAAATTTCTTGCTGAGGGCGGAGAAATTCCGCCTGACATCGACCTGCCGACCAAGAAACAACTTAGCGATCGAGAACTAAAACAAGCGGGATACACACAAGGCAAGCCCTCTAGTGAACAACGGGAGGCCGTTCGGCTTTATCATCTCGCTCGCGATAGAGCTCGAAAGAGTAAAAAACTTCGCGAGGATTAATTCTCTAGAAAGGATTATGGTATCCAATGTCCGTGTTCTAGCCCGGGGAGTTCGTAGACCTCTTCGGGCGAAAACACGGAGGTTGCCATGGAGACGACCCTTAGACTTTTCGGATTTCCGTTTGGCTGCGACTTGCTACTAATCGGTTGCGAAAAATTGATCCCGGCTACTCAATACCTCCTTCCGCTCGGCGGGAGTGAGTTCGCACAGCTTGCGGGCCTGTTAATCTCCTACGCCGGGCTTGTAACGATTGTCGACGCCTTCCGATCATTTCGTTAGCGTTTAAGGCAAGTTAGCCCGGATGAGCACGCCGATACGCGGCGTTATCGAAGAACGCAGAGCCCCAAATCGCTACGATATCTGCGCTACGCTTGTTGGTTCGGCGCTACAACACCTGAATGGGAACGCCGGCGAAATTTAACATGCAACGCACCACGCATTTGTGGGTTGCCGGTGCAAAATTCGTCCCACGCCTCTTGCGCGGATCTGTTCGGCCAAAGGTGGTTGATCAAGTGGATGTGCGACCCTCCCTGCCAATGGTTATTGCGCTCATCGAAATCGCGTTGATCAAAATAAAAAAGATGCCAGTTGGTGACATCTGGCGTATAAAATAAATGTCCCGATAAAAGGCGCCGCTCGTCAAAAATTGCGGATATCTTGTTCGCCGTCTTTTTAGCCTTGGGCTGCATTTGCCCGGCTCCATTGGCGACAAGGGCCCCCAAGTCACTTTCCGCCAAATGCAAATGTTCGGGCAGGAATTCGCGGTGATGTGCACAATGCAGGAAAGGTAAAAGACCGGCCCCGCACGCTAAAATTAGATTCGCCAAATCTGCCTGTTCAATTGTAATTGATCGGCAATGCTTCTTGAGGTCGCCCTTCTTCCGAATGGAGAAAATCGCGGTTAATTCGGCGAACGATTCTCTTGACATGGCATTTTACGTAGCGTGGCGGCGCTCTTTTTCGAAGCTCGCGGCAAGCGCAGCCCGAAGGCGCCGATGATACGACGGTGATCGAACTACTCGTTGGTTAGGGAAATATCTTCGAATTGAATATGTCTGATTCGCGACCTCAGCGCGAGTCGCGCGCAAACTGCGTGTGCGCGGGTGCGAATCGCGTTACCGCACCCCGATCGTCCTCACCGCCAGCGCCGCGGCGGAGGCGCGGTTCTCCACCCCCAGCTTGGCGTAGATTTGCTCCAAATGCTTGTTCACCGTGCGCGGGGACAGCGCCAGAATCTCGGCGATGTCGCGGTTGGATTTGCCCTTCGCGATCCACAGCAGCACCTCGGCCTCGCGTTCGGTCACGGCGAGTTTCTGCTTGAGCAAGGAGCGGTCGTCGCCGACTTCGCCTTCGATCAGCCGCAGCAGATGCTCGTCGGGGCCGATGCGGGCGACATAGACGATGCGGACGCGCACGGCGTTCTTGCCGGCCTTCAAGTCCATCGGCGGCGGCTCGGCGCCGGAGGGGGCGGCGGCGCATTGGCCGATCCAGGTCTGCACGTCGTGCGGCAGCACATAGTCCTCGCGGTCGAAGTCGGCGAAGGCGATGCCGAGGAGTTTCGCGGCCTGCGGCGTGTACCACTGGATGATGCCGGCATTGTTCGCCGCGAGCAGAAAGCGGCCGAAGGCGTCGAGCGCGGTGCGCGCGCTGTGGGCGATGCGGGCATTGGCGAGATGGACGCGGATGCGCGCCAACAGTTCGCCCGGCACGATCGGCTTGGTGACGTAATCGACGCCGCCGGCCTCCAGCCCCTCGATGATGTGCTCGGTGTCGGACAGGCCGGTCATGAAGATGACCGGCACGTGCGCCAGCGCTTTGTTCTGCTTGAGCCGCCGTGTCGTGGCGAAGCCGTCGGTGCCGGGCATCACGGCGTCCATGAGAATGATATCCGGCACCACCTTTTCCACGATCGACAGCGCGTGCTCGCCCTCGCGCGCGACGAGCACCGTCATCCCCGCCTCCTCCAGCGCGTCGGTGAGCATGCGCAGCGTCTCGGGCGAATCGTCGACCACGAGCACGATGTCGCGCGTCTCGCTTTTACGCGTGGGCGGCACGAGCTTCCTCCAGCGCCGCGGCGTACCGCTTGAGGTCGAAGGCGTTCATGATCGTGCGCATGCGGATGACGAAATCGCCGCAGTCCGGCCGCCCGCGTTCGATCTCGTCGAGCTTTTCCATGATCCGGCGGACGTGGCCGATTTCGCCGAGCCGGATCAATTCGTCGATGTCGCCGCCGGGCGGCAGTGGCGCGGTCGCGGATGCCGGCGCGGCGGCGGCCGGCGGCGCGGGCGCTTCCGTCTCGTAGAGCCAGTCGATGTCGAGCAGCGCGTGGATCTTCTTCAGGAGCTGGCGCACGTCGATCGGCTTCATCAGCGCGTCGTCGTAGAGCGGCTCGGTCTCCAGCATGTCGTGGGCGTCGATCGCGTTGGCCGAGACGACGAGGATGGCGGGGCGCTTGCCCGATTGCTCGCGCAGCCGCTGCGCGACCTCCCAGCCGTCCATCTCCGGCATGGCGATGTCGAGCAGGATGAGGTTGGGGCTGATCGCCTCGGCCAGCGCCAGGCACTCCGGTCCGGAAGCGGCCGGCACGACATTGAAGCCGAGCGGTTCCAAGAGTTCGCGAATGAGATCGCGCTGCACCTCGTTGTCGTCGACCACCAGCACGGTCTGCCGCGGCCCGTCATAGCCGCGTACGCGGTATTCCATGGTCGAGGCGATGCGCGGGCGCGGCACCACCGAGAGGAACAGTTTCACGCGGAAGGTCGTGCCTTTGCCGACTTCGCTCTTCACCGCGATGTCGCCGCCCATGATCTTCGTCAGCAGGCTGGTGATGGTGAGCCCGAGCCCGGTGCCGATGGTCGCCTTGGCGCCGGCGGTGCGGGCGCGCTCGAACGGCTGGAAGATGCGCTCCAGATCGTTCTTGTGGATGCCGACGCCGGTGTCCGTGAAGGTGAACTCGGCGACCTGGTGGCGGTAACCGACGCGGAACGTGACCTCGCCGGCATCGGTGAACTTGATGGCGTTGGAGAGAAGATTGATCAGGATCTGGCGCAGCCGATTCTCGTCGGTCTGCACCACGGCCGGCAGCCGATCGCGCAGCACATAATGGAAGTCGATGCCTTTGGCGGTCGCCTGCAGGCGGAACATGGCGACGATCTCGTCGAGGAAATCCGAGATGTGCACTTCGTTGCGGGTGAGGTGCAGGCGGCCGGCTTCGATCTTGGAAATGTCGAGCAGGCCGTCGATCAGGCCGGACAGATGCTCGGCGCTGCGGCGCACCACCTTGATGGCGTTGACCCGCTGCGGCGGGATCGCCGGGTCGCGCTCCATCAATTGCGCGTAGCCGAGAATGGCGTTGAGCGGCGTGCGCAATTCGTGACTGAGGCCGACGACGTGGCGGCTCTTGGCCTTGTTCGCGGCCTCGGCGGCTTCCTTGGCCTTTTGCAGCAGCGCGTCGGTGCGCTGGTGGGCCTCGATTTCGTTCATCAGGAGGTCGGTCTGGCGGCGGGTCTCCTCCTCGGCCACGCGGCGGCTCTCCTGCGCCAGGACGAACAGCCACGCCGCCACGCCGGCGATGAAGATCAGGATGAAGAACACCGTCCACAGCGTCGACGCCAGGATGTCGCGCGGACCTTCGAGGTCGAGCGCGATCAGGAAATAGACGAGCGAAAGTACGGCGCCGATGACGCCGACGAACAAAGCGAGGACGCCGAGATAGCGGCCGACCTGGGTGGTGAGAAGCCGCACCACGCTCTGCGGCAATGACTGGCCGAACCAGGCGAACATCTGGTTCGACACCCGCGCCTGCGGCTTGCAGCAGTCGCGGCAGCGCGTCTCGAGCGAGCAGCACAGCGAGCAGATCGAGCCGGAATAGGCCGGACAATGCGCCATGTCCTCGGGCTCGAAATGATGCTCGCAGATCGAGCAGCTGATCGTCTCCTGGCCGCTCCAATCGAGCCGCGGCGCACGCGCGACGTAGAAGCGGCCGCGCGTCGCCGCGGCGATGACGGGCGCCATGACGAAGCCGACGACGAGCGCGACGAACGCCGACAAGGATTGCAGCGTGACGCCGAGATGGCCGGAGAACGCCGCGATGCCGGCGACCGTCGCCGCCAGCATGGCGCCGACGCCGACCGGGTTGATGTCGTAGAGATGCGCGCGCTTGAACTCGATGCCGGCCGGCGACAGCCCGAGCGGCTTGTTGATCACGAGGTCGGCGACCAGCGCGCTGACCCACGATACCGCGACGATCGAATAGAGCCCGAGCGCGTGCTCGAGCATCTTGAAGATGCCGAGCTCCATCAGCATCAGCGCGATGGTGACGTTGAAGACGACCCAGACCACCCGGCCGGGATGGCTGTGGGTCAGGCGCGAGAAAAAATTCGACCAGGCGATCGAGCCGGCATAGGCGTTGGTGACGTTGATCTTGAGCTGCGAGATGACGACGAAGGCGCCGGTGAAGGCGAGCGCCATTTGCGGTGAGGAAAACACGTAACCGAACGCGACGAGGTACATCCGCGTCGGCTCGACCGCCTTCGGCAACGGCACCATGTGCTCGATGGCGAGAACGGCGAGGAACGAACCGGCCAGGAGCTTGAGCATGCCGGGCACGATCCAGCCCGGGCCGGCCGCGAGATAGGCGATCCACCATGATGATCGGTACGACGGCGATTTGGCGCGCCCGCGCGCCGGCAGGAAGCGCAAGAAGTCGACCTGTTCGCCGATCTGGGCGATCAGCGAAAACACCACGGTCGAGGCGGTGCCGAACAGGATGAGATTGAACGAGCCGCCCTCGGTGCCCGCGAGGCCGGAGAAATTGGTCCAGCGCTCGAACGAGGCGCTGTCGACGGCGGCGATGAAGATGAAAGGAATGAGATGCAGCACGATCCAGAACGGCTGCGTCCAGGACTGGAAGCGGCTGATGAAGGTGATGCCGTGGGTGACCAGTGGAATAACGATCAATGACGACAGCACATAGCCGAGGAACAGCGGGATGCCGAGACACATCTCGAACGCGAGCGACATGATCGCCGCTTCGATGGCGAAGAACAGAAAGGTGAACGAGGCATAGATCAGCGACGTGATGGTCGAGCCGAGATAGCCGAAGCCGGCGCCGCGGGTGAGGAGATCGATGTCGACGCCGTAGGTCGCGGCGTAATAGGCGATCGGCAGGCTGGTGAGCAGAATGACCACGCCGACCGCTACGATGGCGGCGCTGGCATTGACGAAGCCGTAATTGACGGTGATCGAGCCGCCGATCGCCTCCAAAGCCAGGAACGACACCGCGCCGATCGCGGTGTTGGCGACGCGCAGGCTCGACCACTTGCGCGCGGTCTTGGCGGTGAAGCGCAGCGCATAGTCTTCGAGGGTCTGGTTGGCGACCCACTGATTATAATTACGCCGGACGCGAACGATGCGTTGTTGCGCGGTCATGAGCGCTCACTCGTCTCACTTACCTGCGTTGCCGATTTGCGCTCTCCTTGTGCCGTTCCGCCCCGCGGCACCGCCTGTTGGCCAGGCCGGCGCGACGCGTACTCTAACAGCCGCCGCTGCCGCCTCCATGGCTAAAGAAAATGCAGTGTGCGGTGCAAAAGATGCACAACCGGAACGGCTTGCTTCAGTGGGCCGCATGTCGCCCCTTCTCCCGTTTTGACGGGCACTATGATACGCCATCCGACGTAGGCATATACGTCAATTGACGTATGCTGCACTGCAATAATTCAGCGCAGTCTTCGATGCAAGGAGCGAGTTCCGACTCGCCCCGAATGGGCAACCACCATCGCTGAATCGAGGCGCGCATGTCATCGGAAAAGCCTACAGGCAATCTCCTAGTCCCCACCCGCCGGCAGCTTCTTGCCGGCGCCGCCACGCTGTCGGCCACGGCGATGCTGCCAAATCTGGCGCGCGCCGACGTCCCCCTGACGTCGGCCGTCAACACCACCGGCCTCGCCGTCACGGATACCGAAGTCACCGTCGGCATCCTGCACTCCGTCACCGGTACCATGGCGATCTCCGAGACCGGCTCGGTCGAGGCGGAAAAGCTCGCGATCGACCAGATCAACGCCCAAGGCGGCGTGCTCGGACGCAAGATCAAGTTCATCCAGGAGGACGGCGCCTCGGATTGGCCGACCTTCGCGGAGAAGGCGAAGAAGCTCCTGGTGCAGGACAAGTGCGCCGCGGTGATGGGCTGCTGGACCTCGGCGTCGCGCAAGGCGGTGCTGCCGGTGTTCGAGCAGTACAACGGCATGCTGTATTATCCGACCTTCTATGAAGGCCTGGAGCAGTCGAAGAACGTCATCTACACCGGCCAGGAAGCGACCCAGCAGATCCTCGCCGGCTTGAACTGGGTGGAGAAGGAGAAGGGCGCCAAGACCTTCTACCTGCTCGGCTCCGACTACATCTGGCCGCGCACGTCGAACAAGATCGCGCGCAAGCACATCGAGAACGTGCTCAAGCTCAAGGTGGTCGGCGAGGAGTACTTCCCGCTCGGCTCGACCCAGTTCAACTCCGTCATCAACAAGATGAAGCTGGTCAAGCCGGACGTGATCTACGCCATCATCGTCGGCGGTTCGAACGTCGCGTTCTACAAGCAATTGAAGGCCGCCGGCATCGACCTCACCAAGCAGACCCTGATGACCATCTCGGTCACCGAGGACGAAATCCTCGGCATCGGCGGCGAAAATATCGTCGGCGCCTATGCCTGCATGAAGTACTTCCAGTCGCTCGACAATCCGAACAACAAGGCGTTCGTCCCGGCGTTCAAGAAGATGTGGGGCGAGAAGACCGTCATCGGCGACGTCACCCAGGCCGCCTATCTCGGCCCGTGGCTGTGGAAGCTGACCGCGGAAAAGGCCGGCTCGTTCGACATCGACAAGATCGCCGCCGCCTCGCCCGGCGTCGAGTTCAAGGGCGCGCCGGAAGGCTATGTCCGCATCCACGAGAACCATCACCTCTGGAGCAAGACGCGGGTCGGCCGCGCCCGCCTCGACGGGCAGTACGACGTGATCTACGAAACCGCCGAGCTGATGGAGCCCAATCCGTTCCCGAAGGGCTACCAGTAAGCGCCTGAGCGCGCGCCCCGGCGAACCGCCGCCGGGGCGCTTCTGCCGCCGCCTTTCCGTCAACTAAGTCGACAGGGCAACGCGATGTTCGGCTATTCGCTCGGCGAACTCGGCTCGATTCTGGTGATGCAGGGCTTCTCGGGCCTGATCCTGTTTTCGGTCTACCTGCTCATGGCGCTCGGCCTCGCCATCATCTTCGGCCAGATGGGCGTCATCAACATGGCGCACGGCGAGTTCATGATTCTCGGCGCCTACATGACCTATTTCTGCTCGCATTTGTTCGCGAGCTATCTGCCGGGCCTCTACGCCGGATACTTCTTCGTCGCGATGATCGTCGCGTTCATCGCCTCCGGTACGGCGGGGTTGATCGTCGAATGGGCATTGATCCGACGTCTTTACGCCCGTCCGCTCGACACGCTGCTGGCGACCTGGGGCTTGAGCCTGATCATGCAGCAGGCCTTCCGCTCCGGGTTCGGGGCGCGCGAGGTCGGCGTCGAACTGCCGCCGTGGATGATGGGCTCGCTGCAGGTCACCGATACGATCGAGGTGCAGATCAACGGCCTGTTCGTCATGGGTCTGACGCTGCTGATCACCGCCGGTGTCGCGGTTCTCATGTTCAAATCCCGTTGGGGCCTGCAGGTCCGCAGCGTGATGGCGAACCGGACCATGGCGGGCGCGGTCGGCATCGACACGCGCCGGGTCGACCGGCTCACGTTCGGTCTCGGCTGCGGCATCGCCGGCATCGCCGGCTCGGCCTTCACCATGATCGGCTCGACCGGGCCGACCGCGGGCCAGCTCTATATCGTCGATACGTTCTTGGTCGTGGTGTTCGGCGGCGCGCAAAGCTTGCTCGGCACCATCGCGTCGGCGCTGACCATCTCGCAATCGCAGTCGACGCTGGAGTTCTTCCTCACCGGATCGATGGCGAAAGTCATCACGCTGCTCATCGTCATCGGCATCCTGATGCTGCGCCCGCAGGGACTGTTCGCCCTCAAGGTCAGAAGGTAAAAACCCGATGTCCGCCCTTTCCGCCGTCCGTAACGACCCTCGCCGCCTCGAGCTGATCGGCTTTGCGCTGGTCGCCATCCTGATCATCATCGTCCTGCCGCTCGCGCTCGACATCTTTCGGCTCAATCTGGTCGGCAAGTATCTGACCTACGCGTTCGTCGCCATCGGCCTGGTGCTGTGTTGGGGGCACACCGGGATCCTCAGCCTGGGCCAGGGGCTGTTCTTCGGTCTCGGCGGTTACTGCATGGCCGCCTTTCTCAAGCTCGAGGCGTCGAGCGTCGCCAACACCAAGATCCAGTCGACGCCCGGCATCCCCGACTTCATGGACTGGAATCAGATCACCGCGTTGCCGTTCTTCTGGGCCCCGTTCAAATCGCTGCCGTTCGCGCTGATCGCGGTCATCCTGGTGCCGACGATTCTCGCCTTCATCATCGGCGCCGCTTTGTTCAAGCGGCGGGTCGGCGGCGTCTACTTCGCGATCATCACCCAGGCCATGGCGCTGGTGCTTACCATCCTGATCGTCGGCCAACAGGGCTATACCGGCGGCATCAACGGCATCACCGACCTGCGCACGCTGCTCGGCTGGGATATCCGCACCGACGGCGCCAAATACATTCTCTACTTCGTCTGCTGCGTGCTGTTGTTGGGCACCATGTTCGTGGCGCGCTTCGTGCTCGCCTCCAAGCTCGGCCGCATCCTGGTCGCCACCCGCGACAAGGAGGATCGCGTCCGCTTCTCCGGCTACGACGTCGCCAACTACAAGATATTCGTGTTCTGCCTCGCTTCCGCCATGGCCGGCGTCGGCGGCGCGATGTTCACCCTGCAGGTCGGTTTCATGTCGCCGTCGTTCGTCGGCATCGTGCCGTCGATCGACATGGTGATCTTCTGCGCGGTCGGCGGCCGCAACTCGATCGTCGGCGCGGTCGCCGGAACGCTCTTGGTGAACTGGGCCAAGACCATGTTCTCGGAAGCGTTCCCGGAGCTGTGGCTGTTCGCGATGGGCGGCTTGTTCATCGCTGTGGTGGTCGCCTTCCCGCGCGGGCTCGCCGGGGTGATGACCGACCAGATCCTGCCGCGGCTGACGAGCTTCAAGGGTTTCAAGGGCACGGGCGGCTCAGGCGCGCAGCCGACCCCGGCGCCGGCCGAATAAAGGAGCCACGACCCATGTCCTCCAGCACCGACTTTCTGCTCGCGCTCGAAGACGTCAGCGTCTCGTTCGACGGCTTCAAGGCGGTCGACGGCCTCAATCTCTACGTCGACAAGGGCGAGCTGCGCGTCATCATCGGCCCGAACGGCGCCGGCAAGACCACCGTGCTCGATCTGATCTGCGGCCGCACCCGGGTGTCCGGCGGCTCGATCAAGTTCAAGGATCAGGAGATCACCGGCTGGAAGGAGCAGGAGATCGTCCGCCGCGGCATCGGGCGCAAGTTCCAGACTCCGACCATCTACGAGGACCTGACCGTGTTCGAGAATCTCGAACTGTCGGTGCCGCGCGGTCGCGACGTGGTCGGCGCGCTGTTCTGGAAGCGCACCGACGAGGTCATCGCCCGCGTCCGTGAGGTCGCCGCCATGATCTATCTGCAGGACCAGCTCGAGCGGTCGGCCGAGACCTTGAGCCACGGCCAAAAACAGTGGCTGGAGATCGGCATGCTGCTGATCCAGGACCCCGAGCTCTTGATGCTCGACGAGCCGGTCGCCGGCATGAGCGTGTCGGAGCGGATCAAGACCGCCGAGCTCCTCAACGAGATCATCAAGAACCGCTCGGTGATCGTCATCGAACACGACATGAAGTTCGTCGAAAGCATCGCCCACCGCGTCACGGTGATGCATCAGGGCAAGGTTCTCGCCGAAGGCGACATGGCGACGGTGCAGAACAATCCCAAGGTCAAGGAAGTCTATCTCGGTCACTGATTGGAGCGCGATCTTTCCGGAAAGCCGGCTTGCGCTTTTCCGGATCACGTCGAAGCACAGGGGCACCAGCCGATGTTCGAAGTTCGCAACCTTTCCGCCGCCTACGGGCAGAGCGAGGCGCTGCATGCGATCAACATGTCGGCCAAGGCCGGCGAGATCGTCGCGCTGGTCGGCCGCAACGGCATGGGCAAGTCGACGCTGATGAAGTCGCTGATCGGCGTCATGCCGGCGCGCGCGGGGCAGATCATGATCGACGGCGCCGACGTCACCGCGCTGCCGAGCCATCAGCGCGTCGCCCGCGGGCTCGCCTATGTGCCGCAGGGCCGGCAGATCTTCGGCACCATGACGGTGAAGGAAAACATCGAGACCGGGCTCGTCGTCACCGGCAAGCGCGAAGTGCCGGAGGAGATCTACGACCTGTTTCCGATCCTGGCCGATTTCTCCAAGCGCCGCGGCGGCAATCTGTCCGGCGGCCAGCAGCAGCAATTGGCGATCGCGCGCGCACTCGCCAGCGATCCCAAGGTGCTGCTGCTCGACGAGCCGACCGAAGGCATCCAGCCCTCGATCATCAAGGACATCGCGCGGCTGTTGCGTGACATCCGCAGCATCCGCAACATCTGCATCGTGGTGTGCGAGCAGGTTCTGAGTTTCGTGCTCGACGTCGCCGACCGCATCCTGGTGATGGAGGGCGGCCGTATCGTGCACAGCGATACGCGGGACCATGTCGACGAAGCGGCGATCGCCCGCTTCCTCGCGGTGTGACGACCAATTCCATTAGCTCGTACCATGGAGCTGGGTTCTGTGGGCTGGGCGTGGGATCAAGTGCAACGGGTAAACTTGGACGCGAGGAGCTCTAGATGACCAAGACCATCGTGAAAATCGACCTCAACGATTCTCCCTACAAGAACGACATGATCCACAACCGGTGGCATCCGGACGTGCCGATCATCGAGTGGGTGAAGCCCGGCGAGGACTTCATCATGGAGACCTACGACTGGACCGGCGGCTTCATCAAAAACAACGATTCGGCCGACGATGTGCGCGATATCGATCTCTCCATCGTGCACTTTCTGTCCGGGCCGATCGGCGTTCACGGCGCGGAACCGGGCGATCTCCTGGTCGTCGACATTCTCGACATCGGCACGTTGCCGGACAGCAAATGGGGCTTCAACGGCTTCTTTTCCAAGAAGAACGGCGGCGGCTTTCTCACCGACCATTTCCCGCTGGCGCAGAAGTCGATCTGGGACATTTCCGGGCTTTTCACCCATTCCCGGCACGTCCCCGGGGTGAGCTTCGCCGGCCTCGTTCATCCGGGCCTGATCGGCTGTCTGCCCGACCAGAAAATGCTCGACATGTGGAACGCCCGCGAAGCGGCGCTGATCGCCACAAACCCGACCCGCGTTCCCGGCCTCGCCAATCCGCCGTTCGCGGCGACCGCGCATTGCGGCCGCGCCACCGGCGACGCCAAGACCAAGGTCGCCGCAGAGGGTGCCCGCACGGTGCCGCCGCGCGAGCACGGCGGCAATTGCGACATCAAGGATCTGTCACGCGGCTCGAAGGTGTACTTTCCCGTCTATGTGAAAGGCGGCGGCCTGTCGATGGGCGACCTGCATTTCAGCCAAGGCGACGGCGAGATCACCTTCTGCGGCGCCATCGAAATGGCCGGCTGGCTGCATCTGAAAGTCGATCTCATCAAGGGCGGCGTCGCCAAATACGGCATCAAGAATCCGATCTTCAAGCCATCGCCGATCGTGCCGACCTACAACGACTATCTGATCTTCGAAGGCATCTCGGTCGACGAGCAAGGCAAGCAATATTACCTCGACGTCCACATCGCCTACCGCCAGGCTTGCCTCAACGCCATCGAATACATGACCAAGTTCGGCTATTCGCCGGCCCAGGCCTACGCCATTCTCGGCACCGCCCCGGTGCAGGGTCACATCTCGGGGGTGGTCGATATTCCCAATGCCTGCGCGACGTTGTGGCTGCCGACCGACATCTTCGCCTTCGACGTCATGCCGGGTTCGGAGGGGCCGATCAAACACATCAAAGGCGGCATCGACATCCCGATGTCGCCGGACAAGTAAAGCACGCCGGACTGCGGTGTCCCCCACCCGGCGACGCGCGAGGGGCGGCTGAAGTGCCGCCCCTCATCCGCAAGTCTGAATTTCGCAAGTCCGAAAAGCTGCACGCGAGGAAAGCCGATGCCCGTCTACGATTACATGTGCGACCAATGCGGTCCGTTCACCGATATGCGGCCGATGGCGGAATGCGACCTGCCGCGCTCCTGTCCGCGCTGCGGCGAGGACGCGCCGCGGGCGTTTCTGTCGGTGCCCTATCTCGCCGCGATGTCGTCCGAGCGCAGGCTCGCCTACGCCACCAATGAGCGCAGCGCGGCTTCGCCGATGACATTGTCCGGGCTAAAGAAGCATGGCGGCGGCTGCAGCTGCTGCTCCGGCCTGTCGCCGCGCGGCAAGAAGAAAGCGTCCGCCAACACCGAGCGGCCCGCGGCCAAAGGTTTTCCCGGCAAGCGGCCCTGGATGATCTCGCATTAGGTCTGCCGCGTCAGAAAAAGCGCGGGCATTGTCCGAAAGGACAATCGCTGGGGTGAAGGCCGCCAGCCATGCGGCCATGGCGCGGCAGGGGCGAGCGCGATCGAAGCGCCTGTAAATCCAGCGGTGAAACTGGCATAGAGGGTGGCAGCGTCCTATTATCGAGGATCACGAGCACCCGTACGATGCAGAGTAGCCCCGCCGTCGCGACCGTTCCCGAACCGCAGCTCGTCTTCCCGCACGCCGAACCGCCCGCGCCCGGCACCATGATCGAGATCGCGCCCGGCATCCTGTGGGCCCGGCTGGCGCTGCCGTTCCAGCTCGACCACGTCAACATCTACTTCATCGACGACGGCAAGGGCTGGACGCTCATCGACACCGGGCTCGGCGACAAGGCGACGCAAGCCGCCTGGCAGACGCTGTTCGAGGGACCGCTGGCGGAGCGGCCGCTGACGCGCATCATCGCCACCCACTTTCATCCCGACCATGTCGGATCGGCGGGCTTCCTCTTGCGCAAGTTCGACGTGCCGCTCGTGATGACCGCGACCGAATACCTGCAATGCCTGAACCTGCACCTCGACCCTGGCGCGCTCGAAGCCCCGCATTATCGCCGCTTTTATCTCGAGCACGGCCTGGATGCGGAAACGACACAAGCCGTCGTCACCGGCGGCCACGCCTATCTGAAACTCCTCTCGGGGCTCCCGCCGGTTTATCACCGCGTCGTCGCCGGCGATGTTTTGAACATCGGGACGCGTGAGTTCGAAGTGTTGACCGGCGGCGGGCACTCGCCCGAGCAGATCATGCTGCTCGACCGCGCCGACAAACTGTTCTTCGCGGCCGATCAGGTGTTGGCGAAGATTTCTCCCAATGTCAGCGTGGTCGCGATCGACCCGGAAGGCGATCCGCTCGGCCAATATCTGCGCTCGCTGCGCGCGCTGCGGCGGGATATCGGCGACGATGTCCTGGTGCTGCCGGGGCACAATTTGCCGTTCTACGGCCTGCACGTGCGCGTCGCCAAATTGATCGAGCATCACGATGCGCGCTGCGGCCGCATCTTGCGCGCCTGCGCCGCGGCGCCGCAGTCGGCGGCCGAGCTGATCCCGGTCCTGTTCGCGCGCAAGCTCGATCCGCACCAGACCGGCTTCGCCTTCAGCGAAGTGCTGGCGCACGTGAACTACATGCTGCGGCAGGGCATGCTGAAAGAGACCGGCAGTTCCGACGGCATCCGCCGCGTCGTCGCGGCTTGATCTACCCTCGCAGCGTCCCGCCGGTGCGCTTGCCGACTTCGGCGATGATCTTGGCCGCCAGCGCGTCGATCTCGGCGTCGGTCATGGTCTTGTCGCGCGGCTGCAGCGTGACCGCGATCGCGATCGACTTCTTGCCCGGCTCGATGCCGGCGCCTTCATAGACGTCGAACACGGTGGCGCCGGCGATCAGCTTGCGGTCGACCGAGATGGCCGCGCGCACGATGTCGGCGGCTTTCACGTTGCGTTCCACGATGAAGGCGAAGTCGCGCTCGACCGGCTGGAAGGCTGAGAGTTCGAGCGCCGGCTTGGCGCGCGTCGCTTTCGCCTTCGGCTCGGGAATGCGCTCCAGGATCACTTCGAAGGCGACGAGCGGGCCGTCGGCGTCGAGCGCTTCGAGCGCGCTCGGATGCAGCTCGCCGAAATGGCCGAGCACGTTCTGCGGGCCGATCTGGATCGTGCCGGAGCGGCCGGGATGAAACCAGGCCGGACCGCCCGGCACCACCTGCAGCGCCGCCGCCGGCGCGCCGGTCGCCGCCAATACCGCGAGCGCGTCGGCCTTGGCGTCGAAGGCATCAACCTCACCATCGCGCTTCGTCCAATGACGGCCGAGGCCGGAGGGCTTGGCGAGCGCGCGGCGCACGCCTGCCGCCGCGGTGAGCTGATCCTGCGGCGCGTCACCGCGAAACACCTGTCCCACTTCGAACAGCGCGACGTCGGAGAAGCCGCGGTCGGCGTTCTTCTGGGCCGCGGCGACGAGGCCGGGAACGAGGCTCGGGCGCATGTCGGACAACTCCGCCGCGATCGGGTTGGCGAGCGCCAGTTCCGGCTTGCCGCCGCCGAACAATTCGGCGCGGTCCCTGGCGATGAACGACCAGGTCACGGCCTCGATGAGGTTGCGCGCGGCGAGCGCGCGCTTGGCCTTGCGGGTGCGCACCTGGATCGGGGTCAGCACCGGCTTGCGCGAGGCTTCGCCGCGCTCGAACGGCGTTGCCGGCACGCGGTCGACGCCGAGGATGCGGACCACCTCCTCGACCACGTCGGCCTTGCTGGCGACGTCCTGCCGCCACGACGGCACCGCGACCTTCACCCGCTCGGTCTGACCGGCGACGAAAAAGCCGAGATGGCCGAGCACGCGACGCACCTCCGGCAAGGTCGCGGTCAGGCCGGCGAGGCGTTTGAGCTCGGAGAGCGGCAGATCGATCACCCGCTCCGGTGCCTCGACGCTGCCGGCGAGCACGACCTCCGACGGCGACCCGCCGCACAGTTCGAGCACCATGCTGGTCGCGAGATCGAGGCCGGGCAGCATGAAGGCCGGATCGACGCCGCGCTCGAAGCGGTAGCGGGCGTCGGAGTTGAGCCCGAGCTTGCGGCCGGTCTGCGCGATGTTCGACGGCACCCACAGCGCCGATTCGATCAGCACGTCGGTTGTTGCTTCGGAACAACCGGTCTTATCGCCACCCATGATGCCGGCAAGGGATTCGACGCCGTCCTGGTCGGCGATGACGCACATGGTGTCGTCGAGCGTGTAGCTCTTGCCGTCGAGCGCGAGCAGCGTTTCGCCCGCCCGCGCCCGGCGCACGGTGAGGTCGCCGTGCACTTTGGCGGCGTCGAACACATGCAGCGGCCGGCCGCGGTCGTAGGTGATGAAGTTGGTGATATCGACCAGCGCATTGATCGGGCGAAGCCCGATCGCGATGAGCCGCTTCTGCAGCCATTCCGGCGACGGCCCGTTCTTGACGCCGCGCACCAGGCGCAGCCCGAACGCCGGGCACAGCGACGGCGTCGCGCCGAAGCCGAGCGTCACCTTGATCGGGGCGGCAAATTCGCCCTTCACGGGTTTGACGGCGGGGTCCTTGAACTTGCCCATGTCGGCCGCGGCGAGATCGCGGGCGATGCCGTGCACGCCGGTGCAATCGGCGCGGTTCGGGGTCAGATTGATTTCGATGACGGGGTCATCGAGCCCGGCCCATTGCGCGTAGCTTGACCCGACCGGCGCATCGGCCGGCAGATCGATGATGCCCTCGTGATCCTCGGAAATCTGCAGCTCGAATTCGGACACCAGCATGCCGCGGCTTTCGACGCCGCGGATGGTGCCGGTCGCGAGCGTCGTATTCTTGCCGGGGATGAAGGATCCCGGCGGCGCGAACACGCCGATCATGCCCGTGCGTGCATTGGGCGCGCCGCACACCACCTGGATCGGCTTGCCGTCGCCGGTATCGACCATGCACACGCGCAGCCGGTCGGCATTGGGATGCTGCTTCGCCTCGGTGACGCGCGCGATCGTGAACGGCGCGAGTTGCTTCGCCTTGTCCTCGATGCGCTCGACCTCGAGCCCGATCATGGTGAGCTTGTCGGCGATCTCGCCGAGCGAATGATCGGTGTCGAGGTGTTCTTTGAGCCAGGAGAGGGTGAATTTCATCATGTTGTTGCAAAGACGCTGTTATCGACGCCGGCCGATCAAGTTTACGGCGAGGAGCCGGCGGGTGTCAGCGTTCAAGGTCGGCAGCGCCTGCACGGCTTGCCGCGCCAGTCGAATCAATTCCTGCGTCTTCTCACGGTTCGAGGAAAACTCCGGATCATAATCCGCGGCATATCGCTCCTGCTGGAGCAAGACAAATATTTGGCCGATCTCGGCGACATCTTTCCCGTAAGTCTCTCCGTTGCGATCCTGAACGAACAACTTTCTTGCAGCGGAATGGTCAAGCGCCCGGTAGATCGGGGTGACGAATTTCCAATCTTTGGCCCAACCAACTAGCTCGCGCGCGCACAAATAGGCCAAGGCATGAAATACAGCGTAATAAGCCGTTGACGTCGCGCGACCGAGAGAAGTCCGCTTTGGTCGTCTCGTCTCCTTTTGCGCCAAATAATCCGCAAGTTCCAGCAAATCATCGTGAATCATGATGGCGTAGACTCTTGCGGTGACCAAGGAAAGGGTTCTGGCGCCTCCGCATCGAGATGACGAAGCATCAGATACGGAAACCGCCGCTCGCCATGCTTCAGCAAAGCATCGCTCAGCGCGCCGAGGGCTTTGCTGTAGATTTTCCCTTCGACGAGCGGGGAGTTTGGCTTTAGAACCGCGTCGATAAATAGAGCCTCCTCGCCGTCGTGATCCAGGTCGACCCTTACGTCGGCGTGATCGAAGCCGTGGGGGCCCAACTTCGCCCTGAGCACGTCATCGATAATGGCAAAAGGGGGCTCGGTCATATTGCCTCCTGCGAAATCTGTTCCATAGTGTACGGCATCAGACGCGTGGTCGCCACATATCTACCCGCTCAATCCCCCCGCCAGCGTCGGCAGGTCGAGCGGGCGGAAGCCGTAGTGGGAAAGCCAGCGCACGTCGGCCTCGAAGAAGGCGCGCAAGTCCGGCATGCCGTATTTGAGCATGGCGACGCGGTCGATGCCCATGCCCCAGGCAAAGCCCTGATACTCGTCGGGATCGAGCCCGCAATTGCGCATGACGTTGGGGTGCACCATGCCGCAGCCTAAAATCTCGAGCCAATCGTCGCCTTCGCCGAAGCGGATTTCGCCCTTGTCGCGGCGGCACTGGATATCGACCTCGAGCGACGGCTCGGTGAACGGGAAGAACGACGGCCGGAACCGCATGCCGACCTTGTCGACCTCGAAGAACGCCTTGCAGAATTCCTGCAGGATCCATTTGAGATGGCCGAGGTGCGAGGTCTTGTCGATCACCAGGCCCTCGACCTGATGGAACATCGGCGTGTGGGTCTGATCCGAATCGCAGCGATAGGTGCGGCCGGGAATGATGACGCGGATCGGCGGTTTCTGGGTGAGCATGGTGCGCACCTGCACCGGCGAGGTGTGCGTGCGCAACAACAGCCGCGAGCCGTCCGGCTTGGGATTGAAAAAGAACGTGTCGTGCATGTCCCGCGCCGGGTGGTCTTCCGGGAAATTCAGCTTGGTGAAATTGTAGTCGTCGGTCTCGATGTCGGGACCTTCGACAAAGCCGAAGCCCATATCGGCGAAGATCGCGGTCATCTCGTCGATCACCTGGGTGATGGGATGCACGCGGCCGATCTCGGCCGGCGCCTCGCGCACCGGAAGCGTGACGTCGACGCTTTCGCTGTTGAGCCGCGCCGCCAGCGCGGCGCCCTTGAGCGCCTCGCGGCGGACATTGAGCGCGGCGTTGACGCGATCCTTCAGCCCGTTGATCAGCGGCCCCTGAAGCTTGCGCTCCTCCGGCGATAGGGTGCCGAGCGTCTTCAACAGCGCTGAGATCGAGCCGCTCTTGCCGAGCGCTGCGACGCGCACCGCTTCGAGCGCGGCCTCGTCGGCGGCGGCGGCGACGCCGGCGAGAATGTGTTGCTCGAGTTGCGCGGTATCGGTCGTGGCGGCATCAGTCATGGCGGAATCCGGGCCCGCGATCATTCGGGCATGAAGGGCAGATCGGTGTCGTGCGGCTTGCCCCCCGCTTGCGTCAGCATGCAATGGACCTGGCCGCGGTGATGGGTCTGATGGTTGAAGAAGTGCGTGACAAGAAGCCAGCACGGCTTCGTCAGCTCGCGTTTCGCCGCACCCGAATAATAGCTGAAGTCGCCAGCGAGCCACGTCGGGTCGATTTTGTCGGCCCAGTCGACGATTACCTCATCGAAACGGGCGCGCTCGCGCTTGAGCGCCGGCCAATCGTCGTAAAGCGTGACCGATTCCGCAATCCCGCCCGGCGGCTTCGGCGTGCCCGCCAAGCGGCTCATCCAGATCAAGTCGCCCCACATCAGATGGCTCAGCGTCTTGTGGATCGAGCCGAAGAACGCGCCGCGTTCGCGCCGCCGCTCGGCGTCGGACAACAGATCGGCCACGCCGTACAGGTTCTCGTTCTGCCAGCGGTTATAGCGCGCCATGCGCGAGACATAGGCGCTGCCGATCATGACACGCTCACACCGCGAGCGCCGATTTCGCCTTGCCGACGATCGCCTCGAACGCCGCCGGCTCGGCGATCGCCAGGTCCGAGAGCACCTTGCGGTCGACCATGATCTCGGCCTTGGCGAGACCGGCGATGAAGCGGCTGTAGGTCAGGCCGAACGGACGCACCGCGGCGTTGAGGCGCTGGATCCAGAGCGCGCGGAAGGTGCGCTTGCGTCGCTTGCGGTCGCGATAGGCGTACTGGTTCGCCTTCTCGACCGCCTGCTTGGCGATCCGGATCGTGTTCTTGCGCCGGCCATAATAGCCTTTGGCGGCCTTGAGCACCTTCTTGTGCTTGGCGTGAGCGGTGACTCCGCGTTTGACGCGTGCCATGGCTGATCTCCTTTAGATGAACGGGACGAACGCACGCGGCCTTGAGGCCGCGCGGGCGGTCAGCCGTTCGGCAAAAAGTATTTCTTGATGTTGTCGCCGTCGGTCTTGAACAGCACGTTGGTCCCGCGCAACTGGCGGATCTGCTTCTTCGTGCGTTTGATCATGCCGTGGCGTTTGCCGGACTGGGCGTAGAGGACCTTCCCCGTACCCGTCACCTTGAAGCGCTTTTTAGCGCCCGATTTGGTCTTGATCTTGGGCATTTGGCTCTCCTTGGCCGCAGCCGGGCCGCGGACCTAAATTGCCGTCAACGGGCCCAAAAAGCCCATTGGCGAGCGGATATGTGCTTGGAGCACGTCGCGCCGCCACGGCAGCCCTTGTCAGCCGGGCGGCGAGAGGGCGCGGTTATGGCAGAAGCGGCCGAAAATGGCAAACCCCTGCCGGACCCGCGCCAGTTTGCGATGGAGGCAGGTTAAGGGCTACCGCGGCGCCAGCACCATGACCACCTGGCGGCCTTCGAACCGCGGCTCCTGCTCGATCTTGGCGATGCCGGAGGTATCGCCCTTGACGCGGTCGAGCAGCTTGTAGCCGAGTTCCTGGTGCGCCATTTCGCGGCCGCGGAAGCGCAACGTCACCTTGACCTTGTCGCCTTCCTCGAAGAACCGCTGCATCGAGCGCATCTTCACGTCGTAGTCGTGATCGTCGATCATGGGGCGGAGCTTGATCTCCTTGATCTCGACGACCTTCTGCTTCTTGCGCGCCTCGGCGGCCTTTTTCTGCGACTGGTATTTGTATTTGCCGAAATCGAGAATCTTGCAGACCGGGGGCACCGAATTGGGCGCGATCTCGACGAGATCGAGCCCCGCCTCCCGCGCCATCGCGATGGCGGCATTGATCTCCGTGACGCCTTTGTTGGCGCCGTCTTTGTCGATGAGCTGGACCTCGCGGACGCGGATCTCCTCGTTGATGCGTGGCCCTTCCTTGGGAGCGGGCTGCGCGGATCTCATGGGGCGGCGAATGGGTCTTCTCTCCTCTGTCGTTGCGACTGCTGTTCCGTACCGTTGTATTGCCGTGCCGTCTGTGCCGTGGTGTCACCGTGCCGTGGCATCGGCCACGCACAACGTCTTGCCAAATCCACACCGTTCGCGGCAAACCCTAAAGATTGGTAGTTTTTGGCGCCAAGTCAACGCGGAAAGTCGATGCGCAAGGTCGATTCCGCGCCGCCGTGTCTGCGCTGCCGCGGTTGCCGCGGCGCGCTTTTACCACTGAAACCTCCATTCTCGCACCGGTACGGCCGGCTCGCCGCTCGAGGCCATTGAGATGAATGATGACGGAAGTCAATCGATCCAAGTCGGGGCCGGCGCCGAACGCCGCACCGTCGTCGCCCGCCCGCTGCCGGGCACTTCGCCCGGTCTGTTCTGGCTCTCCGGCTACAACTCCGACATGAAGGGCACCAAGGCGGAGGCGCTCGCCGGCTGGGCCGAGGCGCAGGGACGGGCGTTCGTCCGTTTCGATTATTCCGGTCACGGCGAATCCGGCGGCGCGTTCGTCGACGGCACGATCGGCCGCTGGGTCGCCGACAGCCTCGCGGTATTCGACGCCTGCTGTCGCGGGCCGCAAATCCTGGTCGGTTCCTCGATGGGAGGCTGGCTCGCTTTGCTCATGGTCCGCGCCTTGCGCCGACGGCCCCCACCCCTCCCTCCCCCGCAAGCGGGGGAGGGTTCCTTTATGCTTCCTCCCCCGCAAGCGGGGGAGGGTGGGGTGGGGGCTCCGGCGTCCGTCGCCGGCATGGTGCTGATCGCGCCGGCGGTCGACTTCACCGAGGAATTGATGTGGAAGCGGTTCACGCCCGCGATCAAGCGCGAGCTTCAGGAAACCGGCGTGTGGCAGCGGCCGTCGCCATATTCGTCCGAGCCCTATCTGGTGACCCGGCAGCTGATCGAAGAGGGGCGCAATCACCTCCTGCTCGGCGGCATGATCGAGACCGGATGTCCGGTGCGGATCCTGCAAGGCGTCGAAGACCCCGACGTGCCGTGGCGGCATGCGGTCGAATTGGTGTCGCGGCTCGCGAGCGACGACGTGGTACTCACCCTCGTCAAGGACGGCGATCACCGGCTGTCGCGCCCGGAAGATATCGAACGCCTCATCGCTGCGGTGGCGGAATTTTAGCTCGCCGTCGCAATCGGCGGCCACCGGGCTAGCTTGCCGCCAGCGCCGACGAGCCGGCGTCCTGTGGCGCGGCGGCGGTCCGCTCGAACGCGACCCCGAGCTTGTCCGCCGTCCGCCACATGACGTGACAGGCGCGCCGGGTGCGCCCGCTCTCGAAGGTCAGATCGAATGTTTCCGGCACGCCGTAGCTATTGGCGACCTTGAGGCACGCGCCGCCGCTCGTGATGTTCTGCACCGTGCAGTGAATGACCGGCGCATGGCGCGAACCACGCACGATGATCTTGGCGCCGCGCAAAACCCGCGTGCGCGTGACGTTCCTGCGGTCGTCTTCCATGCTGCGCCCTGTGCCCCGTTCGTTTCGACGTTCGGACAAGCCGTTCCGAGCGCCTCGAACGAGCGCCCGCAATGAGCCTAGAGGGCGAACGTTACCGATCGGCGAAGCGGCCGACCGGCAGAATGTTAACGGCGCGGAAGGATTGCGCGCGCCTCAAGCCTTATCGATGCTGATGCTGCCGGGGCCGTAGGCCACGACGTAAAGGAAGCCGCCGGCCATCACCAGGTTTTTGTAGAAATTGATCATGTTGGCTTGATCGCCGACCGGCAGGTGCACGCCGAAGCCGGTGACAAGACAAAAGACGGCGAGCACTGCCGCGGCCCAGCGGGTCTGATAGCCCACCAGGATGGCGAGACCGCCGAGGACTTCGATCGCGATCACCACCCAGGTCGCGACCTGGGGGACGGGAATATGCGCGCTGGCGAAATATTGCGCCGTGCCGCTTGGATTCATGAGCTTGTGCAGGCCGGCCCAGATGAAAAGGCTGGACATCAGCAAACGTCCGAGCGGCGGCAAGTAGGACTTCATGGCTTCCATCGGTATCTCCTCCCCAAAGTTTCTGCTCGGCCACACGCGCGGCCGGCCGCTGAAGCTAACAGTCGGTGGAAAGCGCGACAATCCTCGACAGGCCCGCCTCAACAGGCTGGGGCGCTTCCAGAGTCCCGGTTCGCTTATCGAACGCCTCGGCGCAATGGGCCCAAGACAACCGTAAATCGCCGTGCTAGCCTCACGGTCCCAATCCTGGGGAGGAAACCATGCACAAAATAGCATTAGGGGCAGTCGCTGCAGCTTTCGGCCTGTTGGCGGCGTCCGCCGCGCAGGCGCAAATGAAACTGACCAGCGACGACATCAAGGACGGTGCCGTCAGCTCGAAAGCGATGGAGGCGAACGTGTTCGGATGCGACGGCGGCAACGTGTCGCCGTCGTTGAAGTGGACCGGCGCGCCGGAAGGCACCAAGAGCTTCGCGCTCAATCTCTACGATCCGGACGCGCCGACCGGCTCGGGCTTCTGGCACTGGGTCGTGTTCAACATTCCGGTTGGGACAACCGCGCTGCCGAAGAACGCCGGCGACGTGAAGGCCAAGCTGATGCCCGAAGGCGCCATCCAGAGCCGGACCGACTACGGCGCTGACGGCTATGGCGGAATGTGCCCGCCGAAAGGCGACAAACCGCACCACTACACTCTGACGGTGTACGCGGTCGACGAAGACAAGCTGCAGTTCGCCAAGGATGACCAGGTTTCGGCCGCCGTCGTCGGCTTCGAGCTGCACTTCCATTCCAAGGCCAAGGCCACGCTGAGCTGGACCTACGGCCGTCCCAAATAAAACGGCGATGTCCAAACTGAAGCGGGGCGGCTTCAAGCCACCCCGCTTTGACTGGCGCGCCCGAGAGGATTCGAACCTCTGACCTTTGCCTTCGGAGGGCAACGCTCTATCCAGCTGAGCTACGGGCGCAAGACGCGAGGCGGACAAATCGGAAGCAGCCAAATCGGCGGCCGTCCCGTAGATAGCGGATGGCCGGCGCGGCGGCAACGGCGCCGCGGCCGCCTTCGCAGCACTTGCCCGCTTGCCGCCCATGCCGCCGGCTCCTAATGTCCGGCCAACCAATCGCCCCACGAGGCACCCTGCCGCCGCTTCGAACGGCGCGGCGGCGGACGCAAGGAGTATCCCGATGACGCAGGCAGCGGAAAAGCGCGACACCTCGAAAACCGTGCAGATCAAGGACGCGGCGTTCAAATGGGACGATCCGCTCGACCTCGAGAGCGAGCTGACGGGCGAAGAACGCATGGTGCGCGACACCGCCCGCGATTACGCGCAGGAGAAGCTGTTTCCGCGCATCGTCAACGCCTACCGCAACGAAGCGCACGACCCGAAGATCATCCGCGAGATGGGCGAGCTCGGGCTGCTCGGCTCGACCATCCCCGAGGAATACGGCGGCGCCGGATTGGGCTACGTCGCCTACGGGCTGATCGCGCGGGAGCTGGAGCGGGTCGATTCCGGCTACCGCTCGGTGATGTCGGTGCAATCCTCCCTCGTGATGTACCCGATCTACAGCTACGGCAGCGAGGCGCAGCGCCGCAAATATCTGCCCAAGCTCGCGACCGGCGAAATGGTCGGCTGCTTCGGCCTCACCGAACCCGACGCCGGCTCCGATCCCGGTTCGATGATCACCCGCGCCGAAAAGGTCGCCGGCGGCTACAAGCTCAACGGCGCCAAGATGTGGATCACCAACGCGCCGGTCGCCGACATCGCGGTCGTCTGGGCCAAGCTCGACGGCAAGATCCGCGGCTTCATCGTCGAACGCGGCACCAAGGGTTTTTCCACCCCGAAGATCGAAGGCAAGCTGTCGCTGCGCGCCTCCATCACCGGCGAGATCGTGCTCGACGACGCCGTGATCCCGGAAGAAAACATCCTGCCGAACGTCTCCGGCCTCGCCGGGCCGTTCGGCTGCCTCAATGTGGCGCGCACCGGCATTTCCTGGGGCGTGCTCGGCGCCGCGGAATTCTGCTGGCACCGCGCCCGCGACTATGTGCTCACCCGCAAGCAGTTCGGCCGCCCGCTCGCCGCCAACCAGCTGATCCAGAAAAAACTCGCCGACATGCAGACCGAGATCACGCTCGCCACCCACGCGGCGCTGCGCCTCGCCCGGCTGATCGACGAAGGCAAGGCGTCGCCGCCGGCGATCTCGCTCCTCAAGCGCAACAATTGCGGCAAGGCGCTCGACATCGCCCGCATGGCCCGCGACATGCACGGCGGCAACGGCATCGCCGACGAGTTCCACGTCATGCGCGTGATGTGCAACCTCGAAACCGTCAACACCTACGAAGGCACGCACGACATCCACGCTCTGGTGCTCGGCCGCGCCCAGACCGGCATCCAGGCGTTTATGTAAGTATTTCACCTCCCCCTGGAGGGGGGAGGTCGCCGGCCTTGGCGCGCAGCGCGAAGGCCGGCGGGTGGGGGTGCGCGGCATCCCCGTCGTCTCGGATCGTTCTCGTAGCGCGCTCACCCCACCCCGCGCTCCTGCGGAGCGCGACCCTCCCCCTGCAGGCAGGGGAATCGCATGTGAGGTTTGGTAAGGTATTGCGGGAAAACGAGAACTGGATTCTGAAGGTGTCTTCCGATTCGGAGGGGGATACCGATGGAGAAGTTTTCGCAATGTTTTTCCGACTTGCCG
>Ga0326728_10004913_pt1 | contig 38732 bp, 31 predicted proteins | sample MB3enrmetagenome_FD_207602 | JGI IMG/M metagenome (GOLD analysis project Ga0326728, IMG submission 207602) | Lab enriched peat soil microbial communities from McLean, Ithaca, NY, United States - MB31MN | ecosystem: Environmental > Terrestrial > Soil > Wetlands > Peat | place: USA: New York... | reverse complement strand
AGGTGACGCTGGGCAACTATCCGCGTCCCGTCCTGGCCCCGCTCTCCGTGCTGCGCCCGGCGCGCGCCACCTGCGAGGAGTGCCATTCGCCGACGCGCTTTGTGGGCGAGAAGCTGCTGGTGGAGACGATGTATGGGGACGACGAGAAAAACTCGCCGACGCACAACGTGCTGGTGCTGCACCTGGGCGGAGTGGACTCGCTTTCCAACCTCAGCGGCATCCACGGCCATCACCTCGACCACTATGAATATGTGGCCACCGACTCCACATTTCAGACGATCATTGCGGTCAGCAAGCACAACCCGGATGGCTCCATCACCCAGTTTGTAAGCTCCGACTGGAAGGGGCCCATTCAGGGCGTCACCCGCCAGATGGACTGCATGGACTGCCATAACCAGGCGACCCACACCTTCCAAACGGCCAACGACGCCATCGACAAGGCCATGGTGGACGGCAGCCCCAGTGCCAGCCTTCCCTTTATCCACAAGGAGGGGCTGCAACTGATTCAGGCGGAGTACGCCTCGCAGGCGGAGGCGGCCGCCAGGATCGCCTCCGGGCTGGACGACTTCTACCGCACCCAGTATCCGGCCGTGTGGGCGGGCCAACGCGCCCAGGTGGACGCGGCCGCCAGGACGCTGGTCGCCATATACCAGCGCAATGTCTTCCCCGAGATGAAGGTGACCTGGGGAACCTATCCCAACGGCATGGGACACAGCGCGCCCGGGCACAATCCATCGCCCGGATGCTTCCGCTGCCACGACGGGAACCACACGTCGAAGGACGGCAAGACGCTCACCAACGACTGCTCGGCCTGCCACAATCTGCTGGCCAGCGATGAGGTGAATCCGAAGCAGTTGTCTGTGCTTGGCCTGCAATAGCCGCGCGATCAGCCGCTCGACGGCTGGGTTGGGATTTAGAATTATGAGATGAGCGACCCTAAGGTAGTTTCGCGGACGGTGGCGGAGTCGCAGGCGGAGCGCAGCGAGATCATCTTTCCCGCCGACACCAACGCCATTGGAAACCTATTTGGCGGACGCCTGATGCAGTGGATCGACCTGGTGGGCGCGGTGGCCGCGGTGCGCCACTCGCATGCCATCGTGGTGACGGCGAGCATGGACCACCTGGACTTCGTCGCCCCGGTGCATGTGGGCGACCTGCTGATCCTGAAGGCCAGCGTGAACCGGGCCTTCCACACCAGCATGGAGATCGGCGTCCGCGCCATGGTGGAGGACGCGCGCGGGCAGACGCTGCGCCACGTCTCCACGGCCTATGTGACCTATGTTGCGGTGGACCATGAGGGGCATCCCATCTCCGTGCCGTGCGTGATCGCGGAGACCGAGCACCAGAAGCGGCGATTCGCCGATGCGGGCCGGCGGCGCGAGATGCGCGGCGAAGAGACGCAACGGGCCAGGGAGGTTCGCGCCGCGCTGGGGGCCGGGTGGCATGTGTAGGGGATAAGTGGTCAGTGGTAAGTGGTAAGTAAGAACAAGAACAATAGCAATGACGGAATGCGGTGGTCTCTCCACTACGGCGGCAAAGTGCGCCGCCTTCGGTCGAGATGACGGATTCATCGAAGGAAAGGGAGGATTGTTGATGGGACACACAGGAGCAGGAGCGCCGCAGGGGCCGCAGCCATTGCCGGGCGTGACGTACGTGGTGGCCGTGGGCAGCGGCAAGGGCGGCGTGGGCAAGACGACCGTCGCGGTGAACCTGGCGGTGGCGCTGGCCAAGCTGGGCCATCGCGTGGGGCTGCTGGACGCCGACATCTACGGCCCCAATGTCCCAATCATGATGGGCGCGACGCGAGCGCCCAGCATGGTGGGCGAGGACCGCATCGGGCCGCTCACGGCGCACGGCGTGAAGTTCATCTCCATCGGTCTGCTGGCGCCGGGCGACCAGCCCATGGTGATGCGCGGGCCGATGCTGCACCAGATCGTCCGCCAATTTTTGCAGCAGGTGGAGTGGGGCGAGCTGGACTTCCTGATCGTGGACCTGCCGCCGGGCACGGGCGATGTGGTGCTCTCGCTGGTGCAGACCGTGCCGCTGACCGGTGCGGTGGTGGTCTCCACGCCCAGCGACGTCAGCCTGCAGGACGCGCGCAAGGCCATCGAGATGTTCCGCCAGGTGAAGGTCGAGGTAATCGGCCTGGTGGAGAACATGGGCCACTTCACCTGCCCGCACTGCCATCAGGCAGTCGACATCTTTTCCTCGGGCGGCGCGGAGCGGACGGCTGGACAATTTGGGCTGGAGTTCCTAGGCTCGCTGGACCTCGATCCGGCCATCCGCGAGGGCGGCGACCGCGGGCTTCCGGTGACACTGGCCGGGCCGGAGAGCGCAGGCGCTAAGGAGTTCTTCGAGGTGGCGCGCAAGGTGGCTGCGCGCGCGCAGCAGATCGTCGCCGCGAGCGAGCAGATTGTGGAGATCAGCTAGAGACTGGCGCTGTCGAGGTGCGTGATGCGGCGCAGGCCGCGCACGGAGTTGCAGAGATAAAGCTCGTCGGCGGCTTCGAGGTCGGCGAGCTTCAGGATGCGCTCTTCGGCGCGCGGGACGGCTTCGAGCAGATGGCGGCGGAAGACTCCGGGGAGAACTCCGCAGGCCAGCGGCGGGGTGTAGAGGCGGCCCTCGATGCGGAGAAAAATGTTGCTGATGGCTCCCTCGGTGACTTCATCGCGCTGGTTACGGAAGAGAACCTCGTCGAAGCCTGCCTGCTGCGTTGCGGCGAAGAGGCGGTCGTAGAGCGGGCGGTGGGTGGTTTTGTGGCGCAGGAAGACATCGGTGGATGAGGTGCGCTCGGCGGCGAGCGTCACGCGGCATTCCTCTGCGTTGGGCGCGAGGGGTGCGTGGGTCAGCGTGATCTGCCCGCGCTGGTCGAGGGTGAGGCGGACGCGATGGCGGCTGAGCGGCGCGAAGGTTGCGGCCAGCGCGTGCAGGCGGAGTTCGATCTCTGCCGCGTCGAAGGGGCGGTCGAAGTACTCGCAGGAGAGGCGCAGGCGGTCGAGGTGCAGCAGCAGCAGCGCGTAGCCGTCGCGCCAGAGCAGTGTCTCGATCAGCTCGAACGATGGCTGCGCGCGAGTGAGGAAGGCGGCCTTCAGGCGGCACTCGGCGTACTCGGCCGCGGGGTCCGAGTCGTAGACGATGCCGCCGCCTACGCCCATGGTTACTGTACTGCGATCGAAATGCGGGGATTCTTCGCTGCGCTCAGAATGACAATCCAAATTTCCAGAAGGGCAATCCATTCTTGGACTACCGCTATGGAAAGACTCTAGCATCAGCGTGCGGATGGCGACGTTGAAGCAGGCATCTCCGGTGGGTGCGATGAAGCCGATGGCCCCGGTGTAGATGCCGCGCGGCGAGTCCTCCAGCTCGCGGATGATGCGCATGGTGCTGATCTTGGGCGCGCCGGTGATGGAGCCGCTGGGGAAGAGGCTGCGGAAGATCTCGTGCCAGCGAATGCCGGCGGCGAGAGTGCCCGAGACGGTCGATGTCATCTGCAGCAGTGTTGGGTAATGCTCGACCGAGAAGAGGCCGTCGACGCGGATGCTGCCGGTCGAGCAGATGCGGCCGAGGTCGTTGCGCAGCAGGTCGACGATCATGATGTGCTCGCTGCGGTTCTTCTCGTCGTGGTGGAGGGCGAGCGCGGCGAGGGCGTCTTCGGCGGCGTCGAGGCCGCGCGGCCAGGTGCCCTTCATGGGACGCGTCGTGATCTGGCGGTCGCGCACGCGGAAGAAAAGCTCCGGAGAGAACGAGAGGATGGAGCGGCCCGCGAGGTTCACCAGCGCGCCGTAGGCCACGGGCTGCTGGCGGCGCAGCGCGAGGTAGAGATCGGCGGGCGAGGTGGTGGTGCGCAGGCGGATGCGATCGGTGAAGTTGACCTGATAGGTGGCCCCGGCGGCGATCTGCTCTTTGATCTGCTCGATCTTTCGCCGGTAGTCCTCGGGGGTGAGGCTGAGGGCGATCTCGCCTTCAGTGAAGGCTGGCGATTGTTGCGTGGAGACAGTCTGCGGCAGTGCGGGCAGCGGCGGGCCGCTGAAGCTGCCTGTGTTGTGGTCAAAGACAGAGGGTTCGCGGTAGACGCCGAAGCAGCCGAGCGGCAGGTCGTGTGCGCTATCGCCGGCGATGCCTTGCAGCGAGTAACCGCTCTCGTAGGAGAGAAATCCAGCGATGAAGCAACCTGCGTCGAGGGCGGATTCAATCTGTGCGAATAGGGTGGGCAGCTCGTCCGGTGTCTGCGCGGAAAGAACCCGTAGCGGATCGAGGAAGAGGTAGCTGCGATCGTTCTCGGCGTCGAAGCGAGAGGTCTCCAGCAGCACGGAGCCAGGCGTCGCGCCCACCAGAGCGTGGATCGTCTCCGGCAGCTGGGTGTACTGAGTCATGATTGCGCGCAGCCTGTACTACGCGAAGCGCAGGCTGACCTTACCTGCGTGGGCAAAGCTTACCTCGACCAGCGAGCCGGGGCGGGCAGGCGTATTACCGGTCCAGCTTCCGGTGGTGATCCACTGGCCGGCCTTGAGGCCTCCGGTGCGCGCCGCGCCCTCGTTGGCCAGGAAGGGAAGCAGGCGCATCAGGTCGCCCGATGTGTTGGAGCCGGTGCGCTCCACCTCCAGCTTGCCGTTGATGGAGAGCGTCACGGTCTCTGTCTTGAAGTCGATCTTCTTCCAGTCTTTGCAGGCTGGGCCGTGGATGAATCCGCCGTGCATCTGTAGGTCGGCCAGCATGGAGAGGTGCGCGGCGGCCTTGGGGTCGATGAGGCCGGACTCCAACTCCTCGATGATGGGATGACAACTGGCGATGGCGGCAACCACCTCTGCGCGCGAGTAGGGCTTGGCGCGCGCGGGCAAGTCCTTGCCCAGCAGGAAGGCGATCTCCGCCTCCAGCACGCGATAGCGGAAGCGCGGGCCGGCCAGCAGCGTGCCGCCGCGGGCCATCCAGGCCAGCGGCATGGGAGCGAAGAAGGGCGTGGCGTCGGGCGAGCCCGCGCCGATCTTCCAGCCTCCGATGGGGCCGAAGGCAGTGGCGATCATGCCGTGAATGATGGCAGCCTCTTCCAGCGACTTCGGCTGCAGTTCGGCCGGCAGGTCGGCGATAGGCTTGTGGTTGCGGCGTGCGTTGATCAGCAGGTTGGCGGCTTCGAGGAGTTGTTGCATCCGGGTATGGGTCATGGTGGTACCAGTGTCGCTCAAATGGGCGGCTATGTCATGAGTTATTCAACGAAGGAACGGGGAAATCCCTAGCGCCGCCGTTCCCGCCTACGCGCCCGCACAAAGCTGCTGGCGCAGAAGTAGCCGAAGACCGCCAGCATCGCCAACGCGCTCAGCAGTTGCCGGTGTCCGGGCGCGTTGGAACGCCACTCGCCGCGCAGGCGCCACACCCCAGTTGCGGCGAAGAGCACGAAAAGCCCGAAGACGACGCCCACAACCTCCAGCCACAGCACCCCCCAGAGGCGCACAAACGTCCTCCATGTGGGGCCAAAGCGCTGGCTGCCGCGCCGCACTGCCTGCCTGGCTCCGCGCGCCTGGACGACGGTCCGGGCCGCGCCATGGGCCGCAATGCTAGCTGCCTTGCTCATCGCCGCAGGGGCCGTCGTATGGGACGGGTCCGCCGCGCCGTGTGCCTGCGGCCTGGGCGACGCCGGACCGGCATTCGCCCCCGCGCTCGCACTCGTGCTCATGCGCGAGGGGTTCTCCGCCGTGGCCGCGTCCACCGCAGCCGTCACCGTCTTCACCGCCTGCCGCGCTCCGAAGCCAAGCGCACGCCCAAAGCGAACTACATCCATCCTCGAAGTGTAGAGCAGGTTGTGCGCGAAAGGGTGAGGAAAACCAACCGTAAAGTGGCATTGCGGCGACTTTCGGCGCGGCGTATCCTTGAGTTCAGAGTCAGAGAGAACGGACCGCAATGCCGTTCCCGCCGGTGGGCGTCTTCGCAGGGCAGGGAATACCCAATGCGGTCGAATCGCAGGCTGGATTTAAATCCCAGGACAGCGCGGAGGCGGCATTGAATCCAAAAGTGAAGAACCTGATCCAGAAGCTGGGAGAGGCAATCCACGAATCTGTCTCCGAGTCGGAAAGCATCGCGGGCGTGGTGAAGAACATCCGCGACCAGGGATTCGACGTTCTGCTGATGCTGGAGGCAACCATCGGCCTCAACGAGGTGGAACCCGTCAGCGAAGCGGGCCGGGCCACGGACTCCGACAGCGCAGCCGCGTTGGGCGCCTTTACCCGCAACGACCTCAACTTCCTCAAGTCCTTGCGCATCACCCTTCCCGATTCCGATTCGGAAGAGCACTCAAACAGCCTCGGCATTGGTTCCGCTGCCGATTCGGCCGCGGGCCCTTCAACCGACGCATAACCGGCAACTGCCGCCCCCTCCCGCGCCCGGCCTGTGCCGTCCGCGCTGCCTCTTCGCCCCTCATGGGACTGCTCCCGGCCCCCTTCAGCCGCCTCTGCCCCTCACCCCGGCAAAATGCAACACGCGCGTGGTAGACTCTCGATTCGCTCCCGATGCGTAGGGCGATGCCGAATCCGCTCTGGTATCGTCGTATGCAAGGGCCGACTTCGCTTTAGAGGGTAAGGACGATGAGAGACACACTCGGTGTGCTGCTTGCAGGCGGGGCCGGCGAACGGCTCTTCCCCCTTACGCGCGACCGCGCCAAGCCCGCCGTGCCCTTTGCCGGCCAGTACCGCATCATCGACATCACGCTGTCCAACTGCATCAACTCCGACCTGCGCCACGTCTACATTCTCACCCAGTACAAGGCGCTCTCGCTGAACCGGCACATCCGCGAGGGATGGGGCCCGGTGGTGGCCAGCGAGCTGGGCGAGTTCATCGAGATCCTGCCCCCCATGCAGCGCGTCTCCAAGTCCTGGTACCAGGGCACCGCCGATGCCGTCTACCAGAACATCTACTCCATCGGGTCGGAGGAGCCGCGCTACGTTCTCATCCTCTCCGGCGACCATATCTACAAGATGAACTACGGCCGCATGCTGCAGCAGCACAAGGACTCCGGCGCCGATGTTACGCTGGCGACCCTGCCTATCCGCCCCGACGAGGTCTCCCGCTTCGGCATCGTCGAGGTTGCGCGCTCCGGCGAGGTCACCGGATTCGTGGAAAAACCCGCGTCCACCGAGATACGCTCGCCCTTCGACCCCAATTTCGTCGATGCCTCCATGGGCATCTACCTCTTCAACACAGACATCCTGCTGCCCGAACTCATCCAGGACGCCGAAGACCCCGACTCCACGCACGACTTCGGCCACGACATCCTGCCCAAGCTGCTCGGCCGGGTCAAGATGCACGCCTTCAACTTCGTCGACGAGAACAAGCAGCGCGCCCTCTACTGGCGCGACGTGGGAACGCTGGAGGCCTACTACGACGCCAACATGGACGTGGCCGGCATCTCGCCCGTCTTCAACCTCTACGACAAGAGCTGGCCCATGCGCACCCGCCCCTACCAGTACCCCCCCGCCAAGTTCGTTTTCGGCGAACCGGGACGCACCGGCATGGCCATCAACTCCATCGTCTGCTCCGGCTCCATCGTCTCCGGCGCGGTGGTGCGCAACTCCGTCGTCAGCCAGGACGTGCGCGTCAACTCCTACGCCGACGTGGACTCATCCGTCATCTTCTCCCACGTCAACATCGGTCGCCACTGCCGCATCCGCCACGCCATCATCGACCGCGACGTGCACATCCCGGACGGCACCGTCATCGGCTACGACGCCAACGAGGACAAGAAGAACTACTTCGTCTCCGAGAGCGGGTTGACCGTCGTCACCCGCGACTACTCCGTCTACGAGAACCCCGTCAGCCCCGAGTTCCTCCAGCCCGGCAACATCTGGCATTAGCCGCTCGCGCCCAGCGCGATCCGTTACATGGCTTAGTAGCCCTTGGTGTGCAAGTAGAACACAATACAGCTAGCAATCAGGCAGTAGATTCCGAACCAGGCCCAGCGGCCGTTCTCCAGCCAGTTGCTCAGCCACTTCAGCGCAACCAGCCCGGCCAGGAACGCGAAGACCGCGCCCAGCAGGCTCATTGCCACCGTCCCATGCAGATCGACGGGCGAGCCCGTCGCCGCAGCCGCGTGGGTTGCATGCACCAGCCGCATCGCCTCGCGCGCAATCGCGAACGGCGTAATCACCACCGCCAGCGCGAAGCTGAACCGCTCGGCGCGCTGCTTGCTCGCGCCCGTCAGCATTCCGGTGGAGATGGTCGCGCCCGACCGCGAGAAGCCGCGAAAGGGCAGGCAGAGGCCCTGCACCAATCCCATCCAACCCGCCTGCCGCATGGTGACGCTGTCGGAGGGACGCCGCGTAATGCTGATGGTCGCAGCCTCCTTCGCCTCTGCTTTGTTCTCGCGCAGACCTGCGATCAGGATCAGAATCCCGGCACAGGCCAGCGCTGGAGCCACCAGGTCGAGCCGCCCGAAGAGGTCTTCGATCTCGGCTTTTGGCGCGCCCTTGAAGGCCGTGTGCTCGATCAGTTTGATCAACGCCTCGCCGAGGACTCCGGTCAGCGCCGTCGCATAGACCAGCCGCAGCGCAAAGCGCTTGAATACGTCCACCGTGGCAAAGTAGCTCTGCCTCCACCGCCTCCAGAAGTACGCAATCACGGCGAACATTGTGCCGGTATGCAGCATGACCAGAAGCAGCGTCATCTGCGGCGTCGAGGGGTCGAGCCCCATCAGCTTCTCGGCAACCACAACGTGGGCGGAACTGGAAACCGGCAGCAACTCGGCGAGTCCCTGCACAATGGCCAGGACAATAACATGAAAGAAGGACATACCGTTATTCTACAAGCCGTCCAATCCCGCAGTCAGCCGTATGTCGACTCTCGCCAGCAAGAAACGGTGTTGGAATCAATAAAGTTGTCCAAGACAAGTCGATCCACCGCATAATGTCCTTGGAGAATAAGTCATGAGAATGATGACGCGGATGAAACTTAAGCTCTTACTTGGCATGAGTATGCTGCTTCTTCTAGCCGCTGGACCATCGGCGGTTGTGCTCGCGCAGGATGGTTCCAGTAACGATCTTTCAAAGGAAGTAATAATCAAGAAGTCGCAGGAGGCGTATGCTTCGCTCTCCACTTATAGCGATGAAGGGAAGGTCGTTGCCACCATGAACGGATACACTACCACGACTGCCTTCACCACCAGGATGGGTCGACCGAACCTTTACCGGATCGAATGGAAACAGAGTACGTCGTCACCCGCTTACCTCAAATCCGTTGACACAAAATCTCCAGATGAAGCAGTCTGGTCGGCGGGCGAGGGCAATTTCTTAGATATAGGTAGCGGTGCGCAACAACAAGAGAGTCGGTTGATGGCTTTGTCGCGTGCCGTGGGCAGTTCCGGTGGTGCGACGGCGACTGTTCCCGCAATGTTTTTCAAGATCATGTGTGAGGAGTCGCTTTGCCGAATTGGGACCGATTTTGAACGCCAAGCTGACGAGAAAATCGGGGAAGTAGATTGCTACGTTTTTATGAGTTCTACACAGGCCGGGACACAAACGGTTTGGATTGGCAAACAAGATTATTTGTTTCGTAAGATTCGATATATTCAGAGTGCGGAGAGTTTTAAGGAATCCCTGGATAGGGCCGCAAAGCTAATTCCTCCACATGAGGGAAATATAAAAGTAGAATTCACACCAATAACGTCGGTAGAAACTCACTCGAACATCGTCGTGAACCAGAAGTTTTCCAAAGCGGATTTCGTCCTTTCGAAAGTTCAATGATGCCGTATTATTCGCGGTCATTCCCGTAGATGGGAATCTGCTGCTGCACCCGATACGAAATGCTGGCTGCGCGCGCCGCGTAGTCCGACTGCGGATACTTCTGCTTCAGCTCCGCGGCCAGACCCACGGCGTTCGCCGCCGCCTGCTGCGAGCGCTTCTTCTCGTCCTGCACCGTGTACATCTCCACCAGCACGCCCTCGCGGTAGGTTGCGTTGTAGAGCGCCTCGGCGGCCTTGGGGCTATCGGGATAGCGGTCGGCGTAGCGTTCGTAGAGCCCGGCCTCCATCTCCGGGCACTTGGGCAGCCCCTGCCAGTCGCCGCAGAGTTTGTTGTCGATCAGGTCGTACGCCGCCAGCGCGGCAAACTTCGAGTTCGGATACAGCTTCATCACCCGCTGCATCTCGCCTTCGTAGAGCTGCGGCCGCAGGTACGCCTCCTGCTCGTGGGCCGAGGGCAGGGTGCTGATGTCGGCCTTGTCGATCTGCCAGCGCACGTCTGCCGCGCGAAACATCGCCTCCGCCGCCAGCGGCGAGTTGGGGAAGTACTCGGCCACGCGCCGGTAGAGCAGGTGCGCCTCCTCGGCCGCGTCTTTCGGAGCGTGCGGCTGTTCCGCCTGCTCCTCAAAGTTGGCGGCAGTGCCGTACAGAATCGCATCGCCGTTGGCCGTCGCCTGCGTCACGATGCCCTTGTCGTGGATCCATCCCGAGGCCGGCGTCACGGTCTCGTCCACGCTGAACTCCGGCTTCTGGTCGTCGGCCTGCGCGTCCGGAATATCGGTGTTGGCGAAGACGCGCACCCACGCGCCGTTGCGCTCGATCACCACCACCTCGTGGCCCGGCAGTACCTCGCTGATGTGCTGTGCGTTATCGTCCGCCGCGACGTACACAATCGCCGGATGCACCAGGGTCGCGCGCGCCGAGCGGTCGTAGCCGGAGCGCATGTCTTTCGGATTCTTCTGCGCATTCGCCGCGGTGCCCGTGGCAACGGCGATCGTGAGCAACCCAAACAGCAGAACGGATCGCACCCGCATCGGTCTCATGGAGGCAGCTCTCATGGATGTATTAGACTCCCCCTCGCCCTCCCGCGGAAGCGTCCACCGCTCGGCCTGGGCGCGCCGAATAATTGCGAGTGACAAACAAGGCTGCGGTCGGGTAATGTTACGGCTCAATGAATCTGGCAGGGAATGGAGCGGCGTAGACCGCAACGCTCGATCTGTGCCAGCGTTCCAGGAGGGCCATACATTGAAGATCGCAATCCGCTGCCTGCTTGCAGGCGCCGCTCTGGCAGTTCTCTTCGCGTTCCCCGGAACCACCGCGCACGCGCAACAGGCCTATGTGGGCCGCTACAATGTCTACGCGGGCTTCGCCGACATCGACAGCCCCATGCTCGGCCTCAACGAGCAGGGCTTCCACGCGCAGGCGGGGATCAATCCGCGGCTCTGGCTCTCCTTCGGCGCCGACTACAGCGAAGGCACGGGCTCGCAGATCCTCACCACGAACCTTCTGCCAGCGGCGCTCCAGGCAACGGTCAACGGCGCGCAGGCCCAATACATCGCGCTGCATCTGCTTCCCGCGAACTACTTCCTCGCCGTGCCCACCGACGCTGCCACCCAGACCTTCGCCTTCGGGCCGCAATTCTCCGACCGGCACTACGCGAAGTTCACGCTCTTCATCCGCCCGTCGCTGGGAGCGCTGCGCGAGCGCGCCGTGCCCCACGCACAGGACGCGTTCCAGACCGTCATCGTAGGCCAGCTTGCGCCCGCAGGATTCAAGCGCGACTGGACCGGCTTCTATGGCGTGGGCGGCGGAGCTGAGGTCGCGGTCAGCAAGCACCTCAGCATTCGCGGGCAGATGGACGTGGTCTACAACCATCCCTTCAACGACATCCTGGCCGATGGCCGCTGGACCTACCGCTACTCGGTCGGCCCCAGCTTCCAATTTGGCCGGAACGTGGCCGCGGGCGGGAAGAAGGGCCTCAAGCCGTAGATTGATGCATCAATTCGCGCATCGAAAGCAGCTACAATCCGTGCAGATGAACCCGGTGACTATTGATGCGAGTGACGGTCGAGATCGAGGACGATTTGCTTGCAGAGGCTCAGGAATACACCGGCCTGACCGATATAACGGCGTTAGTCCATGAGGCATTGACTACGCTAGTGCAACGCGAGGCAGCCCGAAGGCCGGCACGGCTCGGCGGCAGCGATCCTGGGGCGAAGCCGATCCCACGCCGCCGCTCGGCAATATGATTCTCGTCGACGCTTCGGGGCGAACCGAGAAAAGCGGTTAGCCGACAAGAACTCCCGCTCGATGCTAAAGGATCTTCATGGCTGACTCAGAACGCATTCGTAGGCAGGTTTACGATCTCAGGGTTGAAGATCTCGAACGGTATCCACTCTGGGAGTTTGCCCTTGACGAAGAAGACGAAGAAGGGCAGGACGAATGTACCCTAAGACCTTCCTTGGACGGTGATGTCCCAGATTTTTCGCCTGGTACGCACATTCTTGTCTGTGATGTCTCGTTCGCTAACGGAACAACTGCGGTTGGTTTTATCTACTCAGGCGAGCAGGGAGACTATGGAACTACTTGGCCCACGATAGCCACATCCTCGGGCCATGTCAGCCTCTGGCTGGGACACACAAGACAAATCGAGAACCGATCTCAGGAACTTCTCGCGAAAGGGTTCAAAATGCTCGGCAAAGATTCCGTGACCACGTTCCCAGTACACTTCCGAACGCGAGTAAAAATCAACGGGGACATCATGGAATTCGTTATCAGTAGCTTTCTGGCTACATCTGCTGACAATAACTTAGTCGCTGTGCAATAAGAACAGATCGAACTACCTCAGCTCTTAGCCGACCGGATGATCCGCGCGAAGAAGTGAATGAGCCGCCACTGGTCCATCGGCCCCGGCTTCGGCCCGTTGAGGTCGAGGTGCGAGAGCACGGGGCTCACCAGCACCGCCTTCAGGTCGTTGCGCGGCAGCTCGCTGGCCATCCACAGCGTCTCGGCCGAGGGGATGACGTTGTCTGCCTCGCCGTGCAGCAGGTAGACCGGCGTGTCCAGCGTGCGCAGCCGTCCCTGCGGCGAGAGGCCCGGCGACTCACCCGCGTGCCGCGCAAGCGACGCTGCGAGCAGAGCTCGCGTGGGGGGCAAAGTTGTGTCCATCAGGTCGCGCGCCTCGCGCCGCTGCACGTCGCTCAACAACCGCGTCGCGGCAGCCTCGCCCGGCCTGTCTTCGTAGATATGCGCCCGCAGCACCGCGCGCACCGGGCCAAGGTCTGCCGCCGGCACAAACTCCTCGACGTGCTCGTACTCCAGCACCAGCGGCCCGTACTCGTGCGGCGCCAGCGCCTCCACCGAGCCGTCGGGGCGCGCGTCGCGGCCCGTCATGTAGAACTCCGCCACGCGCAGCATCGAGTCCTGCGATCCCACCGCAACCACAAACTTGAAGGCCGCATGATACTGCGGGTTCGAGGCTGCCACCAGCGCCAGCCCGCCGGAGAAGCTCAGCCCCATCACGCTCACCGGCCCGCCCGTCTGCGCCGCGAACCACTTTACCGACTCGCCGATCGCCTCGACCGAGGCCTGGCTCACGTGGTAGTCCTTGATGCCGGGCAGCTCCGGCGTCAGCACGCGAATGCCGCAGCTCGCCATCGCCGTTGCAAAGCCCATCAGCCGCGGCTCGTCGATGCCCTGGTAATGCACGCCGTGGAAGATCACCATGGCCGGCGCGTTCGGCTTGCCCTGCGGCGTGTACAACCGCGCGCGCAGTTGCTGCGGCCCAATCGCCGTCTCAATGGGGAAGCTGAAGTCCTGGGTCGTCACCGCAGCCGTCAGCTCGCGCGCGATCCACGGCGCCGGATGGCCCGCCACCTGGCGCAGCACCGCGGCCACCTGCAGGTGCGCCTTTGCGGACGGCCACCCCAGGCCGCAGAGGACCGCGACAGCCACAGCGAGAATCGCCAAAAAGGTCTTTCGCATCGCCTATGTCTGCGGTCCTAGCGCCTGGTCCTTGGCATCGTTCAGCGTCACTTTGAAGTCCATCTTCTTGCGCCCGCGAAACACGGTCAGGGTGACCGTATCGCCGGCGTGGCGCGCGTTCATCGCCGCCGCCAGGTCTTGCGGGCTGGTGATCTCCTGGCCGTCGAAGGCCACAATCAGGTCGCCGCCCAGCTTGACCGGCGTCGTGCCCTCGTAGGCGACCTGGGAGCCTCCGTGCAGGCCCGCCTTCTCGGCCGCGCCGCCCGGCAGCACGCGCTCGACCAGCACCCCGTAGTCGGCGGCCAGCCCGATCTGCTCGGCAATATCGGGGTTGATCGGCAGCGTCACAATGTCCAGCGTAGGCCGCCGCACGCGCCCGTACTTGGCGTAGTCGGCGAGCACCGCCTTGGCCGTGTTGATGGGGATGGCAAAGCCGATGCCGGCCGACTGCTCCGCGCCGTTCGAAGCAATCATCGTCGTGATGCCGATGACCTCGGCGCGCGAGTTCAGCAGCGGCCCGCCGGAGTTGCCCGGATTCACCGACGCGTCGGTCTGGATCGCGTCCTCGATCAGGTTGTTCTCCCCGCCGCGAATGGTGCGGATCGCCGAGATGATGCCGCGCGTCATGGTGCCTGAAAGCCCGAACGGGTTGCCGATGGCGTACACCCGCTGCCCCACCTGGAGGTCGCTACTCGTCTCGGCCAGCGTCGCCGGCACCAGGTTGGGCGCGTTGATCTTCAGCAGCGCCAGGTCGTGCCCCCTGTCCACCGTCACCACCGTCGCCTTGTAGGAGTGCTTGTCGTAGAGCCGTACCTCAATATTGCCGGGCTGCGCGTTGCCGATCACGTGGTTGTTGGTCAGGATCAGCCCGTCCTTGTTGAGGATGAAGCCCGATCCCTGGCCCGCCAGCGGCACCGGCCCGAAGAAGAAGTTGTACCCCACCTCGGTCGTGGTGATGTTGACCACGCTGGGCAGCGCCCTCTTGTAGACGGCGATGTTTTGCTGCTCCTCGGAGTCGAAGGCCGGCGCGGCGGAGGCCACATTCAGATCGAAGGCGCCGTCCTGCCCGCGCAGCGATTCGATGCCGGCCGCGGTGCCGGCCGGGTGCAGCGAGGCCAGCCACGGAGCCAGCGCGCCCGTCGACGCCAGATGCGTCGTCACGAGATAAAACCCGGTAAGCAGCAAAACCACAAGCAGAACAGGACGGTATTTCATCGCAGCCAGCACCTGAAAAGTCGTAAGTCGGCGGAGATCTTCCGCATCTTCCAATTGTAGCGATTCCGCGCCAACGGGGCTTCTGGAAGACGCGCGAATCAGCCTGGCCGGTGCATGGCGGCATCCTTCAGCACCGGCCACAGCGCGTCCACCTGCGCCTGCAACTGCTCAATCGATCCATCGTTGGTCAGCACATAATCGCACTTCGCAGCCTTGCTCGCGTCGTCGATCTGCCGGGAAATCCGCCGCCGCGCCTCGGCCACCAGCGCACGCCGCGCCTCATCGCCCAGCGTCCTGCTGCCCGCCGCGCGCGCCACAAAGCGAGCAATCTTCAACTCCTCCGAGGCCTTCACGAAGATGAGCCGGTCGAAGCGCCTCCGACAGCCACCCTCGCCTCCATATTTTGTCTCGAAGATCAACGCGGACTCCACGATCGCCACGGCATTCGCATCGCGCGCGGCGATCTCGTCAATCAGCTCCGCCTGCCGCGCGATCACCGCAGGATGCACAATCGCGTTCAACTCCTCCAGTCGTCCGTCCGTGAATGCAATGCGCGCCAGCGCGGCGCGGTCAAGCGATCCGTCGGGCGAGACCACCGCCGCGCCGAAGTGCGCCACAATTGCCGCGTACACCGCCTCGCCCGGCTGCATCAGCTCGCGCCCAATCACGTCGGCGGAAAAAACCCGTGCACCCAGCGCCGCAAACCGCTGCGCCGCGGTCGATTTTCCGCTGCCCAGCCCGCCGGTAAGGCCCACGCGCAGCATCGCGCTACGCCTTCGCCGCCGCAACTTCGCTGCGCCGCGCCTTCGCCGCCGCCACCGTGTTCTTCATCAGCATCGCAATGGTCAACGCGCCCACGCCTCCGGGCACCGGGGTGTACGCTCCGGCCAGCGCGAACGCCGCCGGATGAATGTCTCCCACCAGCGTCGAACCGCGCTGCGCGAACTGCGCGGCGCGCGCCTCGTCGCCGGGAAAGAAGCGCGCGACTTCAGCCGCATCGGTGACGCGGTTGATGCCCACGTCGATCAGCGTAGCTCCCGGCTTCACCATCTCGGCGGTCACAAACCCCGGCCTGCCGATGGCCGCCACCAGAATGTCCGCGTCCCTCGTGTATCGGCCGATCTCCACCGTCTTGCTATGGCACACCGTTACCGTCGCCGACGCGTTCAGCAGCATCATCGCCACGGGCTTGCCCACAATCTCCGACCGCCCCAGCACCACCGCGTGCTGCCCCATCACCGGCACTCCGCTGCGCTTCAGAATCTCCATGATTCCCGCCGGCGTGCATGGCGCCAGCGCCGTCCCGGCCTGCACTCCATGGGACGCCGCGCTTTGCAATCGCCCCACGTTGATGGGATGGAAGCCGTCCACGTCTTTCTCCGGCGACACCGCTTCCAGCAGCCGTCGCGTGTCCACATGCGCGGGCAGCGGAAGCTGGATCAGAATCCCATCCACTTCATCGCGCGCGTTCAGCCCGGCGACCAGCTCCAGCATCTCGTCCGTGGTGACGCTCTCGGGCGGCGTCAGCATCTCGCTCCAGATGCCCAGCTCGGCGCAGGTCTTCACCTTGCTGCGCACATAGATCTCCGACGCGGCGACGTGGCCCACCAGCACCACCGCCAGCCCCGGCGTAATTCCGCCCGCCGTGAGCGCCCTCGCCTCCTCGGCGACCTCCGCCTTGATCTGGGCGGCGATCTCAACCCCATTCAGAATTCGCGCTGTGGCTTTCATCCTAAGTACCATGGTACCGCGCCGCGTGGCCGGCCGCGCGTCCCGAATCGGGCGGGCCCGCCGATGTTGCCGCCCCGTTCCGCGCGCCGCGGTTCACCTCCGCCCGGCTTCTGCCGATAAACGGGGCAGGGAGGATGGCCATGGAAGACAATTTGCACGCAAGCTGTGCGATAGAAAAATTCACCGCGACCGACCTCTCCTCCCTGCGCGAGGAGTTGACCCGGTCCGGCCTCGATTCCCGGCAGGCGGCGGAACTGATCAGCGCGTTTCTCATTGTGCGCGGATACGGAGTTTCAAGCTACGAGGCGTGCGGCGCGGCATCGCGCATCGAATCCTTCGGCTGCTCGCTGAAGTCGATGCAGGAAGAGCTGGAAAAAGTCGCCCTCGTCATGTAACTCGGCCACCCGTCATGGAACTTCGCTGCCCGTCATGGAACTCGACCGGGCGTCGTGCGCAGCCTCGGTGATGCGCAGGCGCTCGCCGGGAGCCAGATAGCTCTTGCGCCGGAACCAGTCCTCCATGGCCTCGGCGAGGCGGTCGAGCGGAACGCGCGAGCCAACCTCGAGCAGGCCGTCCGCGATGGGCAGCGTGTCGTCGAAGACCGCGTCGTTGGTGAAGTTGCGCATGGCGAAGTTGTCGATCTGCGCAATGGGACAGCGGTGGGCCATGCCTGCGGCGTCGATGCGTTCGATGGTGACTCTGCGCGAGAACATAGGGACAGTTGTGAGTTGCAGGTTGCAGGGTTCCAGTTGAAAAATTCTCCTCGCACCCGAGGGCGATAAACTCTAGCGAATCGCGGCCATCGCCGCGCGGAAGAGCACTTCAAAGTCCTGCGCTGCGTCGGGCTGTTTGGCGATGGCGGTCTCGATGGCACGTTGCGCAATGGGCCGCGCGTAGCCCAGGTTCACCAGCGCGGAGAGCGCATCGTCGCCGGCCGGGCCATAGCGCGCAGCCTGTGCCGACGGCGCGACGGCCATGTCGTCCAGCTTGTCCTTCAACTCCAGGACGACGCGCTCGGCGGTCTTTTTCCCGATCCCCGGAATGCGCGTCAGCGTGGCGTGGTCGCTGCCGCGGATGGCCGTCACCAGCCGCGCCGCGTCGATCCCGCTGAGTACCGTGATCGCCAGCTTCGGCCCAATGCCGGTGATCGTCAGCAGCCTCTCGAAGAGCCGCTTCTCATCGGGCTCCGCGAAGCCGAAGAGCGCGATCTGGTCCTCGCGCACATGGGTGTAGATGTGCAGCCGCGCCTCGGCGCCCTCCGGCGGCAGCGAGGTAAACGTCGCAACGCTGATGGTCACGTCGTAGCCGACGCCGGCGCACTCGACGATGGCCCGGTTCGGCGACTTGGAGAGCAGGCGTCCGCGCAGGAAAGCAATCATTCCGCTGATTGTACTCGGCCCTGCGCCGCTCGACGAAAACCATCCCCCGGTCCCGCGAAATTAACCGAAAGATCGCAGTTTGTAACCGGGCTGAAACGCAACGTTCAATTTCTTTTGATGACAGCTCCGCAGACTCACATTAAGCCATAACCCTCACATTCAATTCTGCTCACCACGAAGGGAATCCTCTACGATGAATTCACCACTCCGCCGTCTTGTCCGCATCGCACTCTGCGTTGTGCTGGCGCTGCCTGTCGTCGCAACCGTTGCGCCGGCGCATCTTTACGCCCAATCCAACGCGACCCTGACCGGCACGGTCCTCGATCCGCATGGTGTGCCCCTGCCCGGCGCGGCCGTCTCCATCAGAGACGAAGACACGGACGCGGTGCAGAAGCTGACGTCCGATGGCCAGGGCAAGTACTCGTTTGCCAATCTGCCTGCCGGCAAATACACCATCCAGGTGGATGCACCCGGATTCAATACCAGTAAGCGCACGGGCGTGGAGCTCGCGGCCGGCCAGCCGACCGACGTTCCCATCACGCTCGAACTGGGCAACGCTTCAGAGGAGATCACCGTCGAAGCCAGCGAAGCCAACTCCGTCGCTGCCGCGCTCGCCCCGATGGACGCGCTGCTCGAGGAGCACTCCGCACGCACCGAGATCACCCAGGCTTTCATTGCAAATTACACTTCGCCTCTGGCCGACTACGGCGAGGCAGTCGAGATGGCCCCCGGCACTTATACCACCAACGGGAACGGCCCCGGCCTCGGCCAGTCCAAGACCTACTTCCGCGGCTTTCCCGACGGCGACTACGACATCGACTTCGACGGCATCCCCTTTTACGACACCAACACGCCCACCCACCACTCCTGGGCCTTCTTCCCCTCGCAGTGGCTGGGCGGCATCGACTTCGACCGCTCGCCCGGTACCGCTTCCACCATCGGGCCCACGCCCTTTGGTGGCTCGATCCATCTGCTCTCGCGCGACATCTCGCCGCTGCAGGATGTTCGCGGCGGCATCTCCTACGGCTCCTGGGGCACGCTGTTGGCCGACTTCCAGTACGACTCAGGCTCGCTCGGAAAAAACAATAAAGCGGGCTTTGAACTCGACGTGCAACACATGGACTCGAAGGGTTATCAGACCAACAACTTTCAGAACCGCAACGCAGGGTACATCAAGGCACAGTACAAATTCTCCGACAACACCGTCCTGAGCGGCTTCTCCGGCGTGGTCTACCTGCACGCCAACACGCCCAACTTCAGCGCCACGCGCTGCCAGATGTACGGCGTCTCGGCCACCGGCGCCTATAGCTGCTACGCGTCCGGAACCAGTGGGCCGCTGCTGCCATACACCGGCACGGGCATCCGCTTCTACCTCGCCGACAATACCGACCCGATCGACTACCTGGACTACCAGTACAACCGCTACCAGGTCCCCACCGACTTCGAGTACGTCGACTTCAAGACCGTCCTCCCGTTCAAGATCAACCTCGACTTCAAGCCCTACACCTACGACTACGACAACTCAGAGGTCTACTCGAACGCCACCCCGATGACCGAGTCGACCACGGTCAACTACAACGGCAACCCTGCCTCCACCACCTGGTTTGGCATCACCGTCGCGCCCTGCAACGTTGCGGTCACCAAGAAGGGCGTCACCGCCATTCCCTGCGGCGTGGACAAGTACAACAGCTACCGCAAGTACGGCGAGACCTTCAACCTCAACCAGGTGTCGAAGCTCGGCACTCTCCGTGCAGGCGTCTGGTACGAGTGGGCGCGCACCAACCGTCATCAGTACCCCAGCGATCCGCTCAGCGGCTGGGCAGACCAGCTGCTGCCCAACTTTGCCGAGCAGTTCTGGACCAACTCCTACCAGCCATTCGCCGAGTATGAGTTCCATCCGATCAAAAAACTGGAGATTACCCCCGGCGTGAAGTTCGCCTACTACACCATCGTCACCAAGCAGTTTGCCGACGACGGCAAGACCATCGGCGGACTCGGCACCAACAACCCTGCCAGCTTCATCAGTAACAGTGGAAGTTACTACTCGACCCTGCCCTCCATCGACGCCAACTACCGCATCCAGCCCAACTGGTCAGCCTACTTCCAGGTCTCTACCGGCAGCATTGTGCCGCCCAGTTCCACCTTCGACTTCAACCAGGGAACCACGGGCCTCGTGGTTCCGGTCGAGACCCTGCCCAAGCAGCAGCACAACACCACTTACCAGGGCGGAACGGTCTTCAAGCTGAAAAACGTCACGCTCGATCTGGACGCCTTCCACATCCGCTTTCAGAGTGGCTTCTCCTCGCAGACCGACGCCACCACCGGCGAGCCGGACTACTTCGCCCAGCCCAGCTCTATCAGCAAGGGTTTCGAAGGCCAGACCAACCTCTACATGGGAAATGGCCTCAGTGCTTACCTGAACGCCACCTGGGAGAAGGCCCAGTACACCGGCTTCCAGATCATCTACCCGACCGGCGCCACCAATAACGCCAACCCGTACTACCTCGCCACCCCCTCCGGCCTCTGGGTCCAGCAGACGCCATCCGACACCTATGCTGAAGGCGTCACCTACCTCCACGACGGCTGGGATGTCGGTATCTTCAACAAGCACGTCGGCCAGTTCTACCAGGACGTCAGCGGCTACCACAACGAAGTCGTCATCAATCCCTTCGACATGACCAACACCTACATCAATTACACTATTCGCAGCGGCTCGCGCTTCGACCAGACCAAGATCCGGTTGAGCGTCAACAACCTCTTCAACCTGCACGACGCCACCGGGATCACCTCGGCCGGCTCGGTTACGGGGACCACGTTTACCGGCACCTCCACCGCCGGCAACTCGGAGTCCTACACCAACCCGTTCGTCGCGACCGTCGCCCAGGCACCGCTCAGCGGCGCAGACACCATCAGTATCTTCGCCGGCCGCAGCATCGTTCTCTCCGTCACCTTCGGCCTATCGCCCAAGCGCTAGAGCGGAGTTCGCAAAGCAGTCCGCGCAACAAACAATCCGTACGGTATGGAGGGGCAGGTCGTCTGCCCCTCTTTTCTTATCGAATCCCCACGAACTTGTGCGTCTGCAGGCTCAAGCGCCACGCGGGATGGCCGAGGCAGTAGCGCAGCGCCTGCTCCGTGTTGGCCAGCCGCAGCGGGCCATCCATCGGCTGCAGGAAGAAGTGCCGGAACGCCAGCCCCGCATAGCTCTCCGGCGTCGCGCCCGCCTGCGGATAGACCAGCTTCAATTCATCGCCCGAGCGCTGTACCAGCTCCGCGCCGGCCTTGGGACTGACGCAGAGCCAATCGATTCCATCGGGGGCCGCAATCGTTCCATTGGTCTCCACCGCAACTTCAAAGCTGCGCGCGTGCAGCGCGTCGATCAGCGCGCCGTCCAGTTGCAGCAGCGGCTCGCCTCCGGTGCAGACGACGAACTTCTTCCCGCCCGAAGAGACGGCCCGCCAGGTTTCATCGATCCGCGCCGCCAACTGCTCTGCGCTCTCGAATCGTCCGCCATCCGCTCCGTCCACTCCCACAAACTCCGTATCGCAGAACTGGCACACCGCTGCCGCGCGGTCCTCCTCGCGTCCCGACCAGAGATTGCATCCCGCGAACCGGCAAAAGACGGCCGCGCGCCCCGTCTGCGCCCCCTCGCCCTGCAGCGTGGTGAAGATCTCTTTGACCGCGTAGCTCATGGCTGTATCCCGCAGCTCATGGCTGCGTCTCGCGATACTTCAGTGGATCGACGAGTCCGTTCTCGCGAAATCCTTTCTGCCGCAGCACGCAGGAGTCGCAGCTCCCGCATGGCTCGCCGGTCGGCGACGGATCGTAGCAACTGCTGGTCAGCCCGTAATCCACGCCAAGTGTCAGCCCCTTGCGTATGATCTCTGCCTTGGTCAGCGCGATCAGCGGCGTATGGATCTTCAGCGCCTGCCGGCCTTCCACACCCGCCTTCGTCGCCAGATTTGCCATCCGCTCGAAGGCCGAGACGAACTCAGGCCGGCAGTCGGGGTATCCACTATAGTCCAGCGCGTTTACTCCGATGAAAATATCGCTCGATCCCAGGACCTCCGCCCACGCAAGCGCAAACGACAGAAAGATTGTGTTGCGCGCGGGAACGTAAGTAATGGGAATCTCGCCGCCCATCTCCTCCGGCGCGCGTCCCTTGGGCACATCGATCTCTGCCGTCAGAGCAGAGCCGCCGAAGGCGCGCAGATCGATCGTTGCCGTGCGGTGTTCCTTCGCTCCCCCAGCGCGAGCCACCTCGCGCGCGCACTCCAATTCCCACGAATGCCGCTGCCCGTACGCAAAGGAGAGCGCATAGACGTCGTACCCCTCCGCCTTGGCGATGGCGAGCACGGTCGCGGAGTCGAGCCCGCCGCTCAACAGGACCACCGCCTTGGATTTCTGTTGGGACATAGACGGCGTCTCCTGATGCACCCACATTCAGGGTACAACGGTCAGCCGAAACGCATCACTTCCATGCGAAAGTAGACGCCACGGTGCTATTTGGAGGCGATTGGCGCCATCTTGTCCAGGTCCAGATTCAACTCCAGAACATTCACCCGCGGCTCGCCCAGCAGCCCAAACTGTCGTTGCGTAACGTGCGTCGCAACCAGGTTCCGCATCGCATCTTCGCTTACATGCCGCTCGGTGGCCACGCGCGCCACCTGATAGAACGCCGCGGCGGGCGAGATGTCCGGGTCGAGCCCGGAGGCCGACGCCGTCGCCAGATCGATGGGCACAGCGCCATTGGTGCCCTTGGGGTTGAGCGTCTGCACCGTCCCTGCCACGCGCGTCGCAAGAGCACTGCTGGTGGGCGCATAGTTCGAGCCGCCGGAGTTCTGCGCGTCATAGCCATTCGCTGACGGGCGCGACCAGAAGTAGCCCGGCCCGCTGAACGTCTGCCCGATCAGATGTGAGCCCACCAGCGTCCCATCGGCGCGGTGGACCAGCGACCCCTCGGCCTGCCTGGGGAAGAACAGGTGCGCCAGCCCCGTCACCGCCAGCGGATAGACAACGCCCAGCAGCACAGCCGTCACCACCGTATACAGCACCGACGTCACAATATGCTTCTTCATCGCCTGCCTCATTCTGACCACTTACCACTGACCACTTACCACTCGTCTCTAAACCAGATGGATCGACGCGATAATCATGTCGATCAGCTTGATTCCGATGAACGGTGCAACGATCCCGCCCATTCCATAGACCCACAAGTTGCGCTGCAGCAGCGCCGCCGCCGACATCGGCCTGTATTTCACGCCGCGCAGCGCCAGCGGAATCAGCGCAACAATAATCAGCGCGTTGAAGATCACCGCCGACAGGATCGCCGACTCCGGCGAGCGCAGATGCATCACGTTGATCACAGCCAGTTGCGGAAAGACCACCATGAACATCGCCGGAATAATGGCGAAGTACTTGGCCACATCGTTGGCGATGGAGAAGGTGGTCAGCGCGCCGCGCGTCATCAGCAACTGCTTGCCGATGCCCACGATTTCGATCAGCTTGGTCGGGTTGGAGTCGAGATCGACCATGTTGCCGGCCTCTTTGGCCGCCTGCGTGCCGGAGTTCATGGCCACGCCCACGTCCGCCTGGGCCAGCGCCGGAGCGTCGTTGGTGCCGTCGCCGGTCATTGCCACCAGCTTGCCCTGCGCCTGTTCGCGGCGGATCAGGTCCATCTTGTCCTTGGGCTTGGCCTCGGCCAGAAAGTCGTCCACGCCCGCCTCGCGCGCAATGGCCGCCGCGGTCAGCGGGTTGTCGCCGGTGATCATGATGGTCTTAATGCCCATCGTGCGCAGTTGCTCGAAACGCTCGCGCATCCCGCCCTTCACGATGTCCTTCAGGTGGATCACGCCCAGCGCGCGCCCATTCTCCGCCACCACCAGAGGCGTGCCTCCGCTGCGCGCCACCTTGTCCACCGTCGCGCGCACCTCGTCCGGCAGAATCGATCCGTTTTCTTTGAGGTAATTGGCAATCGCATCCGCCGCGCCCTTGCGAATGCTGCGCCCCTCCATGTCCACGCCACTCATCCGCGTCGTTGCGCTGAATGGGATGTACTCCACATTGAGGTTCGCCAGCTCGCGCCCGCGCAGGCCGTACAGCTCCTTGGCCAGCACCACGATCGAGCGGCCCTCCGGCGTCTCGTCGGGCAGCGACGAGAGCTGCGCCGCGTCCGCCAGTTCTTCCGCCGTAACGCCCGCCGCGGTCAGGAACTCCGCCGCCTGCCGGTTGCCCAGCGTGATGGTTCCCGTCTTGTCGAGCAGCAGCGTGTTCACGTCGCCCGCGGCCTCCACCGCGCGCCCGGAGACGGCCAGCACATTGTGCTGCACCAGGCGGTCCATGCCCGCAATCCCTATCGCCGAGAGCAGTCCGCCGATGGTGGTCGGAATCAGGCACACCAGCAGAGAGATCAGCACGAAGACCGTCTGCGGCGCGCTCGAATACACCGCGAAGGGCTCCAGCGTGACAACCGCCAAAAGGAAAATGATGGTGAGCCCGGCCAGCAGAATGTTCAGCGCGATCTCGTTGGGAGTCTTCTGCCGCTGGGCGCCTTCCACCAGCGCGATCATGCGGTCCAGAAACGTCTCGCCGGGATTGGATGTAATGCGCACCACAATCACGTCGCTGAGCACGCGCGTGCCTCCGGTCACCGCGCTCCGGTCGCCGCCCGCCTCGCGAATCACCGGCGCGCTCTCGCCCGTGATGGCCGACTCGTCCACCGACGCCACGCCCTCAATCACCTCGCCGTCGCCGGGAATCATCTGCCCGGCAACCACGCGCACCTTGTCGTTCACGCGCAGATGCGAGCTTGCCACCTCTTCCACTTTGCCATCCGCGCGCAGCAGGTACGCCGTCGTCTCCGACTTCGCCCTGCGCAACGCGTCGGCCTGCGCCTTCCCCCGCCCTTCGGCCATCGCCTCGGCAAAGTTCGCAAACAGCACGGTGAACCACAGCCACAGCGTGATCTGCAGGTTGAACGCGAAGTGGGTCGAACCGTGCGGCAGGATCAGAAGCACCGTGGTCACCACGCTGCCCACCTCGACGACAAACATCACCGGGTTCTTCGCCTGCAGTTTTGGATTCAGCTTCTTCAGCGAATCCACCGCGGCGCGGCGAACGATGGACGATTCAAACAGCGCCCGCTTCTTCGAAGTTCCTGTATGTGCTGCACTCATCTCTAAGCCTCATCTAACTCACTAACTCGCCGACTCGCTAACTAAAACTGATTCCCACGCGCAGCAACAGATGTTCCAGAATCGGTCCCAGACTGAGCGCCGGGAAGAACGTCAGCGCCCCGACGATCAGAATCACGCTGACCAGCAGCACCGTAAACAGCGTCGAATTCACCGGAAACGTGCCCAGCGACGGCGGCACAATCTTCTTGGTCGCCAGACTTCCCGCCACAGCCAGCATCGGCACAATCATCAGGAAGCGACCGGACAGCATGGCGATCCCCAGCGTCGAGTTGTACCAGTGCGTGTTGGCATTCAGCCCCGCGAACGCCGAGCCGTTGTTGCCCGCCGCCGAGGTGTATGCATACAGGACCTGCGAGAGTCCGTGCGGCCCGTGGTTCGAGATGCCCGCCAGCCCCGCGGGAACCAGCACCGACACCGCCGCAAACCCCAGGATGATCAGCGGAAAGATCAGCACATAGAGCATGGACAACTGCACTTCATATGCCTGCACCTTCTTGCCCAGGTACTCCGGCGTTCGGCCCACCATCAGGCCCGCGATGAACACCGACAACACGACGAAGATGAGCATCCCATACATGCCCGCGCCCACGCCGCCGAAGATGATCTCGCCCATCATGATGTTGGCCAGCGGGACCATTCCGCCCAGCGGCATGAACGAGTCGTGCATGGCGTTGACCGCGCCGCAGCTTGCGTCGGTCGTGACCGTGGCAAACAGAGCGGAGTTGGCAATGCCGAAGCGAACTTCCTTGCCCTCCATGTTGCCGCCGGGGCTTAGCGACTGCCCCGGTCCCGCCTTCGCCACGCGCTGGTCCACGCCATGCAGCAGCGGATTGGGCTGCGACTCCGCCCAGTAGCAGGTTGCCACGCCGGCGAACCACAGCACCGACATCGCCGCAAACACCGCCCATCCGTGGCCCGGCGAGCCCACCATCTTGCCCAGCGTGACGCAGAGCCCGGCGGGAATCAGAAAGATCGAAAGCATCTGCAACATATTGGTCAGCGGGGTCGGGTTCTCGAACGGATGGGCGCTGTTGGCGTTGAAGAAGCCGCCGCCGTTGGTGCCCAGCATCTTGATCGCCTCCTGCGAGGCGGTTGGCCCTTGCGCGATGGTCTGCGTCGTCACCCTCGTCGTCACCGGCTTCCCATCGGGGCCGGGCGCGGTCACCGTCTGCGGTTCCACCAGCGTCGCTGTGTCGTACGGCTTCAGGTTCTGCACCACGCCCTGCGAGACCAGCGCCAGCGCATACACCAGGCAGATCGGCAGCAACACCCAGAGGGTTCCGCGCGTCAGGTCAACCCAGAAGTTGCCCAGCGTCTTCGACTCGCGCCGCGCGATGCCGCGAATGAACGCGATGGCCAGCGCCATGCCTGTCGCAGCCGACCAGAAGTTGTGTGTCGCCAGCCCCGCCATCTGGGTCAGATAGCTCATCGTGGTCTCGGGCACATACGCCTGCCAGTTGGTGTTGGTCGTGAATGACGCCGCTGTGTTCCACGCCAGATACGGCTCAACGGCCGCAAGATGCTGCGGGTTCCACAGCGGGATCGCGTGCTGCAGCCGCTCGAGCGCATAGGTCAGCAGCAGGGTCGCGCAACTGAAGATCAGCATCGCCGCGCCGTACTCCGTCCAGCGCATCTCAACATTTGGGTCAACGCCGGTCACGCGATACAGCAGCCGCTCCACCGGCCCCAGCACGGGGTCGAGCCAGGTCTTCTTTCGCTCATACACCCGGGCCATGTACAGCCCCATCGGCTTCGCCGCAAGCAACACCAGAGCGAAGAAGAACGCAATCTGCAACCATCCATTGGGGGTCATCTCAGAATTTCTCCGGACGCAGAAGCGCAACCACCAGGTAGACCAGCAACGCGGCGGTCAACAGGAGGAGAAGAATATTTTCAAGCATCGTCGCGCCCGCCTTTCAGCGATTGGCAGCCGTAGACATACAGCACGGCGACGAAGAAGAATGCAAACGAAGCGGCGAGGAAGACGATATCGCTCATAAATAGCTAAACTCCTGTGCCCTGCCGCATCCATATTAAGCGCGGAAGAATCACAACTTTGAGTGGAACAGCGGGCCGCGTAGGAATGCCGTAGGAATCGCGTTAAGATTGTGTAAAGATTGCGCGGTCCTAATCGTCTTCGTTCTGGCGGGCCTCGTCTGGAGTGGCGGGCCGCGGGCTCAGCCGGTAGCCCACCCACGGTTCGCTCAGAATATACTGCGGCTCGCCGCCCGGCTCGATCTTCTTGCGCAACTGCGCCACCAGCACGCGCAGGTACTCCGGCTGATCGACGCCCGCCGCGCCCCACACCGCCCGCAACAGCACCTTGTGCGTCAGCACGCGGTCCGCATTGCGTACGAGGTACAGCATCAGGTCGAACTCCTTTGGCGTCAGGTGGACCTCCACGTCGCGCACCAGCACCTGGTGCCGCTCCACGTCGACGCGGAAGTCGCCCAGCTCGATCAGACTCGCCTGCGCCTCACTGGCAACCATGCGCCGCGACTGCACGCGCACCCGCGCCAGCAGTTCCTGGATGCTGAACGGCTTGGTGATGTAGTCGTCCGCGCCCTCGTCCAGCGCCGCCACCTTGGCCGCATCCTGGCTGCGCACCGAGAGCACGATGATGGGCGCCTGCGAGCGCGCGCGGATCTCCCGCGTCAGCTCGATCCCGTCCATCCCCGGCATCGCCAGGTCGGTAATCACCAGCTCCGGCTGCGCCTTCATGAACTTCGCCAGCGCCTCCGCGCCGTCCTGCGCAACCGTCACCTCATGCCCATTGCTCTGCAGCGAAGTGCGCAGCACCCGCGTGATCTGCGGCTCATCGTCCACTATCAGAATTCGCATGGCCCCAACCCCTCAACTCCACCAGCTCGAACCTCGAACCTCGCAACTACTTCTCCTGTTGCGTCACAAGATGCACATCGACGTGCGGAGCCTCGTTCATGAACTGCTGCAGCGCGATATAGTACAGATACTTCTTCCATCCCTTCACCGCCGACCGCCCAAAGATGACCTGCGTGATTCTGTTTCTGGTGATGTACTCGGCGGTCACCGTTGGAACGCTGCTGCCCTTCAGCCGGACTACCCGCGCGCCCACGTTCTCGGCAAACTGGATGTTGGCCTCCAGTGTCCGCCGGCGGTTCTCCGGCACCTCCATTGCGCTCTCGACATGGAGCACGAAGAACTCGCCATTGATCGCCTCCGCCAGACGTGCCCCGCGCGCGATCAGGTCGCGCGACTCCGGGTTTGCGCTGATGCAGACGGCCACCCGCTCGGCGATCTGCCAGTGCCCGCTCAACTGCTTGCGCGTCACATAGTCGTCCAGCGTACGGTCCACCGCGCGCGTCACCCGCTGCAGCGCCATCTCGCGCAGCGCGATCAGGTTGCCGCGCCGGAAGAAGTTCTGCAGCGCCCGCTCCACGCGCTCCTGGGGATAGATGTCGCCGCGGTCCATGCGGTGCACCAGCGCCTCGGGCGTCAGGTCGCTCATCACGATCTCGTCGGCCCGGTCCAGCACCCAGTCGGGAACCGTCTCCCGCACCGTCACTCCGGTCAGGCTCTGCACCCGCGGCGTAATGCTCTCCACGTGCTGGATGTTGAGCGTCGTCAACACGTCGATCTCCGCCTCTAGGATCTGCAGCACGTCCTGGAAGCGTTTGGGGTGCGCGCAGCCTTCCACGTTGGTGTGCGCCAGCTCGTCGATCAACACCACTTCGGGCCGTCGAGCCAGCACTGCATCCACGTCCATCTCTTCGAAGATCGCTCCTTTGTACTCCATCTGCTTGCGCGGGACCTGCTCCAATTGCGCCGCAAGCTCGGCCGTCCGGGTCCTGCCATGCGTCTCCACGAAGCCGATCACGACGTCTTCGCCGCGGCTCTTGCGGCGGATCGCCTCGCTCAACATGCTGAAGGTCTTGCCCACCCCCGGCGCGTACCCCAAAAACACCTTGAACCGGCCGCGCTTCTGGCCCTCCGCCGCGGCAAGCCACTCTTCGGGAGTCTTAATATGAGGCTGTTCTGGATTCATCTGGCTCATCTTTCTATACAATTCTGTCTGTGTCCATTAAACACATTGTCGAGGCGGGGCGCTGGATTCTTATCGCGATGGGGCTTTTCGGTATTGTAGCTCTCTATCACCACTTTCCCCGGGCAAACAACACCACCGTTTCGCTGACTCTTCTTTTCCTTGTTCTGCTCTTTGCCGGCAGTTGGGGCCTGCGCTACGCCATTGGCGCATCGCTGGGCGCAGCCCTCCTCTTCGACTACTACTTCCTTCCCCCGGCCGGCACCTTCACCATCAGCGACACCCAGAACTGGGTCGCCCTCTTCATCTTCCTCGGCACCGCCATCTACGCCAGTCACCTGGCCAGCCGCATCCGCGAGGAGTCGCACGAGGCCGACACGCGCCGCCTCGAATCGGAGATGCTCTACCGTCTGGGGCGTCAACTGCTGCAACCGGAGAACGTCGCCCAACTGCTCAACTTCATCCCATCCAGCGTGGCCAACGCCTTCAACAGCCCGGCAGTCACGCTCTATCTGGCCGACGGCGACCGCATCTATCTTTCCGACCCCAAGCGCATCTCCAGTCCGAAGATCGCCTGGAATCCGGGAGATACGCCGGTCCCCGCCATCGAGCGCACCCGCGTGGAGATCGTCAACGATCTGCGCGAGGCCATGCTGCATCCCGTTACCACCTCCACCGCCGACGGTTTTCCCGCCGTCATCCCGCTGCGCGTCGGCGTGCGTCCCAGCGGGGCCGTGCTGCTGGAGGCCACCACGCTCTCGCGCGAGACCATGGAGGGCCTCAGCGGGCTGGTCTCCATGTCCATCGAACGCGCCGAGGCGCTGGAAGACAGCGCCCGCTCCAAGGCCGCCAAGGAGACCGAGCGCCTGCGCACCGCCCTGCTCGACTCCGTCACCCACGAGCTGCGCACTCCGCTCACCTCCATCAAGGCATCCATCAGCTCTCTGCTCTCCCAGCAGGCCCTCGATGCTCCGGCGCGCAAGGACCTGCTCGCCGTCATCGACGAGGAGTCCGACCGCCTCAACCACCTCATCGAGCAGGCCGTCGAGATGGCGCAACTGGATGCAAACAAAGTCCAACTCGACCTGAAGCCGCAATCCATCGCGGGCCTGATCTATGTCGCGGTCGAGCAGAGCCGTTCCAGCCAACCCTCCCGCGATATTCGCGTCTCCCTCTCCAGCTTTCTGCCCAACGTGCTTGCCGACAAGGCCTGGATCGAGAAGGTGCTGGCCAACCTGCTGAGCAACGCCATCAAGTACTCCCCGCCGGACCAGTCCATCTTCGTCTCCGCCGACCCCCAGAAAGACATGCTTGCCATCAGCGTCGCCGACCGCGGAACCGGCATCGACCCGCTGGAGCAGGGCATGATCTTCGACAAGTTCTACCGTGGCCCAAGCCAGCGCAACCAGGTCAGCGGCACCGGCATGGGCCTGGCCATCTGCCGCGCCATCGTCAACGCCCACGGCGGCACCATCGGCATCACCAGCCAGCTCGGCCACGGCTCTGTCTTCACCTTCACCCTCCCCATCGCCACCCCGGACCCAGCCCGCCGCTGACCCTGCCCCCCGCGCGCGAATTTTTTACCCAGCCATGTAATCCACTCCGCGCGATTTGCGTCTATAGTTGCTAAGCAGGTAGGACCCTTCAGATCTCTTTCCAGGGAGACTCACATGAATCTTCACAGCATGGTTCGCACCACGAAAGCGACATGGTTTCTTGGCGTTGCCGGCAGCCTCTGCCTTGCCGCGGCCCTTGTGACGGGATGTTCCACCGCCGTCTCGCCGAGCGTCAGCACGGGCAACATCAACTCCCCGGCGGTCGCCGTTCCGGTGCTCATCACCGACGCACCCAGCGACCAGCTCGTTGCCTTCACCCTGACCCTGAACAGCATCACCCTCACCGACACGGCCGGCAAGACCGCCAGCGTCCTCAGCTCTCCCACCACCATCGAGATCTGCCATCTGAATGGCATTCAGGCGCCGCTGGTCACCGCCAACATCCCCGAGGACACCTACATCTCGGCCACCATCGCCTTCTCCAGCCCGCAGATCACCTACATCACCGGCGCAGGCCTGCCGGTAACCGTGACGCCGACGCTGGCCACCACCTCCTACACCTTCACCTTCTCGCCATCGGTCGTCGTCAGCAACACCTCCACCTCGCTGCTGGTCGATCTGCTCGCTGGCCAGTCGGTCGCCATCAACGGCAGCACCGTCACGGTCACTCCGGTCTTCAACGTCAAGGCCGTCCCGCCGCCCTCCACCATTCCGCCTCCCAACCAGAACGGCACCGGAATGCAGCAGATGGGCACCGTCGTCTCGGTCAGCGGAACCACGCTGGTGCTAGAACCCGGCAGCGGCCCCAACTTCACCCTGACCACCAACAGCTCCACCGTGCTGCAGGGCTTCAGCTCGCTCTCCGCGCTCACCGCCGGCGAACTGGTCCAGGTTGACTTTGTCCTTCAGTCCGGCGGGGTCTACCTGGCCACGCGCATCCAGCTTGCGCCGCCGCCGCCCACCGGCCTGCCGCCCATCAACCTGCTCAGCGGTCCCGTTACCTCGGTCTCCTCTGGCAGCTTCAAGATGGTCCTGATGCAGGGCCTTGGCCCGGCGGTCAGCCCCGTCGCTGCCTCTGCGGTCTCCGTCTTCACCGTCACCACCAACAGCTCGACCGTCTTCGCCATCACGCCGCAGTTCGTCTCGCTTGCGGGGCTTCCGTTCACGCCAACCTTTACGGCGGCGAACCTCAGCCCCGGCCAGACGGTCGGCGTCCTCGCCTCCTCCGTCTCGGGAACCACCGCCGTGGCCTCCAACGTCTACCTCATCCCGCAGACCATCGGCGGGACCGTCTCCGCGATCTCGACCAGCGGCAGCTACACCGTCTACACCCTGACGCTGGCCAGCGGCTCGGCCTTCACCTCGCTCAGCGGGGCCTCCACGGTCACGGTCTACACCTCGGCCGCAACCGCAGGCCCGGTTGTCTCCACCAACAACACACCAATCAAGGTGGGCAGCCAGGTCCGCTTCAACGGACTCATCTTCAACACCGGCTCCGGAAGCTTCAGCATGGTCGCCGGATGCTCGCCCGACGGCCCGCCGGGAATCTAACCCCGTTTGTGGGTGGCTAACAAACCTCCCAGGTCTGTGACCGCGCCGCAAATCGGGCCGGGAGCCTGCCAACCGCAGACTCCCGGTTTTTTGTTCTGTCATTCTTGAGCAGGGTGCTCCATGCATCGCGGCCCTATTGCAACGGGCCGGTTCCTTCCGCACCGCCTCACGATTGCGGCGCAGCAGCCCCCGCCGCCGGCCTGCGCAGTTGCTCCGTCGGCACATTCATCGCCGGGTGCGAACGCACCCATTCGGCGGGAATATAGTCCGGCCCCACCGACTCCTGCACAAACGCCAGCGACTGGTTGTAAATCTCGTGCATCAGCAAGCGCGGGTTGCCCAGATTCGGTCCGCCTGAGCGCGGATTGCCCAGGTTCGGCGCACCCGAGCGCGGGTTGCCCAGGTTCGGGCCACGCCCCAGCTCGCCCAGCGGCACGCGATAGCAACTGAACTTCTGCGCCGGATCGTACTGGAACAGCTTCGGCGCCTCCGCTTCGACCAGGTCATACGCCGCCGCCAGCTCCTTCATCTGCTTCGGATCGGTAGTCAGCTTCGCGGCCAACGCGCGCAGATAGCGGAAGCGCCACAGGCTGACGTCGAGCGTGGTATTGCAGATGGCAAAGTGCCGGAACCAGTCGAAGCGCGTCGCAACCTCCGCCGCCTGTGCCTGGGGCAGATGCGGTTTCGCTGCCTCCAGCGCCGCCGCCATCTCGTCGATGCGCCCCATGCAGTCGGCCTTCTGCTTCTCCATCCGGGCGACATTTTCCAGCGTTGGCTCAAGATACGCCGCATACTCCGGCAGATAGTTGCGGTTGGTATAGCGCAGCAGCACCTCGCGCCGCGCAATGCTGCCGGCAAAGTCCGCGTTGGTGGACGACCCATGCCCCAGCGGCGACCAGCACCACGTACACGCATCCTCCGACGCGCGCATGAACTTCACCATCGCCGGCGCGGCCGCCTCGCCGTAGATGCCGGCGGCCCACATGTGCCACAGGCCCGCGACATCGGCGTTGGCGTTCCATGCCAGTTCGCGCCAGAAGAAGACGCAGTGGTTGTTGATAATGTCGGCGAAAATGTCGAACGCAGCCGGCTGGTTCGTTCCGCCGGCGTAGATCTCTGTGCCGCCGTTTCCGCCGATCAGCTTCAGGGCCTGCTTCATCGTGCTCGCCGTATAGTTCACCGTGGAGGCAGGGAAGTACTGCCGCCCGATAAACTGCCCCACCATCTGGTACTCCGCGATCTCGGTATGCGGCGCGCACTTGCCCAGCAGCGTAGTGAAGCGCGCATTGGGCTCGCAGTCCGAGTGATATACCTTGGTCTGCATGATCACGTCGGCGGGCGTCTCCTTGATCACCCGTCCCCACAGCTCGGGATGGCTCAGTCCGAACTGCCCATACCCCGGCGCATGAACGTAGTTCGTCCCCAGCCAGTGCGGGCAGCCCGATGACCACGTGCGCAGATGCAGCCTCTGTCCCATCGGCTTCAGCAGCGCGTGGTAGCGCGAGATGAACTCGTACAGCTCGTTGGGAAATTTATCGAGCCCCGACTGCTTGCAGCGCGCGTCCTGGCAGTACGCGCTGTAGTTGTCCCAGAAGGTGACCGAGATGCCGTCGCCCCCGGTCTGCTCGGCCCACTCACGGACGAAGGCTTCGATCACCTTCCACGTCAGCGGATCGGACGGGCACAGCGCCGCCGACTCATGCGAGTTTGCCTCCGGCGTGCCTTTGGCCGAGGGATACGCCTTCAGCACCGCCACATACAGCGCCGGCGACCACGTCGCAAAGTTGTTGCCATACGGCAGCAGCGCGAAGACATCCACATCGGCGTCGTGGAACTCCTTCACCCGCGTTGCGTTCTGCGCCTTGTGCGTCTCGGCGCTCGCCACCAGACCCTTCTGCTGCGCCGCGGTCAGTTGCGCGAAGACATCCGGCAGCGCTTGGAGCGCGGGCGAAGCAGGCAGGTTCGCGGTATAGAAGTTCGCGCCAAAGATGGCGGTCTGTTCGGCGACGGGGTAATCCGGATGCCATTGCGCGGTGCGAATCGCAAAGTCCGGATTGCGCCGGTAGGGTGCAGCCTTGGACGCGGCCCAGTGCTCCGGCTCGCCCGCCGCAAACAGCAGCGAGCGCGGACGCGCGCCGTAGACTACCGTCCCGCCCGTGTACGTCACCGTGTAGCCGTCCTGCTTGGGGGCTTCGGTCGCAGGCAGCTTCCCATCCTTCGCCAACGCCAGAACGATGGCCCCGGCCGTGGGCTTCGGCCCGCCGTCGTAGGTCTGAATCGCCGACTCATCCAGCTTCAGCTTCTTTACTAGAATCTTCGCGGCACTCTGCATCGCAGCGTGGCCATTGGCCGGAACAAGGATCGACTTCGGGCTGGACGCAGGCGCGTCGGCGAAGAGGTTGAGCGGCCGGATGAGGCTGGCCCCTACGCCGGTCATTCCGGCCAGCAGAAGAAAGTCGCGTCGCGTAGTGGACAGATCGGCGAGATTTTTGGACAACGAGTTGACAGCTAGCTTGGACGACGAGTCGGTAGCTTGGTTGGACACGGGAAGCCTCCTGGGTTGTTCTGCGGCGTGCATTCGACAATACGCGCCCGGCGCCAGACTAGTCTCAATCGCTCTGCAAAAAATACGGAATTTGCGGCAGTGCGCAGCTTTCAGCCAAGGCCCGCTCGCCGGGTTATTTTTTCATGTGGCGCGAGCAAAGAAAAAGCGAATATAATGGTCGGCGACGGAGGCCGCATGGCCGATGCTCCCCAACCCGACCGCTTTGCCTTTCTCCACGTCGACCTCAACAGCTTCTTCGCGTCGGTGGAGCAGCAGTTGCACCCGGAGTATCGCGGCCGCCCGGTCGCCGTCGTTCCAACCCAGGCCGACACCACCTGCTGCATCGCGGCCAGCTACGAGGCCAAGGCGCTCGGCATCAAGACCGGCACGCAGGTGGGCGAGGCCAAACGCATCTGCCCGGAGATCGTGCTCGTCATGGGCGAACACGGCGTCTACGCGGATTACTCGCAGCGCATCGCGCAGGCGGTGGAGCGTTGCTGCCCCGTCGCCCACACGCCGTCGATCGACGAGATGGTTTGCGAGCTGATGGGCCGTGAGCAGGAGCCTCCGCGCGCCCGCCAGATCGCCCTGGCCATCAAGCAGGCCATCCGCGACGACGTGGGCGAATCGCTGCGCTGCTCCATCGGCATGGCGCCCAACCGCTTCCTGGCCAAGATTGCCAGCGACATGCAGAAGCCCGACGGGCTGATCGGCCTGCTCCCCTCGCAGCTTCCCCGCGCCATCGCGCACCTGGAGCTGCGCGATATTCCCGGCGTCGGCGCGCGCACCGATGCGCGTCTCAACGCCAAGGGCATCCACACCATGCAGCAGCTCCTCGCGCTGGACCGCAAGGGAATGCACGCGCTGTGGAACTCGGTCTGGGGCGACCGGCTCTACCACTGGCTGCGCGGCGCGGAAACCGGCGACGACGGCGCTCCCGTGGACTCCGGCGCGCAGAAGTCTCTCGGCCACTCGCACATTCTCGGCCCGCAGTACCGCACGCCCGAGGGCGCGTGGGCCGTGGCGCACAAGCTGCTGCACAAGGCCGCCATGCGCCTGCGCATGGAGCGCCTCACCGCCAGCTCGATGCATGTGACCATCCGCTACGCGCTCACCCGCGAGCAGGTCGTGCGGGCGGAGAACGCGGGCAAGCGCGCCAAGCGGCACTTCAGCGGGCTGCGCCACTCCGGCTGGCGGATGGAGGCGCGCTTTCCGCCCTGCCAGGACACGCTCACCCTGCTCGAGGCGTTGCGCGGCATGTGGGACAGGCGGCCCGAGGGCGCACAGTTTGCGCACCCCTTCTTCGTTGGCGTCACCATGCACAACCTCATCGCGCAGAGCGATCTGCAGCCCTCGTTCTTCGCCGATCCGAATCACCGCGCTCGCCTGGCCGCCGCCATGGACCGCCTCAACCTGAAGTACGGCAACACCACGCTGCACTTCGCCGCAATGCTGCCCGCCAGGCAGTCCGCGCCAACCCGCATCTCCTTCACCCAGATTCCGGTGAAGTACGGCATGGATTACATCTAGATCGGGTTCGGAAAGACGCTCTACTGCGGCGGGGTTGTGGGCTGAGGTGTTTTGTCGCCGCCGAAGATCTTCTGGATCAGGCTCTGCGGGGCCTCGCCGCCCATGTGGCTGCATGTGCTTGCCGGGACGGTGCCGTCGAGGAACGCGAGGTTATAGTCCTCGGGGCAGCTATCGTCGGCCGGCAGCCAGGTGTTCATGTCGATGCGCACCAGTTGCACGCCGTCGGTCGGGCTGAAGGAGTGCATGTCGGAGTACTGCGGCAGCTTGATGGCGCGGTTCATGAACTCGGCCCAGATGGGCGCGGCAGTGTCCGCGCCCTGTAGTCGATGTGTCAGTCCATGCGAGATGTCCGTATAGTCGTCGTTGCCGACCCAGATGATGCAGAGAAGGTTCGACGAGTAGCCGGCGAACCAGGCGTCGTGCTCGGTGCCGGTCTTGCCGGCGGCGGGAGCGCTGAATCCGTGAGCGCGCACCGCAGACGCGGTACCGTAGTTCGCGGTGAACTCCAGCAGCGACTGGGTCAGATATGCGGCGCGCGGATCCATTACCTGTTTGGCCTCCGGCGCGAAGTCGGCGACGATGTCGCCGTTGGCGTTGCGCACGCTGGCCAGCATCCACGGCTTCAGGTGGACCCCATTGTTGGCGAAGACAGTATAGGCGCCCGCCATGTCGATGGGGGTTGCGTTGTAGGTGCCGATGGCAACCGAGGGCGTGCCCCGCGCGTTGACGATGCCTGCCGTGCGCGCGAGCGCCGCCACATTCTCATAGCCGATCTGCTCGGCCAGGTCGATCGTGGCAATGTTCAGTGAGTGGGCGATCGCCTGGGCGGCCGTGACCATCCCCGGGTATTCGCCCTTTTCGAAGTTGCCGGGGTCATACGGCTTGCCATCGAACATGAAGGTGTGCGGATCGTCATTCAACCGCGTCAGCGCGGTAAAGATGCCGTTGCCGCCCAGGTCCATGCCGTTGAGGCTGGTGTTGTAGGCCGCGGCATAGACGAAGGGCTTGAAGATGGAGCCGGTGGGCCGCTCGGCGGTGGCGTGGTTCAACTGCGAAACGCCGTAGTTGCGCCCTCCGATCAGCGCCAGGATCTGCCCGGTGTGCGGGTTGAGCGCCACCAGCGCGACCTGCGGATACAGGATGTTGCTGTCGTTCTTCTTATGCCGTTTGCGCACCAGGTCGTCCACGTTCTTCATCCCTGCGTCCACAGCCTCGGAGGCGGCGCGCTGCAGCTCCGGGTCGAGCGAAGTGTAGATGCGCAGCGCGTCGTGGCCCAGCTCCTGGTCGCCCACGCGCTGGGAGAGCTGGTCATGGACGAGATCGACGAAGTAGGGTGCCTCGGCCGCGTCGATGTTGGGCGCCGCCAGCCGCAGCGGCTCGGCCTTGGCGCGGCCGGCCTCCGATTGCGTGATGGCCCCGGTCTCCACCATCGAGTCGAGCACCAGGTTGCGCCGCTCCATGGCGCGGTCGGGATGGCGATAGGGATTGCGCCAACTTGGGTTCTGGATCAGACCCGCGATCAGAGCGCACTCCGCCAGATCGAGCTGCCGCAGGTCCTTCCCGAAGAACGACTCGGCCGCCTCGCCGAAGCCGTTGATCTCGAACGACCCGCGCCGCCCAATGTTCACCTGGTTGGCGTACATCTCGAATATCTGCTGCTTGTTGAAGCGCGCCTCAAGCTGGAAGGTGATCATGATCTCGATCAGCTTGCGGGTGAACTTCTTCTCCGGCGAGAGGAAGAACCCGCGCGCCAGTTGCATGGTGAGCGTCGATCCGCCGCACTCCTTGTGGCCGGTGAGGGTGTCCTCGACGGCGCACTTGGCGATGCGCATGTAGTTGATGCCGCCGTGCTCGAAGAAGCGGCGGTCCTCGATGGCCAGCACCGCCTGCACCATGTTGGGCGGGATTTCGTCGTATGTGACCAGGCGGCGCTTGGTGCGGTTCTCCCCGGAGAGCGCGGTGATCAGTTGCGGTTCAAGCTGGTACGCGGCCAGCGGCGCGCCGTTCTCCGCCGTGATGGATTGCACCACCGGGCCGCTGCTTGTGCCCGTCTCCGCATCGGCGCTCTGTCCGGTGGCGATGGTGGCGCCGTCCGTGGAGTGGTAGCTCTCGGGGCCGGGCTTGATCCGGATGCTGTTGCCGCTCAGGGTAAAGACGCCAAGCTGCGGGTTGGTGTTGTAGCCGGCCGTGCGCAGTTCCTGCGCGATGAACAGGACGGTCAGCCGCTGCCCCACGCGCACCTCGCGCGGCGCGGCGTAGATCTGCGAGGTGTTGGCAAAGATCGGCCCGGAGGCGAGCCGCTCGTCCAC
>Ga0326728_10004912_pt1 | contig 38732 bp, 40 predicted proteins | sample MB3enrmetagenome_FD_207602 | JGI IMG/M metagenome (GOLD analysis project Ga0326728, IMG submission 207602) | Lab enriched peat soil microbial communities from McLean, Ithaca, NY, United States - MB31MN | ecosystem: Environmental > Terrestrial > Soil > Wetlands > Peat | place: USA: New York... | reverse complement strand
CATGAGTTGGATGATCTTTTACTATACATACTATTTTTGGTTCAATGCATCCTTTTTCTTCATCTCAAAAAAGGGCCCCGAGTCAATGAGTGGGCTTACAGAATTGGTAATCTAATGCAGAGATTTTGCTATAAAACCTATCCATGGATAAAAACGACAAATCATATTTTTATGAGAAAGATAAAAAGTGCCAGGAGCCAAAAAACGCGGTGGATAGTATGGTAAATTTCAAAAAGACTGATATCAAGATGCCACCAAGGCACTTAAAAACAGAAGTGCTTCTAATTTTCAACAGGTCACATGAAACATTGCTATTATCTTTCCCTCACTTTCGTTCCACAGTTTGATCGCTTCCGGTGTGCGAAGAAGTTTTGCCTCAAGCCCTTTCTCCTCGAAAAACTCCTTTGCTTCTTTTGAGAGCTCAACGTAACCAGTCTGACCAGTTCCTATTATTATTTCATCTGCTCCTTTTTCATAGATGAATTTTGCCTCTGCAAGCGATATTTTATGAGATGTACCGTAGACTTCTTTAGAAAGCTTTTTCTTACGCTTTTCTATCTGCCCACTCATGCGGATAAGGATATCCTTTTCAAAATTATTTTCATTGACCGTAATCGAACCGAAACTGGTTGAGTTTATCTTCAGATTCATGGTTTTCTCTCCAAATATTTCCCTTTTTTCATTGCTAATCTACCGTATCTACTAATTTATACTCTTAATAAAATCTCACATAATCTACTTATCACGTTTTTATAGATAATATGACTTAGCATTATATAAGAATCAAGTACAATAAGCTTTATAGTTTAAAGTTGGGTATTATATTTTCAAGCTTTAATAATTTTAATTTTTTATTTCAACTGCAAAAGTCCTATTTGACCGTTGACAAGAATCAAGTCTAAATAATTATAAGCATAACGGTTCCGTTGCAAAAATCCTTTTTAATTATACAATAGAATTAAAAGAAAACCAAAGATAGTAATATGCTATCTAATTCCTTTAAATGGAAGCATTATGAAGGAGAAATTATTCTATTGAATGTAAGGTGGTACTTAAAATACCCATTGAGCTATAGAAATTTAAAGGAAATGATGATAGAAAGGGGGGTAAAGGTCGACCATACAACAATCATGAGATGGGTACATCAATATTCACTTGAAATAGAAAAGAAGATCAGAAGACATTCAAGACCAACAAATGATTCGTGAAGAGTTGATGAAACCAATGTCAAAGTAAAAGGTAAATGGAAATATTTTTATTGAGCAGTTGACTCAAATGGAGATACAATTGATTTCATGTTAAGTTCAAAACGAAATCGAAAAGCAACGCAGAGATTCTTTAAGAAAGCTTTGATCTCTGATCATAATCAAATTTCAAGAGTAATAACCGCTGATAAGAATCCAGCTTATCCACCTGCTATAGATGAACTGAAAAATGATAAAAGAATACCTAAAAACGTCGCCATTAGACAAATCAAGTATTTGAATAACATTATAGAACAAGATCATAGATCTATAAAGCGAATCGTTAATTCAATATTAGGATTTCAGTCTTTTCGATCTGCTAATAAGACTTTAAAAGGAATTGAAGCTATGAATATGATTAAAAAAAGACAAGTAAATGATATAAATTACTCTGTTCGTAATAAAGTCAAATACATTAATCAATTGTTTGGTATAGTTTTATAATGTTTGTACATTTTCCTTGAATATTTTGATTTTTATTCATTAACTATAGATTTACATATTTTTTTGAATTTTTTGCAACGGAACCGAAATTCTCTATAGTCCTAATTTCTCTAGAGATTGTTGTTTGCGTTCATTTCTAAAAGGTTTCTCTGATTTTCTAGAAACTGTTGCTTCAGTGATTTAAAAAGGAACGGAAAATATTCTTTTAGTTTTATTAGGAGTTGTTCGTCTAATTTTGTATTATAAAGTGTTCCTACTTGAGATAGCTGGTCAATTGATAAATTGAGAGCCCCTTTGAGGTTTGCTCCTTCAAGGTTAGCTCCTTCAAGGTTAGCCATAAAAAAGTTAGTTCCTCGAAGATTAGCATCTTTAAGGTTAGCTCCTGTAAGATTCGATTTTACAAGATTAACTCCGTGAAGATTAGATTTTATAAAAGCAGTTCCTTCAAGGTTAGCTTCTCTTAAATTAGCTCCTTGAAGTTTAGTTTCCTTAAGATTAGCTCTTTCAAGGTTCGCTCCTTCAAGGTTAGTCCTTTTAAGGTCGGCTCCGAGAAGATTAGCTTTTATCAAATTAGTTGCTTTAAAATTAGCTTCGCTAAGGTTTGCTCCTTCAAGGTTAGCTCCTTCAAGGTTAGTCCCTTTAAAGTTAGATCTTTCAAGATCAGCCATAAAAAGATTAGCTCTTTCAAGATTTGCTCCTTCAAGGTTTGCTCCTTCAAGGTTAGCTCCTTGGAAATTAGTTCCTGTAAGGTTGGCCATAAACAGGTTAGCTTCTCGAAGATTAGCCATAAACAAGTTAGCTTCTTGGAAATTAGCTCCTATAAAGCTGGCTTTTTCAAGTTTTGTTAGCACCAAGTTAGCTCGTGCCAGTATAGACCAATCAAGATCAGCTCTTTCAAGGTCAGCTTCTCTAAGATTAGCTCCTGTAAGATTAGTTTTTTCAAATTTAGCCCTTTTAAGATTAGCTCTTTCAAGGTTAATTTTTTTAAGGTTAGCCCCTAAAAGGTTAATTTTTACTAAATCAATCATATAATAACCTGTTTCTTTTTCCATGAAATATTTAATTCATTGGTTTTTTATCAACTGTAAATTATAATCAACGATAATTCAAGTATAGCCCAATAAACGGTACACTAGATGACACCTGAAATCTCCAAGCTGCGACTAGACATGATCTAGACTAAAATGCAGGTAGCAAAAAGGCATATTAAAGGATCGGAGAAACACTGAAGAGTTATGTTTCTTTTCATTGTAAATCTAATTACAGTTGTTCCGAACATATACTCCTTTAGTATATTTGATTCAGAATAGTACTCATGAAAATTTAGATAAACCTCAGATTTTCAAAGTTGTATACCACTCATCAACATATGGCGAAATTTTGGGGTTTGGCTAAATCCTCTGATGTACCTAAAACATTTTTTGATTTTGTCCTATTTGTAACTGGCTCTTTTTGATCTCTTCGGTTTCAACTACAACATATCATTTTCTCCATAGTTATTTAAATTAATTATACGAAAAATAGTTTCTAAACAAAAAGTACTCAATCATAATATTTTTCACAACCAAAAAACAATTAAATATTAATAATGATTTTTTTCCTTGTTTCCAGCATCATATAGTCTAGCATTCTAATTTTCCTAAAGAAACAAAATCGGGACGTAAGGATAGTTTTGAAACCAAAAAAACAGCATCAATGGTATCAAATATATGGATTCCATATATAATATTTTAAGTTCGATAAATATCAAAATGCTTAATTATCTTTTTTTGCTTTATGGTCTACATTATACATAGTCTTATAGCAAAATTACTGCTTCCGTGAAAACAATAGAAACAGAATATTTGTCAGTGAAACTGCTGATCTCCCATTAATTTCAACAACTGATAAAATAATAATTGCTGCAAAGGATTCAAAAAAATAGGGCAATATCGATTGCCTTTAGGAGTTTCATTATTACCCTGGAAATCAAGTGAGAAACTATTTTTAATTATACATTGAGATCATATCTCTCAACATGAAGTTAACAACAATATTAAAACATCAATAATTAATTTTTTAAACAATATTATTGGCGATGGCTAAGAACAGTTAAGTCTTCAGTTGTATTATTTTCAAGTCTTTCACTACTATTAACTTCTCCCACGATTGGTGAGCTTGTAGTTTCGGTAATAGTGATATTTTGGGTAGTATTATTTTGAAGTCCTTCATGACTACTATTGGTCTCTCTAGCAGTTGTTTTCTCTTGTGCACTTACTGCAGCAGCTGTCACTGACCACAAAAAGGACTACCAACGACACCATAAGTACTTTTTTCATTCTACTAGATGATTGGTTTGTCATTTATTTCACCCCTTTATGATTAAAAATTAAAAATTTAATGGAATTTGATTTTGTCAACTATTTAAACCATCAAAAATCAGTTGACAGATCTCTATTCTGGTATACTAACAAATTTTGATGAACTACAAAACTTACTTAGTTTATTAGTTATTTTAAATTAATTATAAAAAAAATGGTCTCTGAATAAAATTTATTCTCCTATATGATATTTTAACGTTGAAAAAGAATTTGATACTAAGACTGTTTTTAAAATAGCGTATAAATAAAGTTTATTTTAGCATTAAATATTTTACAGTCACATTTATGCACAGCTTTTGTGTTAAAACCTGCGCATTTTTCCAGTTTCAGCCAAAATTCAAGAGCATTTTTTACACTTATTTAAAGGAAAAAGCGTAGCTTTTACTAAAATCAATGTTAGACGTTGATGATATTAAAAATAAATAAAATATTTTAAAGATAGCAGGAGCCATATTTGAAATCAAAGAATAATGAACGAGAAGAGAAAAATACGGTCAACATTTTCGGAAAAGATTTTAAACAGGATTCCTACGAAGAAAAAAATAAGAGGTAAATCAAAATCTTCATGGGAATATATTATATGCCTTATTATTCTACAACTGCACATGCAAAATGCCCATTTTCTTGCACATGATATCTATCCATATGTCCTTGCAGATAACATTCTTTGATGTCTTGTGGACTCAAATTCTCATGAAGCCGAAATCCTAAATTTGCGAGCTCTTCGCCCAAAGTTGACGGATTGAAGCCTGCTATTATCGGTTCGTCTATCTTTTGCAAAAAATCCTTTAGTTCTCGTATATGTAACGACATTTTTCAGGCACAAATGCATCGGTATCTAAGTAATCAAAAACAATCATGCTTCCCGCAGGAGCAATTTCAGTGATGGAACGCAGTGTAGCGAATGCCTCGTCTCGGGTCAAGAAGTTGATGACACCGAGCCAACTAAAGAAGCTTTTCACCTCTGGGTCATACGATGATGAACTAGTTAGTGCTGTTACTAGACTTTCCTTAGTGAAATCTATAGGAATGAAGTGCAATTTTGCTGGATGTTTCCATCCCAACTCAGCAAGTCGATGTAGCTTAAATTCTTGTGTTGCAGGGTGATCAACCTCAAATACTTCCAACTTTTCCAGCATTTCCGGTCGTCTAAATGCAAATGTGTCCATTCCTGCCCCAAGAATTACAGACTGCTTTACTCCTTGCTTGATAGCTTTTTTTAGGTTATCTTCCGCGTATCGTGCACGGCTGGCAACATTATTGATTCCTTGTATCAAGAACTCTGAAATTATTTTCTGGTTGAAACATGACTCGGTACCCTCAGAATCATTTACCTGTTTATCTCAAGGAGTCAAATATTGTTCAATCAGTGATCGTTTTTCCTCTGGTATCAAATCATAGGCTAGAAAATCATCAAAGATTTTTGGAGTCTCATGCATGGAATGATAAGCACGCATGTAGGCTACCATCAATGCAGTAAAGCTTGCTTGATTCTCTTTCATATAATAATCTCCTTTCTTTACCCTAGTCCCTTAGAAGTCAAAAGCTTAGCATTTAAATTATGGCAGCGTCAAGTCTGCTTCTGACGACTGTTTTGTTAAAATATATTAACTCAAAAATGATCCTAAAAGATTTTCAATCACTTAATGAATCAATTTTAGCAAATTTGTCTACAACTGACTAAAGAAGCTTGTATCATTCTTTGAGAGCAAAATCAGTAAGAGTTTTCATGAGTAATAATTATTGTTAATAGATTTAAAAGCTCCAATAATCAAACGCATAGGAGTTTATCCAAATTTATTACAATACATAAAATGCCTGATTTTGTATATCAACCATTCAAGTCCTACTGTACTATATATCTATACCAATTGATTTAAGTATTAAAAAATATACTTAAGTCAAGACACATATATGCAAGCGATTGAAGTATCTCATCTCATCAAAAAATTCGGCACTCTGACTGCGGTCAATGATATTAGTTTCTCAGTTGGCGAAGGAGAAACCTTTGGTTTTTTGGGTCCCAATGGTGCCGGTAAAACTACTACCATTCGTATTTTGACCGGAGTATCAAGACCAACTTCTGGAACAGCAACCATTTTTGGCCATGATATTGAGCATGATACCATTAATGCACGGCAATCTATGGGGATTGTATCCGAAAATTCCAACGTTTACGATGATCTGACTGCATGGCAGAACATGGTGTTCTCCGCTGAACTCTATCATGTAGGACGAAATGAGAGAGAAAAAAAGTCTACCGAATTACTCAAGAAGTTCGAGTTATACGAACGTCGCAATGACAAAGCGCACGGGTTTTCAAAGGGGATGAAAAGACGTTTGACGCTGGCAATGGGATTAGTCAACAGTCCACGTCTGCTGTTTCTGGATGAACCTACCTCCGGGCTTGATGTACAGAGTAACCTCATCATTCGTGAGGTGATTTCAGATCTCATTCTTGATGGAGTCACTGTTTTTTTAACGACGCACAATATCGAGGAGGCAAATGTCATGTGTGACCGGGTGGCTATCATCAATAAAGGGAATATTATTGCAATCGATGCACCAGAATCTCTGAAAAAGACGTTCAAAGGTTCACAGTCCATAGAGGTATCGTTCGACCGGAATTCTGCAGATCACCTTGACGAGCTTAGCCGTCTCTCCATGGTGAATGAAGTACAAAAAACAGGTGACAAGTTTAAGCTCTATACTGAAGACCCAGCTGAAGTTATTGATGCCTTAGCAGTTTATGCTCACACGCATAATCTTAAAATTATAAGCATCACTACTCTTGGCCCGAGTCTTGAGGATGTATTTGTAAAATTAACTGGTCTGCAGCGGGCAGTTGATGGGATCCATGCAATCGATTAATCAGGAGGGGGATGTGAAACGTCTTTCCTGTGAGATATCTGCTGCGTGGGCAATCGCCAAAAAAGACATGCGGATCTACTACCTTAAATCAAATATTATCGTTGCTGGCATCTTATTTCCACTTTTTATGTTCCTAGCCTTTGCCATTGGAAAGAACGCATCTCCAGGCACCCTGATCCCTGGATTGATCTCGATCACCCTTCTATTTTCGTCATCACAAATAGAGCCAGTCTCAATACCTATGGAAAGGAGGGTAAAAACTTTTGAACGTTTGCTCTCAGCACCCATTTCTCTTTATTCACTAGTGTTTGGTGAGAGCCTGAGTGGATTTTTCTATAGTCTCAGCATCGCATGTCTTCCTCTTGTAGTTGGTGTGATCATCTTCGGTACCCCTATTGTACACGCAGCTGTCCTTGTTATTTCCATGATCTTCACAGCTTTCTGTTTTGCAACTCTTGGAACATTGTTCGCTGCATACCCTACAGAGAATGTGGGTGAGGTTATGTCTATGCTTAATACAGTGAGGCTACCGCTTATTTTTATCTCGGGTGTTTTTTTACCGATATCTTCTATACCACATATAGGTCAGGAGATTGCACTTATATCCCCACTTACATACGGAAATGATATGATCGAATATGCGTATACTGTTAAATCACTTTTTTCACCGCTGTTGGATGTTGTAATGCTGATGATCTTCATCCTGATATTTCAGATAACTGCAAACTATCTTTACAAGACATTTAATAAATAAGTGATCACAACAGCATTATTTGGTGAAGATACAAGACATTAAAAGAAAAAAATAATCTCATAGTGGAATACTAGTTTTGCTAAAATGCTCTTGTCTGGTAGAATTCATCTTGAACCTGCATTTCTGCAACAGAGCTTCTTTCATCATAGATTCAAAAAAAATATTTATCTCCGTGCGGAATGGGAGAGTTTGTGAAACAGGAAAATGATTTCATAGTTTATCATTGTAATCTGCAACAGTTAATGGAAAAAAAATGGAAGTTTCAGTATAGTCAATAGCCAAAAGAATATTGAGAGTATTTTGAAAATTCTGTAACTTTCATATAAATGCATATTTTTATTAAATTCCAAACAATTTTTCGTTAATCTAATAAAATTACTTTACAACAGTCATAAAAAGTCTTAACCAACTTAGTTATGCTTTAATCTACAAATAACAGCTTAAATAACCGTATTTAGTAAAGCTGAACTTTAGTTTATTTTTTCTGCTTATGTAAGTATTTATTATTCTGATATATTTATATTCAGCATTTTGCAATAGCCAAAAACAGCTTTAGAACATCTAGAACATCTCGAAAATCATGCCGTTTTATGTAAATAACTTATGAAAATCATATGTTAATTTTCTTCTTTAATTTAAAAAAAACATTATAGCGATCAAAAAACTTTTAGTCACTTTATTTAATCTTGATTATAATATTAACAGTTTGATTAGCGTTATTTTCTAAAGGTTATCTTTTTTAATTTTTGTCTAGCTTTAAAAGTAAATACTTATTTTAAGAAAATAATATAAGTATTTGAAATCACAAAAAACACCTTTAGGGATTTTAAAAATTTGTAAATATATAAAAATAATAGATAAGCTATATATAAACATAATAGATAAACTATATATAAATATATATTAAAAAATGAAGGATAAGGACTAAAAAGAAGGAGATTGACATATGTTAAAACAAATGAGAAAGATACTTGGTATTCTGCTAGTAGTTTGTTTTTTAATGTCCGTGACAGCTGCAGCAGTAAGCGCAGGACCAGTGGTTGTTAAGGATAAGAAAACAGCTGTTTTAATATTCCAACATGTGAAGACTAAAATATTCGGGCACCACCACAAGTGGCATCATCACCACCATCACCACCACCACCACCACCACAAATTAATGAAAGCCATAAAAGCTTTCATGAATTCATGAAAGCTCTAAAAGCCATTATTTTCAATAGCACTACTTAAAAATCAATCAAAAATCTCTAAAATGTTTTCGGTGATATTCTGTGATATCCACATAGATAACTTATAAAACATATATACTTACATGCTACCATCGATATCACAAAGAATTTAGCTCAAAGAGCTTAGCAACAAAAAATTAATTATAAAACAATAAAAACGCATTTAAAGAAGATTTCGATAAATCCCAATTTTGGGTTGGTGTTTATAAAGCTTATATAAGCAATTTTTGAAATCGGTGGTTTATCGAAATTCTCTGGAATTACTCAAAAAACGTGAATCTCAGCAAATAATAACTCAAATATATACATTTAAAGCTGATGTAAAATAAAAAAGCTGATGTAAAATAAAAATATTTGATTCAGTTTTAAGACGTTAACTCAAATAATATTTCTGACTGAAGAACAAAAAAGAAAAGTTGTAGTAATGAGAATGGATAAAGGAATTAAATTTTTAGAAATGAAAATAAGTGATATGGAAAAGATGATAGAGATAAAAAAAGAAGCCATAGCTAATATTCGAAAAATTCAGGAAATGATCAAACAAGGTAAATGTTAGGTAGAAAAACGATATCAAAATTTAGGCGCTGAAGAAATTATCTGAAATAATAAATTTAGGTACCTATTCAAGTAGCCTTTCAAAGGCCACACTCTTTTTATCGTTTTAGGTAATATTGCACATAGATTAAATCCATCTGTTATCGTCTAACGAATTTTATGCACAACTTTGAATACCAAGTGTAGCTATTTTCCAGCTTGGTTGGTAAATATTTAGCATAGCACAACACTTTTAGACAATTTATCTCTTAACTGAATATTAATGTGAGCCTGTTCTGTATAATCCTTGTTATCAATGTGTCTGTTTTTTCATCTGATTTATTAATTTCTAATAATTGTTAACTTGTTTTGATTAGAATTTTTTTATCGAAATCCTACAGAATATCTATCAATTGATGAAATTGGAAATAAAAGGAGTATTTTTAGGATAGCTTTAGCTGTCTTGAAAATCAACGAATAACGATTCAGAAAAGAAAAAAGAAAGTCAAACACAGAAACTAGTGGAAAGATTTGGACAGGACTCCCACGAAGAAAAAAATCAAAGATAAATCAGAATCTTCATGAGAATATGTTATCCCTAATTATTCGACAACTGCACATGCAAAGTGCCTATACTCATACGCGTGATATCCATCCGTACGCCCTTGGAAATAACGTTCTTCTATGTCCGCTGGGCTCAAATTCTCTTTGAGACTGAATCCTAAACTTGCGAGCTCTTCGCCCAAAGTTGACGGATTGAAACCAGTTATCATAGGTTCGCCTATCTTTCTCAAATACTCCAATGATTTTTGCATTTGTGGAGACGATTTCTCAGGGATAAATGTATCGGTATCGAGATAATCAAAAACAATAATGCTGCCCGAAGGAGTAATCTTTGTGATGGAACGAAATGTTGTGAATGCGTCATCTCGGGTCAAGAAATAGGTGACACCAAGCCAATTAAAGAAGGTTTTAATTTTGGTGTCATACGATGATGAACTAGTTAGTGCTGTTACTAGACTTTCCTTAGTGAAATCTATAGAAATGAAGTGCAATTTTGCTGGATGTTTCCATCCCAACTCAACAAGTCGATGTAGCTTAAATTCTTGAGTAGCGGGGTGATCAACTTCAAATACTTCCAACTCTTCCAACATTTTAGGTTGCCTGAATGCAAATGTATCCATCCCTGCCCCGAGAATCACATACTGTTTTACTCCTTGCTTTATAGATGTTTCTAAGACGTCTTCCGCATACCGTGCACGGCTACTGAAAAGGTCAGCGTATCGATGGGTTTCTTGCATTAATAACTCTGAGTTAATTGTTTGATCGGAGTGCGATGCAGCATACTCCGAATAATTTAACTGTTGATCCCAGGTTACATTTTGTTCAATTAAATGCTGTTCAATTAGTGCTCGTTTTTCCTCTGGTATCAAATATAGGCTAAAAAGTCATCAAAGATTTTAGGAGTATCATGCATGGAATGATAGGCTCGCAGGTAAGCTACCGACATTGCAATAAAGCTTGCTTGATTCTCTTTCATACAATAATCTCTTTCTTTACTTTAGTCCCTTAGAAGTTGTAAGCTTAGTACTAAAATTACGTTAGCTTCATATCTACTTCCGAAGACTATTTTGTTTAAATATATTGACTCAAAAATGATCCTAAAATGTTTTCAATCAATTATTGAATCAATTTCAACAAGTTTGTCTCCAACTAACTGAAGAAGTTTGTATCCTTCTTTAAGAGCAAAATCAATAAAAACTTCACAATTCGGAAATTTAATCAATATTATCAAGGGAAAAATGATACACATAGGTAAAAATTATGGTATCAAACTGCGGAAATATTATTTTTGCAACGGAACCGAACTTAATGCTTCATGGTGCTTTGACTGGGGACAGAAGCTGAGCGACCTGATGCAAGAAAGATTTTGAATCCCTTACAGCCGAACCGGGCAACCCTATGGCCCTGAAGCCACAAAGGAATGGCTGCTCGGAGTGGCAACACCTCTTGGCATGGAGACAGTGGCTATCAAAGTGATTGAACAATAGATGCAGGAAGCATGGAACTTTCATTTTCTTTTTGTTGATCAGTTATGAATAGTAAATAAACAGCTAGATAAAATCATAAATTTATCAAAATCTTCCTGAATCAGCAGGATAATTTCTGAATTGGGCAAATTCTGAATCTTGATAAATTACTTTTTCCCAATCTTCAATGGTGTAAGATCCTAAATTCAACTTTGTAATTTTGATTGCATTTTTTAATTCTATAAACCCCGCTAAATCGATCAACTTAAGAGCCTCAAGTATTCTCCCTTTATATACCTGCTCGATGCCACACTCTTCGCACAACTTTATATAATTATCATATACATCAGTTATATAAATTATTTTTTTCTTTTTATGATATCTTGCAATTTTCAGAACAGATAAAAGTACCACTCTTTGATGAAATGGTAAATATGAGTTTACTGCTTCATATGGATTAAATGGCATTTATTTCCCCCACTAGTGGAAAAGATTCTTTTAATCCTTCTAATTGGTAATCACTATATAATGCTTTTTTTGTTGGCTGAATGCATTCATGAGGAATAGAAATTATTCGAGTCTTCCCGCAATTATTTACTGCCACAGATTGAATATATCCCTGCATATCTAGCGAACTGATCCACCCTGAAACTGTCGGTCTTGAAGATGGTTTCTCTGCAATTATCTTACATAATGTTTCATACATACTTGTTACATCACCCGTATTCGACGGTTTCTTAGTATTCATAAGTTTGATAACACTTAATAACACTATTTTGTGATGCAAGGGCAATGTAACAACCGAACTAAGAATATCATCATTCTGTACTTTCTCATCAGCTTTCTTAATATGCGAAACAGTTATCTTCTCCGATCCTTCTCCTTCTGCCATTTTTGCTGCTGTATGCAGTACATTAAGAGCTTTTCGAATATCTCCTCCAGTCTTTGCAGAATTTTTGGCACATTCGATGATCGTTTCTTCATCTATTGAATTTGGAGTGAAAGCAAGATCAATTCTATCATTCAAAATATGATAAATGTCATCAGTATTATATGACGGGAACCTGAACTTTTCAAATCCAACCGATGAAAGAACACGGGGATCCAATTTTTCCTCAAATTTGAGGCTATTTGAAAGGCCTATGATCCTTATGAATTGCCTTCCAGTAAATTTACCATTTGAAATAGCTCTACTAAATGAATAGAGTATATCATCAGATTTCAAAAAATCTATTTCATCAAGAATAACAATTAAAGCTATATTTTTCTCATTTATTAAAAAATATAATATCTCATAATAATAATCCATTGAATATCCAGATCTTTTAACTTTAGTCTTGGGATCAAGATATTCAATAAGCTTGAATAAAACTGCATTTGTGGTATATACTTCTTTACAGGAGATGCAGATCCAATCTACATTTATATCTATTGGATCATGTTCTAACTTATCCATTAGTGCCCTTAAAATATATTTAGAAGTTGCCGTCTTCCCACAACCAGGCGAACCAAAAATAAGAGCATTATTAGGTGCACCGCGAAGGAATAAAGGTTTCATTAGATATGCTAATTCCTGAATCTGAATATCCCTTCCTATTAATACCGAAGGCAAATAGTCATCGGGAGACAACACATCTGCTCTTATGATAATTCCTTTCTTCCCTACATAATCAAAAATGTGTGTGTTACTAATAGTATATACCACCTTTTACATGATTGACCTCACTAAACATGACACACTGTATTAGACATGACATATTTATACTTTAAGATTTACACAGTTGAACTGAAAAAAAACCAAAAATATTAAATCTTCAATAGTCTAAAATATGAATTTAAACAGTCGTATTATTTTTAGACTTGATTTATTATCCCAAACGCGTGAGTACTATATCTTATTAATCGCGAAAATTTAGTAGTTCCCTCCCCCCTCTTTCGACATGACCGACATGAATATATGAATCCTAAAAACAGTGATCGTTAACTATATAAGATATTAATAATAGATTTATAACATGGCTTTTTTTTGGTTATAAGACATAGGCTTGATTTTTAGGGTAAGGATTTCATGTCAGTCATGTCGGAAGAGGAGGGTGTGAGTATATTAATTTTTGATTGTTTGTGTTATTAATAATTCAGCTCCAAAAACAGCAGCACTGTCTCTATGATTGACACCTCAAATTACACTATTACTGCTACTATGAATGTAGGAAACCTTACTGTTGCTCCTGGATAGTTTATAAGTTCTGGTTTTTATTTTTTTCATTTATGCATATGTTTTACATTAAAACTTCTACATCGATGGAAAAAAGAAAAACAAAATATTTGTAAGTAAAATCATTAGCTTTCAATTGCAGGAGACTCAAAATAAAATAGGGCAATATAGATTACCTTAAAGAATATCGTTATTGCCCTGGAAATTAAGTGCTAACCCCCTTTTATTATCCATGGAGATAATATCTACCAAAATGAAGTTAACAACGATAAAATATTATTTGTGCAGTTAATGAGATGATCACCCCGACTTTAAAGCTTATTCCTTTCTTATTTTTCTATTTATGGTTGTGATTTAGTTTAATTAGTTCCAGATGTTCCATGAGCTCCAGATGTTCTAAGGGTCCCATAAGCTCCAAGAGTAAGAGATCAATAATTTTCATATTTAGATATACGGATAGCTGGATGCTGGGAAGTGGGGTAAACCCATACACAGTTCACAGATCCGCATTTCAAATTCTTGTCTATAAGTAAACACTCATACAATGTTTTAATTAAGTTCTAATATAACTTATTAAAAATCAGTCAAAAATTGGGATTTATCAAAATTCTTTTAAGAAATTTAAAAATATAAATGTTCTTTTAATAATAGTTTGTTTCTCACTGTCAGTGACAGATGCAGCAGTAAGTGCTGAAGATGGTGGAATCTGCATTGGCGGTGGATCGAGTGTAAATTCCAATTTTGGATACATCAATCCATTTTAATTAGATGAATTATTTAGGAATATCAAGCTATAGTGAGTAAATATCAACAGCTGGTAAGCAAGATACTAAACCAAGATTTGAAGATGGAATATCTCATCAGGATTTATTTGTAAAAATTTAATGGGAATGATGACGTAACAAAAGAAGCTCGATATAAAGTCCCAGGTTTCCGATTTATACCGCTATATATCAATATATTTCAAATGCTTTTTTATGGATTTTTTATGGATCTTGTTTTATTCCCAATATCAATTTTCGAAGGCATATTATCTAATAATCTTTTTCCTGGTTCATCAAGATCTTGAGAAAGAGATATCAAGATGTGGAGTAAGAGATGAAAGGGTCTCTACCCTTCGCAGAAGAGCAGCGGCTCCCCTGCGAAGATACTCGGATTGATACTCGGATTGAACCTCATGTTTAAAATAAACTGCTTTCTCACTCATTTCTTTTTGTCTGGATTCATCCAGATGTGGAATTATAACTGAAAGGGCCTGTAGCGTCATGTTTTTGTCTTTGATATTGAAAGCTAACTCAAGAGCTTGTTCTATGATTTCTTTTTTTCTTTGCTCATCCGTATATGGAAGAATAAGAGAAAAAGACTCTATCCTTTGATATTCCGATGTAATCCCAGATACCATCTCAAGAGCTTTTTCTACAATAGATTCATTTTTTGATCCATAAAGATACGGAATAAGCGAAGAAAGGATCTGGAACCTTGCATCCCCATATTGAATGTGGGAAGAGAAGTCAAAAATATGTTCAATAAGTTCTTCTTTGTCGTGTCCTCTGAGATGACAGACAAGTGAAGAAAGAACAAGGGCTCTTTCTTTTTCATCGTGAATATTGGAGGAAGAATAAATGGCTTTTTCTATAAGTTCTACCTTTTTTTCCCCCTCCAAAATCGGAATAAGTACGGAGAGAGCCTGGGCCCTTAAATCTCCATATTGAATATTGCAGGCAAAATCGAGGGCTTTTTCTATAAATTCTTCTTTTCCTAATTCCTTCAGTTGAGGGACAGTTGTAACTCTCTGATTAAATTGATTATAAGTATACTGTCTCTGCTGCTTTCCGGCATTGACACCACTTTTTCTTGTAATCATGTTGTCGAGTGAAATCTTTTCAGTTCCCAGGAATTCAAAGTGGTCTAAATCTTGAACAGTACTACATTTTTCTCTGAAATTCGCAAATAACTTATTGAATTCTTCAATTACTTTATTTTTATCACTTGAGTTTTGTTTTGTATCAACAGAACGATCTTTGATCATTAATTTTCCCACTCCTATATTATAATTAATCATTTCTTACGTTTTTTTATAAATTTGGATTTTTGGACCCCGATTTTAAAATAAATATTAAAAAACTATATAATTTTGGCCTGAGATATATCGGATCATAGTCTCATATACAAGCAACAGTAAAACAATATAGTATATAAATCTATTTCAAACGAAAATAAATTACAATTAATTCTTATTGGTTAGTAATTTTACCTATAAATGGGAATAATTTCGAAAAGAAGCTCCCTGAAGAAAAGATTTATCCTTGTTCTGGAGATCTAGAAACTGAAAATATTGATAGCTTACTGAATTTGTTGTATTAATACAATGTAAAGATTTTTGAAACATTTGGATTTAGAGAAGCTAGGTTTAATATGGTAGGACTTGTGTATTCGCGGTAGAAAATTGATTACGAGTATATTCTTTAAATATTATTATCAGTATTTAGGCATTTAAAGGTTTGATGCTATTGATTTTCGGCTCAACGATGCGATTCTTGACGCAGTAACCAGATATCTTTTCTGGAGTGTAATATATATGGAAACAAAAACTATTGAAATCAGTGCAGAACTATACGAAGCTCTTGACTCTTGCAAAGATAGAGATAGTGATAGTGGATGGGAGTCTAAGTGCACGATAATTGATAAATTATTGGTGCGATATGATAATACGTGTCAACTTAGACATGAAAATGGTGACTATTGGTTCATCATTAAAGATAGGAAACGGAGATTTCCAGAACTCTCGAACACCATAGAAGAAGTAAGAATTACTCAAGATCTTTATAAACGGCTCAATGAAGCGAAAATCCATCCTGATGAGACGATAAATGCTATTATGCAACGCCTGCTATTTTCGTACTACGGCAACAAATTGGTATATCGCATTAATGTAGATTCTATCAACAATAATGACACCCGAGACTTAATATTTTATATACGTGAGCAATTACTATCTGAGCCAAAATTCAACAATGCATTGCTTGTAGAAGTTGCAAGAATAGAAAACTACTCGAAAATAAAAAACAAATATAAAAAAAATGCGTCTCCGCTATCCATATTGTATGACTTTGAGGGACTTGAAGTATGGCATATGGAGGGAAAACATGATCTAAACGAGGTGCGGAGAAAATTGGAGGAGTTTATCGATTCGCAAGAAGACCTTATTGATGCTTAGTTAAAAATCTTAGCAAAAATCGTGTAATTTCCAAGATTTACTTTTTGATCCATATTTTGCAGCAGCTCATTTTTATTCTACCCACGCATTGAAGATTTTAGATTATTCTACCTTCGGCAGGTGAGATAAGAAGTTATGCCGCTAATTGCTTTAATGCTGCTTTTTCGATTCGATTCACCCTACTAGAGCATGCATTAGTAGCAATGTCTGTGCGCATTTTGGAATAATGTTCAATCTGCATTTAAAGTCAAGGTTGGCTATTATCCAATTGTAGAAGTTGATTAAATTTTAAGACAATTTCTTGGAGAACACACAAACAAAACTGAAATCGTAACTATTTAAGGGTATATAGTTACAACCAAATTTATAATAGTCTAAAGATACAAATAATGTTAATCCAGCCATCAAGAAAGAAGCACACAAAATAGTAATCTCTCCTGTAGGTTATTTTTATAATAACTTATCTTTTAATCTTAAGTATATGCAGCCATTTTTCTCTCCACTATTTCATAAAGCCTATTCTGAAACTATTTAAATTATTAGAGATTTTCTTTTTTGTTCTCGTTTGTTTTCCATTATTATAGAGAGCTAGTGTTTCAATTTAAGAGTAAACCGTTCATTGATTTGAATTATTTTTTATTCACGGAATTTTATGGAATTTAAACATATTTAAATACCCTATTTTCTAAATTATGAAAGATTCTGTATTTTCATCAATAATGTGGCTTAAATAGCAGTAATGAATGGATTTCGAAACATTAGAAGCAATTTTATTTATCTATTTTTGGGATAAAGCATTAGAAGGAATTGCTCTTCAACATTTCATAGAACTTTTAGCACAAAGACTATGTAGAAGCTGATGTTCATATTCAAAGTCTTCTTGTTTAGAAGTGATTTTATTTATTCCGTGGGGGAAGCTCTAAAAGTTCAATAGGCATTTCATGTTGCAAATTCCGATGCTATTATGTTTTTTCCAAGAAAGTATATAATTGAGGATTTTTACATGGTAACGTTTGATTATAAGAAAATAATGATCGCAACCGATGGTTCTGACTGCTCCAAGCTGGTTATTGACAATGGAATAGAGCTTGCTCGGTTAAGTGGGGGAACAGTTTATGCAGTCTATGTGATGTCAACAGCCTACCTATCTATTATTGATGGTGGTACATATCCTTCTGTAGGTACAAATCCTTATTGAGAATCTATACGCAAAGCCTTGAAAAGTCAAGGGCAACAGGCTGTAGATTATATAAAAGGTTTAGGAGAGGCAAAAGGAGTCAATGTTGAATCTATCCTACTTGAAGGATACCCCTCAGATGAGTTGATCCGATACGCTGATGAGAATTAAATGGATATTGTCATTATGGGCACTCTCGGGAAGACAGGATTAGACAGAATACTTCTGGGCAGTGTTGCAGGGAATTTAGTCCGCCATTCGAAAGTTCCTGTCATGGTTGTAAGGGAAAAAGCATGTGCTTAGGACGGATTTAAAGCAAACAGTATATCATTTAGTTCAATTTCTGCGTTTTATAATTTAGCTGGATAATGTATCGAAGTGGGCATAAATTCTGAAGACTTTGGTAAAAAATAATAAAAATCATTATAAATATTTAATTGTTTTTTTGATTGTGAAAAATCTTATTCGGAAGTATTTTTCATTTCAAAACTATTTTTGGTATAATTAATTTAAAATAATTACTTGGATGATTGTGTATTGTAGCTTATAAGAAGCTCTACAGAAGTGAAAATTAGATGTTATCTAAAGAAAATAAAATCGTCGAAAAAATTTGTACAATTCCAGTTACACTTAAAGATATCTCAAAAAGCATATTTGAGGGTATAAGTGCAAAAAACATTCTGATGCATAGGCTTCTCTTTCCTGAGAAAGATGGCTCAGAATCATACTATCTTTGCGAAGGTCTGTGTAAACCTGTATTTTTAGAACCTGAAATAATCTATCCATAAGTATCAGGGGGCAGTTTCTGAAAAATTTGCAGTTCGCTCCTCACCTTATCGCTTTATGTTACCTTATGAGCTATCCGATGGGATTAAAAAAGAATACAAAATCATTCCACCCGAAGAGCTAAAGTTAAAATTTCCACGGGCTTACAGGAGAATTATGGAATTCAAAAATCAATTCCTTCATTGATACCTCCTCACTGAGCTCTGCAGATTATAGTATAAAAGGAACAGAGTTCCTTGAGCACCTTTTTATTCCTAAAATCATTGCAATTGGTGGGTATCATCTTCAGGCTGCATATGATGCTGTTGGAAATCACGTGTTTAGAAACGGCTGTGGGATTGTTCTCAAAGACTCGAGTGTGTATCCTTATGTTAGCAGTGCTTAACAGCCCGATCGCTAGACTCTTTCCTGCTTTATGTAAATCTGAAATGATCTTTTCTGATTATACAGATCCTACAGTTCTTGGACGTTTTCCGATTAAGTTTCCGGATAACCGACTAACAGAGGATCTCATAAATACTATTTTTGGTTACCTTATGTTTCTCAATAAGCAGGTATATACAGCAAGTTGTAGAGTTCCAGAATGGCTGAGAGAACTTTCAGGTTTCTACGAACAGATCTCAAGTCTCCTTATTCTAGATACTTATTTTATAAACGACCTTGATCCAAAACTTCTAAAGGTTTTTGAAGAGAATATTCACCCTTATGCAGGGGAGATCGGATCTGAAAATATTGATAACTTGCTGAGTTCGTTATAATTACGTAAGGCAGCAAATTCTTGAAACTTCAAGATTTGAGAGATCCAGTTTGAATATGTGTTTATATTGAATTTTAACTGTTTTGAAGAGTGACAGAGAAAATTGACTGAGTATTCTTTTTTCATTTCCCGTAAAAATAGAATGTAGATCGATGATTATACTCACAAGAGTTAGGTCTTTATAGGTTTCGCTGATGCACAAGTTTTATAGCAAAAACGATGCATTGGTAAAAACGGTAAAGTTCATTTTTGTGGCACAGATAATTATATAAAATTGATCAGAATTTACAGAAATTTCAGTACACTGCTAAGTAATGCTTCGTGAATTCCCCTGAAATACAAACACGGTGAAAGTCTGTTCTCTACAGTAGATGTCAGACAGTTCAATTTTGAGATAAAAAGGTAACAAAAAGGAAGAATTTAAGATCTTTAAATTGAAAAAAAGGAATTAAGTTTATTGCTGTTAGGAATTGTCTAACAATTTCCATCAGGCGAAGGAGGAAGTAGTAGGCTAAAAAAGTGTACTTGTAATTCCCCCGCCTAAAGAGTAGATAGCTCTTCATTTCTTATTCGACCACAGCAATGCGATCTCTGGGTCCTGAAGATACTGGAGAGGAATGATTAAAGTAATCGACTGTAGCATTTATATCCAGAGATCCCCTAGTCCTATTGATTCCTGCCTTCAGGATAGATAAATTATCACCTCCCTCGGCCAGAAAGCTGTCCACTGTTACGCGATAAAGGCTAGTCGGATCGATAGAAGTACCATTGATCTTTATGCTGGATATATTGACCTTCTTACCCAGGGGGGCACTTTTGTTCCAAGTATAGCCGAAGCCTTTTGAGACTTGTAATCTGTCTTTATCTCCAAGATATGTGTTGTCGAACTGTTGCTCTAATAAGGTGTCTATTTGAGTTCCATTCAAGGTCATTGTGACTAAGTTATTTCCGAAAGGCTGAACGCTGAAGGCTTCACTGTACGTGATATTAGCTGGTAGTTTACTTCCACTCAAAATTAGGTTAGCACGAATGCCACCTGGGTTCGTGAAAGCTACCACAGCACCGCCATAACAGTTTGGGTTAGAGGTTGCGTAGAGCTGGGCATCGGCTATGAGATCGCCCAGGGTGGATTCACCGGAATCATTAGGTGTCGCTGTAATATTACCAGTGATGTTTCCGATTACCTTGTTTGCAATGGGTGCAACCAGAGATTTATATTTCTTGACCAACTCGGATACCACGGAATCTTTAGGAACATCTCTGGAAACTATGATGTTCCTAGCCCTTTTCTTGACCACCTCATGAGTCTCGTTGCTGATCGTCAGATTGATATCTGTAAGTACAGTGCCCTGCGCGTAAGCTTGTGTCAGTATGTGACCATCGATAAGAGTATTGTAGGCCTGATGAGTGTGGCCGGTGATGAATACAGCCACTGCACGATCGGTATGTTTGACTATATCTAAAATATGGCTACTCTTAGTTATATTCAGTTGCTTGTTGTATAATGAATCCTTATCCTGAGAGACTCCTCCATCGTGTATGAGCACCACTATGGTCTTTATCCCCATATCCTTCAGCTTCTTGACGTATTTGTTAATGGTCTCAGTTTCATTTCGGAACTTGAGTCCTTTTAATGCGAAAGGACTAACTGTCGTTGGTGTATTCTCCAGGGCTATTCCAATGAATCCGATGGGCACTCCCTGAACATAGGTAATATTGTAAGCAGGAAATATTGTAGCGTTAGTGCTCTCATTGACTAAGTTCGCAGCCAGAAGTTGGAAGTGTGCTCCTTCAAAGGATGAATTCCTCATGTAGGCATCTTTTGGGTGGCAACCGCCTTTTTGAGTGCGCATGAGCTCGTCTAGTCCTTTATCGAGTTCGTGGTTACCAACTGCCGAAAACTCGACTCCCATCATGTTGAGAGCCATTATTGTTGGCTCGTCGTTGAAGTGTGCTGAGATCAGGGGAGTAGCACCTATATTGTCACCAGCTGAAACTATAAATGTATTTGGGTTCGTAGATTTGAGGTTCTTTATGTAGGTGGCTAGGTACTCAGCACCTCCAGCATCGCCATAGATATTACTCGTTTTATTGTGTCCTATAATCATCTGGCTGCTGGGTGGCTCAAGCTGGCCGTGGAAATCATTAATGGCCAGGATCTGAATGTTTATTGTACTATTTTTATTGATGGGAGAATAAACAACTGCATGATCATATGGAGTACGCGAATACTGAGGATTAATTTCAATTGCTTTATCATATACTTTTATTGCTTTATCGATTTTATCAAAATTAGGTACATTGTTGCTGCTGGAATTTTGAATACCAGCAAACTGTACCGTGCCTGCGATACCCATTAGCATTAAAAATATCAACACAGTGATACATAAAGCAATTATGTAGGTATGCTTTCGATTTGCTTTATCAAATGATATTTTTATCATTTTCAAGCCTCTTTATAGGGGTTTAAACATTAATAACGGAAAAAATAATTACAACATTAGAAGTACTAAACAAAAATTTGATTTTGAAATTACAACAAACTTGCAAGACTGCTTTTTTACATTCTTTTCTTAACTTTGGAGTTAAGTCAGCTGGCTTACTCATAAGCTTTCTTCATTTCTTCGATATAGGTTAAATTTTTTGCAGATAACTACAGAAACCCAGATTGTAGCTGCAGGAATGAAGGTTTTCAGAAATTCTATTGCAAATAAGTAATTTGTACAAAACCCGCAGTCAAGAATTATTTTTGACACTTCAAACAGCAGGAGTGCGATAAATACTCGTGTAGCCCGCTGTTCCACAGTTCCTGTGTCATCTGGTATTCCTTTTCTTATAATAAGGAGATATGCAACATTCATGCCAAGTAAATATCCCGTATCAGTGTTTAGAGGATGAGAGCCTATCAGAGAGAATGCTACGAGTATAGCAGGAATCACGAACATAAAACAGTAAAAAAATAAATTCTCGCTTCTGAAAGCTAATTCAAAACTCTCTTTTTTAAAAAAATCTTGTTTCAGCGAGCTTTTCAGAAAATACGCAAAAACGACTATGGAAATTAACCCGACGATAGCTCCACCTACAACATCTCCTATGAAATGTTTCCCTAGGTAAACTCTTGAAAATGCCATCAAAACCATCGCGAAAGGAGTTAATATTTTGATTAGCCGATTGTCGAAAACAGTGGCACTTCCTCCCCATAGTGCGGTCGTAAGCGACACATGCCCTGAAGGAAAACCAAGAGAACCAGATTTATAAGCTTCTTGAAGATGAAATGTATTAAGAATCTGGTTGTCAGGAAGAGCAAAAATGCCTTTTATTCCATTCCCACTAAAATTCGATGTACTTGTTATGTTATTTTCGAGGTTAATGACCTTTTTATCCACATAATAAGGCCTTGGAAATCCGACTAATATTTTTAGAATATCAGTAACCATGTCTGTCCACATAAATAGCTGAAACAGAAGAAAACTTTTTTTAAAATCAATACCAAAAATAGCTATAACTATGATGGGCACTATTAACGAGGGATATCCCATTTGAGTTATTTGCTGCATTAGATGTGTAAAAAATTGGTTTCCAAGATGTTGGAGGCAAATTATAGGTTCAGTCTGGAACGTTCCAACGTTTTGGAGGTGGCAAGTCATAGGTTCAGTCTGGAACATTTGTATAGCTCCCAAAAAGAATAGTTTTTCTGAATTTGAATCCTATCAAAAAACACTATTATATTTTTGGATCATTTAATACTTCTTTTGGACTAAGGCCAGTAGCCAGCCCACAATGGCATCAATGCTACTAGCTTGTGGAGGTAGGGAGAAGATCAAAACTCAAAAACAATCCATTCTTCCATTAATTTGGATCTTTTTGATTCAGGTATATTGAGAATGCTTATAAAAGAGCCTACCTGTACTTTGATATGAGGCCTTCAATGTACTGCTCGTATTGGCATGCAATGGCTTCATCATACAGAGTAATTATATTTTCAGCATTGTGAATCGCATTCTGAGAAAAATTAAAGCTCCCAGTTACAACTACCTGTTGATCGACCACTAACACCTTATTGTGCATGAAGTCATGAGGTCCATCTTCATGATATGGTGTGGAATGTTTGGCAACAAGGTTATTCTTTATGACATTCCATTGTGCTATCTTTGCCTGACCAGTGCCATGCGTACTTCTTTCGAAGTCTTTTATAACCTGGCTCATCTCCGGCCCGTCGTAAACTCCAGATACCTCAACGCTGCGTTCTATTGCATCAACAAGGGCACCCAAAACTGCGCCTGATGAGATAACCATTGAAGCGAGTATTATCTCTTTTTTTGCTGTTGAGATCTGATTAGCGATATCAATGTCCATCGCTGGACCGTCACCAGGAGCAAAATCAACGTCAACATCTACATCGTCGATTTCAGCATTCCCATAATCATTCTTACCTGTTCCAGCTATCCTTTCTGCTTCCCACAATTCTGCAAAATCAGTTTCATAATTACCTGCAATATCTTGTGATTCCAGAATAACAATGTTGTTATCCTGAATACTCCATGCATCGGTGGTAAAATTTGCTGATCCCATCCATACAGCAGCTGAAGGAGCAAGTCCATCACGGATAATATACTTACTGTGCATCAAGTGACCACCGCCTTCAATCGGCAAGGAAGGGACATCTGATGGCAGCTCTTCGATCCCAGCTATTGCCTTAAATGGAATGTCTTTGTGGAACCGGCCAAAGAATGCGCCATCAGGTCCAGGTGCCGGATCTCCGCCATGTAGCGAGAACTCTGACGAAGATACGTGTTTTTTACTTGGTTGAAAATATGCGACCCGCACATCTATTCCGGATTCAGCAGCTTTGTTCAGTGAATCGATTACTATCTGAGCTTCGGGCTCCTCAAGTCGAAAATCGTAGATCGCAATGTGAATGCTTTGACGGGCTGGGCCCACAAAGTCGCTAAAGAGCTGAGCAATTTTTTTTGCCTCCGCCTTTTTGAGATCTGCAGAATCCTTAGCACTGTGAGCTGTCAGTAATGTAAGTTGGATCTTATCTGTCATGTTCTATCTCCTTTTTGAGGTCACTCCATACATTATTACTTAAGTTGCTCAAATATAGGTTATACCCCCACAAATCTCAGGTAACAAGTTCAAACCTAAATTCAGACATATAACAACACTAAAACAGTTTATCCCAGGATCTATGTAATAGTGCATTTATGGATCCTAATATATTTGCTGAACATAACATAATATATATTCTTCGTACATATACTATATAGTAGTAGTTTTAGCTAAATATTATCTAATATCTCTGGTCTCAATCCCCTGAACCATAGGAACAACTTCGTGGGATTTTTCTATTTATGATTGTTGTTTAGGTTAGTTAGTTCCAAATGTTCCAGGAGTCCCATAAGCTCCATGAGAATTAATTCAATACATTTTCTATTTCTGGTGGAACTTAGGAAATGAAGAGATTTTGGAACAAAAACTGTGCATCATTAAAAATGAGAAAATATTGCTAATCTATTACTCAGGGAACTCACAGAACTTATATAACTTATAGAACATATGGAGCTCATAGAACACTGGAATTAATTAGCCTAAATTCTAAATATAAATAGGAAAAATATGAAAAAAATAATGTTAGAGTATTTAAAAAAAACTAAAAGCTAGGCTTTCAGGATTTTTGCTCTTAAGTAAGACTTTAAAAGTAATTGAAGCTTTGAATATGATTAAAAAAGAACAAATCAATAATTTAAATTACTCTGTTCTTAGTGAAGTCATATATATATAAATCAGCTATTTGGAACAGATTTATAATATTGATAAATTTCTCTCGGATATTTTGACTTTTGTTCATCATCCATAATTTACATACTTGTACTAAAATTTTTACAAAGGGGCCTAACCATGTTACAACAGATTACGGTCTAAAAATCGAACTTAAATATTATTTTTACTTTATCAAAACGACAGCAATGTAGAGTCTACTACTTTATCAACTTGCTTTTTAAGTGAGCTTTCATAACAATATAAGAAACTTAACAAAAATTTAATATTTTTACTATAACTATTCAAAATGGTGTACATGATAAATGCTCTTTCTCGGTCTTCTTGGGTATTAATCTCTATTCCTGTAAATTTAATGAGCTTAGAGTCTTCAATAGAGTTGGGCTCTGACTTTAACTTTTGAATTATACAAAGAAGATGATGCCAACTGTTGTATATAAGCTCCCTCAGTACCTCATTAACTCCTCTATTACTGTTTTTGTTCAAATAATCATTTAAGAATGGACTCACATCATAAGTATATTCCGCCTTTGAAGCTTTAACATACGACTCGTAGCTTTTTATTATATTTTGTTTTTCTGATTTAATATTTGTTCCAATCATAAATATTTCTAGCACTTTGAAAATATAGAAATAATGGCCAGTGCTTTGAATATCACTAAGTTCGAATGCTTTCTTTGAGTAAAACTCTAAAACAAAATCTCTATTTATAGGTGCACCAATTTTATAAGCAAGCCAAATGTAGTCATTAAGTTGATTAATATCCCTATAACAACTTAAAAAACGATTCATGATGTCGTGTTTCAAAACGTGCTTAATTTTTGTTTGCTCACTATTAAAGTCTAAAGGTAAACGTCGCTATTATTATAGTTAATATCAGCGATACAATTGAAATAACATCTTTTAGTTCCATGCCAGTCACCATAACCGAAAGTGATGCTTGTTCTGGAATCATTGGTTTTGAAAAAAGTCTTTAGATGTACATAACCAAAATTTGAAAAATACAGGTAAAGGTATACCTGTACTTAAGTGTTATATGCGACTTCACCATGCTGCGTTTGGTCAAGTCCGATGTTTTCTTCACTTTCACTAACTTTGAGTCCCATCGTTTTATTGATCACAAATCCGAGAATCAATGTGCCGACGGCTGCATATACAGCTGATGCAATGATACCTTCAAGCTGAGTTATCATTTGACTAGAATTCCCAAGAAGGAGCCCTGATGCCCCTACACTTGCAAATACACCAGTCAAAAGTGCCCCGGTCATTCCACCGACCCCGTGGACGCCGAAAACATCCAGGGAATCTTCGTATCCCAACTTTCCTTTGAGTTCCACAGTTTTATAACATATGATACCTGCTATTAGACCAATTGGAATCGCTGCTGCAGGTGTGACATAACCAGCTGCAGGGGTGATTGCGACCAATCCAGCCAAAACTCCTGTTGAAAAACTAAGCGATGTTGGATGACCTAAGTGATGCCATTCTAGAGCCATCCAACAAAGGCCTGCAGTTGCTGGTGCCACTAAAGTGGTCAAAAATGCAACTGCTGCGATCTCGTTTGCAGCAAGGGTCGAACCGGCATTGAACCCGAACCATCCGAACCAGAGTAGTCCAGCGCCAATTAGAGTAAATATGATGTTGTGAGGTTTGAGTGAATCCACTCCATATCCCCTTCTCTTGCCCAGATAAGTTAAAATTGTAAGGGAGGATATACCGGATGATATATGGACAACCGTGCCACCTGCAAAGTCAAGGGCCTTTCCCGTGAGAAATCCACCACCCCATACCCAATGAGCTATGGGAGCATAGACGAGGATACCCCATAATAAGATGAATGTAATATAAGACTTGAATTTGATACGGTCCACAATAGCGCCTGAAATAAGGGCAGGAGTAATTATTGCAAACATACCCTGAAACGCAATAAACGCATATGTTGGAATGGTACCTGTTACCGTGTAAAGATTAATGCCTCGCAAGAATATATTATCAAGGCCGCCTATGAACGAGTTTCCTGGTGCAAAAGCAAGCGAATAACCTAGTATCACCCATTCAATAGCTATGACGCCCATTGCAACAAATGAATGCATCATGCTGCTCAAGACATTTTTACGCTGGACTAGCCCTCCATAGAATAGTGCAAGCCCTGGAAGCATTAATAATACAAGTGCTGAAGAGATCAACACCCACGCAGTATCTGCCGCTACAATAGTCATTTTCGACACCACTTAAATAGCATCGTATCCGTTTTCACTAGTACGAATTCTAATAGCATTCTCTAAAGGCAGTACGAATATTTTTCCGCTACCGACATAGCCGTCTTCGTCTTTTGCTCCTCTCTTGATTGCGTCCATCGTCATCTGAAGACTAAAATCATTAACTGCAATCTCAAATTTGATCATTTCAAGCAGGTGTGCTTCGTAATTTTGAGCTTTATTTCTATCAAATTCCAGATGCCCTCTCTGAGAACCGTAGCCTGAAACGGATGACATTGTAAGTCCATTTACTTCAATTTTCTGAAGCTCTTTTTCGACTGCATCAAGCTTTTCAGGTCTTATCATTGCGATTATATATTTCAAAGAAATCACCACCAATAGGTGTTCTACAGACGTAGTTTTATAGGATACAGACAATAAATCATAAAATTATTTAAAATTGTTGTTACTTTAGTGGTAACAATATCTGCAAATAAATCTTCAGTTAATTCGTATCTTCAAAAGCTCGAGCAAACCGAAAATGAAGCAAAAGCGTAGGTAGGACTTTGAGTTTGAGAGAAGCTACAGCTCGTGAAATTATAGATGAAATTAGGGAAGAATTGATTATCTATTCTCCCAGTCCAGAATTGCTACAGGAGTTCGAGCCCGAGATAAAAAATTTGGGAAAATTTGCAGTGTAAAGCTTATCGTTGATAAACTGGACAAGTTCACATCAATGTTTCTTGATTTCAGAGAAACTTCAAAAAAGTTTACAGGTTTTGTGAATAAAATTGCAATTGACGGCATTCAGTATAAAAAAAGAGTTTTTTATGATTGCCGATGAAAACGCATCAATGGCGGTTACAGAACAGGAAACAAAAGAGAAGCATTGATAATTAACTTGTCGATGGTCGCCTATTTGCAAGAAGCCACCTATGAAAAACTAATTGAGCCAAGTTATGTCATAGAAGATAGGTAACAGTCTACTAGTAAACATTACAGGAGATATTTGAGTAGGAATGGTATAGGTAAGGGAGTAACCTTAAAAAAATAGCTAATAGAGTTATGGTGAAAAAAACAGAACTTGGTTGATATTTTCAATATTAAATTTTTCAGCGCAATAAGGGATCTTTACTTATTTAAACTGAGTAAGTCCTAAATAGCTAGAGATAGCTCTCTATGACTAATAGATATAACCCGTAATTTGGTTGGTTTGCGGCTGTATAATCCATGTAAGGGTTCCCAGCATAATATGGGGTATTATAAATACCGCCTGGGCCATAACCGCTACTATACTCAACACCATACCAACCTCCATAACCGTTAGCATATCTAACGCCACAGCCGCGTGCATCTACTGCCACTGCTGTCACAGACAAAACAAAAAAACTGCCAGCAAAATAGCCAGTATCTTTTTCATTTTACTAGATAATTGTTTCAACATTCATTTCACTTTTCATATATTTACATGCTACCAGATATCGAGATCTAGCTCCATTGAGTATGTTGACAGCTTCTGTGAGCCCTTTCCAACCTGTAACTATCACTTGTTTTCCCTCTAGCTTTTTATAAGTTTCAAAGAAGTCGGTGATTTTCGTTAATAAATGCGGGGGAACTTGCTCAAGCATTTCTACAAAGTTACATAATGGATCATTTTTTGGAACACATAGTATCTTCTGATCTCTTCCGTCATAATCTTCCATATCAAACAATGCAACAGGGTACACATCTATTTCACATCCCGGAAATGTAGGTTCCGATGTTAAAACAAGTGCATCTAAATGATCACCGTCAAGTGCTAAAGTATTTGGGAAAAAACCATATTCACATGGATACACAATTGAAGAAAAAAGCACTCTATCGAGTTTGAACACTTTTTTTTCTCTATCATACTCATACTTATTCCGACTCCCTCTTGGGATTTCGATAACCACATTTTCAACTTGTCTTTCAGCTATGTTACCACTTCCTATGATCTCTACTTATTAATTGAGAGGCTTTTCGAAAAATACAGGTAAACCTTTACCTGTAGTCAATCAAATATTATATGCGACTTCAACATGCTGTGTCTGGTCAAGTCCGATGTTTCTTTCACTTTCACTAACCTTGAACCCTACCACTTTGTTTAGTTTATACTGATAGGATATAGACAATAAAACAGAAAATTATTTAATGTTGTTGTTACGATGGTTGTAACATATATTCACAAATAAATCTTTAATTAATTCGTAATCTTGAAAAAAATCGGGCTAACTGAAAATGAAGCAAAAACAGATGTAGGACTTATGAGCTGGGAGAAATTACAGCTCGTGAAATTATAGACGGAATTAGGGAAGAATTGATTATCTATTCTATCAATCCCGAATTGCTATAGGAGTTCGAGCCCAAAATAAAAAGATAGGATGGTATAGGTAAGGGAGTAACCTTAAAAAAATAGTTAATAGAGTTCTGGTGAAAAAAACAGAATTTGGTCGATATTTTCAATATTAAATTTTTCAGCGCAAGAAGTGATCTTTGCTTATTTAAACTGAGTAGGTCCTAAATAGCAAGAGATAGCTCTCTACGACTAATAGATATAACCTGCATAATTTGGTTGGTTTGCGGCTGCATAATTTTGTTGTTGTGGGGATTTATAGGGGTTCCCATTCGGGAAATATGATGGGTTGTCATAAATACCGCCATCGACGCTATAACCGCCAGAAATGCCGCCACCGCCGCCGCGTGCACTAACTGCTACTGCTGTCAACGATACAGCAAAAAGTACTATCAGTGAAATTGCAAGTACCTTTTTCATTTCACAAGGTGATTGTTTCAACATTCATTTCACGCTCTATATATTTACATGCTTATTCTGAAATTTTTGAAACTGAACCCAATCTTCGTATTGTTTATTTTATCCAGGTATCGAGATTTAGTTTCATTGAGTACATGGATGGCTTCTTTGAGCCCTTTCCAACATATCTTTGAATCCCATCACTTTGTTGAGTTTATACTGATAGGATACTGACAATAAAATAGAAAATTATTTAAATTTGTTGTTACTATAGAGGTAACATGTATTCTCAAATAAATCTTCAGTTAATTCATAATCTTGAAAAGCTTGGGCTAACCGAAAATGAAGCAAAAACATATGTAGGACTTGTGAGTTTGAGAGAAGCTACGGCTAGTGAAATTCATGAAGTTACAAATGTTCCGAGATCTAAAATCTATGAGATTCTTAACGCGCTTGCGAAAAAAGGCTATCTTGAAGTGAGGCAGGGTTCTCCAACATATTTCCGAGCAGTTGATCCCAAAAATGTAATAGAAGAAATAAGAGATGATTTTTTAAACTGCTCAATCGATACACTTAACCAGCTCAAGGAACTAAACTATGAACTCCCAAAAAATTCTCCGGTTTGGTATATTCAGAGTGACCGTGTACTGAAGACCCGTATACGTGAAATTATGGACGGAATTAGGGAAGAATTGATTATCTATTCTACCAATCCAGAATTTCTAAAGGAGTTCGAGCCCGAAATAAAAGAAGTAGAAAATATTTATAGTGTAAAGCTTATCGTTGATAAACTGGACAAGTTCACATCAATGTCTCTTGATTTCAGAGAAACTTCAAAAAAGTTTACTAGTTTTATGAATAAAATTGCAATTGACGGTGTTCAGTATAAAGAAGAATTTTTTATGATTGCCGATGGAAAGGTATCAATAACAGTTTACAGAGCAGGGAACAAAAGAGAAGGGTTGATAATTCACTTGCCTATAGTAGCCTATTTACAAAAATCAATCTATGAAAGACTAATTGAGCCAAGTTATATCATAGAAGACAGGTAACAGCTATTTTTAGAGTTAACCAAATTTCTCAAATCTCTTAACTCTTCTGCAAGTGTTTAGTTATGAAAAATTATGAGAGGAATTCACTGAAAATAGTAAGTTTTGCAGGAGACATTTGAAATAGGATAGTATTAGTAGGGAGGTAACCTTAACCGTGACTAATCTGTTCTGGTACAAAAATCTGGCTCTATTAAAAAATCAGTGTAAACCTTCATAATAAGGAAAAAAAATAATAGCCCTCATAACCGGAAAATAAATTTTAATGGTAAGAATTATGGTACAAACAGCCGAAATATTATTTTTGCTACAAAGGCAGATTAATACATTTAATCAGAATATTCAAGTAAGCTACAATCTCCTCCCAAGAATTCTGCCAACGTATTTTGTTCATATTTTTAACATCTAAACTGCTACATTTTTTGCTTCATTTTCGGTTAGCTCGAGCTTTTCAAGATTATGAATTAACTGCAGATTTATCTTAAAATACATGTCACCACAATGGTAACAACATGTTTAAATAATCTTTGTTTATTATTTTTATCTATAGCAGGATTAGAAAGTTATTGGCCTATTGCTGTTGATTATATATCTAAGCGCGTAAGTCCTACTGTATTCATTTCATGGGGATTTAGTTTTGTCTGAAAACGACTTTATTCTAGGGTCGCTAGTGAGGCTTTTATAGAGAGTAGCATGATAAATTACCCTACTTAGAAAACGTCTCTAGCTGTCTTATAATGGTTCCAAATTGATATGTATAAACCCCTACCGCATCGAGAACGAAACTAACTAAATATTATATATAAGATCCACTTATATTAGTTTATAAGGAATAAAAACGGTGTAAAAATGGCTCGTCCATCAAAACTTACTCCTGATATACAACAAAGAATTGGTGAAAATATTGCGCTAGGCATGACTTATAAGTTGGCTTGTGAATCGGCTTGTGTGACATACAAAACATTCAATTTATGGATGCAACAGGGCAAAAATTCAACATCTGGGAAATACTATCAGTTTGCACAACATATTAAAAATGCAATGCCGACGGAGCTAGGAAACTCCTTGAGAAATTGAATGACGCTGCTGAAGCTGGAAATTGCCAAGTTTGCATGTTTATATTGGAAAGGAGATTCCCTGAAGAATTCGGAAGACGGGTATATAGGAAAACGAATGCAGTTTCAGAAAATATAAACGCAAATGTCGAGATAACAGTCCAGGAAACAGATATAATTAGAAAACAAATTTTAATGAAGTTCGATTGGTTTTGAGAATTGTAGTCTGAATTACCAAAATCGCCACCAAGGTTTACTTTTTTCTGTATTGTCCGGAAGAAGCTTGATGTTTAACCTGCTATTCTCTTGGATTAAACTTTGAATATGAACTGCCTGCTTGTGCATATTCTCATTTTGATCCTTGATTTGTTCATCTTTAGTATGTAACTGCGCATCCTTGACTTGCAGTTGGTCACGAAATGTTTGAATCTGAGCTTTAAGATCATCTATTCTATTTTGTTGATGGATATCAGTTAGTTTCATTTGTTCTTGTAATTCCCTTATTCGGGTATCTTTCTCTTCAACCCTTGCTTTTAATTCTCCAATATCTAGTGACATGGGAGTATTTTGGGATTCTGTAGTCAATAATTGTAGACCCTTTAGTACGGTCTCAGTAGGGCTTGAATATCCCATAGATACTAAGTTATCCCATATTTTTAATGGAACCCATACTTGTATTTTTTTATAATCGCTTCTGTCTTCGACGGGCATGGGAGTAATAGTACTCCCAAAAAGATATAACTGTTTCTATACTCCCAATAATGATAACCCCACTCCTAATAATTAATTTTGTACTCCCAATAATTAGCTTTATACTCCCAGTAAACATCCCATATAAGTGTAACTGTTCTGCAACCAACTATTTTCTATACTCCCAATAACTAATTATATACTCCCAATCTCTGCTTCTACACTCCCATTTTGGGAATATATATAGTAGAATATAACCATATAGATAACTTACAAAACTTACCTGATTAAATGCAATTAGCTACCGCAAATGGCTTATCAACAAAAAATTAAAAATTATACAAATATATTTATATATTTAAAAATGTTATCTACATTTAGTGTTAGGTGGAACAATATAAAAGGAGCGTAATAATATATTGAAACAATCATCTAGTAGAATGAAAAAGGTACTGTCAATTTTGTTTGCGGTCCTTTTTGTAGCATCGTCGACAGCTGTGACAGTTAGTGCAAAAGGTGGTAGCTACTGGAGTGTCTACGCTGGGGTGGATACCCTTGGTGGGGTTATGGCTACCCATACCAAGCATACCCAGCAGATACAGGACTTCCCTACATGATGGGCCAATATCCTGCCCCTGCAACTTCAATTCAAGCTCCTGCTCCAGTAGCTTCAACCCGAGCTTCAGTTCCAGTAGCTTCAACCCAAGCTTCAGCTCTAGCTTAAACACCAACAGCTAAGATCAGTTTACTAAAAAAACGAAATTTTTAAGAGCTAAAACGCCAGTGTACCGAAAGTTCTGTATAAATCTGGCTAGCTCTTTATTTTTCCTTCACTACAAAAAGTAGGATTCTGAGCTAATGGTTATGTAGATAAAGTTATGCTTCTATTGTTTCATTGATGCAGAGCTTTGTGATAAAACCACTGTTTCATTTGTTTTTTAACGAATCTCACATTAGGTTAGAATATTTCCCTCAAAGCTGAGAATAAAATACTACTTGCTAATATAGTCACTACCATTAAAACGAAAAGTCCACCTGCCATGCACAGAAACACTATTAGTTCAAATACCATCTAATATTATAATTATCTAAAAAATATATAACTTAATGGAGATCCATATTTTTGTGATAGTTTTTGTATGAAGACTTCCGCATCAGCAAAACGATAAATCCTATATATTGTAGTGACAGAAAAAGGACATAGAACCAATCGGATTTTGCAGAACTTTAGTTACATTGCTGTAGAAAATATCTTTCTAAGATGGTAATTTCATCCTAGGTAGTTGATACAGAACTAAATTTTCGTGATAAAGGAAAAGTATCATGTATTTAATAACAAAACTGAAACTGGGCTTACATTCTAATAATTAAATGGGATTAAGTAAAAAAGCGGTGACACCTGAAAATATGAAAAACCAATGGTTAAAAAGTTGAGAAAGAATATGATGGCGTAATAACAATGGTTGTAGATAGTTTAATGAAAGAACATTGGAATAAAATTTATTCAGCTCGGGATGTAGATAAACTGAGTTGGTATGAAGAGATACCTGAGCCTTCTATAAGATTACTATCGAAATGTCATATAAATAAAGATGAATTTATATTAGATGTGGGGGCAGGTGCATCAACATTTATTGATTATCTAATCAATAAAGGATTTAGCAATATCATTGCTACCGACATAAGCGAAATAGCTTTGAACAAATTGAAAAAAAGATTAGGTAAAGAAAAAGCTTCCCGAGTAAGATGGATAGTAGACGATATTACCAAGCCAATTTATATTCAAAATTTAAGAGATATTTCTGTATGGCATGATAGGGCAGTTTTACATTTTTTATTAAAAGATAATCGGCAACAAAAGTACTTATCTACGTTAAAGAAGGTAATCAAAAAAGACGGTTATGTCATTATTTCTGCCTTTTCGCTAGAAGGAGCAAAAAATGTAGCGATTTGGATGTTAAAAACTATGATCAAAATATATTGGTAAAATTCTTAGGAGAAGATTTTAGCTTACTTGAATATTTTAATTATAAGCATTATATGCCTTCTGGTGAGCCAAGACTGTACATATATACATTATTTCAGAAGAATTGAAGTTAGCTTTACCCTTTGGAGCCAAGCTAACGGTTTGTGTGGCTTCCAGGAATAAAACAGCAACGAGCCAATTTTAATATAAGCTGGAGATAAGATGCCTTTTTTAACTTATGCCATACAGTGCTGCTCCTAATGCTCCCGTAATTTGCGGCTCCTGTGGCACATAAAGCAAGATGTCCAGTTCTTTTTCCAACGCTGCTTCAATACCAGCGTTTTTAGCCACACCGCCCACGAAAGCTACATTTTGTTTCAATTCTAATTGCCGGGCCATGACAGCAACTCTTCTAGCAATACTTTCAATGAGCCCAGCTGCAATATTTTCTTTCGTAAATCCTCTCGCACGAAGAGATATTACCTCGGACTCTGCAAAAACAGTACACATACTTGTTATGGTTGCAGATGTTTTTGAAGCAAGCGCCAGACTCCCCAGCTCCTCTATCGGCACTTCAAGCGCCCTTGCCGTGTACTCTAAGAATTTGCCTGTGCCAGCTGCGCACTTATCGTTCATTAAAAAATCGGTTACTTTGCCATCATTCACTGAGATAACCTTAATATCCTGACCTCCGATGTCGATAATCCCGTTAACATCTGGGTATAGGTGATAAACGCCCATAGCATGAGCGGTAATCTCACTAATTGTTCCATCGGCAAATTTTATGCTGTTCCTGCCATATCCCGTTGCATACACGATATTTATATCTTCTTCGGCAATTCCAGAATTGGCAAGCACATTTTTGTACGCTTTCTCTGAAGCTGCTAAAAAATAGAAGGCTGTTGGCAATATAACTTGGGCAACAATATTATTACAGTTAATAAGGACTGCTTTCGTGGTGGCCGATCCAGAATCGATTCCTACTGAGATCATGATAGCATCTCCATGAAAGCATCTACACGAAGTCCTATCTGCTCGATATCAGAGTCGCTGTAGTCAGTTTCGATTGCGAGCACAGGTATTCCTTTTTTCTTCAGCGCCTGCTGTACTTTATATTTCTCAATATTGTAGCCATGACAGAATTGCAAGGTATAGTACACTACACCATCGACTTTAAACTCTCTCACAAGTTCCAAGATGTTATCGATGCGCCGGTTATTTGGACTCATACAGGAACAGGGTATTTTGATGTAGCGTTCTGCCAAAGCCAGCATTGGATCCTTATTTTCATCTACTAGATCCCAGAATGATCTTGTACCCGTACAACTTTCTTCCGCGACGATTACCCCACCCTTACTTTCGATGATTTCCGGCACTTTTATGTTGCCACCCGGCATCGGACAGCCGGAGATCATTATCCTAGGCTTATGCACCCAGTCAACCTTGACTTGCTCTACTTCCCTAATAAGCATGCTAAGGGCTTCTTTTAATTGATCCGGAGAAAGGAAATACTGCTTTTGCATGACCTTCAACACATCAACACCATTGATGGATGGTGGATCCATTTTTCGTAAGCCATAGAGCCTATGAAGCAACCATCTAGTCTCGTTTAAGGACTTTATTTCCTTCTTTAATTGTTCAACAGTGACCTTATTACCTGTAAGTTGTTCCATGGCGCCTTTAAATTTATCAAGCTCTCTCAAAAAATAATTTAGGGCATCTGAGCTGTCGGGTCTTTGCGGAAGGTCGATCACATAGGTTGAGACATAATTCCCCAATAACTCGTACATTTTTTTCTTACTATCACAGGTATTTTCGGCGACGATCATGTCTATCATGCCTAAGTTAGAGCAGGACTTTACACCCGTACAACTGTTATTAACAATTGAACCAAAAGAAGACTTGACAAGCGGGCAGATATTCCTAGGTAAATATTGTTCGGCTATTGACACGGTGTTATTCTTACCACCACAGAGTATCATACGGTCAGAGCCTGCTGCAAAAATAATTTCGTCAGGCACGAACAAGCAAAAAGTACCGACTATTTTCTTTCCAGTTTTCCTTTCCTCAGCTATCTGAGAAATTCGTGCTTTATATGAGTCTTTAATATAGTCAAGACTGTTTAACTGTTTCATTTTCTCTACAAATCATTCGTGATGACTTTATTAAAGCATATTCTATTCCTGCAAAATAATTCCGATTTTCTGCAGCTCTTCGGAAGTTTCAGATATCGAAAAATACTTAAAGTTCACTTATCCGTTTACCTAAATAGCTATGTTTTAGGGCAAAAAAGTAGCTATTTGATTGTGTTTTTATCGTTACACTTGGCTCTCATACAGGCTAACAAAGCGACAACCGCAAAAAGCTATTAATTTATTGCATGGAAGTATTGTATGCAGAACAGACAATGGTTGATATTTGTAAAAAACGTAACGGAGAATGTTTTATGAAAGTTGGCTTAATCAGATGTATTCAAACAGAAGATATGTGTCCTGCTACTGCTTGTTTAAAGGTGATGAAAGAAAAGAAACTGGCTTTTGACGGAATTACAGAAGACATTGAAGTAATAGGTATCAATACTTGTGGTGGTTGCCCAGGTAAAAAGGCTATAACAAGAGCGGCAGAAATGGTAAGACGGGGATCTGACACAATTGTGTTGGCTTCTTGCATATTTAAGGGCACTCCTATAGGTTTCCCATGTCCCTCAGGCACAAGCAATGAAAGACTCTATAGTTAAAAAACTTGGCAATACAGTAAAAATTATTGATTACACACACTAATTTTGCCAGTGTACCAAAAGTTCTGTAAAGTGTAGTTGATTCTGCATCTTTTTCTTCCCAATGAAAAAACAGGGATTCTCAGTTTGTTAGCAGAATGAGTTAAACAGTTAGGGAAAAATAAGCTTTACAGTATCGGTTTGATCATCTCACCAAATACACAATTAAAATTTTATTGTTGTTAACGTCATGTTGATAGTTGGATTCTCCATGCAAAACTTAAATGGGTTGGTCACCTAATTTATAGGGCAATAACAACATTTTTTTAGGTAATCTATATTGTCCTATTTCTTTTTTGACTCTTCTACAGAACTTATTATTTTGTTTTTGTTGAAATCAATAGAAAGTCAATGTTTTTATTGACAAAATTTTTGTTTTATTTATTTCATATCTTCATAAGCTTCAACAACTTTAGGCAATGTTTCTTTTAAAACTGACATTTAAAACTCTCCTGATCCGAAATAATTGATTTCTGTATTCCACTGATTGAATACTTATTTATAATATTGATTGACAAAGCCATTATATTGACTTTGTCTGTTTTAGAGTCTATCTGAAAAGTGTAGGAATCACGATACTGTGCAGTATTTTATAATGACAAAATTTAGCATATGCCTGCGTAACATTTAGAACAGCAGGACTTTTCGGCTAGACTCTTATCAATTGTTTGAATTACAATTTGACTCAAGGGTGACCTGGAATGACAAGTGCAATGGAACTCTATCAGCTGCTTCCAAAAACAAACTGCAAAATATGCGGAAAAGCTTCATGTATGGCTTTCGCAGTAGCTCTCATGACTCATGAGCTCAAACCTGAAGGATGCCC
>Ga0326728_10004910_pt1 | contig 38734 bp, 38 predicted proteins | sample MB3enrmetagenome_FD_207602 | JGI IMG/M metagenome (GOLD analysis project Ga0326728, IMG submission 207602) | Lab enriched peat soil microbial communities from McLean, Ithaca, NY, United States - MB31MN | ecosystem: Environmental > Terrestrial > Soil > Wetlands > Peat | place: USA: New York... | reverse complement strand
TCGGCGTGGTAGAACGCATCGCGAAAAATCATCTGGAGATACATATTGGCGCCGCAGCGCGCGAATTCATTGAGGTCAGCGCCCGAAGCAGCCAGCGCGGCGGCGTCTGTGCCGAGGATGCCCTCCAACCTCTCCATCGTCAGCACACGGCGCGTCGAGAACTGCGCGTAAGCATGAGGGAAATGGACGGTGTCGTCCTGGGCGAAATTTGCTTCGAACTGTTCGATGTTGCGACGCTCCAAAGTGAAATCCAGTTCGCGCAGGAGCGTGCGGCGGAACTGCCGGACGACCGCCGAGGGCTGGTACAGGCGCATCTGGGGAGCGTGCTTTTCCGCCAATTCGGCCAGGTCGGCGAGGATGTCGAGGTCGGGCATGATTTTGTCCAGAATGCCGGCGTGCTGGACTTTGACGACAACTTGTTCGCCCGAGTGCAGCCTGGCCAGATGGACTTGGGCGATGGAAGCCGACGCGAATGGCGCATCTTCGAATTGTGCGAACAGGTTGTTCAGCGGTTTGCCGAACTCGGCTTCAATCGTGGCCCGGATCGTGTCAGGCGGATCCGCCGGCGTGGCGGTCTGCAAATGGGCCAGTTCCCCGGCCATCTCGGGGCCGACGAGATCGGGCCGCGTACTGAGCGTCTGGCCGAGCTTGATAAAGGTGGTGCCGAGTTCGGTGAAGGCGAGGCGCACGCGCTCCTCGATTTTGAGGTTGGGGATATGCTGGCCGTCAATGCTCTGAATTCGATTCTGGATCCATGAGAAGTTCAGTCCCTTGACCCAATCGGCCAGGCCGTACTTGGCCAGCACGCCGATGATTTCGCCTGCGCGGTGGACGTTACGTTCCAATCGTGTTAATGCGTTAAATTTCATTCATGACCTGCGATGATCCCTGTATGCATCCGACCCACGCATTACTCAAGTCCTCTTTGACTGGGCCACCCAGGTGTCAACCGGGACTTCGCGAACGCCCGGATAAACGGTATAGCCGATGAGATTCTCCAGATTCAAAAAGCCTTGACCACCCTCAGCAAGGCGTATGCCGAGGACTCCTTTGGAGAGCAAGCGTTGCATATAAGACTGGCTCTCTGCCGGAAGTTTAACAACTGATTCGTCCATGAGGTACACGTGGCCGCCGCCTCTCATCTGCAGGTGGAGGAATGAGACCATTAGATCTCCAACCTCTCGCCGCTGATCACGCCGTTGCAAACGAGCCGGCTCATTTACAGGGACTCGCTGGTTGAACTCCGCTTCCGTCAACTCCACCAGGTCAGCACAATCGGACGGAATTCCCGAAAACCCTGAATCGTCGAAGGCAAAGTCAACGCGGTTGATTTGGGAACAGACAAAGACGGATTTCGAATAGTCATCTGCGAGGACGATCCGGGATTGGTGAAACAAAGTGGCTGAATCGATTCGATGCAGGATTGCGTTCGCCTCATCCGCCCTGGCTTGAATAAACGTTTCAGTGAAACCGTCCACGAACTGAAAGCGGATATCGATCGCAGGCCGTCTGCTCTTCATTTCGGGAGACCCTGTGTAATTTTCATCTGTAATCATAGCCTTGTGCCCATTCGCATTGATCGTGCCAACTTCACCCCGGGGTGGGCGTCGTCGTTGCAAAGCGTTGTGGCAGAATAGGCGAACCTCACGATGCGCAGAACGGCGATAAACGGTTTTTCTCGAAGGAAGTTGGACAGATCGCCATTCCTTGCGGTTTGGTTGCAAGATATTGCAAATTGCGAGCGTTCGCTGCCACATCGATCTCGATTTCCATCTCGTCCATCCAATTCCATATCAATGAGTTGTGCGTCGATCCGCCTGTTGGCACGATTTCTGTATTAAGGACCCCCGTCAGTTCAGTGAAACAATAACAGAAGGAATAACATTTATGACAATGACATCGAAAACAGGCAGATGCATATCAGACCCGAAAGCGGTCATCGCGGTCTATAACACCCACCCAGAGGCTGAAACAGCCGTGAAAGAACTCCAGCGAGGCGGCTTCGACATGAAGAAACTATCGGTCGTCGGCAAAGACTATCACACGGACGAACAAGTGGTGGGCTACTACAACGTGGGAGATCGAATGAAGTCCTGGGGAAAGTGGGGCGCCTTATGGGGCGGGTTGTGGGGCTTGCTGTTTGGCGCTGCGTTCTTTTGGGTCCCTGGCGTCGGTCCACTGCTCGTCGCCGGCCCCTTGTCGGCTGCAATCGTCGCTGCGTTGGAGAGTGCCGTTGTGGTGGGTGGATTGAGCGTTCTGGGAGCCGCCCTTTGCAGCATTGGCATACCCAAAGACAGCGTCTTGAGGTACGAAACCGCAGTCAAGTCGGACAAATTTCTCCTCGTGGCCCACGGGACTGAAGCCGAAGTTGCCAAGGCCAAAGAGATTCTCAGGACAACCAGACCAGCCGAACTGAACGACCATGCTTTGGGCGCCCCCAAGTCGGCGGCGGCGAGTTGATGGGGAAACCGGACGAACGAAAACATCAATGGAAGGCAAATCAATATGAGTGTGAACAAAGAAATCAATCGAGAGGTGGGATGGTCCATCGCGCTAAGTGTGCTCCTGATCGTAGCGGGTGCCCTGGCGATCATCGTTCCGCAGGCTTCCGGCATCGCCGTAACGATACTGGTGAGTTGGCTGCTGGTGTTCTGTGGCGGGGTACATCTGGCGTACGCCTGGCAAACACGCCACCACGGCGGATTATGGTGGGGGATACTTCTGGGTGTCATATATATCGTCGCGGGCGGTTATATACTGGGGCATCCCGTGGCGGGTCTGGCGTCATTGACATTGGTGCTGGCGGTGTACCTGCTTTTGGAATCGATCCTTGAGTTCATCCTGGCATTTCAACTCCGCCCGTTGAGCGGGTCGGGCTGGCTCGCGCTCGACGGGGTTATCACCCTTATTCTCGCCGTCATGATCGGATGGACATGGCCATCCAGCAGCATGTGGGTGATCGGCACGTTGGTGGGCATCAGCATGATCTTCAGTGGAATTACAAGACTGATGCTTTCCCTGGCCGCGCGCCGCATGGCCCACGCCTTTCGGGGAGAACCTGAGCAAGGCGCTGGACACATTGTGGAAATCAACTAGCACGCACTAACAAAAGGAGAACAGCCATGAACGACAAAATGATGGTGGTAATATTTGATGATGAGAAAAAGGCCTATGAGGGTATTAAGGCCCTCAAAGATTTGCACGCCGAGGGCAGCATCACGCTCTATGCGAGTGCCGTGATTGCGAAAGACGGCGACGGGAACGTAACTGTCAAGCAAGCGGCCGACCAAGGCCCGCTGGGGACGGGCGTCGGCTTGCTCACCGGGAGTTTGATTGGCCTGCTCGGTGGGCCGGTGGGTGTCGCTATCGGTGCCGGTGCCGGAACTTTTGGGGGTATGTTTTACGATTTGGCGAAACTCGGAGTCGGCGAAGACTTTCTCGGCGAGGTCGGGCAGCAACTCCAGGCAGGCAAAGTTGCCGTGGTCGCCGAAGTTGGGGAGGAGTGGGTGACGCCAGTAGATGCCAGCATGGAGGCTGCGGGGGGCGTCGTCTTCCGCCGGGCGCGCGGGGAAGTCCTGGACAGCCAGATCGAGAGGGATGCCGCGACACTCAAGGCAGAGGTTGCTGACCTGAAAGCGGAGCACGCTCGGGCGCGCCAAGAGAGGAAGGCGAAGCTGCAAGCGAAGATCAGCGCGGCCAAGGCCAAGCTGCAAGCGACGCAGGAGCGGGCCAAGGCGGTGGCAGAGGCGACGAAGCGCGAGATGGAAGCGAAGGTCAAATCCCTGAAGGATCAGGTGGCCAAGGCGCAGGGCGACGCAAAGGTCAAACTGGAGGCGCGCATCGCCAGAGTTCAGTCCGACTATAAGCGGCGCGCCAACAAGCTGCACCAAGCCTGGGAGCTTACCAAGGAAGCACTGGCATAGTGAGCTTTGGGTTTGGTCAGCGGTGTGTCAATACGGTTGTAATAAACACAAATCAAAGGAGACATTGCAATGAGCGAGATTGATGTTCTGACGGTTGGAATTCCCCATGAGATGATTCAAAACTGGGGGTGGTTTCTGGTATTTGGGATCGGATTGGTGCTGCTGGGGATTGCCGCCTTGATTCGATCCGTCAAAGCCACGGTCATCTCGATGTCATTTCTCGGATGGCTGCTGCTGATGGCGGCCGGTATCGAGGTGGCGCAGGCTTGCCTGGTCGGCAAGTGGGCAGGCTTCTTTCTGCATTTGCTGGCGGCAGTTCTTTTCGGAATAACCGGCGCGCTGTTCGTAAGGAGGCCGGTGATCAGCGCCGAGGTTGCGACCATTTTCATGGCCATGTTCTTTCTCACGTCTGGGCTCTTTGAACTGGTCAGCTCGCTGGCGCTTCACCTGCCGGGCTGGGGCTGGCACACGCTGGACGGAATCATCACCTTTGTGTTGGGGATTCTCCTCCTGGTGGGATGGCCGGTTTCAGGACTCTGGGCGATCGGCCTTTTCGTCGGAATTGATCTGGCGTTTTTCGGCTGGGCCTGGGTCGCGCTGGCGCTTGCCCTGCGCCAGATGTGAGGGATGAGGCATGGCTGCTCATTTCAGTTCACTAAACGCAATGTGGAAGCCACAAACAATATTCGCAGTCCAATTAAAGCAAACAATCGAACCAGAGAATACAATGATGAAAACGCCTGTAATTCAACACGCGAAAAAGAATCCAGCGATGGCCGCCGCTAATGCCGCACCATCAAGATCCAATAGGCCGTTCAAGACGAGCGCGGCCAAGGTCTACGCTCCCCGGACCGAAGCGGCCGTCAGGCAAGTCCGGCTATTGCCCGAGCGGTTTCCAAACCCCGACAAGGAGCGGATATGCCTTGGATTATATGCTCCCGATGCGCAGGCCGTGTTCGTGGCCGGCTCCTTCAATGGTTGGCAGCCATCCGCCATGCCTCTACGAAAGCAAACCGATGGCCGTTGGATAATCGAGCTGACGCTTGAGCCAGGGAGGCACGAATATCGGTTCATCGTTGATGGTCAATGGACTGACGATCCTCTGTCATCAGCTTTCGTATCGAATCCGTTCGGTGGCCTGAATTACGTTCTGGTGGCCGCCATCCAGGCCTAAGCCAATGAGTGGAATGATTCAGAAACGCTTCAGCGGTCCGAATTGAGGCGAAAGACCACGACTCATCGCACACGTCGGACTAAAATGAGATCATGAAGCCACTCAGGCATCACCATCGCATTCCCGGTGCGTGCGATGGCAACCCGCGAGGACAGCCCTTGTCGAGGACCTTTACGATGAGAAAGGCTCCTGGTTTGGAGATCCGGCTGGCTAAGATAATTGTTTGCACGCTGCTCCATTTTGAAAGCCCCGTGAGGGTCGAGGCCAATGGAGAGTCCACTGATGGCAAGAGCCTGCTGGGACTGCTTTCATTGTGCATCGCCTATGGCGACAAGGTTAAATTCACCGCCACTGGCGCTGATGCCGCCCCCGCTCTGAATGCGGTCCAACGACTTTTTGTCAGCCGGTTCGGAGCGCGGCCTGCGCGGGCGGCCCAATCAGGGCTGGTGGCAGATGGAGGTGAGGCACCATTTATGGGGGGAATCATCAGTTCCAACGGTAAGCTAAATGATTCAACAACCATCACATTTCTGGAACGTTCCAGGGGCTGACTTACTGGCTCAACTTGAATCTCAACAGGAAGGACTGAGCAGTGAAGAGGCAAGGCAGCGGCTGATCAATTATGGGGCTAACCGGCTCAAGCCGCAGCAACAGTCCGGTACCGCAGTATTGTTGCTCGGCCAATTTAAGAATCCCATCGTCCTCATGCTGATTTTCGCTGCCGGGTTGTCTTTTTTCCTCCAGGACCAGGTGGATGCCGGCATTATTCTATTTATCGTTCTGGTCAGCAGCCTCCTGGGATTCTGGCAGGAACGGGGGGCCGTCCAGGCCGTCGAAAAACTCCTGGCCCTGGTCCGGATCAAGACGACAGTTTTTCGTGACAAAAATCCGGCAAACCTGTTCTTGGAAGAGGTTGTGCCGGGCGACGTCGTCACTTTGAATGCCGGGGATGCCATCCCGGCAGACAGCCTGATCTTGGGATCAAAAGACCTCTTCGTGGATGAATCAACGCTCACGGGTGAAACCTACCCTGTCGAGAAGCAGGCCGGCCTATTGCCGGCGGAAACGCCCCTCGGCAGACGCAGCAACTGCCTTTTTATGGGAACCCACGTCATCAGTGGCACCGCGAGGGCTGTGGTGGTGTTCACCGGGAAGCAGGGAGAATTCGGCAAAATATCGGAAAGGCTCAAACTCAGAAAGCCGGAGACCGAATTCGAACACGGCATCCGCCGATTCGGGTATCTATTGCAGGAAGTGACGCTGATTCTGATTCTCGCGATTTTTGCCGTGAATGTCTATTTCCACCGGCCGGTTTTGGAATCTTTTCTCTTTTCCCTGGCCCTGGCGGTGGGGCTGACGCCTCAATTGCTGCCCGCCATCATCAGCATCAATTTGGCCAAGGGCGCCAAGAAGATGGCGGAACAAAAGGTCATTGTGAAGCGGTTGGCCGCCATCGAGAATTTCGGCAGCATGGATGTTCTTTGCTCCGACAAGACCGGAACCCTCACCGAAGGGAAAGTGCAGGTGCGTTCGGCCTTGGATATGGAAGGCAATCCCAGCGACCGGGTTTTCCTCCATGCCTACCTGAATGCCTGCTTCGAAACCGGCTTCTCCAATCCCATGGATGAAGCGATCCGGAGTTACAGACAGCCGGATATTGCCGGATACGAAAAGGCGGACGAGGTCCCCTATGACTTCATCCGCAAGCGGCTGAGCATCCTGGTTCGAAAGGATGGCAGGTATTTCATGGTCACCAAGGGGACTCTGCCGAATGTGCTCGCCGTCTGTTCCACGGTGGAAACTCCCTCGGGCGGCAAAATTGAGATGGCTTCCGTCAGTCAGCGGATCCGGCAGCAATATGAGATGTTCAGCAATCAGGGTTATCGTCTCCTGGGCGTCGCTTATCGGCAAAGGGGCGCGGAATCGTTCATCACCAAGCATCATGAGGAGGACATGACTTTTCTCGGATTTCTGGTTCTAATGGATCCGCCGAAGGAGGGGATCGCCAAAACGATTGCCGCCCTCAATCAGCTCGGCGTTTCTCTGAAGGTTATTACCGGAGACAACCGTCTCGTCGCTGCCAAGGTAAGCCAGGAAGTGGGGATGCGGGATGCCAGGATCATGACCGGAGGCGATCTCCGCGAAATCAGCAATGAGGCTCTGTTGATGAAGGTGAAGGAGACGGACATTTTCGCGGAGGTAGAGCCCAATCAGAAAGAGCGCTTGATCCTCGCGTTGCGGCAGGCTGGGCATGTGGTGGGATATACAGGGGATGGAATCAATGATGCGTCCGCTCTCCATGCTGCGGATGTGGGCATTTCCGTGAACACAGCGGTTGACGTGGCCAAAGAGTCGGCGGACATCGTGCTCCTGGAAAAAGACCTGGCGGTCTTGGTCCAGGGTGTGCGCGAAGGGAGAATCACATTTGCCAACACCTTAAAATATGTCTTTATGTCAACCAGCGCCAATTTCGGGAACATGTTCAGCATGGCCGGCGCATCGCTCTTTCTTCCCTTTCTTCCCCTGCTGCCCAAACAGATCCTCCTGACCAATCTGATGACGGATTTTCCGGCCATGACCATTGCCACCGATCAGGTGGACGCTGAGATGGTGGATCAACCCAGGAGGTGGAACATCGCTTTTATCAGGACATTCATGATCGTCTTCGGCTTGGTAAGCTCTGTTTTTGATTATCTCACCTTCGGGGTTCTCTTGTGGATCCTTCATGCCACGCCCGACCAGTTCAGAACAGGCTGGTTTGTGGAGTCTGTGATCTCTGCTTCTGTCATCGTGCTGGTGATCCGCACCAAAAGGCCCTTTTTTAAGAGTCTGCCGGGGACGTATTTATTTGTCGCCACCATGGCCATCGTCCTTGTCACGCTTATCCTTCCCTTCGTGCCTGGCGCAAAGATTTTAGGGGTTGTGCCCCTGCCTTTATCTTTTCTGGCGATGATGGGCCTTATTGTGGCACTTTATATCTTACTGACGGAGTGGGTTAAGAAAATATTTTATCAAAAGGTAAAGCAATAGAAGTCCCAGCATGATTGATCATGAAATTCGGCGTTTTAGCGCTTGACTACGACGGAACCATCGCCACGGACGGAATTCTTAATTCTGATGTCCGGATTGCCATCGGGGATGCGCGGGCACATGGGATCGCAGTCGTTCTGGTTACGGGTCGCATTCTATCTGATCTCCGACGGGTTGCGGGAGATCTTGGGTTTGTGGACGCCGTGGTAGCGGAGAACGGTGCCGTTCTCGCCTTCCCAAACGATCTCTCGTGGTTGCACGGTCATCCACCCCCGCCGGTTTTTTTCGATGAACTTTGTCATCGCGAGATCGAGTTCAAAGCAGGCCAGTGCATCGTGGAGGCCGACGCGGCATCCGCTCCGCGGATTCTCGCATCAATTAGAGATTTGGAGTTGCCGCTCGTTTTGGCGTTTAACCGTGACCGCCTCATGGTGCTTCCACAGGCGGTCAGTAAAGGCACCGGGCTGCACAGGGCTCTCACCGCGCTGCGTCTCTCGGTACACAACACGATCGCGATCGGGGACGCCGAGAACGACCATGACCTCCTCGCGGTGTGCGAACTTGCCGTGGCTGTCGGCTGGGGTAGTGAAGCTCTCCAGAAGATCGCAGATGAAATTCTGCCCGGAAATGGTCCGGGCGCTGTGGCTGCCTTTATCAGGCGCGCAGATAGGGAGATTAGGCTGCCCCCTGATCGCATAGGCCGGCGCCGCGTGAAGCTGGGCACTATGAGAGACGGGCGTCCGCTTGCGCTTGCCATCCGCGGGCGCAACGTCCTTGTGGCGGGAGACCCGCGCTCCGGCAAATCCTGGCTCACGGGGCTTTACTGCGAGCAGCTTATTCTCGACGGCTACTGCGTGTGCGTGATAGATCCCGAAGGGGATTACGGTACGCTGGAGTCTCTGCCTAGTGTGATGCTGTTCGGAGGTGGCCATCTGCCACCCCAAATCGACGATTTGGTCCGGGGTCTGGAACATCCGGATATGAGCGTGGTCGTGAATCTTTCACATGTGCCATACAAAGAGAAGGTTGATTTCCTGTACTCATTCCTGCCGATGCTGGCCAGACTCAGGCGCACCACAGGATTGCCACACCGGATCGTTGTCGATGAGGCCCATTACTTCCTTCATGATCCCGACGCCGGGCGGTTGCTGGATCTTGACCTGGGTGCCTACACGCTCGTCACGCATCGTCTGTCCGACATCCACCCCGATGTTCGGCGGGCCATTGAAGCGGTCATCGTCACGCGTACCACTGACCCCGGTGAAGTCCAGGCACTTCTGGGAATGCTCGGCAAGGGGACTAACGAGTCCGAATGGAAACCCATTCTCGCAGGACTGGCCACCAACCAGGCCGCCCTTCTACCGGGGATTAAAGAGGCCGGAGGAAAGCTGCAGCAATTTGAACTTTTGCCCCGGCTGACTTCACATGTCCATCACAGGTCCAAGTATTTGGATGAGCCAATGATGGAGGGCCACTCATTTGTATTCACGGATGACGGCAATCCTGTTGGAGCCCCGGTTAGGACATTGAGGGAGTTTGTCTCAGCATTGGCGAACTGCCCGCCCAAGGTGCTTGATGGGCACGCGCGGCGAGGCGATTTCTCGCGATGGATCGCTGACGTGTTCCACGATCATCCTCTCGCATTGGATATTCGAAAAGTGGAGCAGCGATATCGGCTGGGTTGCGTACATGACCTCCATGACGCACTGGCCAAACCGATCCAAGAACGTTACGAATTCACTCCGGAAACAACCTGAAAATTCTCACGATCACCAGCGCTTTAACACCTCCGCTGCCAAGCGGCGCATTTATTCGATCCTTCACCCGCGCCGACGCCATGGCGGTCAATCGTTTAGGACAATGGGTGCAGGCTTGCTTTTGCTCGGGGGAATTGCAAAATTGCCGCCATGAAGCCGGCACCGAATGTGGCAGGCGCACTAGGCGAGGGGGCCAGAGACGACCTTCTTGAGCAGCCTTCCTACGGCCGACGATACCGTTCTCTCGAATCCACGGTCTTCACGCAGGTCACACCCAATCCGCGTTTCGACGAAGCGACCATCAGCAAGGCAGTGGTGCCAGACATCTCCCGGGTTGGCCTTGAGGTCATCCCGGCAATTCCGATGTTGGAGCGCAAAGCGGAAGACCTTCACCCCTGGCCAAAAGGAGTTTTAGATGCCCGGTAAGCTATCCCACGTGGCTTTGCGCACCAGCCTGCTGTACGCGCTGGTGGCGGCGGTCTGGATACTGGTTTCCGACAAAGTGTTGGTTGCCTTGGTGCATGATCCGGTGATCATCGAGAAAATATCGGTCTGCAAGGGGTGGGCGTTTGTGGCGGTCACGGCGCTGCTGCTCTTCGGGGCGTTGCGGAGCCAGTTGCGGCGCTGGGAACAGGAAGCCGCCGCACGCCGGCTGGCCGAGGCCTATCTGGCCGAAGCACAACGATTAAGTCACACGGGCAGTGTCGGTTGGAAAGTTTCCACGGACGAAATCTTTTGGTCCGAAGAGACATACCGCATTTTCGAGTACGATGCCTCGACCAGGATCACATCACGGTTGATCGTCGAACGAGTTCATCCAGAGGATCGAACAAACCGAAAAGAGTTGCTGGATCGCGCCGCGCGCGAGGGGAGAGATTTTGATTTTGAGTATCGGTTGCTCATGCCAGATGGCTCTGTAAAGCATCTGCACATCGTCGCCAAGTGCGTCAGACAGGAACCGGGCAACGTTGAGTTTTTCGGAGCCGTGATGGACGTCACGGGGCAAAAACGGGCGGAAGAGGCACAGAGCCGCTTGAATCGCCAACTGCGGGCCATCACCAACTGCAACCAGGCCCTCCTACGGGCGGTGGACGAGCAGACACTGCTCAATGACATCTGCCGCATCATTTGCCATGAAGCTGGCTACCGCATGGCTTGGGTCGGATATGCCGAGCACGATGAAGCCAAGACCGTGCGTCCCGTCGCCTGGGTCGGGGTCGAAGAGGGGTACCTGGCAAGCGCCAACGCAAGCTGGGCCGACACAGAACGCGGACGCGGTCCCGGCGGCACAGCCATCCGAACTGGGAAGAATTCCTGCATTGAGGACTACGCAACAGATCCTCGAGTGGCGCCATGGAAGGAGGCCGCTTTGCAGCACGGTTTTCGTTCCGCCATCGCCCTGCCGCTCAAGGACGAACAGGCTAACGTCTTCGGCAGTCTTAACATTCATTCCGCACAGCCCAACGCTTTTACGTCGGAAGAGATTCGGCTGCTTGAGGAACTGGCTGGCGACCTGGCCTTCGGCATCGTCACCCTGCGTTCCCAGGCTGCGCGCAAGCGGGCGGAAGAAGCGCTGCGCGAGAGCGAGACGCGCTTCCGCATGTTTGTGGATCACGCGGCGGACGCCCTCTTTATTTACGACTTCGACCAAGGGACGATTGTTGATGTGAACCGGCAGGCCTGCGAGAGCCTTGGCTATACGCGTCAGGAACTGATTGGGACGACGGCGGCTGCCATCCACGTTGATTCGGAGCAAGCACACCTGGAATCAGTCGCCCGGCGGGTGGCGGCGGGTGAATCGGTGTTCGACACGCACTGGCATCGGCGAAAGGATGGGACGCTGTTTCCTGTGGAAGCACACACCAGCCGGTATTCGTACGGGGGGCGTCGCTTCCTGCTGAAGGTCGCCCGCGACATCACCGAACGCAAGAGCGCTGAGGAGGCACTGCGGAGAAGTGAAGATTATCTGGTGGAAGGGCAGCGGCTGGCCCACATGGGCAGTTTTGCCTTGAATGTCGCCACTGGCGAACACGTCTGGTCCGAGGAGACCTTCCGCATTTTCGGATACGACGCATCCACGAAGATCACAACGCCATTGGTCCTCGAACGAGTTCATCCCGAGGACCGGAACCTGGTGCGGGGGTCGCTGGAGCGCGCCGTACGGGAGGCGGGGGATTTTGATTACGAGCACCGGTTGCTCTTGCCGGATGGCTCTGTCAAACATCTGCACATCGCCGCTCGTTGCGTCCGGCGGGAACCGGGTTGCGTCGAATATGTCGGGGCAGTGATGGACGTGACCGCGCAGAAATCCCAGCAACAGACGGTGGAGAAAGCCTTCCAGGAAATGGAGGCCCTGAAAAACCAGTTCCGACTCGCCATTGATACCATTCCCGGACTGGTCTGGAGTGCCCTGCCCGATGGCTCGACCGAGTTCCTGAACCAGCGCTGGCTGGACTATACGGGTCTTTCTTTGAAGGGTGGCCTCGATTGGACTGTCGCAACTCATCCCGAGGACCGTGCCCGGTTGGTTAAGGAGTGGGAAACGGCCTTGAGGGATGGAAAACCGTTGGAGACTGAAGGGCGTTTGCGGCGGGCGGACGGGGAATATCGCTGGTTTCTGATCCGGGCCATGCCGCTATGCGATGAGACGGGAAAGATCGTTAAATGGTACGGAAAGAGTGCCGATATTGAAGACCGCAAGACGGCGGAAGCCCAACTCAGAGAAAGCGAACAACAGTACCGGCGCATCGTGGATACCGCCTCCGAGGGAATTTTCGTCTGTGACGAACGTTACATGACCACCTTCGTCAATCGGCGGATGGCCGAGTTGCTCGGTTATGAACCCGAGGACATGCCGGGCCGAAAGACCAGCGATTACCTGTTCGAGCAAGACGTCGCCGCGTTCGAAGAAAGGATTGCGGCTCGCCGGGAGGGGATCACCGAGCGATACGAGCAGAGAGTTCGCCGGAAGGACGGCCATCCTATGTGGGTGCATATCTCGGCAACCCCGGTTTTCGATGAGGAGCGTCACTTTCAAGGTTCCTTCTGCATGTTAAGCGACATCACCCAACGCAAAATGGCGGAAGAGGAGTTGCGCAAGCACCGCGACCATCTGGAGGATCTGGTGAAACAACGCACCGAGGAATTGGCGTTGCTCAACCAGCTTGTCTATGGCTCTCTCGCCTCGACGGACGTGGGCGCATGGTGGATTGATTTCAAGGAGAAAGACACCTACCACGCCTTGGACAACACGGTTCAAATGCTGGGCAACACCCCGGAAAAGACCGGTGAAAACACTTACCGATTGAGCCAGTGGGCAAAGTCGTTGGCCAATACAAAAGCGGCCTTCCCTGAACTTGCAAGCGTCATTGATGAAACGATGGAGCGGTTTTCAGGGGCGATTTCTGGCAAGTACAAGAATTACAGTGCCATTTATCCAGTGGCCATGCTTGACGGGTCTGTCAAATGGTTCGATGCCCGGGCCGATGTGCCCTCGCGTGACGAGCAGGGCCAGGCGCTGCTGATGACCGGCACTCTCATTGACATAACGAAGCTGAAGCAGGTGGAACAGGAGTTGGTCGAAGCTAAGGAGCGGGCCGAAGCGGCCAATCGGGCCAAGAGCATTTTCCTGGCCAGCATGAGTCATGAGCTGCGCACGCCCCTCAACGTAGTGCTCGGATTCTCGCGTTTGATGAAGAATGAGCAGGGCATCCCGGCGAATCAGAAGGAGAACTTGGACATCATCGTCCGCAGCGGCGAACACCTGCTTAACTTGATCAACAACGTGCTTGACATCTCCAAGATTGAGTCCGGCCGGGTGGTTCTGGAGGAGTCCGAGGCCGATCTGTACCAATTGTTGCACGAACTGCAATCGGTACTCGGCGTCAGGGCCGCGGAGAAAGGACTGAGTTTCACTTTGGAGCAATCCCCAACTCTGCCCCGGCACGTCGCGCTGGATACGGGCAAATTGCGGCAAGTGCTCATCAATTTGATCGGGAACGCCACCAAGTACACCGAGCACGGTGGCTTGAAGCTGCGGGCCGGGGTCGTGAGTTGGGAGTCCCCGCAGCGGGCGCGGCTGAGATTTGAGGTTGAGGATTCCGGTCCAGGCATCGGCGAGGAAGATCGGCAGCGGATTTTCTTCCCATTCGTGCAACTGGGAAATCGGGCGCCCACAGAAGCCGGAACCGGCCTGGGGTTGGCCATTAGCAAGCAGTATGTCGAGTTGATGGGCGGGCAGATAGGCGTGGCCAGCGAGCTGGGCAAAGGCTCGGTTTTCCACTTTGAAATCCCAGTGGCGGTGCTGCCAGCGGCAGAGATCCCCGCGGAGCTGGGGCGCGGACGGGTCATTGGATTGGCCGCAGGTCAACCCCGTTTTCGCCTCCTCATCGCGGAAGACCAGCGGGAAAACCGGCTCTTGTTGCGCAAACTGTTTGAGCCGTTGGGCTTCGAGCTGCGGGAGGCGGTGAACGGGCAGGAAGCGGTGGCGTTGTTCGAAGAATGGCACCCTGACTTGATCTGGATGGATATCCGCATGCCGGTGATGGACGGGTTGGAAGCGGCTCGCCGCATCAAGGCCACGGAAGTCGGCAGGCGCACGAAAATTGTCGCGCTCACAGCCCATGCCTTGGAGGAGGAAAGAAAGCCGATTCTGGCCGCGGGTTGCGATGACGTGGTGCGCAAGCCGTACCGCGAGCAGGAGCTTTTCGAGGTAATGGCCAGGCATCTCGGTCTGAAGTACTTATATGAAAAGGCGGGGAGCCAATTGTCGCCAGCCGGATCGAAGGCCGCGATTCGTCCAGAACAGTGGGCAGCTTTGCCGTTGGAATTGCTGACCCAACTGCACCAAGCGGCCGTTGAGTTGGACACCACCCGCACCCTGGCGCTAATCGGGCGGATAACAGAACTTGACGCCTCTATTGGCAGTTTGCTGAATGATCTCGCCACAAAGCTTGATTACCCGCACCTTTTGAAGCTGCTGGAAAGCGAAAAGACCAAGACAGAGCAGATTTTATGAGCGATGTCGAGAAAGTTACCCCAGCCCAGCAGGAGATTCTGGTGGTCGAAGACACCCAGGCCAGCCTGCGGCTATTGGCAGACATTCTTACAAAGCAGGGATACCGCGTCCGGCCCGCCTCCGACGGCAGCCTGGCCCTCAAATCCGTGGCCGTCAAGGCGCCGGACCTGATCCTGCTCGATGTCAACATGCCTGGCATGGACGGTTACGAGGTGTGCCGCCGTTTGAAGGCGGACGAACAGAGCCGCCGGGTTCCCATCATCTTCATCAGCGCTCATAGCGAGACGGAGCAAAAGGTCAAGGGGTTCGATGCGGGCGGCGTTGACTACATCACCAAACCCTTCCACCCGGAGGAGGTGCTGGCCCGCGTCAGGACCCAATTGCGTCTGCGGGAAGCCGAAGAGGCTCTGCTCAACGCCCGGAATACGCTGGAAATCCGCGTGCGGGAGCGCACCGCCGAACTCCAGGCTTCCAATCAGGCGTTGCGTGAAAGTGAAGAGAAAGCCCGCCGCGCCCTTGTGGAAATTGAGCGGCTCAAGACGCAACTCGAACTGGAAAACACGTACCTTCAGGAAGAAGTGAAGGAGGCGGGAGAATTCGGAGACGTCATTGGAAATAGCCCGGTTCTCAAGCGGTTGCTCCACCAAGTGGAGACGGTCGCCCGGACCGATGCCAGCGTCTTGGTCCTCGGTGAAACCGGCACCGGGAAGGAGTTGGTCGCCCGCGAAATCCACAAGCACAGCCGGCGCAGCGAGCGTCCGCTCATCCGGGTCAACTGTGCTTCGATTCCCCGGGAACTGTATGAGAGCGAGTTTTTTGGACATGTCCGAGGCTCGTTCACCGGTGCATTGAGGGATCGGGCCGGCCGGTTCGAAGCGGCTAACGGAGGCACTCTGCTCCTGGACGAGGTGGGGGAAATTCCGTTGGAACTACAAAGCAAGTTCCTTCGGGTTTTGCAAGAGGGCCAATATGAACGGGTCGGCGAAGAGAGAACCCGGAATGTGGACGTGCGCATCATCGCCGCCACGAACCGGAATTTGCAGATGGAAGTCCAAGCCGGCCGCTTCCGCCAAGACCTTTACTTTCGCCTCAATGTCTTTCCAATTGAAGTGGCCCCCTTGCGCAAACGCAAGGAGGACATTCCCCTGCTGGCCGCGCACTTCCTTGACAAAGCAACCCGGAAATTGAAGGTGCGGCCAGCCCGGCTCACCCAGGCGCATATCATCCAGTTGCAAGGTTACGATTGGCCTGGCAACGTGCGCGAATTGCAGAATCGAATTGAACGGGCCTTGATACTCGCGGAGAACGGCGTGATGTATCTCGACTTGCCCACTAGCGAGGCCTCGCCAGAAATCGCCGCCCCGACTCCCGCCGCCACAGCGCGGCCAGCCGACATGAGTGTTCTAAGCGACATCGAATTTCGGCAGCGTGAGCGCGACAATATTCTGGCAGCGCTTAGTAAAACCAAGTGGAAGATTCATGGTCCGGGCGGCGCCGCGGAGTTGTTGGGGCTAAAGCCAACGACACTGGTTGCCCGAATCAAGAGGTTCGGACTCAAAAAGGAGATCCACGGAGGGATCCCAGCCTCCCCCAGCACGGGTTAGACAAGCCCGGCAGCAGCGTCGCCATAGATCTTCCAACGATTTGCCATTCGATTGCGAGTTTTTGCAGATTTCATGGCTACGCTTATGGCTCAGATTTGACCCCGACTCGTCTATCCTCCTCCACATCAGTGCATTCCACGCCAATAGGTGAGTTGGCATGTCGCCTGCGTAGAGGAACTCAACTGACGGAAAGATGAAGCCAAATCTTGAAAAGACGGGGGTGACGCAACGGAGGCGTACCGGTGGGCGGGTTGGGCACGCTGAAGACCTGCGAAGACCGATGGATGCAGGCGCGCGGTTGGAACAGGAGTTGCCGGGGCAGGAGGCGCTGCTCCGGGAGTTGACGGAGAACATCTACCAGGTTTTCTGGCTGGCCTCGGCGGATCAAAGGCAGATGTTTTACGTCAGCCCCAGTTATAACCACATCTTCGGCGGCAGTTGTGATGGTCTCTTGCGCGAGCCAATGAGCTGGCTGGAAGCAGTCCATCCCGACGACCGGCCTCACGTCGAAGCAGAAGTGGCGCGTGAGTATGGCCAACGGTTTACGCGAGAATACCGAATCATCCGCCGGGATGGAGCGATTCGTTGGATTCTCTCACGCGGCTATCCAGTGCGCGATAAACGGGGCCGCATCTGTCGCGTCGCCGGGTTGGCCGAAGACATCACCGAGCGCAAGCAAGCGGAGGAGGCGCTCAAGGAAAGCGAAACGCGTTACCGCTGCCTCTTCAAGAACATGCTGGACGGATTCTTGTATTGCCGGCTGCTATTCGAGGGCGGACAACCGCAGGACTTTATCGTGCTTGAGGTAAACCAAGCGTTCGAAGAATTGACGGGCCTGAAGAACGTCGCGGGACGGAAAGCGTCCGAAGTGATTCCCGGTTTCCGCGAGGCGGATCCGGATTTATTCGAGCGCTACGGCCGGGTTGCTCTGACTGGCCGACCGGAGCGATTTGAAATCTACCTCACTAAATTGAAGCGGTGGTTTTCCGTCTCCGCGTATTGCCCGAAGAAGGAACACTTCATCGCGGTATTCGACAATATCACCGAGCGCAAAGAGGCGGAAGAGAGACTGCATGCGTTAGCTCAAGAGATCGTCGCGGCAAGAGAAGACGAGAGGAAGCAGGTATCGTCTGCTTTGCACCACGACGCGGGATCACTCGCGGTGGGGATTTCAGCCTATTTTGACGCCATCGAAAAGGACCTACGTACTGGAGATCCCAAGGAAGCGCTGAAGTGGGTCACGCGAACACGGAAATTGTTTGACAAAGCGGTGGCCCGCCTGAAAGGGCTGGCCGTTGAAATTCGACCGCCGGAACTGGATGTCCTCGGACTGCGCGCTGCCTTGAGGCAATACTTCTCTCGGATTACAAAGCAGCGGAGTACCCGGATTCGTTTCCGACAGACGCAGGACAGACTCGCAGTCTCGGCAAATGCTGCCACGATTCTCTTCCGGGTGGCACAAGAGGCGCTGACCAATGCCATCAAGCATGGTCACGCCAAGCACGTGGATGTGGACCTGAGAACCTCGAAAGAGGAAATCAGACTGACGGTTCGAGATGACGGAAAAGGATTTGATCCATCTGAACAAAACGTGCGGGCCACGTCCCAATTGGGCCTTCGCGTCATGCGAGAGATGGCGGCTTCCGCCGGAGGTGCCATCACCATTGACTCCAGGCAAGGCAGGGGAACCATCGTGCGCCTGAGTTTACCGGATCGTCAAGCAGCACCACGGCTGGATCGAAGTCTCCAGCCAAATTGAAAAAGGGACGACTTTCAAGGTGTTCTTTCCTGCCATCCCGGTGTCGGCCACATCAAACGCGGAGCAGCAGACGGGAAGCAAACCCCTGGGAGGCACCGAAACCATTTTGCTGGTCGAAGACGATCTCGCGGTGCGGTTAGTGACGCGCCGAGCGCTGGAACCCTATGGCTACAAGGTTTGCGAAGCGAATTCCGGCGAGCAAGCCCTGGAAGTTTGGGGTCGCCAGCCAGGTGAGATCGCTTTGCTGCTCACTGACATTGTCATGCCCGGGGGCTTGAACGGCCGGGAACTTGCCGAGCAATTGCGGTCCCGCAAAACGGACTTACCGGTAGTGTTTATGAGCGGTTACAGCGCGGATGTAATTGGCCACGACAACGAGTTTCTGGTGCGAACGAGGAGTTATCTCATTAACAAACCATGCACGACCACAGTTCTCCTCCAGACCGTGCGCAAGTGTTTGGACAGAAAGCATTAGCGGCGCAAATCCGGTGGAGGCGGCGTAATCCGTGACCCTGAAATCGGGGTTCCAGAATTCGAGGAATTCCCTCAACAGTCTGAATGCATCCATCACGGCAATGTTCCAGCGATTTGTTATTTGATTGCGAGTTTTTGCAGATTGCGTGTCTTCGCAAATGGTTCAGATCTCCCGCCGCCTTGCCCATCCCGCTATGTATCAGCATGTTACACCGCCATACCTGAGTTGGCACGGCTCTTGTAATAAGAGACTCAGCCGACGGGAAACCCGGCGGCCGAGAAAAATGAGTAAATACAGTCCTCTCATTCTTAGGGCCTTGATTTTTGAGCAGGAGAATACCCGAAGGAACAGGTTCTTATGCAGGGGTGAAGGAATTTCTCCGTTGCTGCCCGGAAAGATCGGCGGGCGGGCAGTACGCGGCTGGATAAACCACTCCGCCGATTTGGAAAGGATCAAGAGATGAACGCATTAACACGTTGGGACCCATACAAAGAAATGGATGTCCTGCACAATCGCCTGGCCAAGTTCTTTGGCCTGACACCGGCCAGCACGACCACCGGAGGTCAGGAGTTGATGACCCTGGCTGAATGGGCGCCCTCGGTGGACATCAGCGAAGATGACAAAGAATGGCTCATCAAAGCTGAAATTCCAGAAGTGAAAAAGGAGGACGTGAAAGTGACCGTCGAGAACGGTGTGCTCACCATTACGGGCGAACGCAAGTTCGAGAAGGAGGAGAAGGACAAGAAGTATCACCGCATCGAGCGATCGTACGGCAACTTCTTCCGGAGCTTCACCCTGCCCGAGGGCGCGGATGGTGCCAAGGTCAGCGCGGAGTTCAAGGACGGCGTGCTGAAGGTGCATCTGCCGAAGAACGAGAAGGCCAAATCCAAGGCCGTCGAAGTGAAGGTGGGTTGAGCACCCGGTTGCTGCCGCGGCGAATGAGAGTCGCCGCGGCAGAGCTTGGCCCCGGGAATCCATGATAGATTATGCCTTATTTTCACGTCAACCACATGCCACAAGCGCAAAGATCGGAATTCATGAATGGCGATGCGGAATTGCAAAAAGATGTCCTGGCTGAACTCGAATTTGAGCCCAGCGTCAATGTCGAAGATATCGGAGTCTCGGTCAAGGAGGGGATGGTGACGCTCAATGGCTCTGTGGGCAGCCATGCTGAGAAGTTGGCTGCGGCAAGCGCCGCCAAACGCGTTGCCGGCGTCAGAGGCCTCGCCGAGGACATATTGGTTAAGCTGCCCGTCTCATCTCGCCGTGCCGACAGTGATATTGCTGCCGCGGCTGCCAATGCAGTCGAATGGATCAACATGGTTCCAAAGGACAGCGTCACGATAACGGTCCATGATGGGTGGCTCGGCCTCGAAGGCGCCGTGGACGACTGGCACCAAAAGAGCGCCGCCGAAGAGGCGGTGCGCAATCTGGCAGGCGTCAAGGGCGTGGCCAACCTCATTGTCATCAAACCGAAAGTGGCTTCCGTGGACATAAAAGGCGCGATCAAAGCAGCCTTTGATCGCCATGCCATGTTGGATGCCCGGAAGATCCAAGTCGAGACTAACGGGGGCCACGTGCTGCTCCGTGGCCACGTGCGCAATTTTTACGAACGCGAGGAAGCCGAACGGGCCGCTTGGACGGCCGAGGGAGTGACCAATGTTGAAAACCGCATCGTTCTCATAATCTGACGCTGCTCGTTCCTTCCATCGCCCCAGATCAGCGAAGGGGGGAACAGGAGCGGCATGACTCCTCAACCGGAGAAAATCAGCAACAGAAACTAATGAAACAAAAGAAAGGAAGGTAAATATGAGTAGTAATGTGAAGAAGAGTGACGCCGAACTAAAGAAGGATGTCCTTGCCGAGTTCGAATATGAGCCCAGCGTGAACGTCACGGACATCGGCGTCCTGGTGAAAGATGGGGCAGTGACACTCAATGGCTACGCCACCAGCTATGGCGAGAAATGGGATGCGGTGCGCGTGGCTAAACGGGTCGCCGGGGTGAAGGCCATCGCGGACGACATCCAAGTCAAACTGGCGGATTCTCAGCGCCGCACTGACGGGGACATCGCCGCCGCGGCAGTAAATCAAATCAAGTGGTCCACGACAATTCCGGCAGACACCGTTGAGATAACAGTCCGCGACGGCTGGATCACTCTGGAGGGCGAGGTGGAATGGTGGTACCAGAGGACCGCCGCCGAAAACGTCGTGTTTCGTCTGGCGGGCGTGAAAGGGGTGAGCAATCTGATCACCATCAAACCCAAGTTGGTGCCAGCCGAGGTCGCCACGGCCATTAAATCGGCCTTTGAGCGAAATGCCCTGTTGGAGGCCAACAAGATCCAAGTGGAGACTTCCGGAAGCAAGGTGACCCTTCGCGGCAAAGTTCGGACTCATGCCGAGAAGGATGAGGCCGAACGGGCCGCCTGGGCCGCCCCGGGTGTATCCTGGGTGGACAATCATCTCAAGGTCGAGTGGTTTGCGAGTCTCGCGGAGTAACCGCTTGAAACAGCCAAGGGGCTGACATAGCCTCGCAGCGGCAGTTCTCGTGCTGCCGTTGCGAGGCGGGCGGGAGACAAGAGATGGGCCAATATGAAAAGTGACGCGGAAGGACAACTTAGACGCAGCCTCTCAAGCAGGCTCAACCTGCTCTTTGTTGTTCAAATGCATCAAGCTCGAAATCTTCACTACGATTTTCGGCTGGAGGCGGATGGCGTGTTGAAATCATGGGCCCTCCCCAAAGGACCTTCCCTAGATCCTGCTGTCAAACGACTGGCGGTGCCGGTGGAGGATCATCCTCTGGCTTATGCGGGTTTCGAGGGCAATATTCCCGAAGGCCAGTACGGGGCGGGGCCTGTCATGGTCTGGGACCGGGGCACTTACACTCCAGAGGATTCGGATAATGTTGCAGCAAGCCTCGAAAAGGGCGAATTGAAGTTCGTTCTGCATGGCCAGAAGCTCCGCGGCTCGTGGGTACTGGTCCGCACGCGCAACAACAACTGGCTCCTCATCAAGCATCGTGACGCTTACGCCTCCAATGATGAGATTACCAAGCTTGAGCCGCGATCAGTCCTCAGCGGCCGGTCCCTTGCCGAAATTAACAGCATGACATCGGGAGGCGCCGGAAAGGGGGAAGGATAATCCCATGAATCGCTTGATCCAACCCATGCTGGCGACGCTGATCGCCGAGCCTTTCGATCGCCCCGGCTGGGTCAACGAAGAGAAATACGACGGTATTCGGGCTCTCGCCTACCGGACGGGAAAACGCATCCGGCTTTTTTCGCGCAACTTGAAAGAGTCCACCGCCCAATTTCCTGAAATCGCCCATGTTTTGTCGGGCCTTCCCGGAGGCGACTTCGTGCTGGACGGCGAGATCGTTGCCTTTGACAGACACGACGTCACCCGTTTTCAAATTCTGCAGCGCCGCGCTCTTGAAGAAGGGATTAAACCCGTTTTTGCGGTGTTCGATTGCCTCGAGTTAGACGGCCAACCAATCCTCAAATCGCCCCTCCGCTCGCGCCGCGAAGCGGTGGAAACGCTGCTCTCCGCCAATCCTGGGCCGTTGCTTGTGGCCCGGCGTCTTTCAACGAATGGATTTGAAGCTTTCAAGGCGGCGCGAGCCAAGGGTTGGGAGGGAATCATCGCCAAAGACGATTCCTCCTGCTATGAGCCTGGCAAACGGTCCAGGCACTGGCTCAAAATCAAATGTCGGAAGGAATCCGAATTTGTCATCGGCGGCTACACCGCGCCTGAAGGACACCGGCATCACCTCGGCGCGCTTCTCGTCGGCTTGTACGATGGCCGGCGGCTCCGTTTTGCCGGCAAGGTGGGAACTGGTTACTCAGAAGATGTCTTGGCGGATTTGGCAAAGAAGATGGCGCCTTTGGCGGCGCGGAACTCGCCTTTCGAGCCGCCGCCGCCAGAGAGCGGTGTAACGTGGCTTCGCCCGAAATTAGTTGCCCAGATTGCCTTCGCCGAGTGGACGCAAGACGGTAGGTTGCGCCAACCCTCCTTTCTTGGCCTGCGGGATGACAAAAATCCAACCGACTGCCAGTGGAGGGAACGTGAAGGATAAGAGAACAGTCGCCGAGGGAACCAGCCCGGCCGGGGGAGTCATCAGCGTGGCGGGCATCCCGATTGTCCATCCCACCAAGCTCTGGTTTCCAGAAGAGCCAATCACCAAGCTCGAGGTGGCTCAGTACTACGCGCTCGTCGCGCCCCGCATGCACCCCTGGTTGGACAAGCGCCTCCTTACCGCCGAACGATGTCCAGACGGCATCACTGGCAATTGCTTCTTTGAGAAGAATTTCGGCAATGACCTTCCTGCCAGCGTCCCGACCTGTGCCGTTCCAGCCGGAAACACGGATAAAATCGTCCATTACGTCGTGGGTGGGGCGAAAGAAACCCTTTTGATGCTCGTCAACCTGGGTTGCGTGGCGATTCATATCATGAATTGCCAAGCCGGCTCACTGGACCAGCCGGATTGGCTGGCTTTCGATCTTGACCCATCTTCAGGACAGTTCCGCGACGCGGCCAAAGCGGCGGGTGTTTTGCGCAAGCTCCTGGATGAACTGAAGATTCGCTCCTTTCCCAAGACCACCGGAGGGCATGGGCTGCACGTCCTGGCGCCCTTGCGCCAAGGACCCAATCAGGAGCAAGTGCGCCTCGTTGCTCGCCGCATCAGCCAGGAGATGGCCACACAATCGGCAACGATCGTCACCGTGGAAATGCGAAAGGCTCACCGCCAGAATCGCGTTTTCAGCGACTGGCTCCGAAACGCATTTGGCCAGACCATCGCGGCACCTTACTCGGTTCGGTGCCGTCCGGGGGCTCCGGTTTCGACACCGCTCCACTGGGACGAGGTCAGCCCGCGATTAAACCCGTCTGACTTCAATATCCGAACCATCCCGCGCCGCTTGGAGGCAAATGATCCGTGGGCTGACTTCTGGCAACATCGTCAGGCTTTGCCGGAACCGGTCAATGCATCCGTTGCACGGTAATTATAAAACTTGCAATCCATAATGACCAATGAAAGGACAAAACAAATGAAAAAGAACATTCCTATAAACAAAGAAGAACCCACCATGTATGAAACAATGAACGATCTGCCGAAGCCGGCCAGGATCGCGCTCAACCAGTTAATGAATCAACGCCTGGCCGATGCGATTGATTTGCAATCGCAGGTCAAGCAGGCGCATTGGAACGTGAAAGGCCCGAGCTTCATCGCCCTCCACAAACTTTTTGACGAGGTGGCCGAAGATGTGGAGTCCTATGTGGACCTGATAGCCGAACGCATTGTGCAACTTGGTGGCGTTGCCGAAGGCACGGCACGCGTGGCCGCGTCACGCACACGGCTCCCCGAATATCCGCTCGACATCGCGGATGGCATGGCTCATGTCGAGGCGCTTGCCCGCGCGCTTTGCACCTTCGGAGAGTCAGCCCGCGCCACAATCGATGAAGTGGACGCTTTGGACGACAAGGATACGGCGGACATCTTCACCGAAATTTCCCGGGGAATCGACAAATGGTTGTGGTTTGTCGAAGCCCATTCCCAGGCATCGAAATAGAACAGCCACACATGAGTTATTATGAATAAAACTCCTGTTTTTTCTAAAACACTGCATCGGCTGCGGCCCAATCCCGAGGAAGCGACCCCAAGTCGAAGGTCCAAAAAGCGCGACAACTTTTTTTCCAAATCCCGCGACCTGCGCGAGGATCGCAGCGAGCGCGAGATGAAGACATCGCACTCACAAACATTTCCGCATGGACGGTAGGAATCGGCCCATGAAAACAAATCCCGAAAATGAATGTGCCCACTTTATTTGATCCTGTTCGCATTGGCGCCTGGGACCTTCCCAATCGCATCGTGATGTCTCCTTTGACCCGGTCGCGGGCGGGAACCGAACGTATTCCCAATGCGTTGATGGTCGAATACTACACCCAGCGCGCGTCGGCCGGCCTGATTATTTCCGAGGCGACTTCGGTCACGCCGATGGGAGTCGGTTACGCTGATACACCTGGTGTCTGGTCGTCAGCGCAGGTGGAGGGCTGGAAGCTGGTCACCCAATCGGTTCACAAGGCGGGCGGGCGCATGTTGCTTCAACTCTGGCATGTCGGACGCATTTCCGATCCTATGTTTTTGAATGGCGCATTGCCGGTGGCGCCCAGCGCGATCGCGGCTGCCGGCCATGTCAGCCAGGTTCGTCCGCTTAGACCCTTTGTCACGCCCCGCGCGTTGAAATTGGAGGAAATTCCCGGCATTGTGGAGGCCTACCGCAAGGGCGCGGAAAACGCGCGAGTTGCCGGTTTTGACGGGGTGGAAATTCATGGCGCCAACGGTTACTTGCTCGATCAATTTCTTCAGGACAAGACCAATCGCCGCGCCGACGCCTATGGCGGCCCGATTGAAAACCGCGCCCGGCTCATGTTGGAAGTCGCGGACGCGGTGATTTCCGTCTGGGGCGCTGATCGGGTTGGAATGCATCTGGCGCCGCGCGGCGACTCGCACGATATGGGCGATTCCAACCCGCTGGCCACATTCGGATATGTGGCCCGTGAATTGGGCCGCCGCCGCATTGCATTTATTTGCGTTCGTGAATCATTGGGGGCCAAGCGCATCGGGCCGCAATTGAAAGCGGCCTTTGGAGGCAGTTACATTGCAAACGAAAAATTCACCCCCGCAACGGCCGGCCAGGTGCTGGCGGCCGGAGAGGCCGACGCGGTTGCCTTCGGTGTACCGTTCCTTGCAAATCCCGACCTGCCAGCACGTTTTCGCCAAAACGCCCCACTTAACGCGCCAGACCCATCCACCTTTTACACGCCTGGCCCCAAAGGCTACACCGACTATCCATTTCTGCCGCGGCCCGGCTACTGAAACGAAGAAGATATGATACCCATTCGCGATTCCACCCCCAGCCGTACGGTACCGGTAGTGACGCGCGTGTTGATTCTGATCAACGCGCTGGTCTTTTTCTATGAGTTGACGCTGCCGGACAAATCGCTGGAGAACCTCTTTTATATGTTCGGGATCGTGCCCGCGCGCTTCACCGATCCTGCCTGGGCGAGCGCGGCCGGATTTCCCGCTGGCGGCTGGTGGGTTTTTCTGAGCCATCAATTCCTGCACGGCGGCTGGCTGCATATCCTGAGCAACATGTGGATGCTTTGGATCTTCGGAAATAATGTCGAAGACGCCCTGGGCCACCTGCGCTATGGCGTGTTCTATCTGCTCAGTGGCGTGCTGGCTGGGCTTGCGCAATTGCTGGCTCAACCCCACTCCCAAGTGCCCTCGCTTGGCGCGTCCGGGGCCATCGCCGGTGTGTTAGGCGCCTATTTTCTGTTGTATCCAAAAGCGCGGGTTACCGTGCTTTTGCCGGTGTTTTTCACCCCGTTCTTCTTCGAGCTCCCGGCGGTATTATATCTGGGGTTGTGGTTTGTCAGCCAATTGTTCAACGGGACACTGGCGCTGGCCAGCCCCGAACAAGTGGGCGGCATCGCCTTCTGGGCGCACGTCGGCGGATTTTCCACCGGGATGCTCCTGTGCCGGCTGTTCGTCCGGCGACAGCTACGTCCGCGATTCGATGAGTCCAAGATGGAACGGGTGTGGCGAGGTTGAACTGAATCGACGGACGTTGTGACGAAAGAGTGCAGCTTGCTCGCAAGATTTTGTAATTTGCGAACGCTCGCAGGGGTTTTCATCGCTAATTAATTCATTCACAAGTCGCTCCACACCAGCCCATTGCAACTCCTTCGCCTCCTTGGCATGGAAACTGTAATGAACGGTCCAAGCAGGCGGCGGACACACCGCCTATGCAAGCTCGGAATTTATGAAAAGCAGTCTAATTGACCCACTGAAAAATAAACAAAGGGCCGGAAACAGAGAGGAAAAAGGTGCGTATCTGCAAGCTGTGGCGCCCACGAGCCGCTTGGATTCATTTCCGCAGAATCGAAATCGGCCAACCGCATCTCCAACTTCTTCCGTTGAGCTGGTCGCGGAACAAGCCAGCACCACCGGGCAATCGCTACGGGAACTCTGCAACCGGTGTTGCGACGGTTACTACCACGGGGGATTAAACGAGTGATTGGGAGCCAACCGAAAAATGACCGGATTGAATAAAACAAAGTGGTCGAATTTGGCGAGGGCGCCGAACTTTGGCATTCTGAGAATTGCCTACGAGTTGCTGGTCAACGATCGGGCCAAATTCGCGGCGCTGCTCGTCGGGATTACATTCGCGGTCTTTTTGATGGTCCAGATGCTCTCCTTCTTTTCGGGGATTATGAGCCGCGCATCGGCCACGGTCGTCAACATTGGAGCGAAAGTGTGGGTCATGGACCCTTCGGTCCAGACGGTAGCCAATACCATTCCACTGCCCGATTACACGCTGGACGAAGTGCGCAGCATTCCCGGCGTTAAATACGCCGTGCCGCTCTATTCCGGCGGCGCCTTGCTCAAACTGCACAGCGGAGACTATCAATCGGTCAACATCGTCGGCCTGGACGACAGCAGCCTTGTCGGACGGCCGCAGGTTGTCTCCGGCAACATTCAGGACATCTTCGCCGAGAATGCGTTCCTTGCCGTCGAAGATTCAGAGTTTCGCAAACTGGAGAATCCGAAAATCGGCACGGATTTCGAACTGAACGATCATCGTGGAGTAATCATTGGCATTGCTCACGTGGCGTCGAGCGGGTTGTTCGGCGTGCCGACACTGTACACCACCTACAACAGAGCGCTGCAATACATCCCCAATACTCGTTTCACGATCTCTTACCTGTTGGTTGAACCGAAGTCGCCCCAGGATGTGCCCAACATCAAGAAACAGGTCGCGGCCGCCGGCTATCTCGCCCTGTCGCAAAACGAGTTTATGCAAAAGATCACCCGGTTCTACATGTTCCAGACAGGCATGGGCACCAACATGCTGCTGATGACGGCCTTCAGCTTCATCATTGGCTTGTCCATTTCAGGCCAAACGTTCTACACGTTCATCCTTGAAAACCTTGAAAAATTCGGAGCCCTCAAAGCCATCGGAGCCAAGAGTCATGAGTTGGTCCTGATGATTCTGTTTCAGGCAACCTTTGTTTCGCTAACCGGATATGGCCTGGGCGTAGGTCTATGCGCGGGGATGATCTGGCTGGCCAAGATCAATCTGCCTGATTATGCCGCCATCATCATTTATCGCAACCTCGCACTTGCCCTGGGCATGGTGGTGATCATCGCCGCCATCTCAAGCTATGCGGGAGTGCGCAAGGTCTTAAAAGTCGAACCGTTCGATATTTTCCGGAGTTGATCACATGCCCACCATCGCCATTGAAGCCTCAGGTCTCACCAAATGGTTCGGCGCGGACGAAACCAAAACCTTTGCGGTGCGCGACTTCAGTTTCGAAGCCGATTTTGGCGAAATGCTTTTTATAGTCGGTCCTTCGGGCAGCGGCAAGACCACTCTGTTAAGCATGATTTCAGGAATTCTTCGGCCCAACAGCGGCACCGTCAAGGTCGAGAACGTGGAAATTTGGAGCCTTTCCACCAACGAAATTGCCGACTTCCGCCTGCGGAAGATCGGGTTTGTGTTTCAGGATTACCACCTTTTCCCGCGCTTGACGACAGTTGAGAACGTGGCCATTCCCCTGATCTTGCAAGGGCGAAAATGGCGCGATGCGCTGGATGAAGGGCGTAAAAACCTGGAAACCGTCGGCCTCAAAAACCGCGCGGACCTGCCGCCGGTCAAACTCAGCGGCGGCGAACAGCAGCGCGTCGCCATCGCCCGGGCCATCGTGAGCCGACCGGATATTTTGATCCTTGACGAACCAACTGCATCGCTGGACGGCGACACTGGCCGCAACATCGTCGGCTTCGTGAGGGACAACATTCTTAACGAGAAGCGCTGCATCATCATCGTCACACACGACGATCGGATATTCAGTTTTGCCGACCGAATTCTGAAAATGGAAGATGGCCGGATCATCAGCATTGAACAAGCCAAAGCCCATGAAAAATAAAATCCTGTTCATCGTGGCGATAGCCGGCATTGCGTTGGCCCTTTATAGCGCTCACGTTTACAGCCAGCAACCTCCAGCCCAACAGCCGGTGTTTAATCCGGCGCCGAACCCTTATGCCAATGGAATCTATGCCAATGGCATCATCGAAAGCTTTCAGACAGAGGGCGAGAATATCAACATCTATCCTGAAGTCTCAGGCCCAATTACCAGGATCCTCGTGGCCGAAGGGCAGAAGGTTAAAAAGGGAACGCCGCTTCTGCAGATTGACGAATCCGTGCAACGGGCGACGGCGGAGCAGCAGAAGTCCCAGGCCGAGGCCGCTTTGGCGATGTTAGACGAATTAAAGGCGCAACCGCGACCGGAAACACTGGACGTGGCGGCGGCCCAGGTCGTCTCCGCCAAAGCCACGCTCAAAAGCGCGCGCGACACATTGGACAAACAGGAACGGTCCTACGCGCTGGATACCCAATCCGTCAGTCTGGACGTGCTCGACAGTGCCAGAAACGCGGCCAGCGTGGCGGAAGCAAATCTGACAGTGGCCCAGAAGCAATACGATCTCACCAAGGCCGGAGCGTGGAGTTATGACATTCAAAACCGGCAAAAGCAATACGATGCGCTGAGCAAATCCTACCAGGCATCCGCTTCGTTGTTGGGCAAATACACCATCACGGCGCCCGTGGACGGAATCGTGCTTTCGATCGAGGCCACGGTCGGCAGCTACGTTTCGTCGCAAGGCGCTTATGGCACTTACACCGAGGGATTCGGCCCGCTCGTCGTCATGGGCGCATCGCAGGAATACCTTGAAGTCCGCTGCTACATTGACGAAATCCTTGTCCACCGCTTGCCCGAGGCCTCCAAAATCACCGCCAAGATGTTCATCCAGGGAACGGACATCAGCATCCCGCTGACGTTTGAACGGCTCCAGCCCTATGTTTCGCCGAAGATCGAACTCTCCAATCAACGGGAGGAGCGCGTTGATGTGCGCGTGCTTCCACTGATATTCCGATTTGAAAAGCCGAAGGATCTGAATCTGTTTCCAGGCCAACTCGTTGATGTTTATGTCGGGCAGAAACCAGATTCCTCCGCGAAAAGCATAGCACCATAGGCCAATCGCCATGCGCCACCCAAAATTCACCATCCGCGTCAGTGTGACAACATTGTTGTGTGTCATCGCCGGCTGCGCTGTTGGCCCAAATTTTTCCCGGCCGGCCGCACCCCGGGATAAGAGCTATGTGAATGGCGGCGATCCGACCACCACGGCGCAGGCTAATGGAACGACACAGACATTCGAACCGACGGCCAAACTTCCAGCGGACTGGTGGAGTCTCTTCCGATCTTCGAAGATTAATGGCGTCATTAACGAAGCTCTTACCAATAATCTCAGTCTGCAATCGGCACAAGCGAGTCTGCGTCAGAGCCAGGATCTTTTGCGCAGCGGTTACGGCATTTTCTATCCGCAAGTCGGCGGCGAATTTGATGCCACGCGGCAGAAATTCACACCACTAAAGTTCGGGCAAAACGTTCAACCGAGTGTCTTCAATCTTTTTACTCTCTCGGCATCGGCCAGCTATGCGCTGGACGTGTTTGGCGGCGAGCGCCGGTTGGTCGAGGGGTTGGCGGCCCAGGTCGATTTGCAGCGAAATACCGAGCGAGCCACTTATTTGACGCTCTCGGCCAACATCGCCAATGCCATGATTGCGCAAGCCGCATACAGAGCGGAGATTGAGGCCACCGAACAACTGATCAAAATGCAAAAAAGGCAGGTGGAACTGGCCCAAGTGCAAGCGCGGGCAGGGACCGTGCCATATTCGACTGTGCTCACCCTCCAGAGCCAGCTTGATTCTTACAAAGCGAGTATTCCGCAGCTTCAGCAGAAGCTCGATCAAACTGATGATCTGCTGGCCAGCCTCGTCGGACACACCCCCGCCGAATGGAAGGCGCCCCGGATTGATTTTGCGGAGATTACCCTCCCATCCAACCTACCCGTGAGAATGCCTTCGGATCTAACGCGTCAACGCCCGGATATTCTTGAGGCCGAAGCCACGCTTCATGCGGCCAGCGCCAACATTGGTGTGGCCACCGCGAACATGTTGCCTAGTTTTACTCTCAGCGCAGACTATGGAGCGAACAATACCTCCCTGGGCCACTTGACCGCTGCCAGCGCCACCTTCTGGGGGCTGGCCGCTAATGTAACGGCCCCGGTTTTCGAGGGAGGAACGCTTTGGTACAAGCGAAAGGCGGCCGTTGACAATTACAAGGAAACTGCAGCCTTGTACCGGCAGACTGTGTTAAACGCGTTTGCCCAAGTGGCGGATACACTCCGGGCCGTTGAGCACGACGCCGAGACTTTGGAGGCGCAAGAAGAAGCCCTCGTCGCAGCCCAGAAAGCTCTGCACCTGGTTCAGGCAAACTTCCAGGCTGGGCTGGCAAATTACTCCGATGTCCTTATCGCAGACGTGCAATACCACCAGGCTAGGCTTGCGGATCTCCAAACCATCGCCGTGCGATATCAAGATACCGTGGCCCTCTTTGCCGCCCTCGGTGGAGGATGGTGGAATGCCAAATAAGAGGTGATTATGCCAGATATTCTGAAACCAATCCGGGAAAGCGACCTGAAGCCTGAACCCGTCAACCCGCCACAACGCCCGGGGCGAATTTACAGACGCATTCTGGTGGGAACGGATTTCACGAGTGCTTCTACCCCTGCGTTCGAACAAGGATTAAAGCTGGCCAAACAGAACGGTGCGGAACTCTTGATAACTCATTCCTGCACCATACCCCGCAGCCTCGGCGTGATGACGACCGATTCTTACGGCGCATGGGAGAAACAGTGCCGGTCAGAGGCGGAGGAATGCGTCGGCCCGCTCATTCAAATGGCGCGTAATGAAGGGGTGAAAGCGCATATCCTGGTGCTATCGGGACTTGCGGATGACGCGATCGTGGAGGCGGCGCAGCGGTTGAAAGTTGACCTGATTGTGGTCGGCGCCGACAAGCACCGCGGAGTTTCCCGGCTCTTTTTTCGGAGTATTGCCGCGCAGGTCGTTGCGCGTGCGTCGTGCGCGGTTCTGACTGTATGTTCGCCCGGCCGGGAGCGCAAATTCGCCCGCCGTCGCTGAAAGCCTCATGTGCCAGGCTAAGTTCCAGCCCAATATTGCAGTTCATTTGCAAAATTTTGTAACTTGCGAGCGCTCGCAGATCGTCTCATCGCATTCCTCATCCATAGATCTTATTGATTACAAGAGGATTACAGTCTGGGGGCAAGTCTGGCGCGTACCTTGCTTAAAGGAGATCAGATATGAACACAGGAACACAGAAACCAATCGTCGCGGCTCGGCACGGCAAATCAGGCGCGAGAAACCAGAGTCCATCCTCCAGCCAAAAGGGCGTCCGCCGGCTTAAATGGGGGTTGCGCAACATTCTCGTGCCCGTTGATTTTTCCGAACCCTCCAAAAAGGCGCTTAGTTACGCCCTTTGTTTTGCCAAACAGAATCGGGGCAAAATCACGCTGCTCCACGTTATCGAGCCTCTTCCTGTCTATACGGATGTCGCCTTCCCGGTCGTAATGGGGGCCGACGTTTGGGAAACCGAGGCAAAGAAGGCCTTCGGTAAGCTGTGCGATGAGGAGCACGCGAACACGCAATTGATTCGGAGTACGCTGACGCGGACGGGAACGCCGCATAAGGAGATCACCGACGCGGCTCGCGAGTTGAAGGCGGACTTAATCATTATCGCTACGAATGGCCGCACGGGCCTCGCCCATGTTCTCCTGGGCAGCACGACCGAGAGGGTCGTTCGCCATGCGCCCTGTCCGGTTCTAGTCGTGCGGGAGAAAGAGCGCGAATTCCTCTACGGCTAAAAACCACTCTGTGAAATCGGAATTGAATCACTTTTAAAAAAGGACGAGTCGGGACAGGACAAGCCAAATGTAATCAACGAATGATCATTCAAACGAAGAAAGGAACATCATGACGACATTCGAAGCGAATCAGAAGCTAACCAGCGACGTCAATCAAGTGCTGCGCGACGCGGAAGAATTGCTCAAGGCCACTGCGGGCGCGGGCGGCGAAAACGTGAAGGAAGCCCATGGCCGGCTAGCGGCGGCCCTGGAGTCGGCCAAGGCCACTTGCGAAAGATTGAAAGAGAAGACGGTGGACGCCGCCAAAGCCACGGATCATGTCATCCGTGAGCATCCTTATGAATCCATTGGCGTCGCCTTGGGCGTCGGATTGCTCATTGGCGTGCTTGTGGGACGCCGCCACTGAACCATGGACGATAACGAAACAGTTCGCCCCGGTTTGTTGGAAATTCTTCGTCGGCTGGGCGCCACCTTTCTGGGCATCTTGCAAAGCCGGCTGGAACTATTGGTCGTCGAGTTAGAGGAAGAGCGCCACCGGATTTTCCACGCGCTGCTGCTGACGGCGGCCATCGTGGCATTGGGTTTGGTTACCCTGGCGATGGCGGCCTTCGCGCTGGTTGTCGTTGTTTGGATAGAATTCGGCGTGGTGGGATTGGTTACGCTCATTGGATTGAGCCTCGTGAGCACGCTGCTGGCTCACTGGCGGCTGCGCGTGCGCTTGAAGAACTGGCCATTTCTTTCCGGCACATTGGCCGAACTCAATAAGGACCGCGCATGTTTGGGAAGCAAGATATGACAGCGCTCCAACTGCGCAAACAAATCCTGCTCCTGGAGAGCGATCTGAATCGCCTCAGGCTGCATGCCGAATGTGAGCGTTTGCGTGAGGCCGTTGGCTGGGTGAGCCGCATCAAGGAGGCCCGGGGCCAAATCGCACCGTGGGCGCTTCTGCTGGCCCCGCCGGCCAGCGTGGCGCTTGCGCTGCGTCTGCGCCGGTCAGCATCGTGCGGCGGCTTTTTGTCGCAAGCGATCGAACTTGCGCATGCGCTAATTCGATTGTGGCGCACATGCGTGTGGCCATCAAATCAATCAGAAATGAACAATCGGCCCAAAGGGCTTGCCCCAGGGCCACAACCGAAAGATCAGTTATGCCAAAATTAATCAAAGTGAAGTATCCGAAATCCGAGATGGGGAATGGAAGAACTCAAACGTTCTCCTTCGCAGCACCCGCGGCGACGAGTGTGCAGTTGGTAGGCGATTTCACGGATTGGCAGCAAAAGCCCATCAGCCTGCAAAAAGGTTCCGGCGGAATCTGGCAAACTACAGTCGAACTCGAACCTGGCACGCACCCATACCGCTTCTTGGTGGATGGCCAGTGGTGTGACGACCCTGCGTGTGCCTTATCGGCACCGAATCCCTACGGCGGACGAAACGCCGTTTGCCAGGTAGCCTAAGTTTGCTTTGGATCCGCCAAGAGGAACCGGCGGAAAGGTCTGTCCGGCCACTATGAGGCCGGACAGACCCAGGCCGGCCAAATTGCTTAATCGAGCCGATTGGTCGATCCCATTAGAAAGCGAGCAAATAATATGACGAATAATAATTCAATCGAAGAAATGAGGAGACTGCTCCAAGCGCGCCTTCAAGAGTGGCGCCTGCTCGAAGGACAACCGCAGTATCAGCCCAAGCCTGTCGTTGCCATCACTGAAGAACCGGGATGCAGAGGAGAGTCCGTTGCTGAAAGGCTTTGTGCTGAACTCGGTTTCCACCTTTACGGCTGGGAATTGGTTGAACAGATTGCTAAGGATGCAGATGTGAGCACGCGGCTTGTCTCTTCGCTCGAGGCACACCCGCGGTCCGAACTTGAGGACTGGCTGGCTGAACTCCAAGGAAACCTCAATCTCACATCGCAGGCTTACGTTGCAAGTCTCAAAAAGGTCTTGTTCGCAATAGCCGCGCATGGCAATGCGATTATTGTCGGCAGGGGCAGCAATTTCCTCATTCCCCCAGATAGAAAAATCGGTCTCTGCCTCGTAGCCCCTCTGGATTCGAGGATAAAGAATACGATGGAAGACCTTGGACTTTCGGAGAGTGCTGCACGAAACCACATTGCCAAGCTGGATAAGGAACACGAGCGACAAGTTAAAAAATACTTCCAGGCGGATATATGGGATTCGGTTCACTATCATCTCGCCATCAACACAGCCATGGTCAAACCAGAGATCATTATACAGTTGGTGAAGATAATGGTCCAAACGTAACGGCGTCCGCGCGAAAACGCGGCTACGTTTCTATGGGTTTGAGAAGGCCGGTGACAACTCCGCCGCGTGCCGAATATATAAATTCGTAATTCGATTACAAAAATTGGTAAACCGCGGAGTTTCGTTGTGTGTCATCCATCGGTTGTTCCGTCGGAAGGGACTCATCCTCAAGTGCTTGCAACCATTTTCCAGCTTGGCACGGCATCTGCAATTAATAGATGTATATGTTGGTTGAATTCGATGAAGTTGAGCCAGCGAATCGCTATTCGGCGGAACGAACCCTCCACCAAGTGAACTTTTCGTGCATCGCGCCTTCCGCCAGGAAGGTGAGCGTCGTGGGTGATTTCAACCATTGGAATTCCATCGCCAATCCGATGCTCCGGATGCCGGATGGGGGCTGGGTTCTCAGTCTGCCTCTTCACCACGGGCATCATCAGTATTATTTCCTGATTGACGGGCGGCCAACGCTCGACCCTCGATCCTTGGGCACGGTGCGGAACAAACGGGACGAGGCTGTCTCTTTGATCGCCGTCAGTTGAGCCGCCGCACATAAACTGCATGAATACTCCAGACACAGATCCGAAAGCGCTCCAGGAAAAGGACTTCAGAACCGAGCAAATCACGCCGGCCAAATGTCCGGGGCAAATTTACAGGCGCATTCTTGTGGCGACGGATTTTTCGGCCTGTTCAACCTCCGCCTTCGAACGAGGCCTGAAGTTAGCCAAACAGAACCACGCAGAACTATTGATAGCGCATTCCTCCGCAATCCCCAGTACCCTTTGCTTCATGCCGGCGGATTGTTACGAGGAGTGGGAGAAAAAGCGCCGGACGGAGGCGGAAAAGAGCATGGGCGCGCTCCTTGAAAAAGCTCACAAGGAAAATGTGAAAGCGCATCTGCTGGCGCTTGAAGGAATTGCGGACGATGCGATCCCAGAAGCAGCGAAGCGGTTGGGGGTTGATCTCATCGTAATCGGCATGCACGATCACCGGAAAGGATCGCGGTTAGTTTTGGGGAGCGTTGTCGCTCCTATGATCGCGCGCGCGCCGTGCGCTGTCCTGACCGTGCATTCGCCCGCTCCGACAGCGTGAATTTGCCCGCTGTCGCCGTCACTTCACAACCTGATCACCCCCAGGATTTCGTCTTTATGCGAGATCGGCGCTCCGGCGAATCCAGGGATCGGTTCTTACCTCAGCCAATCAAGCCCTGAGAATTCGCCCGCCCCTTTGTCCAGATCCAGAAGGACGGTCTGCTTCACCGGACAGGTCCCTGACTAACAGGTCGGTGGGCGGATCAGCCTGGCGCTCTGGAGGCAGCGGCTTGGCCTCGCCCAAACTTTGGCAGAAGTTGACGATGTCTCGGGTGGTCACCGGCCGTTCCGCAGGCAGCAGGCGGTCCCGTTCCGCCAAAGCGGTGAAAATGTTGCGGTTGGCCCTTCGGCGTTCGGATGACGCCACAATAAAAGCGGACAGGGGATATGCGCCAGGCCCATGGTCTCTTGCGTGGAGACAACTAACCGGGTATGACAGCGGATGTCATACCCTGCCTGTTAAATTACCACTTGTAAATTAAGAAAAACGATATTTCTGCCCGTTCAAGAGGCAGGGATCCATAATGAACACGAACGATGATGAGACCATCGAATTGGCCGAGCATTCCATTGAGGATGGCGTCAGGCAAGGAACCCGTGGGCGTTATGCAGATGCCATCCAGACTTTTGACCAAGCCGTCGTGGCTTGTCCGAAGTTCAAAGGCGACAGCGACGCTGTGCGGTTGCTCGCGGCTCGGGCGCTTGGCAACAAAGGCGCGGCATTGGGCGATTTCAACCGTAATTCGGAGGCCGTAAAATGCTACGATGCCGCCATCCTGATTTATGAGCAACTGGCGGAGCAGAACAGCAGCGCCCGCCCGATGGCAGATCAGGCCGTTTCGGTTACCCTGCTTGCCAGTGGGTTGCTCCTCACCGGCCTCTTCTATAGCCAACCCAAGGTCTCTAGGGCACGCTGCCCGCTTCTAGACAGAGTAGAATGCCACCTTGGCCGCCTGCTGCTAGGTCGCAATAGACAGACTACCCCTGGCGGCAGGCTGAGTGGTAGCGCCATCTCGCCCACCCAGGCAGCGGGGCTTGTCGCGTTTTCATTGAGGTATTGATGTCAATAATCGAACAATGGCCCGCTCGGCTCACGGCCGAACAGGTGGCCCAGAAACTGGGATGCACGGTGGAGGGGGTGTATGTGCTCACCCGGCGCCGCTTGCTCCGACCACTGGGCAAGCCGCCCCCCAACGGAACAAAATACTACGCCAACAAGTACGTGGAACGCCTGGCCAACGATGAATCCTGGCTCTCGCGGATGTCGGACGCGCTTGTCCAATATAAGTGGGAAAAGAACCATGTCAAGGCGAAGAAAAATGGGATCCAGTGAACGGCTCTATTTGCGCAGTGGAACACCGATGGCAGCGGATGTCAGCCCTGAATCATGTGGGAGTTTAGCAAGGCGCGATTCAACGCCCATCCGCATCTATCACGGCTGCAAGCAGATACGCAGGCCAATTCGCGCCACTTTGTTTGGCGCGCAACTCAAAACGCCTTCCACCGGTGTTAAGAGCGTTGATTTTGAGGGGTTTAGGATTTGGGCATGCTCCGCTGACACGGGTGTCATGTGGGAGTTTTTGGGTGCGGTTTTTCAATGTCGGTCGCAATGGGATTTAGATGTTTAAGATTGGGCAGCATAAGTCGGGCGTCGTCCACGGGCGCATTTTGTTCCCGGATGGCCAGTGGCGACAGCAGACCTCGGGCTGCAAGGACCCGAGGGAAGCGGAAGACACCTTTGCGACGATGCAGTATTTTATGAACCAGAGCGCCAAGCCCCACAACCACTCCAGGCAGGCGCTGCTGAATTTGATGCGCAAGGTTTATCAGGAGAAGTACCATGAGGCGTGCCCCTTGGTCACGACCGACGAGTACTTTGCGCGGTTCGTCGATGTTGGACAGCACTATGTCGCTGGCAACACCCAGGCCAGGACGGCCAAAGCCGCCGAGTGGTATCTTAAGTTTTTGAGCAGCGAGGGCCGCAACGCTTGCTTGCTGGAGGACAACTCCCCGGCGGTGATCAAGCGGTTCGGCGCTTTTCTGGTGAACGTGGCCAAGCACAACGTCGCCAGCGCCAATAGTCGCCTGGAGAGCGTGCGAGCCATCTTCGCCGCCGCGGTGTCGGAGCAGCACCTGGCGAAAAACCCGGCGACAAAAATACGCCTCAAGGATCGGTCGGCCGAGAGCCAGGAGGAGATCGAAATCCATCAGCCCTACACCAAGGCCCACGTGTATGCCGGCATCGAGCGCGGGATCGCTCCCGGTTGCTGCCCCGAGATGGCCGTCTTCCAGCTGATCAGCTGTGATATTGGCGCGCGGGGCGGCGATGTGTTCGCTCTGGACCGTTCCATGTTCCATCGCAGCCCGGACCTCCAGAAGAACTACCTCAAATACTACGCGCGGAAAGCCAAAAAATGGCATAAGGTCTACCCTTTGGATCCCACAGCCTTATTGATCCAGGAATACTTGGACTACCATTTGCTCGACAAGTCGGAAAGGGCGTTGTTTTTCCCGACATTTGGCCAGCACACCGGGCCGGAGGTGCCCGACGCTGACTTCAACCACGGCAGCGCCAACGCCATCACGTACTTCGGACTGTTCTTGGATGCGCTTAAAATCCGGGTCTTGCTGGCCACCGAGTCGCACGGCCGGGACCGATACAGCCACTCTTCCCACTCGGGGCGGGTCTCCTGCATCACGATGTCGGCGCAAGCGGGAATGGCCGAGAGTGTGACGCGCGCGCGGGTGCTGCACAAGGGCGCGCAGGTGCATCGGCTCTATCAGAAGCACAGTCCGGAGGCGGTGCAAC
>Ga0326728_10004908_pt1 | contig 38760 bp, 32 predicted proteins | sample MB3enrmetagenome_FD_207602 | JGI IMG/M metagenome (GOLD analysis project Ga0326728, IMG submission 207602) | Lab enriched peat soil microbial communities from McLean, Ithaca, NY, United States - MB31MN | ecosystem: Environmental > Terrestrial > Soil > Wetlands > Peat | place: USA: New York... | reverse complement strand
CTTCCAGGCGAAAAGGTGGCCACCAGGATAAACTCAACTTCGAATCGATTACGCCTGTTTCTCCGGATTTCCCCTTCCGCTAGAAGGCTTTTTCTGTTCCGAAAAGTTCAACAGCGGGACAGTAGTGGGAATTTTTATCTACTAATCCCCAAAACGAATCCAGGATTAAACAAGATGTATAATAAAACGTTTTGTTTAATAATTCAAGGCAACTCTTCCAGCAATTCCATCCTTAATAACTTCAAAATAGTTCCATTCCCACATTCTGAAACTAAAAATCGTTTTTCCAGCTAATTTTGCACCTTTCTGTGAGCGAAATGGGAACCCTTATAGTATAGTTAAAACGATTTTATCGGACGATTCGTCGAACTCGGGTTTCATATCCCCTTCGGCAATCGTTTGTACTGACTTTAACGACTTGCCGAATGATTTTGGGCAAATTGATGCGAACTCGGTTTAAATTCGTTGTCGCGGTCGGAATCGCGATCCTCGGGAACTTTCTGTCCCCGAGGATCGCCGCGGCTTCAACATTAAATAGTATTACGATGGTTCCCGCGAATCCAAGCGCCGGAAGCGTGGTGAGTGTTACGGTAAACTATTGCGCCCTTGAGTACAAAACCCCATTCCTTTTATTAGCGTTTCTGCAAACCACCGGCAACGCCATTTCGGTTTCAGCGACGCCGGTTATTTCGACCTGCCCGGTGGCCGACGAAACCTTTGTCGTGTATGGCAATTATTACAATATGGCCCAAACCTTTGTGACGAATTTGACCACCAATGGTGTTCCTCCTTTGGCCCAAGGCTCGACCGTGAACGGGGTCGCCCTGCCGGTCCAAAGCAGTTTCACTGGTTGCGAACCCCAAACCGCGAACTATTCGATCACCGTTCCCGCCTCGCTGCCGGCTGGCCAGACGTTTGTGCTTGCGGGCACCCTCTCCGATGACGTCAACGCCTGCAACACCACCACCACCGCCACGGTGACCACGGCGCCCTTTACGCTCGCGCCTCCCGCTTCCGCCTTGAGCATCAACAAGACCGCGGACGCCTTGACGTCCACCGCGGGTGTCGCCGCCGGCCAGGTGCTTTACACCATCAATTACAGCATCGCCAACGATTCAAACCTCGTCATCACCGACCAAGTGCCGACGGGATGCACCCTCCTTCAAATCAGCCCGGGCGGGACCGCAAGCGGCTCCACGCTCACCTGGAACCCGGTCACCGGCACCGTCGGAGCCCAGACGAGCGGTTACGTCTGGTTCCTCTGCACGCTCAATTCCACCGACGCGACGGGCCTGCAAATCGCCAACACGGCCCAAGCCACCAGCACCAACCATACAGCGACGTCCAATCAGGCGCTCTGCACGGTCGATGGCGGTTTCACCCTTTCCAAGTCGCAAAGCGTCTCCGCCGCCGCTCCTGGGCAGGATATCACCTACGTGCTTGCGGCGACCTACTCGGGTCAAAGCCTTCTCTTTTACGATTCCTACGACAACGACTCCTCCTCCCATACCAGCGCATCGACCATCACCGGATACGACGGAACCGCCTATACGAACGTTCCCGAAGGCGGAAGCCCGGGCGCTTGGTCGGCGGCGACGGACAGCCAAGGCAACCACTACCTTATTTCAAACGGCTTAGGATACTATCCGGCCGAGCTCCGCAGCAGTCCCTCCCCCGCTTGCTATAACTATACCGTCCAAGGGGACCTGATGGTCGATCCGAGCCAGACTTCCGCCCAGGGACAGGATGCCATGATGGTCATCCAAAGCGACGGAACTTGGCAGAACGGATATGCCGTGGGCATATCCTCCGACCCCTACCCCTCCAAGGTTTTCCTCCAAGAGAACCTTGGAGGCGCCCCCACCAACGTTAAAACCGATTTTTCTGAAACCTGGATCACCGCCGGCGTCTGGTACACTGTCCAGGCCCAACTTTCCTATTCCGGCAGCACCCTTTCCATAGCCGTAAAAGTCTGGCCAAAGGGGACCACGGAACCGGCCGCGCCGAATTTCATCTACACAACCACCACCCCTGCCCCCTGCACCAACGGCGGGAATTATGTGGGCTGGCAATCCGAAAACGGAGTGGACGAATACGGCAATCTCCAAGTCGTCGGCCCCGATCCGGCCGTGAACACCCGGGTATACGATACCCTCCCTACGGGCCTTTCGTTCGTTTCCGCCTCAGGGACGGGCACCTATGACGCCGGGGCCTTCCCGAACATGGTTTCCTGGAGCCTGCCCGGCAACACGATGCCGCCGTTCAACGCTTCCTTCACCTGGGTGGGCGAAGTGCTCTCCTGCACGTCCCCCCTGATCGTCAACCAAGCCGCCGTCGCCGCGGACAACAACGGCGGTGCCGTCTCCAACGTCGTATCCGCGATGGTGGCCACCTGCTCCCCGACCGACACACCGACCAACACGGCCACCGTGACCCTCACCGACACCCCCACCTTGACTTCCACCGAAACGGATACCGCCACTTCCACCCAAACCGACACCGCCACTCCGACCGCAACCCCCTCCGTGACCCAGACCGACACGCCGACAGCCACGGCGACTTCGACGGCCACGCCCAGCGACACGCCCACCTCCACCGCGACCCCCACCTACACCAACACGCCCTTCGACACGCCCACTCCCACCTTCACGAACACGCCCACGGCGACGGCGACACCCACGTCCACGTCCACTCCCACCGCCACGCCGTCCTCGACCGAGACGGCGACCGCCTCGAATACCCCGTCGAATACGCCCACCTTGACGTGCACGGCCACACCGTCGGATACGGCCACCTTCACGGACACCCCCTCCGCGACGCCCTCAAGTACGCGTACGGTGACCCCATCCCCTACCCCCACCTCCACGCCGACCTTCACCCAAACCGCCACGCCGTCCCGGACCCCCACGTCCACGGCTACTTCCACGGTGACGCCCAGCCCCTCGATCACTCCGACCTATATTCTCGCGAACGAAAAAGTGGATATCGGCATCTACAATAGCGCCGGTGAACTGGTGCTCACGCTTTATCAAGGTAGCGGCCAATTAGCCGTGGGATCGCCGCACCTGTCCCAGTCGGCGATCGGGTCGGGGCAGGCGACCACCTATGAGTTCGACGGCTTTTTAATGGGGCCAAGCGGGGAATTGCTCCGCTCCCTGACCTGGAACGGCCTCAACCAAAACGGGCAATCCGTGTCGACCGGCGTCTACACGATCCAGACAACGTTGACGAACGCGTTCGGCCAGGTCACGGCCATGCAGACCAGCGTCCAGGTGCTCGCCATCCCGCTGATCGATTCGCTCATCCTCTATAACAGCGCCGGCGAAGCGGTCGCCCACCTGACTTTGCCGAACGATTCCGGCCACCCGATCGGCTCCCTATGGCTGCCGTCGCGCAGCTTCGCGATCACCTACAATCCCGCGACCGGCAAACCGAACGGAGTTTTCAACCTCGCCCTGACCGGCGACCATCCGCCCTGCGCCCAATGCGAAGCCCAATGGGACGGCACGAACGATCAAGGAGCCCCTGTCTCGCCAGGAATCTACACGGCCGAACTGACGGTGACCCAGCCGGAAGGCGGCAAAAACGTGATCATCCAGTCGTTTACCGTCATCGACGGGGCATCCCCGCTTGGTTTTGGGGGAGCCAAAGCCGTCCCCAACCCGGCGATGAAAGGCTCACCCCTGGTGGTGTTTTATCCGGTTCTCAATGGCTATACGGTCGACGCCACGCTGTACGATCTCGCGGGCGGCAAGGTGGAGGATGCCTCCGATGCCGGAAACGTAGGCGCCTTGAATTTCCAGACTTCTTCCCTCGCCTCCGGCGTCTATATCGTCCGTATGAGGCGCCTCACTGAGAACGGGGAGACGCCGGTGGCATTGGGTTCGGTAAAAATGGCGGTCATCCGCTGAACGGGCGGGGATAGTTTGTTTTCTTGCGATTCTAGCCGGAACATCTAAAGAGCCTTGCCCAGGGGGAAAAGGGCTCCGGAACCCCTTGTTTTTTCCGCAGTTCAACGTACCTCAACGTACCTCAACGTACCTCAACGTACCTCAACGTACCTCAACGTACCTCAACGTACCTCAACGTACCTCAACGTGCTTCAACGTGCTTCAACGTGCTTCAACGTACCTCAACGTGCTTGAACGTACCTCCACCTATACGAACCCCTAGCCGTTCCTGGATAGGTCCAAGCAGGCATCCCCCTCCTTGCCCCAAAAATCACTCACGCGAAAAGCCTCTTGGAACTTCTGCAGGGCTTTCCTGAGCTCGACGCTCGCCGAAACCTTTGCGGAGCGGCCCTTGTTCTAAGGGGCGCGGCTCTTCCCCGAAGATAGATTCAGCGGCCCGCTAAAGCCCCCCCAAACGCCACCGATACCAGCGCGCCAAGGGACTGTCCTGCTGCTGCGGAAAACCTTTGGCGTCGCACAACAAATCCTCTTCCGGCCCCTGTTCCAATCTCAGCCGCACCAATTCCCTTTCCCTTCCTAAAGCCCTACCGGGGCCGGATTCAAGAAGGTTCCGGCCCAAAAATTCCCCAGCCGCCGGAAAATCCATTTGGGCCGCGAGCGTGGGCGCCAAGTCCAACTGGCTGCTCATCCGTTTTTCATCCAAACCCCGGAACACGTCTCGGCGGGGGGTGATGAAAACCATCGGAATTCGGTTCGTCCCGTGGTTGTCCAATCCGCTCAAGTCCAACGGCTCCTGGGCGAAAGCCGGGAAATGGTCGGCCGTCAACACCACCAGGGTGTCTTGGTCGAACAAGCCCCTGCGTTTAAGTTCGCCCAAGAAAAACCGGAGATTGTCGTCCAACTGGTTTAGAGCTTTGGGCAAGCCGCTGGATTGCGCCGCCACCGCCTCCGGGAATTCGCTGGTGTCCTTTTGCCAATAATACGGAGGATGGGTATCGATCGTATCCACCAGTAGGATCACGGGGCGTCCGGGCTCCTTCCCGAGATAGTCCAACGCCTCCTCGAATACGGCCCGGTCCTTGAGCGCCCCTCCCCAGGAGCAAAAATCCGCCGCCGGCCTTTTCCCCTTAAAGCTCTCCTTGGCGAATTGATGCTCCACGTGCAATGCGGCCGGATAACAATGCTCATGGTCCCGAAAATGCATGGTATCGCCGTACATCATGCAGGTGTCGTAGCCCCGTTCCCGGGCCAAGGAAAAGAGTGTCCGGCCTGGATAGGGGTGCTCACCCCATTCGAAATCGGTCCTTCCGCACGCGATCGAAAATTGACCCTGTTCGGTGTCGGTCCCCGCCGAATAGCAATTTTCCAGGTGGGGATAATCCCTTTCCAGGGAATCCATAAAGGGCGTCATGCCTGCCGGTCGCCGGGAATTTCCCGGATCCAGAAAAGCCTGCGCCAACGATTCCACCGCCACCACCACCACCCGCCGCCAATGCGGTTTGGGGCCAGCGGCCAGAGGGCCCTGACTCTCCAAGCCGGCCTGCCGCGCCCAAGCCCGGTCCCCATCCGAAAGCGGGACGGCATCCGGCCGGGCCCAGGCGGGCCCGGTGTCCCAAAGGGCGACGGCGATATCCGCTATCCGCTCCGCTTGGCCGGAAACAAGCATTTCATGCGTCCGGCGGCTTGAAGCGGTTTCCGGCTGGGCCGTCAGGGAATGGGCCATCGGGACCAATCCCGCGGCGGCCACACCAGCGGCGAGCGCCAAACGCCACCGTTTCCCGCGGACCCCTAGCCCCTCCTGTTCCCGATGGCAGAGGCGCCAAACGGACCATCCCAGCACGCCCAATAAAGCGGCCCCCAGCAACGCCGCCGTCACCGTCCAGACGTTGATCGCGGGTTCCAACGACGTCAACGAAGTATTCACGATCAAAGTCCGATCCAAACGGGCGCCGCATTGGGCGAAATAGATTCCGTCGCTCGCGCCCAAAAACAGCAGGGCCACCGTCCAAGCGGCGGTCACAAACGCGAGCGTTCTCCGGCGCAACCCTTGCGGATCGAACCACAGCACCAAGGCCGCCAAAACCATCCCCGGCATGGCGTCCCGACAAGCGCCTTGGGCCGCCCAAAGCGTCGAACCTTTGAGCGTGTGCGCCATCCACTCCCGCAGGGCAAAGCTGAGGAACAGACAGATAAACGCTGGGAACATGGGGCCGAACTGGGATCGGGAGGGATTCCCGAAGCCGCCTGAAGGTGTGGATACATTCCGCATGCTCAAAGAACCTTTCGGGCGATCGCAAGAAAGTTGCAGGTGTTTTAAGATAGTGTAACAATTTTCCGCAAAAAAACAGCCGCGTTTCCCCTGTTTCCCGCCCAGAAATCGGTGTCGAACGCTTCCCGCTGGCCTTTTCCCGACGAAAGGCTCCATAATACTGGCCCTATGGCGCACCCCCAAGATTCGAACACCCCCGCTACCGCGGTCACCGCGGCCTATCCCGTGGTAGGCGCCTTTGTTCTCGTGGTGCTTGCGCTCCAGGCGGCTTTAGGCAGCGGCCCCGGAAGTGTCCGGAATTTGGCCTCCCTCCCCGTTTTAGCGGGGGCTTTTTTATGGTCTTGGCCGCTGCTCGCCTATGCCTTGGGTCTTGGGCTACGACGATCCTGGGCGCGGGATTTGGGAGCCGCGGCCGCTTTGGCCTCCCTGATTCGGGCGCTGGCGGCCTTTCCGCGCTATCCTTTGCTTGCGCTGGCCTACCGCACAGATCACCCGAACGCCGCCCCTATTTGGGGGGTGCTGAAGCATTCCCTTTTCGACGCAACGGTGTTCGCCCTTTTGTGCGCCGGATGCCTGCTGGCTTTGAGCCGGCCGGAAACGCGCAAAGCCTGTGAAAGCGCCCCCGGCCAACCGAACTGGACCCGCGGCCTGCCCCTAAGCGCCCTTCTGCTGCTAGCCGCCCAAATTGAAACGGCGAACAGGGCGCTCATCGCCCTCGGAAACCGGTTTTCCCTTGAAGGAATCCTTTGGGCGGGGTTCGCAGTCGCATTAACGGTTGGGCTATGGAAACGGAGCCGAATCGCCCATTGGGCGGCGGCGGTCGAAGGGCTTTGGATTCTTGCCGACGCTTGGCGGCTGGGTTTGGAGCGGGCTCTCTCTGCGGAACGCGGCGCCGGGCTCCCCTCCCTCTGGCACGGTGCCGAAGCTTTTTCGCGGGGGCTTCCGGAACTGGCGCTTGCCGCCGCCTTTTTGGTCGTCTGGTTTCCCGCCCGGAACGCCTTTAAAAATTGACCCGTTCGGACATCCCAGTTCCCAACCGTCGAATATTCGCCGACCTTATCCACTTGTGAAGAATGGTGAAGCTGGGCTCCCGAAACGCTCCCCTGCGTTAAAATTCCGGCGTCCCCTTTTGGAGTCGCCATGCCTGGCCGATCCCGCCATCGTTTCCCGTCCCCACGTCCCCTCCGAAACGCCCCTTCCCAGGACGCCCGCTGGAGCCTCCAAGAGTGGGCGGGCTTCCTGGGGACCCTGCTCGCGGCGGGCGCGCTCCGCACCTGGAACCTTTCCGCCAACGGCTATGGGAACGCCTATTATGCCGCCGCCGTCCGTAGCATGCTCACGAGCTTTAAGGCGTTTTTTTATGTCTGTCACGACCCGCACTGCTGGGTGAGCGTCGACAAACCGCCGGTGGCCTTGTGGCTCCAAGCCCTTTCGGCGCGTCTCTTTGGCTTCAGTTCCTGGAGCCTCCTGCTCCCCCAGGCCGTGGAAGGCCTCCTCAGCGTCGCCCTGCTTTATCTGTTGGTTCGGCGCTCTTTCGGTCGTACTGCGGGCCTGATCGCGGGGCTCGCCTTGGCTTTCACGCCGATTTCGGTGGCCGCCGACCGCTACAACAACGTCGACCCCTGCCTCATGGTGGCCCTCGTGGCGGCCGCCGGGGCTTATCTTTTGGCCGCCGAGCGGGGCAGCCGCGGCTGGTTGCTGGCGGGCGCGGCCCTCAGCGGCGCCGCTTTCAACGTCAAAATGCTCGCCGGCCTCATCTCGTTGCCGGTGTTTTTTGGATTGTATTTTGTGGCGGCGCCCCGCCGCTTTGCCCTTCGTCTCAAGGACCTGGCTTGGGCGGCCACCCTCGTCGCCGCCGTCTCGCTTTCCTGGATCACGGCCTTTGACTTGACTCCTCCTGCCCACCGGCCTTTCGCCGGAAGCACCCAAGGCAACTCGATGCTGGAACTCTCCTTCGGCTGGAACGGGCTCCAACGGCTTTCCCGGGACCACCGCTTTCACGGATTAACCGAACCGCTCTCCCCAACAGCGGCGGCGGCTTCCACTTCGGAAGAAACAGCCCAAGGAGCCTCCCTCGCCCCTTTCCCGGCGAACAACCACCACCGAGGAATGCGCGGGGCAGGAATGGGCGGAGCCGCCCCCGGCTGGAGCCGTTTGGCCCAACCCGTTATGGCCGGACAATGCCTTTGGTTCCTTCCGCTCGGCCTTCTCGGGGCTCTTTGGGCGTTGCTGAGGGCCTGGAACCGCACCCGGAATCCTCCCCCGATCGGCTTCTGGGGACGCGTCCGTCACCTGTTTGTCGGCAATACAAGGCTCCAAGGCTACGCCCTCTGGGGAGCCTGGCTGGCCATCCATGCGGCGATCCTGAGCTACTGCGGCGTCATGCACGTCTATTATCTCGTCCTGCTGGCTCCGGCGACAGCCGCGCTCACCGGAGCGGGAATCGCCGAACTTTTGGAAGCCCAACGAGTGGCCGATCGTAGCGGTCTTTTGGCTTCCGGTCTCTTGCTGGGCGCCCTTTGGCAGGTTCCGATCAGCGTGGCATTCCCGGACTGGTACTCCGCCTTCGCGCCGTTTCTCGCCCTCGGGGCCGCGCTCGGCGCGCTGCTGATCCTATTGGAACCGGAACTCCCGAAGCTCCCTTGCGCTTCCCGGTGGAGCCGCGTCGGCGCCGCTGTGGCGCTTTTTTCGCTCAGCGCGGCCCCCTTGGCCTGGGCCCTTACCCCGGTGTTGAGCGCCGCCGCGGGGGCGGAAGTCCAAGCCGATCCGGCGGCGCTGAGCGCCCCGGATACGGCCTTTGGTCGGGTTCGGACCGACTCGGAGCCGGAGCGGGCCCACTCCAAAATGCTCGCCTACCTCCGGGCCCATCGAGACGGGGCGGAATATTTGGTCGCCGCCGCCGGAAGCCAAAGCATCAGCCCTCTCCTCATCGCCCAAGGCGATGGAATCGCGCTGGGCGGCTTTATGGGTTCCGACCCCATCATCGATCTTCCGAAATTTCTCACGCTGGTGTCTTCCGGTTCGCTTCATTTCTACCTTGTCGCCGGACGCGCCCGTTGGGGGGCCGCTCCCGGGTTTACGGGCGGGAGCCCCGGCGGGAAAAACGGCTCTCCTGAAGCGATTCCTGGAGCGTGGGGAGGCCGAAACGGCGTCCAAAGCCAGGCGATCGAAACGTGGGTGCGCGAGCACGGACACCCGGTCGATCCTTCACTTTGGCGCGATCCCGGTTCGGACCGGGGACAAGGTTTCCCTGGAGGCGACCCGGAAAACGCCGCAGTCGGCCCCACCCGCCCGGGCCAGGAACTCTATCGCCTCGATCCACCCGATACGGGCGGGCCGGATAGCGCAGGCATCCGCCGCGTCCATCCGCTTCGCCATTGGAGAAAATGGAACCCCGCCCCTTCCCCCCTTTGATTCCCGCAATCGCTTAGGGTAAGGCCAATTCGGCGGCGCTCCCGTACGTCCGAGCCCGCCCGGCTTCCAGCAAAGTCCGCAGTCCGAGCGTGACCTCGCTCTCCGGCCCCGGATCCGCCGGAACGAACACGGGAATCCCCATGCCAACGGCGGCGAGAGCGGTGTGCATGGTTCCGCCTTCCACGTGGGCTTCGACCACGGCCACACGTCGGCTTAAGGCCGCTTGGATGCGGTCCCGCGCGATGAAACTACCCTTGTTCGCCGGCGCATCGGGGTGGTATTCCGAAATCAAGGAACCGCCTCTCTCCAAGAGGCGTAGAGCAAGGCGATCCGACCACCCCGATAAAGGCGCCGCCACTCCGCAAGCGAGCACCGCTTCGCAGCGACCTCCCGCAGCCAGGGCGCTTTCCAGCGCCGCCTGGTCCACCCCCGCGGCCAGGCCGTTGAGCACCGTTACTCCAGAACGGGCCAAGGCGCCTCCAAGACCGCGAGCTTCCGCCAAACCCCTGGCACTCGGGTTCCGCGTTCCGACCACCGCGACGGCGCTCCCGCAGGGGGCCGTCCCCTTCCAAAACAGGAGCGCGGGAGGCGATTCCAAGCGTGCCAAAGAACTCGGATAGGGATGCTCGCCACGCCAAGCCCAACGAATCCCCTCCTCCGCGAAATGGGCCACCCGCTCCCGCTCCAGTGCGTAGCGACCTTCAATGCCTTCTGCGGGAAAAAGGCTCTCCGCGGCGGAGGCGGACGCTTCGGCCGGGGAAACATCCAGCCCGGAGGGTCCTTCCTGCGCCAACAGCCGATTCAAGCGGGCGCGCCCCACTCCGGGCGTCCGGCCCAAGGCCAGCGCCAAGGCTAGGCGATGCGCTTCCCTCCCTTCCCGAAGCCCGCTCACACGATCTCCGCTGAAAGGCGTTCCCCACGGTCCGGGGTGGCGCCAAGGGCAAGCCCCAATGTCCGAACCCCGAAATAGGACTCCATCAAGGCGCAGGCCCCGCGCAGCGTCGTCCCGCTGCTGACCACATCGTCCACCAGCACCACCCAATCGGCGCCCGGCTCCAGCTCCAGCGCCGGAGCGAGCGTGAATATCTGGTCTTCCGGCGACCGCAGCGTTCTCCCAAAATGGGCGGGCTCCAAGCTGGCCGTGCGCAGCAAAAGGCCCAGCGGCCGGAACCTCGAGCCTGCCGCGGCGCAGGCCTCCTCGACGACCCGATCCAAGCCTCGTTCCGCGCCGCCGCGCCGGGACGAAGGCACCGCGCACACGACCGCTGACGGCAACCCGTGCTTCCCGGCAAGACGGATCAACGCCGATGCAAGCAAATCCGCATAATGCCGAACGAGCGGCATTCCAGAGGTGTAGCCCCCGGGGACGCAGCGCAGTCTTTTCAAGGTAAGCAAAGCGGAACTCGGCGGAAGGCCGACTTCAGGCAGAATCTCTTCGGAAAACGACGCAGGACTTGCCCAGGGATGGTAAGGGCCGCAGGCGTACAAGGGCGTGAGCCGCTCCTTCGCCAAGGTCTTCACGCGCACCAAAGCTTCTTCCCGCGCCGAGGCGAGCCGGGCGGCGGCTTCGTTCATGGCCTAAGCGAGGCCCGCCGGTCCCGAACAGGCGGGACAAATCCCATAGGCCTTCAAAAAATGATGTCCAGGGGTCCAGCCCGAGCTTTCGGCGGCCGCGTGCAGGGCGTTTTCGACGCGTTCGTCCTGGAATTCGGTGACTTTCCCGCACCGGAGGCAAACCAAATGGTCGTGATGACTATGCCCGGCCGTGTGTTCGTAGGTGGAGACGCCTTTGGCGATGCTCAACTCCTCGACCATGCCGCTGGCGACAAGATGCTCGAGGGTCCGATAAACCGTCACCCTGCCGACTTCAGGATCGGCGGAACGGGCGATCTCGTAGAGCTGCTCCGAAGTGAAGTGCGCATGGGTCGAAAACGCGGCCACGGCGATGCCCTTGCGTTGGGGGGTCACCTTATGCCCTTTGGCGCGCAAATAAGCTAGAAAGGCTTCGACTTCGGGTGCGGGGCCGCTCAAAGGGGCTCCGGAAAAAGGAGGTGCACTGCAGGCGGCCCAGCCCACGCCTTCCGCCGCAAAGGCGGGCTTAAAAGGCCCGCGAAAGTCGCAGCCATTGGGCGGACTCGTCGTAACCCTGTCCATAACGCAAATGCCAGGCGTAATCCAGGTTCCACGAACCGATCCATCCGGGATCCCAACTCGTCCCGAAGCCGGCCTCCGCCTCGTTCAAGCCCAGGCGGGAACTGATGTCGCTACGCAAGGCCAAGCTGTCCCCCAGCCCCAGCCCCCGCCACCAAGCGCTGCGGGTGGCTCCCAGAAGCCCCACCGGCATGCTGGCGGTCGCGCGCCACGGGTCGTTGGCCGAAAGCGGGACTTCCAGGCGCGTGTCCATCGCCGCTAGCGCCCTTAAGATCGTGAACATCCCGCGGATTTCAAGCGTGAAAGGGACGTCGTGGACGCCTTCCATGAAATGGGCGAGGTCCTGGGTCTGATTCAGGCGGACGCTCAGTCCTCGCGTCAAGGGGCAGTTCGAAGCCCCGGACGCCTGGGCCGTCGGGCTGCTTGCGGCATCGGAGGCGCCTCCTCCTCGGTGCTCCCGCATTTGAAGTTCGCCCAAGGTGACAAAGCTTTCCGTTTCGGCGTCCCAAACGATCTGATACCGGTTGATGTCGAAGCCCAGCGTGTCCCTCAGCCAATTCTGGCCCGCCTGGACGCCGAAATTCTTGAGCCGGGTCTCGGCGGAACGGTCAATCGGGCGGTCCGCCAAATCGTCCGCGGCGGCGCTTTCGGCCGGCGGAGTATCGCTGAGGGGCTGATTCCATAACGTCGGGCTTGGGGTCGGCGGGGCGGCGGCCGTCGCCGACAGGGGCACGGCCATGATCGGAACCGGGGTCGGGGCAATCCCGGACAATGCGCCCAACCCCGAGTCGGCGTACACCGACACGGCGCACATCATCAGCAGCGTCAACGCGGTCGCCACCCCCATCGCCCACCCCAAAGGGGTCATCCCTTCCCATGCCCGAAGGCGCGCCCGAGACGGCGGCGGGCCCGTAGCATGGCCGCCCGGACTTCCGTCGGCGCCGTCCCGCCCCGCGTCCTGCGCGCCGCGACGATCGTCTCCAAGCGAAGCGCCCGGAACAGGTCCTCGTCAAAAGCGGGATGGATGCCGCGCCAACGCTCCAAGGGCAATTCGGGCAGGGTAGAACCGCTCTCCTTGGCCGCCCGTACGGCCCGTCCAACGGCCTCGTGCGCCTCCCGAAACGGCACACCCTTGCGCACCAAATAGTCGGCCGCGTCGGTGGCTTCCAAAAAGCCCTCCCCGCAGGCGGCCCGCATTTTGTCGCCGGCCGGAGTCAGGTTTCCCGCGAGCACGGGAACCATCCGAACGCAGTGCAGCACCAGATCGTAAGTCTGGAACAGCGCTTCTTTATCTTCCTGGTTGTCGCGGTTATAGCAAAGCGGCTGGCCTTTCAGGAGGGTGAGCAACTGCATCAGCGTCCCGTAGGCGCGCCCCGCCCGCCCCCTCAGCAGCTCCGCCACGTCCGGATTCCTTTTTTGGGGCATGAGGCTCGACCCCGTCGCGATCGCGTCCCCCAATTTCAAAAAGCCGAATTCCTGGCTGGAATACAGGACCAATTCCTCGCCGAGGCGGCTCAGATGCTGCATCAGCATCGCCAGCGCGTAGGCAAAATCGACCAGGTAATCCCGGTTGCTGACCGAATCCATCGAGTTTTCGGAAACCCTGGAGAAGCCCAATTCCTTGGCGGTGAAAGCCCGATCCAAGGGCAAGGTGCTTCCGGCGAGGGCCGCCGCGCCCAGCGGACATTCGTCGAGGGCCTCGGCGACATGGTCCAGGCGTTGGGCGTCGCGCAGCCACATCTCAACCCATACCAAGGCCCAATGACCGAAAAGCACCGGCTGTCCGCGTTGCAAATGGGTGTATCCCGGCAGGATCAAGCCCTGATGCCGCTCACCAAAATCCAGCCAGCTCGCGGCCGCTTCCCCCAGGGCCCGCTTCAGGCGCAAAAGCAATTCCCGCAGCAAAAGGCGCTCGTCGAGCGCCACTTGGTCGTTGCGGCTCCGCCCGCTGTGAAGCTTGCCGGCGACGGCCCCCACGAGCTCCCGCAGGCGGGCTTCCACGTTCCCGTGGACGTCCTCGTAAGCGGGATCGAGACGAAATCCGCCCGCTTCCCACTCCGCCAGGACCTTCAGGAGCCCTTTCTCAAGCGCCCCCGCTTCCGCCTTAGTGACGACGCCCACCCGTCCCAACATGCGCGCGTGCGCAACGGAACCGGCGATGTCGTGAGGGACCAGCCGATCCTCGTAGTGGGTCGAATCCGTGAAAGCTTCGACCGCCGGATGGGTGCGGCCTTCAAAGGCCCCTCCCCACAACTTGGCTTTCTTGGGCATGGCATTCCTTCGCTAAAAAACGCCCCCTCAATCCGGCTCCCGCTCGGAGCCGGATTGAGGGGCGCAGCACTCTATTTCTTCCGGCCTTTGGAAAGCCGGAAGCGCTTCTCGACCGCCATGGGCAGACCAAAGAGGTTGATGAAGCCTTCGGCGTCCTGGTGGCGGTAGGACCCCGTCGCAAAGCTGGCCAGGTCGTTGTTGTAAAGCGAATGCGGCGAAGACACTCCGGCGAGCCGGATGGAGCCGCGCTGAAGGCGCAGTTTAACCCAGCCCGTCGCGGTGCGTTGGGTCTCCGCGACGAAGGCGTCCAGCGCCTGGCGCACGGGGGTGTACCATTGCCCGTTGTAGACCAGATCGGCGTACTTCAAAGCCAACTGGGCCTTCACCCTCGCCGTTTCTCGGTCCAGCGTAAGGGTTTCGAGGGCGCGATGGGCCTCCATCAGGATGCTCCCTCCCGGGGTCTCGTAAATCCCGCGGCTCTTCATGCCCACCAGGCGGTTTTCGGTCAGGTCAATCCGACCGACTCCATGCCGACCGCCGATCTCGTTGAGCTTCAGGACCAGGGCCAGGGGCTCAAGGCGCCGCCCGTCGATGGCGACCGGCTCCCCTTTTTCAAAGTCGATTTTAACGACTTGCCCTGCCGCGGGAGCCTTGGACGGATCCTGGGTCAGTGTGTAAACGCTCTCCGGGCACTCCACGGCGGGGTCTTCGAGGATCCCGCCCTCGTGGGAAATATGCCAGAGGTTGCGGTCTTCGCTGTAGGGCTTCTTGCGGCTGACCGTGAGCGGGATATTCCGGGCTTCGGCGTAGGCGATGCAATCTTCGCGGCTCTTGAGATCCCACTCGCGCCAAGGGGCGATGATCCCGATCTGGGGCGCGAGCGCCTTGATGGTCAGTTCGAAGCGGACCTGGTCGTTTCCCTTGCCGGTGGCTCCGTGGGCGATGGCGTCGGCGCCTTCTTTGAGGGCGATCTCCACCAAGCGCTTGGCGATCAGCGGCCGGGCGATGCTGGTCCCCAAAAGATACTGCCCCTCGTAGACCGCGCCCGAACGCACCATCGGCCAGATGAAGTCGGTGACGAATTCCTTACGCAGATCCTCGATGTAGATTTTGCTCGCCCCGGTTCGGATGGCCTTCTGGCGCAGCGGCTTGAGCTCTTCGCCCTGTCCGACGTCGGCGGCCATGGCAACGACTTCGCACCCGTAGTGGTCCTTCAGCCAGGGGATGATGATCGAAGTGTCCAGCCCGCCGGAATAGGCGAGCACGACTTTCTTGGCTTTGATCGGCATTGCGCTTCCTTTCTGGGTGGTCCCCCGGCGGCCAAACGGGTCCGGGAGCTAAAATCCCTCAGGCGACGGCGGTGCGGCCCATCAGCAGGGTCATCAGGCCCTTCTGGACGTGGAGACGGTTTTCCGCCTCGTCGAAAATCACCTTCTGGTGGCGTTCAAAAGTTTCAGCGCTGATCTCCTCGCCGCGATGGGCGGGCAGGCAGTGCATGACCACGGCGTCCGGCTTGGCGCGCTTCATCAGCGCCTCGCCCACCTGGAATTTCGAGAAGGCGGCCAGCCGCTCGGCGCGTTCCTGCTCCTGGCCCATGCTGGTCCACACGTCCGTGTAGACCACGTCCGCGCCCTGGACCGCTTCGTTCGGGTCGTGCAGGCGGAGGACCCGGCCTCCGCTGCGCTGCGCGTCCTCCGAGGCCTCGGCCACGACCGCATCGTGCAATTCATACCCGTTGGGGCTGGCGACCGCCAGCGTAAACCCGAGTTTGGCGGCGGCGAAGGCCCAGGCGGTGGCGACGTTGTTGCCGTCCCCGACAAAAGCGACTTTGAGCCCGGATTTCAGCTTTCCCAGTTCCTGGACGGTCATCAAATCCGCGAGTATCTGGCAAGGGTGCTCGTAATCGGTCAGCGCATTGATGACGGGCACCGCGGAATGCTCCGCCAGTTGGGTCACCAGCGTGTGGTCGAAAGTCCGGATGATGAAGCCGTCAAAGTAGCGCGAAAACAGGCGGGCGACGTCCTCCACCGATTCGCGGCTTCCGATGCCGATCTCCTCGTCCTTCAGCAGGACGGCGTGGCCGCCCAATTGGAAGGCGCCCAGCTCAAAACTGATCCGCGTCCGGGCGCTGGGCTTGTGGAAAACCATCCCCAGGCTCTTGCCCAGGAGCGGGACGAACAGCTCCCCCGATTTTTGTTTGGCTTTGCAGATTGAGCCGGCCTGCAGCACCGCGTGGATTTCGTCGGCGGTCAGGTCCGCCAGCGTCAGCAGATCCTTGTGTTTAAGGCGGATTTCGGTGCGGATTTCGCTCACTTTGATTTCCTCTTGTTGTTGGCTGCGGGTTTAGACGGCGCGGCCGCGGTCTTGGACGCCTCTTCGGCGATGCAGGCTTTCAAGACCGTCAGGCCTTTACGGGCTTCGGCGGGCGTAAGGTTCAGGGGCGGAAGCAGACGGATCACGGTATCGGCGGTGGCGTTGACGATCAATCCACGGTCCAGGCATGCCAAGGCCACCGGCTTCGCCGGAAACGCCAGCCTCAAGCCCAGCATCATGCCGCGACCGCGAAGCTCCAGAACCGCCTTGGGCAGGCTTTTTTGGATCGCGGAGCACCCCTGCCAAAGGGTCTTGGCTCCGCGTTCGGAACTACGCCTAAACGCCGCAGAGCGAAGCACCTTCAATTGGGCCAGCCCAGCGGCGCAGGCGACGGCGTTGCCGCCCATCGTCGTGCCGTGGCCCCCCGGGGCGAGAATATCGGCGACTTTGGGCCCCGCCAACACGGCGGAAAGCGGCAGGCCGCCCCCCAGGCTTTTGGCCAGGCTGATCGCGTCCGGAACGCAGGATTTACCGAGGCGTTCGTAGGCGAATAGGTCTCCGGTCCGGCCTAAACCCGTCTGGATTTCGTCGAAAAACAGGAGAATGCCGTGGCGGTCGGCCAAGCGCCGCAGGCCTTTGAGGAACGCGTCCGTGGCCGTGACGACGCCGTTCTCCCCCTGGATGGGTTCGACCAAAATAGCCGCCGTGCGCCGGCTGAGGGCCTTTTCCACCGCTTTCAAGTCGTTCAAGGGAACGTGGCGGAATCCGGTCAAAAGCGGTTCGAAGCCCTTGTGCAGCTTTTCCTGTCCGGAAACCGAAAGGGCCCCGTAGGTCCTCCCGTGAAAAGACCCGTTGAAAGCGATCATCTCGTTGCGGCCTTGGGCGGCCCCATGACGCCGGGCCAGCTTGATCAGCAGTTCGTTGGCTTCGGCGCCCGAATTGGCGAAAGCCACTTTTTGGGCGAAAGGCGCCGCATCCAGCAACGCGGCGGCGAGTTCCACCTGGGGTTTTTGGTAAAAAAGGTTCGTGGCGTGGCTGAGGCGCCCGGCCTGTTCCCGCACGGCCTTAAGCAAGGCAGGATGGCCATGCCCCAGGTTCGTGACCGATATGCCGCACAAAAAGTCCAGGTACTCGCGGCCGTCCTCGTCCCAGACCTTCGCGCCCTTCCCCCGCGCCAGCGCGACGGGCAGCCTCAAGAAAGTCTGCAAAATGGCCTGCTTTTCGCCTTCGATGATTTCGCGGTTCCCCATCATGCCCTCACGATCTCGGTGCCGATCCCGCTATCGGTGAAGATTTCCAGCAACAAAGCGTGGGGCACCCGGCCGTCGATGATATGCACCTTGCCGACACCGGCTTGGAGAGCCGTCAAGCAGGCCTCCATTTTGGGAAGCATTCCCTTGTCGATGACGCCCAGCTTTCGGAGCTTGGCGACATCCTTGGCCTTGACCGTGGGGATCAGACTCGCCGGGTCCTTGACGTCCCTCAGCAACCCGGGCTGGTCGGTCATCAACACCAGTTTTTCGGCCTTTAATGCCGCCGCCACCGCCCCGGCCACGAGGTCCGCGTTGCAGTTGTACGCTTCCCCCTTTTTGCCCATGGCCACCGGCGCGATGATGGGAATAAAGCCTTTCTCTTCCAAAGCCTCTAAAATCGCGGTATTGACCCCGACCACTTCTCCCACGAAGCCGAGATCGACCTTGCCCTTGAGCTTGCGTGCTTCCAACAAAAATCCGTCTTTTCCCGACAGCCCGGCCGCGACCCGCCCGTGGCGGTTCATGAAGCCCGTGATCTGGGTGTTGATCTTCCCGACGAGGACCATCTCGGTGATGGCCATGGTCTCCTCGTCCGTCACGCGCAACCCGTCCTTGAAGACCGGCTGTTTGCCCTGACGCTTCATGGCTTCGCTGATCTCGGGCCCGCCGCCGTGCACGACGACGACATTCAGGCCCACCGTCTTGAGCAGCACCAAATCCTGGGCGACGCTCTCTTTGAGCGCTTCCTGGACCATCGCCGCTCCGCCGTATTTGACGACAAAGGTCTTGCCCGCGAAATTCCTAAGATAGGGCAAAGCCTCCACGAGGATGCCGGCTTTCTCCTGCAAAGTCTTCATGCTTTCGCCTTTCTTTCTTCCGCCTCCACGGCCGCCTTCGCCGCCTGGTCATCCAGGCCCGAAGCGTCCCCCAGGGGGATTCCCAGGGTCCGCGCCCAATCCTCGAATTCCCGCACGGCCCGTTCCCGATAGGCCAGGAACCGCGCGTACTTTGACTCCTTCGGCTTCCGGCCTTCGCCGCCGGGCAGGGGATCCACCAGCCCCCACATCGCGTTCACCGGCTGGAAGCGCTTGGCTTCCGTGACCGAAAGGTAATGGACGAGGGATCCCATCATGCTGTTGCGCGGCGGCAGGGACACGGCCTCCCCCGCCAGAATGCGCGCGGCGTTGATTCCCGCGAGTATCCCGGACGCCGCCGATTCGGTGTAGCCTTCCACCCCCGTGACCTGCCCGGCTAAGAGGACGTCCGGCCGGGCCTTCAGCCGCAGCCCGGATTCCAAGACATCCGGCGCGGACACGTAGGTGTTCCGATGCATGCTGCCGAAACGGGCGAATTCCGCCTTGCTTAAGGCCGGAATCATCCGTAGGAGGCGTTCCTGTTCCCCCCATTTCAACTGGGTCTGGAATCCGACCAAATTGTACAAGGAACCGGCCGCATTTTCGCGCCGCAATTGCACGCACGCCCAGGGACGGCGCCCGGTCTTCGGATCGGTCAAGCCGACGGGTTTCATGGGGCCGAACCTAAGCGTATCCGGCCCCCGCCGGGCGGTCTCCTCGATCGGAAGGCAGCCCTCGAAATAATGCCCCTCCTCGAACCCGTGGGGCCGATGTTTCTCCGCCGTCAGCAATTCGCGGACGAAGGCCTCGTATTCGGCCTTGTCCAAGGGGCAATTCATGTAGTCGTCGCCGCCCCTCCCCCATCGCGACCCCGCGAAACAGCGCTCGGAATCCAGGGACTCCGCCGTGACGATCGGGGCGATGGCGTCGAAAAAAAAGAGCCCCCCCACGCCGGTGAGCCCCCCCAAGTAAGCGGCCAATCCCGGCGCGGTCAAGGGCCCCGAAGCGACGATCCAAGGACCGCCGTCATCCAGCGCGTCCACCCTCTCGCGCACAACCCGGACGTTCGGCAAGGCCGCCAAAGCGCGTTCGACGCCGGCGCTGAAAGCCGCGCGATCCACGCTTAGATTGACCCCCGCGGGCACGCGCGCGTCAAAAGCCGCCTTCAGGGTCACCGATCCCAGGCGCGCCATCTCCCTTTTCAGGATCCAAGGGGCGCTCAGCGGCTCCAGGGATTTAAGGCTATTGCTGCAGACGAGTTCCGCCAAGCCCTGCGTGACATGGGCCGGGGTGGGGGTCTCCGGGCGCATTTCATAGAGCGTCACCTTGGCTCCGGCCCGGGCCGCCGCCGCAGCAGCTTCGCAGCCCGCCAACCCGCCGCCGACGACGCGAATCTCTCCCATGCCCGGCCTCAGGACGCGGCCTCGCCGCCGGACGCCGCTTCACGGTGCCCGCACCCCTCAGTGGCGCAGACCCACTGAACGCCCGCCTTGGTCGCCTTTTCCACCAGATACTTCGCCCCGCATTCGGGGCATTCTTTTTCCACCGGTTTCCCCCAGGAAACGAAACGGCATTCGGGGTAGCGGTCGCACCCAAAAAAAGTGCGGCCTTTTTTGGAACGGCGCGCCGAGACATGGCCTTTCCCGCACAGGGGGCATTGCACCGTGGGGCCCTGGGCCAAGGGTTTGGTGCTCTTGCACTCGGGGTAGCCCGAGCAGGCCAAAAACCGGCCGAAACGCCCCTGTTTGACGACCATGGGCTTGCCGCATTTGGCGCAAGCCTCATCCACCACCGGCGCTTCGGCCACTTTCAGGCTGCCGTCTTTGGCCTGTTCCAGGGGCTTGGTGTTGCGGCAGGCGGGATAGCTTGGGCACGCCATGAATTTCCCGTTGCGGCCCCATTTGACCACCATGGTCGCGCCGCACTTGTCGCAGACGACCCCTTCCACGGTCTCGACCTCGCGCTTCACCTCGCCGATCCCCTGCTTGGCCGCTTCCAATTCGACCGCAAAGGGGCGATAAAAACTGCCCACGGCCTCCCGCCAACCGAGGCTCCCCTCCTCGACCTTGTCGAGGTATTCCTCCATTTGGGCCGTGAAGCGGACATCCAAGATTCCCTGGAAATGTTTCACCAACAGGCGGTTGATCAAACGTCCCAGTTCGGTCGGTTTGAGCCTCCCCCCCTCGATGCGCTCAACGTAGAGCCGATCCAGGATCGTGGATATGATCGGCGCATAGGTCGAAGGCCTCCCGATCCCGAGCTCCTCGAGGGTCTTCACCAAAGTCGCGTCGCTGAAGCGGGCGGGCGGCTGGGTGAAATGTTGCTCGGGCGCCCCGCCCAGGAACGCAAGCGGTTCGCCTTCGTCGAGCGGCGGCAGTTCGCGATCGCCGCGGGCATCCTTGGCCGCCCCCTCTTCGGGTTCCTCTTCTTCCTCTTTCTTGGGGGCTCCGTCCTGCCACGCCGCCAAAAATCCGGGAAAACGGAGCACCGCGCCGTTCGCCTTGAAGACGGCATCCCCCTTGGGAGACCCCACGGCGGGCGCGGGCCGCGGCGCCACGACCTCGACGGAGGTCGCATCAAAAAGGGCCGGAGCCATCTGGCTCGACACGAAGCGCCGCCAAATCAGGGAATACAGCCTGTTTTGATCCGGCGTCAGGAAAGCCGAAACCCCGGCGGGGTCGCGCAAGGCGGAAGTCGGCCGGATCGCTTCGTGGGCGTCCTGGCCCTGCCTTTTGGTCCGGTAGACCGGCGGTTTTGGGGGGAGATGGTCCTCGCCCCAGCGTTGGATCACGAAAGTGCGCGCCTCCTCCTGGGCTTCGACCGCGATGCGCACCGAGTCCGTGCGCATGTAGGTGATCAAGCCCTGGGCGCCTTCGGCTCCCAACTCGATGCCCTCGTACAACTGCTGCGCCACCATCATGGTTCGCTTGGCGGTGAATCGCAGCTTGCGGGCCGCCTCCTGCTGGAGCGTGCTGGTGGTGAAAGGGGCGTTCGGAAACCGGCGCTGCTCTTTGCGGGCAAGCGAAGCGACGGAATAGGACAGCCCGGCGACTTCGGTCCCGAGGGCCCGGGCCTCGTCCGGTTGGAGACGCTCGGCCTTTTCGCCGCCGAGCGAAGCGAGCTGGGCCGTGAAAACGCCGCCCCGGGCCTTGAGATCGACCTTGAGGTCCCAATATTCCTCGGGACGGAAGGCTTCGATTTCGTCTTCACGATCGCAAACGAGGCGCACGGCGACGCTCTGGACCCTTCCCGCGGACAAGCCGCGGCGGATGCTCTTCCACAGAAGCGGCGATATCCCGTAGCCGACAAGGCGGTCGAGCACCCGGCGGGCCTGCTGGGCGTTCACCAGGTTTTCGTCGATGGCCGTGGGCGCTTCGATGGCGCCGCAGACCGCCTGCTTCGTGATTTCGTGGAAACGTACGCGTTGGACGTCGTTTTTGGCGGTCTTCAATTCGGCGGCGAGATGCCAGCCGATCGCCTCCCCTTCGCGGTCCGGATCGGTCGCGAGAAAGACGTGTTTGCACTTTTTGGCTTCCGCCTTGAGTTCCTTGAGGACCTTCGCGCGCGCGCGTATGGTCACGTAATGCGGTTCGAAGCCATTTTCAACGTCGACGCCCAGGCTGCTTTTGGGGAGATCTTTGATGTGCCCCATGCTCGCCTTGACCGTGAAGCTTTTGCCTAAAAATTTGTTGATGGTCTTGGCCTTCGCGGGCGACTCGACCACCAGGAGATTATCAGCCATGAAAATAATCCTTCGCGCTCGCCGCCCCTAGGCGGCCCGCGCATCGCGAGGCGCCTAAGACGCCTCGAACAGTTCCCCGGGCAGGCGACGCGCCATCCCCAGAATCTCCAGTTCGGTCGCCGCGGCCGCGGCCTCGCCCGCGGATAGCCCGGCGCATTGGGCCAGCTTTTCCAGCGGACCGGGTTCGCGGCCCTTGAGGGCCTCCCAAAGGGCCGAAGCGCCCGCCGAAAGCCTCGGCTTGGGCGGCTCCGCCCGTTCCGGGGCCGGATGCAAGTCCCAAGCGAATTCCTTGAGCACGTCCGAATGCCAGCGCACCAAGCGGGCGCCTTGGGCAATCAGGTCTAAAGGGCCCTGGCTTTCCGGGGCGTCCGCCGGACCTGGCACGGCGAACACTTCCCGCCCCTGCTCCAAAGCCCATTCCGCGGTGATCAGCGAACCCGAACCGCGCCCGCCTTCAACCACAACCACGCCGGCCGCCATCGCGCTGACGACCCCGTTGCGCAAGGGGAAATTCCGCTTGCGCCCCGGTTCGTCCAGGGGGAATTGGCTCAGCAGCCCTCCGCCGGATTCCAGGATGCGATGGGCCAAGCCCCGATTCTCGGGGGGCCATACCCGGGCCAACCCGGTCCCGAACACCGCCAGCGTGGGTCCCCCCGCCTCAAGGCAAGCCGTGTGCGCTTCGGTGTCGATCCCCCGGGCCAAACCCGAGACGACCCAAACCCCTGAACCCGCCAAGCCTTCGGCCAGCCTGCGCGCCATGCGCCTTCCATAGGCGCTGGGATGCCGGGTCCCCACGATGGCGATCGCGCGGTCGCCTTTCCCGGGGAGGCTCCCCTTCGCGTAAAGCGCGAGAGGGGGAGCCGGAAGCCCGGCGAAGCCGCTCGGGTATTCCGCGTCGCCGAAGCGTAAAACTCGGACGCCTTCCGCTTTGACGCGTTTCAGCTCCCCGGCACCGTCAAAAGCCCGGGCGTATTCCGAAAGTGAGCGGGCCTGCGCCGGGCTGAGGCCCGGGCAGGAACGTTCCAAGGCTGACGGTTCGGCCGCGAGCACCGCCTCCGCGTCCGAAAAAACCTTCAATAATCGATGCAGCCGCCGGTTGCCGATCCACGGCCCCGTCGCGTTGAGCGCCAGATCCGCGGCCGAGACGTTCATCCTCGCCTGGGGGCGAGGGCCACGTCCACCGAATCGCCGTCCGCTAGCGCGGCTTCCGGCCCGGCGGCCGCCCCATTGAGGAAAACCGCCAAGCGATCGGCCTCGACCCAGGGACCGAACCCCAGGCGGACCAGCGCTTCGCCCAAGGTCGCGCAGGGCGGCAGGCGCTTCAAGGCCACGATGGCGCCCTCGGAAAGCAAGCCGTCCATTCCCACCTCCACGCCGTTCACCCAGACCTTTTCGACCCGGTCCAATGGCGCCCATTGTCCGTTCAAAAGCACGCGCACGGCGCCGCCGCCTTGTTGCGCCGCCGTGCGGGGCCCGTCGGCGACGGCGATGAGATCGGCGACCCGTTCCCTGAATCCCAGCCCGGCTTCGAACTCGACTTTGTCCCCCGGCGCAAGCGCCGTATCCAAAGGCGCATCCTTGCCGTTGAGCTTGAGCAAATGGTTGCACTGCTTGAGCACCCGAGGCTCTCCATCCAGGACGACTTTCAGTTCCCGGCTCAAAAGCGCCTCCAAATCGACGCCTTCCTCCTCGAGGAGCCCCCCCAGCGTACGCAAGCCGCGGGCTTCGATGCGGGAACGGTCCCGCACCGGCGCGTCCCAATCCGCGAGAGGCCCGGTCTCGTCTCTCACCTCGACCGGAAGCACCCTTTCCTCGCCGTTATAAAGGCAGCGCGGTTCGTCCCAGCCTTCCTCGGCGAGCGCCTGGCGCAGCGTCAAACGTCCGTCCGGCCCGTCCGCGGCCTCCTCGAACTGGACGCTGTCCCCGGCCGAAACCTGGGTTTCAAGACCTGCCGGTTCCCCATTGACCGTCAAAACGCAAGCCCCGCCCAGGCCTCCCTTGGCGGTGCGGCGGGCCCCGTTGAAGGAATACACGGTGGCAAGGCCAGGGCGGCCGAAGAGCCGGACTTTTTCCCGCCGAGCCGCCGTAAGCACGTCCTGGACGGAAAACCCCCGGCCCAGTTCCAGGACCCGAACCGGATCGCCGTTGAACTGGAAGCGCGCGAAGGGCAAACCCTTTCCCAAAGCCGCCGATGCCGCGATCCCCAGGGGGGTCACGGCCCAAGGCTTGCGTAATTCTCCCGGAACGGCCTCGAAAACCGTCTGAAGCTCGAGCGGACGGTGTCCCACGCGCCCGGCGGGAAGCTCGAGTTCGGCGGCCAGGGCTTCGGATAATCCGGGAGTCTGGCTGCCCCCGCCGGCCAACAGCACGGCCCGCGGGGACGCTCCCTGGTTGAGGGACTTCAGCAACGCGGCGGTTTCACGGGCCCATCGGTTGAGGGTCGGAGCCGCTTCCCGCAACGCGTCCGCGCCGGAAATGCGCCGGGATTGGCCGAATAAATCCTTCAGCCAGGAACCGTCGCCTTCGGCTTCGCGCTTAAGCCTTTCCGCCTGCTGAAAGTCGAGCAAAAAAGCGTCGGCCAGGCGTTCCGTAAAAGCGTCCCCCGCCAGGGGAGCCGATCCGAAGGACTCGACGCGCCCGTCCTTGGCGAGCGCCACATCGGTGGTGCGCGCACCCACGTCGACGATCCCCAATTCCCAGGTTTTCAGTTCCGGGGGCACCAGCCACTGGGCCACGGCGATCGGCTCCAGAGTCAAACTCGCCGGAACAAGTTCCGCCGCCCTAAGCACCGTCCCCAGAAATTCGAGGCAATTCCGGGGCAAAAAGGTCGCCCGTACCTGGAACTCCACCTCTGAACCTGAAGCGCCCTCCAAAGAGCCGGCGTCCACCTCAGAGCCGTCCAAGCGGGCGCTCACGACCCGATATCCGACGCAATAGGCGTCCGAAAACGCCGCCTGCTGGGGCAGCGAAGCCCGGGCTTGCGCGACCGCCTCCGCCTCGAATGCGGCGGTTTCGGCGGCGGTCAGGGGAGCCGCATGGCCGATTTTAAACGAGGCCCGCGCCTCTCCGGTCGCCAAGGCTCCGCCGGCGACCGCAACGTGAGCCTCTTTTAGGCTCCGGCCCGAAGCCGCTTCCAGAGCGGCCCGCACCTCCGCGACCGTCCGCCCGGCCTCTTCGGCGCTCGGCGCCTTCCGATTCGCCCAAGCGCCCTTCCCGCCGTGCTCACCCGCCGCCCAGTGCGCCACGCGGGGCGCACCGCGCCCCCGCTCCACCAACAGCCCCCGCACCAAGCGGGTGCCGATGTCCAACGCGAACTCAAGGGACACGGTCCGCCCTCTGGAGGAGCCCCCTCACAGGACCCCCGCGGCGTTCTCGGTGAGAATGGATTCGCTGCTCGCGTCCACAAAAAAGAACAACTTCGCGGAGACGCCGCAGCCCTTCGCTTCGACCGCGTTTTCGACCACCAGCAAACGCGAATCACCCCTCCGTTCAACCCCCTCCGCCGCCATTTCCATGACCGCGCTGGACATGTCAAAAAAGAAGGCCGGGACGGTCGGCATCAGAAGCAAGCCACAAAACTCGCATAAGCCCGTGAGATAAGCGGACGCCATGATGTTGCCCGTCTCTTTGATCGTCGACCGGCCCAAATCGTTCAAGGTTTTCGTCGTCCCAAGGGGCTGCCTCAACAGCAAGTCCACCAGTTCGACCCCCGCGGCGCGCGGCATCCACAACAGGATGCGCCCCCCGGCGTCGCCGACGACATGGAAGCCGACGCCGACCACCAGGGTCTCCGGATCGCCCGCCAAAGCCGACAAATCCCCCGGCGAAGCCTCGGAGACGCGGGTGACGCTGATCATCACCGTCTTCTCCAGCAACTGACCCATAGCGGTGGCGGCATGCGCCGCCCCGATGTTCCCCGCCTCAGCGATGATGTCCTGTTCGATCTCTTCCACGGCCGCCTTCAAAGCTCCAGCAAGGCCGGCAGGTCCAAGATCAAGCAGACCGAACCGTCCCCAAGGATGGTCACGCCTCCGAAGCCGCGAACAGGCTTCAAATGGCGTCCTAAATTCTTCACCGCGACTTCCTCCTGGCCCAGGACCTCGTCGACGATCAGCCCCTTGCGCCTGTCCCCGGCTTCCACGACAAGAACCGTGAACAAGCCCGGTTCGCCGGGGCGGGCCTGTCCGAGCAAACCATCGAGCGGGACCACCGTAAGGGCGGCTTCCCGCAGTCGGAGCACCCTGCCCTCCGGCCCCATCTCCAATTCGCCCGGAGCGCATTCGACGGCTTCGGCCACGTTGGCCACCGGCGCGAGATATTCCTCAGCCCCGACCCGCACCCGGAGAGCCTGGATGATCGCCAAGCTCAGCGGCAAGCGCACCCGGAAACGGGAGCCCCGGCCCGGCAAGCTCTCGAAACGAAGGCTTCCCCCGAGCGCCTCAGCCTTGGCCCGCACGGCGTCGATGCCGACCCCCCGTCCGGACAGCGTCGTCACCTTGCTCGCCGTCGAAAAGCCCGGCCTCAGGATCAACGCCATGGCTTCCTCTTCGCTCAAGGCCGTGGCCGCCGCCTCGCTCAGCAGTCCTTTCCGGACGGCCGCGGCCCGGATGCGTTGGGTGTCGATCCCCCTTCCGTCGTCCTCGACGACGATCACCACATGGTTCTTGTCCCGGCGGGCGGAAACGCGGATCGTCGCCACGACCGGTTTGCCGGCCGCCGTCCGTTCCTGGGTGCTTTCAACCCCGTGGTCCGCGGCGTTCCGGAGGAGATGCACCAGGGCTTCGCCGATTTCCTCAAGGATGCTCCGATCCAGCTCGATTTCCCTGCCTTCCAGGACCAAATCCATGGGCTTCCCCAGCTCACGGCTGAGATCCCGGATCAAGCGCGGATACCTGCTGAAGATCTGGTCGACCGGAACCATCCGGGCCGCGGTGACCTCTTCCTGGAGTTCCGTGACGATATGGTCGAATCCGGCGACCGTTTCGTCCAATTCCTTGTTTTTCGTGGCCCGGGCGATCTGCGACAGGCGAATCTTCGCGGTCACCAACTCCCCTACCAAGTCGAGCACTTTGTCCATGCGCTCGACGCTCACCCTGAGCGTCTGGCTCAAGCGTTGGCTAGCGGAGCTCGCTTGCCCTTCGGTGGCGTCCTCTTCTTCTGAAAAAGTCGCCGGTTTCGAAACGCCCGCCGCCGCCGGGACCGCCGCCGTCTCCCGCGCCGCTATGTCCGTCGTCACGAGCGTCGCCTGGGTCGGCACGACCTTTGGCGGGCTCGGGGGCGCCGCCGGCGCTATCGCTGGGGCTTCCTCCGCTTTCGCGGGCGGGACGGCCGCAGGCTCGTTCCCCGCAGCCGCAGCCGGCGGAAGGGCGGAAGCATCCGTTAGCGGGGCTACGCTCACGGCCGTAGCCTCGGCGACCTCCAGGACCTTCAACGCGGCCTTCTCCAAGTCCGGCAAACCCGCTTCAGGCCCGGTCCAAAGGGAAAACGTATCGGCGAAGGCCCCCGCCTCAAAAGCGTCCCCGGCGGGTCTCGTGGCGAGCACCCCGGCCACCCGTTCCACCGCCTTACGCACCAAAAGGGCGCGCACCCCTTTGAAAGCGCAGGTCTCCTCAAGCCGCACCGTCAGCATCCGCACCGGCCCCCGCGCGCGCGCCTCATCCACCGCCGAGCGCGAGCGCTGGTCCTCCGGAAGGGCCTCGGATTTCGCCGCGTCCGCCGAGTCCAGCGCATTTCCCGGGCTTCCGGGACGGGCCGCGGCCTCCAAACGGGCGAGCAATCCCGGATCCGCCGCCCCCGAGTCCCCGCCGCCAGCGACGTTCTCGACCATCCGCGTCATGGCGTCGACCGAAGCCAGCAGCAAATCGGAGATGCCTAAGGGTTCCGGCCCGCCCGCCCGCACCGAATCCAAGGCGTCCTCCAAGGTGTGGCAGACGCGCGTCAAGCCGTCGAACCCCATGGTCGCGGACATTCCCTTGAGCGTGTGGGCGCCCCTGAATAGATCGTTGATGAGGGTGGCCCCTCCGCCCCCCGATTTCTCCCAGCTAAGCGCGCCATCGCTCAAGGCCTGCAGGATTTCCTGGGCCTCCGACACAAAAAGCGCTCGATATTCCTGGGTTCCGGCCACTTTACATCCACTCCACGATCGACGCCGCGACCGCTCCCAGCGGCGCGACCTTGTCCACGCACCCGGTGGCGAATGCCGCGCGGGGCATCCCGTAGACGACGCTCGTGGCCTCGTCCTGGGAAATCACCCGCCCCCCCCTCGCCTTGATCGCCTTCACGCCTTTGGCCCCATCGCGTCCCATCCCGGTCAGCACCACGGCCACAGCCTTGGCCCCGAAAGCCTCGGCGACCGACTGGAACAACAAATCGGCGCAGGGCCTCACCCCCAACTGCGGCGGACGGCGGTCCAAGGCCACCACGACGTCTCCACCGCGCCGTTCGAGCGTCATATGAAAATCCCCGGGAGCCAGCCAAATCCTTCCGGGCATCAGGCGATCCCCTTGGGCCGCCTCCTGCACGCGCAGACGGCACTCTTTATCCAGCCGTTCCGCCAGGCTCCGGGTGAAGCCGGGCGACATATGTTGGACGACCGCGACTGGGCAGGCCAAATTCCCGGGCAAGCCGGCGAGAACCTCCGCCAGCGCCCGGGGCCCGCCTGTGCTGGAACAGATCGCCACGATCCCGCCGTTATCCCGCGGTTCTTCCGCCGCTTTCTCGGGGGCTTTCGGCTCCTCCGGGCGGGAATGGAACGACAGCCGCTTCAGGTCGATCCCCGCGGCGGTCTTCACCTTGGCGATGAGCTCCTCTTGCACCCGCTCCAAGTTCAGGGAGATGGTCCCGCTGGGCTTTTGCACGAAATCAGCCGCCCCGTAGTCCAGCGCCTTGAGGGTCGTCTCGGCTCCGCGAGGGGTGTATGCCGAAAGCATCACGCAGGCCACCGGCGCCTCGCTCATCAGATAGCCCAGCACCTGCAGGCCGTCCATGCGCGGCATCTCCACGTCCAGCGTCACCACATCGGGCTTCAACTGGTGGACCTTGGCCACCGCGTCGATGCCGTCCACCGCGGACCCCACCACCAACAGTTCGGGGTCCTGTTCCAACAAGCCCCAGACCACCCTCCGCATGAGCGCGGAATCGTCCACCACCAGCACGCGAATGCGTTCCTTGACCATCAGGCTTCCAGGCCCCGCGCCACCGCGTCCAGCACCCGGGCCGCCTGGAAAGGTTTGATCACGAAATCCCTCGCGCCGGCTTGGATGGCCTCGACGACCAAGGACTGCTGGCCCATCGCCGAACACATGATGATCCGGGCCTGGGGATCCAGCTCAACGATCCGGCGGACCGCTTCGATGCCTGAAACCTCCGGCATGACGATGTCCATCGTGACCAGCCCGGGCTTCAATTCCGCGTAACGGGTGAGCGCCTCCGCCCCGTTCCTGGCTTCGCCGACGACCTCATAGCCGTTCCGCCCGAGAATATCCTTGAGCGTCGCCCGCATAAACGCGGCGTCGTCGACGACCAAGATCGTTTTCTTCATGGCTTCCTCGCGGCCGCGGCTTCGGAAGCCCCGGCCATCAGTGAATCCAACGCCAAAACAAGCACCAGCCGCCCTTCCAGGTCAAGAACGCCGTCGAGGAAAGCCTCCCGGGGCGCCTCCATGACGTTTTCCGGAGCCTGCACGGCGCTCGAGTCGCAATGCATCACCTCCAAAACTTCGTCCACGACCAATCCGACCTCTTCCCCACCGGCATCCACCACCACCACCCGGGCCTTGGGGGCGAATTCGTTTTCCCGTTTCAGGCCCAGCCGGGCGGCCGTGTCGATCAGGGGCAAAACGCGGCCCCGAAGGTTGAACAAGCCCCGTATCCATTCCGCCGCCCGTGGCATCCGGATAAAGCGGACCGGCTTGAGGATTTCCCGCACACGTTCGATGGGGGCCGCGTATTGCGCCCCCTTCAAGCGGAACACCACCAGGCGGATTTCCGGCACCTTAGACTCCGCCGCTGAAACGGTTGATGACGCCTCCCAGGCGTTCGGCTGCGGTCGCGAGTTCCCTGGCCGCGTTCACCATCTCCTGCATGCTGGCCGTCTGCTGCTGGGTCGAAGCCGAAGCCTCTTCGGTCCCCGCGGCGGTTTCCTCGGCCACGGCGGCGATCTCCTCCACCGCCTTCACGACCTGATCGGTGCCCTGCTGCTGCTGCTGGGTGAGTTGGAAAATGTCCTTGGCCAATTCATCGACCCTCTTCACCACCCGGATGATCTCCTCAAGCGCGGAGCCGGCGCTATTGACCACCGCCCGTCCCTCCTTGAGTTCGCCGGCGCCTTCGGCCATGCGGGCCACGGCCCGGTCGGTCTCCAATTGGATCTCCCGGACGAGCCGGTTGATTTCGGCGGCGGCTTTAGCGGAGCCTTCGGCCAATTTCCGCACTTCCTCGGCCACAACGGCGAAACCGCGGCCCGCTTCGCCCGCCCGGGCCGCCTCGATGGCCGCGTTCAACGCCAAAAGATTGGTCTGGTCGGCGATCCCCGTGATGATCTGCACGACCTGTCCGATCTTTTTGCTCGTCCTGCCGAGTCCCTCCACCGTTTTGGAGTTCTCCGCCGCGTTGGCCGTGATCTCGCCGATCTTGCGCACCGCATCCTTGACGGCGTCCCCGCCTTTTAGGGCCGCCTCCCAGGCGGTGGCGGAAGCGTCCGCGACCGCCGCGGAACGCTCCGCCATCTGGCGGACGGTCCTGGAAATGGAGCCCATCACCTCGTTGGTCTCGCCCGTGCGGGCCGCTTGAGTCTCCATCCCCCTGGAAATCTGCTGTACGGTCGACGTTATTTCGCGGCTGGCCGCGTTCATTTCTTCGGCCGCGGCGGACAGGTTCACGGCGTGACGCCGGACGTCCCCGGAGACTTCCTTCATGGCGCCGGCGTTCGTCGCGAGGAAATTACCCAGCCGTTCCAAATTCTCGGCGGTCCTCCCGAACAGCTCGTCCCCGCGCATGGACGGCGCCCGCTGCGTGAAATCGCCGCCGGCGAGAGCCTCCAGGTGCCGGGCAAGTTCCGAAAAGCTGGGCATGAACACCGTGCGCATCAAGAGCCAGCCGATCGCCGTGGCCGCCCAAGCCAGGCCCAGCGCCAGGACCAAGACTTCAACAAATTTCAGCCCGCCGACTCCGATGATGGAGGCGACCAAGCAGCCGACGAAAAGCCCGAAAATCGTGAACGCGGCGCCGAGCACGGCCAAAAAACGCCGCACCGGATCGCTGGGCAAAAATGGAAGCGTATCTAGGTTCACCCTATCCTCACATCAGGCGCAAACCGCGCGGCGCGGAACGCACCGCCACGACGCCGTCACCGGGGTCGAACTCCACTGAACGTCCCCGTTCCCCGCCGCACTCTTCCCCCGCCGGAACCAGGCCCAGTTTTTCGAGCGCCGCCCGGGAGGCCTCCGCGTTCCGTTCCCCTAGGCTGGGGCTCCTCCGGACGAGATCCGGAAAACGGAACATGGTCGCGCCGCCCACCAAGCGCGCCGTAAAAGGGCCGGGCCTGCCGACCGCCTCCGCAAGGGCGGAATGCAGGGCCGGTATCCCCAGGTCGCAATATTTTGCCGTTGTTTTGCCGCGTTCCCATTCCGGGGCGGCGGGCAGCATGCAATGGGCCAAGCCTCCCCAGCCGCTCCCCAAAGGATCCCATAGCACAACGACGATGCAGCTCCCGAGGCCGTAGGCGCCGAGGCGTTCCGGCGCTTTGGCCACGCGAAACTCCCCGATCCCCACTGCCAGGGCTCCGGCCGTCACCCCCGCCGACCCCGGGGATCCACCCCCGTGCTCTTGGCCATGCCCGACAGCAAAACCTCCAGGGAGCCAGCTTCGGGAAGAAAAAGCAGGCGGATCGCCACCGCTTGACCGTCAAAGCGGAACCGGCTTTCCAAAAGCAGCGCGGTCCCGACGTCCTCGGCCGCTTCCGCCGCCACCGACTGGATCAGGCATGCGGCCATGTCGAAGGCAAGCGCCGGAACCGAAATCGTCAACGTCAAGCCCACCCATTCGGCGAGCGAAGAAACATAACTTCCGCAGACGATATTGCCGACTTCTTTCAGCGTCGACCGGGCCCCCGGACTCAAGGCCCCACCCGCCGCATCCTGTTCCGGAGCGGGACCGAGGATACGCCGGAGCACATGCCCCACCGAACCTTCGTCCATCAACAGGACGATCCGGCCCGGAGAAGCGCCCCGCACCTCGAAATAAACCGCCGCCGCCATCTCCTCGGGGCTGCCTAGGCGTTCGGCAAGCTCGGCGAGATCGACGATTTCGGCCCGGGGGACGTCCATCGACACGGGACCACCCAACAGGGTCGAAAGCGCGGTCGCCGCCCGGCCCGAACCCAGGTTTCCGGCCTCCCGCAGCGCGTCCATCTCGAGTTCGCCCAGTTCAGGGCCGCCCGGCTGCCTCACGCTCACTCCTGCAGCGCTTTCACCACGGCCTCAAGCACGCCGGCCGGCTGGAACGGCTTGACGATGAAATCACGCGCCCCGACCTGGATCGCTTCGACCACCAGGGCCTGCTGCCCCATGGCCGAACACATCAAGACGCGGGCCTTGGGATCCAGTTTCACGATCTCCCGGACCGCATCGATGCCTCCCATCTCTGGCATGATCATGTCCATGATCACCAAATCCGGCCCAAGCTCCCGATAACGTTCGATCGCCTGGACGCCGTTTTCAGCCTCACCGGCGATTTCGTAGCCCGCTCCGGCGATGATATTCTTGAGCATCATGCGCATGAACTGCGCGTCGTCCACGACCAGGATCCTCGCTGCCACTGCCGTCTCCTCGATGAAACCTTCCGGGTCGCCAAGGCGCCCGGGTAATCTCTCCCCTGAGGGGCGGCCGCCCTAGAGCGCCGCGTCCCCGCGCTCGCCCGTGCGCACGCGCACCACCTCGACCAAATCCGTCACCCAAATCTTTCCGTCCCCGACGCGCCCGGTGCGGGCATGCTCCAAAACGAGCTCCAGAAGGGCGTCGAGTTCCTCGTCCCGGCAGGCGACCTCAAGACGCACCCTCGTTTGGAACGCCGAGACGTACTCGTCGTCCCGGTCCAACCTTCCGCGTTGAAGTCCCAGGCCTTGGGCCTGGCTGACGCTGAAGGCCCTCCATCCCTTGTCCCACAACGCCCGTTTCAACGTTTCGAATCGGTTCGGCGGGAAAAAACCCGTCACCAGTTTCACTTCGCCACCTCGTCCCTTCGTGCGCCTCGCTAAAAGGCGTTCCGTACCGCCCCTAGGCCAGCACTTCCTCGATGTTCAACAACGCGACCGGACCCGTCTCCAGGCTGGCCCAGCCCGAAAGCCACAGCGGCGGAAGGCCGCAGGTCTCCCCCAAAGCGGCGTCGGCGAGCTGTCCGCTGGAAACGTGGACAACCGAAAGGACGGAGTCCGCCTGCAGGCCCCAAGTCCCGGCCGTGCGCCCCTCGTAAACAATGATGCGGGTCGCCGGCCCGGGCGCTTCCTCGGGCTTGCCCAGGCGGCGCGCCAGGGACATCACCGGAACCACCTTGCCCCGGTAGTCGATAACCCCCTCGACCCAGGACTGCGCGCCCGGAACCGACCGCGCCTCCAGATGGCGGATGATCTCCAACACCTGGAGCGACTCCATCCCGAACAAAGCGCCGCCGACCTGGAACACCACGACGGTCATTCCCTGCAGGACGAGCACGATATCCTTGTCCCGCACCCAGCCCCTTCCCACCAGAATCCGCCCCAACTTCGTCCCGGTGAGCTTTTGCTCCTCCAGCGCCGACTCCAACTGCCCCTGCGTCAGCAGTCCCCGCTCCATCAGCAGGGCTCCGAGACTCCGGAACTGTTGGCGCACGCCGTTCAAGCTCCGCCCCCAAGCACCGCCAGATTCTTCCGCACCAAGGCGTTGTTCGGTTGAAGGACAAGGGCGGCCTCCCAGGCCGCTTTCGCGGCTCCCGCCTTGCCCAATTTCAGGTTCAAACTGCCGATGCGCACCAGCGCCTCCGGTTCCCGCGGGCGCAGGCGGGCGAGCTGTTCATAAGCCTCCAAGGCGTGCACGAGATCGGCCCGACGGTAGAGGATCGCCGCGATCCCTTCCCACGCGAACGCCAAGGTCGGTTCCATATCCACGGCGGCCCGGTACCCCGCAAGAGCGGCTTCGACGTCGCCCGAGTGCTGGTCCAACCAAGCCGCAATGGCCCGCTTACGCCCGCCTTCCGGCAAGCCCGGTTCGGCCCCCTTCAGCAAGGCTTCCGCCTCGGCGTTTTTCCCTTTGGCCGCCAGCAAACACCCCAATTGCGAAGCGGCCATCGCGTTGCCGGGATCGAGTTGAAGCGCCTTGCGCAACGCGTCTTCCGCGGGCGAAGCGTCGCCCAAAACCTCCAGCAAGGCCGCCCACCGGGTGACCAAGCCCGCATCCCCGGGCCTCGAGGCCACGGCGCCCGCCAACGTTTCCGCCGCCTCCAAGGGCTTGCCGAGACGTTCCAGGACGGACGCGAGCGCCAAAAGCACCGGCAGCCGCCTGGGCGTCGCCGCACGGGCCGCCTGATAGCTATCCGCCGCCTCTTCGAGCAAGCCCTGCGATTCCAGGGCGAAGCCCAACTTGAAGGAGGTTTCCGCCTGGGAACCCTGGATGCGCAACGAAGCGCGCCAGGCTTGGGTGGCGCCGGCGGCGTCGCCGGCGGCCAGAAGCAGGTCGCCCACCTCGTTCAAGGCCTGCACATTGGAAGGGTCCTCCTTCAAGGCTTCCTCCAACGCGGCGAGGGCCTCCTCCTTCCTTCCCAGATGCGCGAGCACCTGCCCCGCGCGCGCTTTCGCCTCGGAACGGGTCGGATCCAGCCTGGCCGCCGCCTGAAAAGCTTCCGCAGCCTGTTCCCAACGGCCCAAAGCCTGGCACGCCTTTCCAAGCTGGAAACGCGCCTCGGCGTCCCGAGGATCCGACGCGGCGGCGGACTCGAACTCCTGACAGGCCTCGTCCCAACGCCGACTCAAGGCCAGCGCCAGCCCGACGTTTAAATGCACCTGTGTCTCGTCCACGTTTCGATGCCCCTCAGTTCTTTTGGAAAATCCTCGCGGCCGCGTTCCGACACCGATAGCGTTCCCGAACCGGCCCCAAGATCGTCTCCGTCTTGCCCGTCACCAGCAGCCCCCCCGGAATGAGCGCTTGATGAAAAGCCGCCAACAGCCGCTGCTGGGTCCCGCGCGAAAAGTAGATCATCACGTTTCGGCAAAGCAACAAATGGACGCCTTGGGGTGGCGGCGCGCTGAAAAGGTCCGACCCGCGGAAAGAAACCGTCCGCTTCAGGTCGGCGCCAGCGCTCCATGCGCCATTCCCGCGCTCCAAAAAAGCCGCCTTCCATTCCTCCGGCACCGCGGCCATGGCGGAATCCGGCCAACACCCTTCCCGGGCTTTCCGCAACACGGACTCCTCGACGTCGCTCCCGAGGATTCTCGCCTTCACCCCGCGACCCGAGGAATGCGCGGCCTCCAAGGCGAGCATCCCCAGGGCGTAAGCTTCCTCCCCCGAGGAACAGCCGGCGCTCCAAGCCCGAAATTCCCTTCCCGGAGAATCCGCCGCAGAGCGGATCAACTCCGGCATATGTTCCCGGCGCAGAATCTCCCAGACGTCCGGGTCCCGCAGGAATTCGGTGACGTGCACGGTCAGTCGTTCTTTAAGACGGGCAAGTTCCGCCGAATCCGAGGCCACCCGGGCGGCGTAGGCCGCCCAGGTCGGCATCCCCAAAGCGCGCATCCGGCCCCCGACCCGTCTCCTTAAATAGCTTTCTTTCAAGCGTCCCAAGTCCCAACCCGTGAGTTCCGCGAGAAGCCGGGTCAACGACTCAAATTCGGAGGAATCCGCGGAATCCACGGCTCAGCGGAGGACGGCCTGGTCCCCCGGACGGATTTCCCGTTCGGCCTTGACCACGCGGGCGGCGCAGCCTTCGTTGGTGGCGTTCACCACCTGCACGGTCCCGACTTCACCCGCCGGGAGGACGTCGCGCTGGTCGTCGACCCCTACCGAAGCATCCTTCCGGAATATCTTCAGTCGAAGCCCCACGTAGGCCCCTTGGGCGCGCCCGAAATTCAGGAAAACGATCCCCCCTTCCGCCGCGGTCAGTTCCGGCGGACGCATGCCCAGCACCTCGTATCGGCTGGGCTTGACCTTCCTCACCTTGAGGGCCTGGGCGTAGCGTTTCCGCTGCCGCTCCCGCTCCCTCAGCCAACATCCTTCGGCCATCTTGCCCCAAACGCGTTCGATAAGCGCCACGGGGACTTTCCCCTCGAACTTCTGAATCCGCACGATACCGACAGGAATCAACAGCTCTCCGACTCGGGCGTTGGAGCTGTCGTCCAAGGGACCGGCATCCTCCAGGACCGTGAATTGCTGCCCGACCTTAAAAGTCCTGCCCGCTTTCAACTCCAAAAAAGCCGAATGCCCGACCGCCCCAAACAACGCGCCTTCCTTGGTCCGGACCAATTTCCCATCCACGCCGAGATCGCCCACCGGATCGATTTCACCGGCGCCTTCGATGCGATCAAAATCCTCGTCGCTGATGCCGGCGACGGAGGCGGCCGTTGCGCCTCCACTCAGGTCCTCGGTTTCCGCATCGGCTCCGGAATCGTCCGTTTTTTTCGAGGGGCGATTCAGGAATTGCGATTCAATCCCGTAAGCTTTCAAGGAAGGCTCCCCCTCCGCAAGCTCCTCCTTTGAACCCCTGAGCAAGGGTTTCGAAGCATCCCGTTCCATCGGCGTCGTCATGGCGACGGGCTCGCGATTTGCCGGAGTGGGCGTCTCCGCCAAGGGGCGCACCTCAAGATTCCTTTGTTCCTCACCGGGGGTCGCCGTTTCCTCCGGAGTGGGGCTGGATGCGGGCCCCGCTTCCGCCGTCGTTCCCGCCGTCGGAGCCACGGTCTGGCCCGCTTCCGCCGTCGCTCCCGCCGTTGGCGCCACGGTCTGCCCCGCTTCCGCCGTCGCTCCCGCCGTCGGCGCCACGGTCTGCCCCGCCTCCGCCGTCGCTCCCGCCGTCGGCGCCACGGTCTGGCCCGCTTCTGCCGTCGCTCCCGCCGTCGGAGCCACGGTCTGACCCGCCTCCGCCGTAGGAAGAACTTTAGGAGTGTTTCCCGCCGTGGGCCTTGCTTGGACCCCCGCCGTTTCCGCGGTTGCCGTCGGCCCCGGATTTACCGTGTCCTGCAACGGCTGATCCGCGCCGCCGGCAATCGCCCGGCCCCACGCTAAGGTCGCGATCGCCAAACTTAAACCGAGCACTCGATTCCAAGACATAGCTTCTCCGCCCCTGAATTTCAATTGGTGGTGGCATCCTGCAAGCCGTGGTTGATCTGCATTTGCGTCACAGCGCGATGGGTGACCCCGAAAAATTCGCCCGACGGAAAAAGGGTCTCATAGCGCCGATAGATCGGGTACGCGCCACGAAAATCCCCGGCGTTATCCACCGCTTGCCCGTATCGGTACAACAATGTCGCGTAATCATTGCTTTTTTCCAGAGGCGTTCCCGCGTAACGTTCCACGGCATGTTTAGACGTCCCCAAGATGGCAGCGTCGCTCAACACAAATTCGATCGCTCCGGCTATCTCCCGTTTGTGGAGAAAATCGGAATATTTAGCGTTGAACGCCTTTTCATCCATGGTTTGGGCGTCGTTTTTGAGCGTGTCCAGGGACCCCTCGTCCGCGTCGATGCTTTGATCGTAACTAGCGGCCATTTGCGGAATGTGGGTAAACCCGTAGAACCCACCGAGCGCCAACACGAAAAGGAATAGCAATACCGTTTTCATCAGGTTTCACTCCGAAAGATGCTCTATTGTTCAAGAACGCCGCACCCGCGTCAACTCTCCACAGGTTTGTGCATGTCCTGTGGATATCCCATCCGGGAACCGGGATACCTAAGTACGGATCTGGTGCAAAATCCCTTTGAGTTTTTCGATGCGTTCTTTGGCGTCTTCGCGCTTTTTAAAAGCGAATTCATGGGATGGGTCAAGGCTGATGACCTTGTCGAACAAGGTGATCGCCTCCTTGTTCCGGTTCTTGTTGAAATGTTCACACCCTTCGGAATAGAGCCGGTCCACCTCAGCCTGAAACTTTGGCTTGTTCTCTTCGAGAATCTTGTGGGTGACCGGATCGTCCGGGGCTTCCTTGAGTGCCGCCTTCCAATGCCGGATCGCCTCCACCAAATCGCCCGATTCCATCGCCAGGCGCCCCTTGGCCAAAAAGGTGTCCAAATACTCCCTCTGCCGCCGGTGGGCGAGCTCGCTCGCTTGGGCCAAAGCCGCGTGCGTCGGCCGCCGGGCCCGGGCTTGCTGGAAAAGCCCCAAGGCATCCTTGAAGCGCAGGGTCATAAAGGCGTCCACCCCGGCTTTGTAGGCCTGTTCGACGGCGGCGGAATCCGGCGCGGCGGCGTCCAAGTCCGGCAAGCCTTGGGCGGCGACGTAGGTCCGGGCTTGGGCGAAGTATTCCGAAGCCTCTTGGTAGTCCGGCTTCAGCTTGAGCGCCCATGCCCATTCCCTGGCCGCCTCCATCACCTGACCTGCCTGGTAAAACGTCGCGCCGGTGACGAAATGC